>LNFM01026238.1_pt1 | contig 34495 bp, 36 predicted proteins | sample 596031 | NCBI WGS metagenome assembly LNFM01 (sample SAMN04254537, study PRJNA301005) | activated carbon metagenome | isolation source: dual media filters at the Ann Arbor, Michigan drinking water treatment plant | place: USA: Ann Arbor
CCCCCACGCTCCGCCGCTGCGCGGGTCGCTGCCCCCCGAGGGGGCTGACCCGGCTTGGGGCGGCCCGGCGCCGGGTCTCTATGCCCCCCACGCTCCCCCGCTGCGCGGGTCGCTGCCCCCCGAGGGGGCTGACCCGGCTTGGGGCGGCCCGGCGCCGGGTCGGGTTTCCTATGATGGCGGCATGACACCCACCGATTTCACCGCCCCGGCCGACGTGCTGGTGTTGCAACACCTGGTTGAAGACGGGCCGGGATACCTCGGTCAATGGCTCGATGCCCAAGGCATCACCTGGCATGTGCGCTGCGCCGAATCTGGCGAAGACTACCCGGCCTCGGTTCGCGGCTACCAGGGGCTGGCCGTGCTCGGCGGCGCCTGGAGCGCGAACGATGACCGCCCGACGCTGCGCCAGGCCGAGGCGCTGATTCTTGAGGCCGATGCGCTCGGCATTCCAGTGATTGGCCATTGCCTCGGCGGCCAGCTCATGGCCCGCGCGTTCGGCGGCCGGGTGGAACGACTGCCGCAGCCCGAAGTGGGCTGGTGGCCGATCACCCGAACCGACAGCCTTGCCGCGCGGGAGTGGCTGGGCGAGGCCGAACAAGCCACGGTCTACCAGTGGCACCAGGACAACTTTGTGGAACTGCCACCCGGCGCGGAGTTGCTCGCCTCAAGCAGCACCTGCGCCCACCAGGCGTTCGCCCTGCGCCAGCACCTGGCCATGCAGTTCCACATCGAGATCACACCGACCAAGATCGAGCTCTGGATGGAAGAGCCAGGTCATGCCTACCCGGTGAACGTGCTGCTGCACCGCGACAGTGTGCAGGACCCCGCCTCCATGAATGCAGCGACGCTGCGACACCAGTCGGGCAGCGAAGCCATGGCCGACCGCATTTACCGGGTGTGGCGCTCGCGCTGGCCCGGCTGAGGGCGGTTCAGCCCTTCGCGCCCGGCAGGTCCAGGTGTTCCTTCGGGATCGGCCGGGGCCGGCCTTCCATGTCGATCGCCACGTAGGTCAGGCTGGCCTCGGTCACCTTCACGTACTGACCCTGGGCGGAGAAACGTTCGGCGAACACCTCCACCTGCACCGTGATGGAGGTGTTGCCCACCCGGGTCACGTGCGCGAAAAAGCTCAGGATGTCGCCCACTCGCACCGGCTGTTTGAAGATGAACTGGTTCACCGCCACCGTGGCCATGCGCCCGCGCACATAGCGCGCCGGCAGCACGGCGCCGGCCAGGTCGACCTGGGCCATGACCCAGCCGCCGAAGATGTCGCCGTTGGCGTTGCAGTCCGCCGGCATGGGAATGACCTTCAGCACCAGTTCCCTGTCACGGGGCAGGGTGGTTTCCGGGTTCGGGCTTGTTTTGTCGGTCATGGTCACAATCTCCAGTTGCTCACGATTCTCACGCATGCGCCCAGACACCCCCTCCCAAGCCACCGTTGTCCTGCCCGCCAGCCCTGGTGCGCCAACCAACAAGCCCCAGCGCTCCGACTGGGCCACGCTCAAGCGCCTGTTGCCCTACTTGTGGCAATACAAGGTCCGCGTGGTGCTGGCGCTGGCCTTCATGGTGGCGGCCAAGATGGCCAACGTGAGCGTGCCGCTGCTGCTCAAGCAGCTGGTGGACGCCATGAGCATCAAGCCCGGCAGCGTGGAGGCCATGCTGGTGGTGCCGCTGGGCTTGCTGCTGGCCTATGGCGGGTTGCGCCTGTCCACCAGCATCTTCACCGAGCTGCGCGAGCTGGTGTTTGCCAAGGCCACCGAGGGCGCCACGCGCAGCATTGCGTTGCAGGTGTTCGGGCATCTGCACGCCCTGAGCCTGCGCTTTCACCTGGAGCGCCAGACCGGCGGCATGACGCGCGACATCGAGCGCGGCACGCGCGGCGTGCAGTCGCCCCCACGCTGATCGAGGTGGCCATGGTGCTCACCTTGCTGGGCAGCATGTTCGACATGGGCTATGTGTGGATCACGCTGGTGGCACTGGTGCTCTACATCAGCTTCACCGTGGTGGTGACCGAGTGGCGCACCAAGTTCCGCCGCGAGATGAACGAGCTGGAGTCCACCAGCCAGACGCGTGCCATCGACTCGCTGCTGAACTACGAGACGGTCAAGTACTTCAACAACGAAGCATTTGAAGGCCGCCGTTACGACGAAGCGCTGGAGAAACTGCGCCGCGCGCGCATCAAGAGCCAGACCACGTTGTCCCTGCTCAACGCCGGACAGCAAGTGGTGATTGCGGTGGCCCTGGTGCTCATGCTCTACCGCGCCACGCAGGGTGTGGTGAGCGGTGAGATGACGCTGGGCGACCTGGTGATGGTCAACGCCTTCATGATCCAGCTCTACATCCCGCTGGGTTTCCTGGGCGTGCTTTACCGCGAGATCAAGCAGAGCCTGACCGACCTGGACAAAATGTTCGTGCTGCTGGAGAAAGAGCGCGAGATCGCGGATTCACCCGACGCCCAACCGCTGGCGCTGGAGGGCCCGCCCGCCGTGAAGTTCGAGAACGTGCGTTTCTCCTACGAGCCGGCGCGCGAGATCCTGCACGGCATCAGCTTCGAGATCCCGCCGGGCAAGACGGTGGCGGTGGTGGGCCCCTCGGGCTCGGGCAAAAGCACCTTGGCCAGGTTGCTCTACCGGTTTTATGACGTGACGAACAGTGAGCCCCCACGCTCCCCCGCTCTGCGAGGTGCGCTGCCCCCCGAGGGGGCTGAAGTCGGCTTGGGGCGGCCTGGCGCCGACTTCGGCCCCAACGGCACCGCGGCAGGCCCGCACGGTTTTGGCTGCATCACCATCAACGGACAGGACATCAAGGGCGTGACCCAGTCCAGCGTGCGCCAGGCCATCGGCATCGTGCCGCAGGACACGGTTCTGTTCAACGACACCATCGAATACAACATCCTCTACGGCCGCCCCGAGGCCGGGCACGACGCTGCGGTGCAGGCCGCGCAGGCGGCGCACATCCACAGCTTCATCGAGAAGCTGCCGCTGGGTTACCGAACGATGGTGGGCGAACGGGGTCTCAAGCTCTCGGGCGGCGAGAAGCAGCGCGTGGCGATTGCCCGCACCTTGCTGAAGAACCCGCCCATCGTGATTTTTGATGAGGCGACATCAGCGCTGGATTCGGCGAATGAGCGGGCCATTCAGGCGGAGCTGAAGACGGCCGCGCGGAACAAAACCACGCTGGTGATTGCGCACCGGCTCTCCACTGTTGTGGACGCACACGAAATCCTTGTCTTGGTGAACGGGGAGATCGTGGAGCGGGGGACGCATGCCGACCTTGTTTCGCGGGGTGGAGTTTATGCGGGGATGTGGGCTTTGCAGCAGAGTGGGGCGGATTGAGCTCTTTCTTGTTGCTGGTTTGCTCCGGTTGCTGGCCGGGTCTCGGCCCGGCGGCCGACTTACTTTCTTTTGCTTCGCCAAAAGAAAGCAAGCAAAGAAAAGGCGAGCCGAATTCGCTGTCCCTTCGCTTTGCTTCGGGCACGCTGCGTTGCTCGGACCGGGCGGGGTCGGGCTGAACTCGCCTTCGGCTCAAACAACTCCCGCCCTGATCCGCCCAGCCCTGCTCCACTCGCCAGCGAATGACGGCAGGGGAGCCCTCACCCCAACCCTCTCCCAGAGGGAGAGGGAGCAAGACACCCGCGCCGGAGAGGGGGAGTCCGATCCCGATCCCGATCCCGATTTTTCTTGTAGCCGTGTGGCCGGGATGAGCAGCGCAAGGAAGCCCGCAGGGCCCCGGACTTCGGCTCGCCTTTCTTTTGGCTACTTTTCTTTGGCGAAGCAAAGAAAAGTAGCTCGGCCGCCGGGCCGAGACCCGGCTGGCCACGAAAGAAAAAAACTCACTTCAAAAACCAAAAACCAAAAACCAAAAATCAGAAGTGAATCCCCCGCATCATCTGCTGCATCGCCACCGCCTCAGCCGACAACTGCGACTTCGCCCCCTTGTCCCCCTTCGCAGCCGACGAATCCGGGAACATGCGGAAGCTCGTGTTCATCACGATCTGCGCCACCCGCGGCACCATGGCGTGCATCATCTGCCCGGTGATGCCCAGACGCGTAGCAATGCGCACCGGCTTGAAGATGCAGGCCTGCGCGATCATGTCCGCCGCTTCTTCGGGCGCGAGCGTCGGCACGTTCTTGTAGATCTGGGTCGGCGCGATCATCGGCGTGCGCACCAGCGGCATGTTGATGGTGGTGAAGCTGATGCCCTGGTCGGCAAATTCACTCGAAGCGCATCGCGTCCACGCGTCCAGCGCGGCCTTGCTGGCTACATAGGCTGAAAAGCGGGGTGCGTTGGTCAGCACGCCGATGGAGCTGATGTTGACCACATGGCCCTTGCGTTTGGCCACCATGCCGGGCAGCAGGCCCATGGTCACGCGCAGGCCATGGTGCGCTCGAAATCGTGAAAGCGGTCGTAGCTGCCTTCAATCGCGCGGCGAATTGATCGGCCGGCGTTGTTGATGAGGAAGTCCACGCCACCGTGGTTGGCCACCAGCAGTTGCACAAAGCGGTCGGCGTCCGCCATGTCGGCGATATCGGCCGGGTAGGCGATGAACTCGTAGCCCTTGTCTTTGGCCTCCTTGCAGGCTTCGTCGAGCTTGTCCTGGTCGCGTCCGCAAATGATCGTGGTGGCGCCGGCCTCGGCGAACTTGTGCGCGGCCGCCAGACCAATGCCCGAGCTGCCGCCGGTGACCAGCACCACCTTGCCTGCGACCGTGCCCTTGAGGCTGCGGTCGATGTGCAGGTCGGGGTCGAGGTGGCGCTCCCAATAGTCCCACAGGCGCCAGGCGTAGTCCTTGAAGTTGGGACACGCAATGCCGCTGCCCTTGAGCGCGGCGAGTGTCTCGCGGCAATCAAAGCGCGTGGGGTAGTTGACGAAGGTCATCATCTCCTCGGGCAATCCGAGGTCCTGCATGATGGCCTTGTAGACACGGCGAACAGGCGCAAGCGCCATCAGGCCCTTCTTCACGCTCTTGGGAATGAAGCCCATCAGCGCGGCGTTGATGAACAGGTTCATCTTCGGCGCGTGTGCGGCCTTGCTCAGGATGTCGAGCACGTCGCCCACGCGGTAGCCCATCGGGTCCACCAGGTGGAAACAGGCGCCGCTGCTGCGTTTGAGGTGGCTGATGTGGTCGAGCGCGTCCACCACAAAGTCGACCGGCACGATGTTGATCCGGCCACCCTCCAGGCCGACGCTGGGCATCCATGGCGGCAGGATCTGGCGCAGGCGTTGAATGAGTTTGAAGAAGTAGTACGGCCCGTCGATCTTGTCCATCTCGCCGGTCTGGCTGTCGCCCACCACGGCGGCGGGGCGGTACACGCTCCACGGCACCTTGCACTCCTGGCGCACGATCTTTTCGCTCTCGTGCTTGGTCATGAAGTAAGGGTGGTCCAGACCCTCCGCCTCGTCGAACATGTCTTCGCGAAACACGCCCTCGTAGAGGCCGGCCGCAGCGATGGACGACACATGGTGGAAGTGGCCAGCGCCGATGGCCTTGGCGAACTCCACCGTGTTGCGCGTGCCGTCCACGTTCACCGCGATCTGGCTCTCGGCATCGGCCTCCAGGTCGTACACCGCAGCCAGGTGGTAGAAGTGATCGATCTGTCCCTTGAGAGCTTTGGTCTCGTCGGCCGACACACCCAGCTTCTTGCTGGTGAGGTCGCCAAACACCGGCACGGCGCGCGCCGCGCTCACGCCCCAGGCCTCACGCAGCGCCGCCACCTTGCCTTCGCTTTCCTTGCGGATCAGGAAGTGCACCACCGAGCCCTTGCGCTGCAGCAGCTTGGCCACCAGGCGCTTGCCGATGAATCCGGTGGCACCGGTGACGAAGTAATGCATGAAGGTCTCCTGAAACAGATGGGTGGAAGCGATGGGGAATGACCTGCATTCTTGTCCACGAACGGGCACGTCCCATTCCGCAAAAACCCGCGTACGCCGCGCCCGCATTAGTCTTGCGCCCCTACACATGGCATACGGGCTGCCCGTACAGTGGCTGCACTCGGGCTTCAGGCCTGTCCATGCATTTCAATCAACAGGAGCACACCATGGTCAAGAAAATCCAGAAAACCGGCAGCGGCAACAAGGCATCTGCGCAGGCGATGAACTCCCCGCTGTCCGGCGCCATCAAGGATTCGGCACAGCAGATCTGGCTGGCCGGCCTGGGTGCATTTGCCAAGGCGCAGGAAGAAGGCGGCAAGGCTTTCGAGTCCCTGGTGAAGGAAGGTCTGTCGATCCAGCGCAAGACCCAGGCCGTGGCCGAAGAGCGCATTTCGGAAGCCACCAACAAGGTCAGCAGCATGGCCACCGACATTTCCTCCAAGGCCTCGGGCCAGTGGGCCAAGGCGCTGAACAAGCTGGGCGTGCCTTCGGCCCGCGATGTGGATGCGCTGATCAAACGCATTGACGCGCTCAACCAGCACGTGCAGCAACTCAGTGGCAAGGCACCCGCCAAGACCGCTGCCCGCAAGGCCGCGCCCGCCAGGAAGGCGGCTGCCAAGCCCGTGGCCAGGAAGGTCGCGGCCAAGCCCGCTGCCCGCAAGACCACCCGCAAGGCCGCCACGGCGTAAGTGTCGTGAGGCCTGACGGCAGCACTTCAAACAGGGGCGTTCGCGCCCCTTTTTTGCGCCCGTGCTCGATGCTGCAACGCAGCATGTCGAGCCACACCCGCGGTCTACACTCAAACGCATGACGACTCCGCGCGCAGCCCACCCCATGCCATCTTCCTTGCCTTCTTCAAGGCCAGCGAAAAACCGTTTGGGCAAAGCTGGCGGTCCCCGCATTGCACTGGCCCTGGCCGGTGGCGGACCGCTCGGTGCCATCTACGAGATCGGCGCCCTCTGCGCACTGGCCGACAGCCTGGACGGTCTTGACCTCAACCGCTGTGATCACTACGTTGGTGTGTCCGCCGGCGGTTTCATAGCCGCCGGTCTGGCCAACGGCATCAGCCCGCGTGCGCTGTGCGAAGCCTTCATCGAAGACGGGAACGACAACGACAACTTTGATCCCGCCTGGTTGCTCAAGCCCGCCTGGGCCGAGTTCGGTGATCGGTTGCAGCGCCTGCCCGGCCTGCTGGGCAGCGCGCTGTGGGCCTGGGGCGTGCAGGGCAAGGCCTTCACCAATGCGTTCGAACGTCTCGGGGCTGCGCTGCCCACGGGTGTGCTGGACAACGAGGGCATCCACCACCAGATCGAGCGACTGTTCAGCCAACCTGGGCGCACCAACGATTTCCGTCGGCTGCGCGCCCGCCTCACGCTGGTCGCCACCCAGCTTGACACGGGCGAGGCCGCACCCTTCGGCAAGGCCGGTTGGGACCACGTTCCAATCTCGCGGGCCATCCAGGCCAGCGCCGCCTTGCCCGGCCTGTTTCCTCCTGTGGAAATTGATGGCCAGCACTATGTGGACGGAGCGCTGAAGAAGACGCTTCATGCGACTGTGGCGCTCGACGAGGGCGTGGGCCTGCTGCTGTGCCTGAACCCCTTGGTGCCGTTTCGCGCGCACGCCGTGGGCGAGCAGACCGATCACATTCCTTCGCTGGTCGAGGGTGGTTTTCCGGCGGTGATGAGCCAGACCTTCCGCTCCATGATCCATTCACGGCTGGAGTTGGGCATGAAAAACTACGAACGCCTCTACCCGGGCAGCGACATCGTGCTGATCGAGCCCGACCAGCGCGACGCCAAGCTGTTCACCGCCAACACCTTCAGCTACCGCCAGCGCCGCGAACCCCGAAAGATGCTGCTCGAACGGCAGAGCGAACTCGCACCCAAGCTGGCGCGCCACGGCGTGACGCTGAACCAGGCGTCGCTGCACAACCCCGACCTGTGCCTGGTGAACGAACCCTCGGTACCGGCGCAAACCACACTGGGTCGACAACTGCACGCCACCCTGGACGATCTGCAGCGCCAGCTCGGCCAGCCGGCCCTGGGCCGCTGAACGCGCCATGGCCAAAAAAGCCCCGCGCCGCACCGCCGAGCGCATCCTGGAGGTCACGCTCGAACTCTTCAACCGTTTCGGCGAGCCCAACGTGTCCACCACGCTGATTTCGGCCGAGCTGGGTATCAGCCCGGGCAACCTCTATTACCACTACCCGGCCAAGGACGAGCTGATCAATTCGCTGTTCGAGCGCTACGAAAAAGCGCTGGGTGAGCTGCTGGGAGCCAGCGAGGGCGTGCGCAATGTGGAGGACGCCTGGTTCTTCCTGCACTCACTGTTCGAGATCATCTGGGAATACCGCTTTCTGTACCGCGACCTCAACGATCTGCTGTCGAAGAACCGCATGCTTGAAACGCACTTCCAGACCGTGTTGAAAGACAAGACGCGCGCCATCCGCAACCTGCTGGCGGCCCTCAGCCGCCACAGCGCGGTGACGATGGACGCGCGCGAGATGGAGCCCACCGCCGACAGCATGGTGGTGGTGCTCACCTACTGGCTGAGCTTCGAGTACGTGCGCGATCCGCGCCACGCGCTGGAGCCCGACAACGCCCATGTGCTCAACCTGTTGGCGCCCTATCTGGAGAGCTCGCAGCGCCAACACCTGATCCATCTCACGGCGGCCTACAGCCCCGCTGCCTGACCCCCGAGGAGACAACGATGGACAACTGGACCCCTTTTCCCTGGACCGTGGTCCCCCGGTATGACAGCACCCTCTTGCAAGGCCAGTGGAGCCGCCTGCACACGGGCGATGCCGAACCCTGGCCCGAGCGGGCCGACGTGCTGGCGGCCTGGGTGCTCTTTCACAACGGCGAATTCCAGCGCGCCGCCATGGAGGGCCTGGCCTTGGGTGACGCGGGCCTGAACGTGGCCAACAAGGCCACCTGCATTTATGCCAACTACCTCGAACCGCGCGAACATGCCCGCCAGCAACTGCTGCTGGACGCCGCCAGCCGGGCCGAAGCGCTGCAGAAGCGGGAGCCGAACAACGCGGGTGGCTGGTACTGGCAGGCTTATGCGCTGGCGCGCTACAGCCAGTGCATCAGCGTGGCCAAGGCACTCACGCAAGGCCTGGGGGTGAAGATCCGTCAGGCGCTGGAAACCACCATCGCGCTGGCGCCGCGCCATGCAGACGCCCATCTGGCCCTGGCCGGTTACCACGCTGAAGTGATCGACAAAGTGGGTGCGCTGGTCGGCGGCATGACACATGGCGCCAGCAAGGACGCCGGTCTGGCGCTGTACCAGAAGGCCCTGGCGCTGAACCCCGACTCGGCCGTCACGCTCTCCGAGTACGCCAACGGGCTGATCATGCTGGAAGGCCACAAGCGCATGGACGAAGCGCGCCACCTGCAAGACCGCGCGGCAGCGGTACAGCCGCTGGATGCAATGGAGCAGCTATACGTTGCCTCCGTACGGTTGGTGCTGGAAGGTTAGGGCAGCGCCATAATCGCGCCCCATGGAAACCAAGTGGCTCGAAGATTTTGTCAGCCTGGCTGAAACCCGCAGCTTCAGCCGGTCAGCGCAACTGCGCCATGTGACGCAGCCGGCCTTTTCGCGGCGCATCCAGTCCCTGGAGGCCTGGGCCGGCACCGATCTGGTGGACCGGTCTTCCTATCCCACGCGCCTCACCCCCGCCGGCCAGACCTTGTATGACCAGGCGCTGGAGATGCTGCAGGCCCTGCAGAGCACGCGCGCCATGCTGCGCGCCCATACCGCGGCGGCACAAGACGTGATCGAATTCGCCGTGCCACACACGCTGGCCTTCACGTTCTTCCCCTCGTGGCTATCGGGCCTGCGCGAGACCTGCGGCCCGATCAAGAGCCGCCTGATTGCACTGAATGTGCACGACGCGGTGTTGAGGCTGGTCGAAGGCAGCTGCGACTTGCTGATCGCCTACCACCACGAGTCGCAGCCGATCCAGCTCGATGCCAACCGCTACGAAATGATGCCGCTGGGCCGCGAATTGCTGGCGCCGTATGTGAAGCCCAATGCCACCGGCGCGCCCACCTACGCGCTGCCCGGTCTGGCTGGACAGCCGCAGCCCTACCTGGCCTATGCGCCCGGTGCTTATCTGGGCCGCGCAGTGGACCAGATGCTCAAACAACACGCGGCCCCGGTCCACCTCGACCGCATTTACGAGACCGACATGGCCGAAGGCCTCAAGGCCATGGCGCTGGAGGGTCACGGCATTGCCTTCCTGCCTGCGAGCGCAGTGCGCAACGATTTGGCCGCGCGCAAGTTGGTGTCGGCTGGCGGCGGACTGGAGACGTCGCTGGACATCCGCATCTACCGGGAGCGCCCCGCTGCGCGCAAGGCCAAGGGCCCGGTGGAGAAGTTCTGGAGCGACCTTCACCACCGGCTCGCAGGGGCCTGATTCCCGGAGTTGCAGGCCCTTGACTCCAATGGGAGGGGCTCGGCCACAGGCGTCAATTCGCGGTGTCGGTCTCCGAACTCACCATGTTTGCCATGCAGGCCCAGGAAGAGACCTCACGCGGCGACGAGGTGTGCGTGGCCTTGACCGGCCTCTACATCGTGGCCACCATCTACGTCAACGGCATGCGCAGCATTGCCTTGGTGATGGTGATCCTGTGGTTCTTCCTGCTGGTGCCGCTGTTGATCGGCAAGCCCATCGGGGCCGAGATGTCGGCGGTGATCACCTTCATTGCCTTCGAGGCGGCGTACTTCGGTCGCCCGATCGAAGCCTGCCTCGCCGCTGCCGTCGTCGATTTCGTCATGTGCTGCGCGCTGTCGTGGTCCGTCAAACAACTGCACAAGAAGATCACCATCATCCGTTGATGCATCCGTTACTCAGGAATTGCCATGATTGAACTCAAGAACGTCTCCAATTGGTACGGCAGCGTCCAGGTGCTGACCGATTGTTCCACCAACATCCAGAAGGGTGAAGTGGTCGTGGTCTGTGGTCCCTCGGGCTCGGGCAAGTCGACCCTCATCTAGACCATCAACGCGCTCGAACCCTTCCAGAAGGGCGAGATCACGGTCGATGGCGTGTCGGTGCACGACCCCAAGACCGACCTGCCCAAGCTGCGCAGCCGCGTGGGCATGGTGTTCCAGCACTTCGAGCTGTTTCCTCATTTGTCGGTGACCGAGAACCTCACGATCGCGCAGATCAAGGTGCTGGGTCGCAACCCCGATGAAGCCAAAACGCGAGGGCTGAACATGCTCGACCGCGTGGGCCTGTCGCTGCACAAGGACAAATTCCCGGGCCAGCTCTCGGGAGGTCAGCAACAGCGGGTGGCGATCGCGCGCGCCTTGTCCATGGACCCGATCGTGACGCTGTTCGATGAGCCCACCTCGGCGCTCGACGTGAAGGGCGGTCTGGCCAACGAGGGAATGACCATGATGTGCGTGACGCACGAGATGGGCTTCGGGCGCAAGGTCAGCAACCGCTGTGATCTTCATGGACGTGGGCGGCGAGATCCTGGTGCACTGATTCCTTCTCCAAATACTGTCGGGGGGTTAGAGACATCCCGGTGGTGGGTGCCTAAGCTTCATTCAGCTGCCATCTGGCAGAGATCGCAAGCTAGCTTGTCTCGGCGGGCGTTGCACAACAGGAGAGTTTCCATGGCTCAGGCGTCTCGGTTTTTTCGCTGTTGCGTTGTTTCGGTCGTTTGCCTGGCTGGCGCGGCCCATGCCCAGACCGCTCCTGCACTGGACCAGATTCGCGCGAATGGAAAGCTGGTGCTGGCACACCGAGAGTCGGCAGTGCCGTTTTCCTACGTGGACGAACAAAAGAAGCCCATGGGCTATGCGCTGGACATTTGCCGAAGGCTCGCTGTCGCGGTGCAGCAGAAGCTCGGGTTGTCTCAGCTGACGGTCGACTTCGTGCAGGTCACGCCGTCCAACCGCATCGACATGGTGGCGCAGGGCAAGGCCCACATGGAGTGTGGCTCCACCACCAACAACGCGGCGCGCCGCGAAAAGGTGGAGTTCACCATCCCTCACTTCATCACCGGTGCGCGGCTGTTGGTCAAGTCCACCAGCCCGGTGGATCGGCTGGACCATCCCGCCCTCAAAACCGTGGTGTCCACCCGCAACACCACACCGCTGGCGGCGTTGCGGCGTCTCAATCTGGAGCGTTTGCACAAACTCCGGATCCTCGAAGTGGATGACCACCAGCAGGCCGTGAGCATGGTTGAAAACGGCGAGGCGGATGCCTTCGCCATGGACGACGTCTTGCTCTTTGGTTTGGCGGCGGCGCGCCCCGACCCCAAGTCCTTGAAGGTGGTAGGACGCTTCTTCACCACCGAGGCCTTGGCCATCATGCTGCCCAAGGACGACCCTGCTTTCAAGAAGATCATTGATGACGAGATGCGCCGGCTCATCTACAGCCGCGAGATCCATGCCATCTATGCCACGTGGTTCGAGAAACCCATTGCGCCCAGGGGCACAACGCTGAACCTTCCTGTCAGTTACCTCTTGCGCGACTTCTGGAAGTTCCCCTCGGACAAGGTGACCATGTAGGTTGGGCGGTTTGCGACAATGGGGGGATGAACGCTGCGACTGTCACCCCCACCAACACCCTCACAATCACCCGTCCGGACGACTGGCACCTGCACGTGCGGGACGGCGACGCCCTGCGCACCGTGGTCCCGCACACCGCCGCCCAGTTCGGCCGCGCGATCATCATGCCCAACCTCAAGCCGCCCGTGACCACCGCGGCGCAGGCTGTGGCCTACCGCGACCGCATCCGTGCCGCCGTGCCCGAGGGCACGAGCTTCGAGCCCTTGATGACGCTGTATCTGACCGACAACCTGCCGGCCGACGAGATCGCGCGCGCGAAGGATGCTGGTGTGGTGGCCCTCAAGCTGTACCCGGCCGGCGCCACCACCAACAGCGACGCTGGCGTCACCGACATCCGCAAGACGTACAAGACGCTGGAAGCCATGCAGCGAGCCGGGTTGCTGTTGCTGGTGCACGGTGAAGTGACCTCGCCCGACATCGACCTGTTCGACCGCGAAGCCGTGTTCATCGACCAGCAGATGATCCCGCTGCGCCGCGACTTCCCCGAACTCAAGGTGGTGTTCGAGCACATCACCACGAAAGAGGCCGCGCAGTACGCTCACCGCGCACCACCTGCTCTACAACCGCAACGCCATCTTCACCGGCGGCATCCGCCCGCACTACTACTGCCTGCCGGTGCTCAAACGCGAAACCCACCGCCAGGCCCTGCTGGCCGCCGCCACCAGCGGCAACGACCGCTTCTTCCTCGGCACCGACAGTGCGCCGCACCCGGCGCACCTGAAGGAACACGCCACCGGTTGCGCGGGCTGCTACACCGCGCACGCCGCGATCGAGATGTACGCCGAAGCGTTCGACTCGGTGGGTGCGCTCGACAAACTGGAGGCCTTTGCCAGCTTCAATGGTCCGGCCTTCTACGGCCTGCCGCGCAACAGCGGCAGCGTCACCCTGAAACGCGAAAGCTGGACCACCCCCGAGAGCTTCCGCTTCGGCGAGGCCGATCTCAAGCCGCTGCGCGGCGGGGAAGTATTGCCCTGGCGCCTGCAGGCTTGATGTTGGACGGCGTGTCGCCGGACTGGTCCAAACCGTGGTTCGCACCGGTTGCCGCCGACGGCAGGTCGGTTCAGGGCCACCTGATCGCAGGCCACGCCTTGCCCCAAGCGCTGGGTGCGTTGCCGGCTTGCCCGGTCCGCTTCGTGCCCCAGGCCGACCTTCCCCCCGGCACCGCCTACGAACAGTTCATCTTCGACACCGGTTGCGTGCCCACGCGTGACAACCTGCACGACTTTTTCAACGGCTTGTGCTGGTTGCGCTTTCCGAAGACCAAACAGCGGCTGAACGGGTTGCAAGCGGCCGAGATCGCTGCGGCCGGCGTGCGCGAGGTGCGTGGGCCGGTGCGCGACGCGTTGACCTTGTTCGACGAAAACGCAGCGTTGCTGCAGGCCCCCGAGCCACTGTGGGACGCCTTGATCGAGCGCGATTGGCAGCGGTTGTTCGTCACGCTGCGCCCGCTCTGGATGCATGCGCGGCTGGTGCTGTTTGGCCACGCGCTTCTCGAAAAACTGGTCACGCCCTACAAGTCGATCACAGCCCACGTGTTGCGCGAGCCGGTTCCCATGGACCTGGGTGACGACCTTGCAGCCTGGGACGCCTGGCTGGCCCAGGGCCTGAGCGCGCCGCTGCTGGCCACCAAACCATTCACGCCCTTGCCGGTGCTGGGTGTGCCGGGCTGGTGGCCGGCGAACGACGATCCTGCTTACTATGCCGACGCTGGGGTGTTCCGTCCCCGGCGAACCAGCATTTCATTGGACCACCCATGACCTTGCCGATCCCGCCCTCCTGGGCCCACCTGAATCTGGCGCAAGACGCCGACCGTGCCGAACTCGCCGCCCATTTCCGGGCCAGCGGTGTGCGTGATGTCGAGTGCCTGTTTGCCGACGTCACCGGCTACCCGCGCGGCAAGCTCATGCCCGCGGCCAGCTTCGCCGCCGGTGGTGAGTTGCGCATCTGCCAGGCCATTCCCATGCAGTGCGTGACGGGTGAGTACTCCTACGACCCGATCTTTCCCGACAGCGACCCCGACGTGCGCCTGGTGCCCGATCTGGCCACGCTCAAGCTGGCGCCGTGGGCCAGCGTGCCCCGCTACCTGGCGGTGCACGACTGCGTGGAGCTCGACGGCAGCCTGTGCGAGTTCGCTCCGCGCTCGGTGCTCAAGAATGTGGTTGCCCGCTACCAGGCCATGGGGCTCACGCCTGTGGTCGCGCCCGAGATCGAGTTCTACCTGACCGCCGCCATGACCGACCCGGCCCAGCCGCTCACGGCACCTCTGGGGCGCGGGGGCCGCCCCGAGGTGGGGCAGTCGGCGTTCAGCCTGAACGCGCTCAACGAACTGGCGCCGTTCTGGGACGCCTTCCACGTCGCCATCGACGCCCTGGGCATCCGGGCCGACACCTGGCTGCACGAGGTGGGCCCCTGCCAATACGAGATCAACCTGCTGCACGGCGACCCGGTGGCGGTGGCCGACCAGGCCTTTCTTTTCAAGACGGCAGCGCGCGAGATCGCCCTGCAACACGGGCTGAATGCGGTGTTCATGGCCAAGCCCCTCGCGGGTGAGGCCGGCAGTTCCATGCACCTGCACCAGAGCGTGCTGGACGCCGAAGGCCACAACATCTTCAGCCAGGCCGACGGCTCGGCCAGCGACGCCTTTCTGCACTACATCGGCGGCTTGCAGGCCTACACGCCCGACCTCACGCTCATCTACGCGCCCACCGTCAACTCGTACCGCCGCTACGTGGCGGGCAGCCAGGCCCCCACGAACGTGGAGTGGGGCCACGACAACCGCACCGCGGGCTTGCGCGTCCCGGTGAGCGCCCCGGTGGCGCGCCGGGTCGAGAACCGGCTGGCCGGCGCCGACGCCAATCCCTACTTGGCCATGGCCGCCACACTGGCCGCCGGTCTGGCCGGGCTGCAGGATTGCCGGGCGCCGCGCGAGCCGGTGACCGGCAATGGCTACGACCTGCCGCGTGGCCTGCCGCGAACTTTTTCAACCGCCCACGAACAAATGGCGGCGAGTTCCCATGCATCCCGCTTGTTGGGTGAGCGTTTCGTGCGTGCCTACCTGGCGGTCAAGGCGGTGGAGCACGACAGCTTTCTGAACGAGATCAGCGCCTGGGAACGCCGATTTTTGCTGCCGCAAGTCTGAAGCTGGGGGGTGCCTGAAGGCAGCGCGGCTTGAAAAACCGTGCAACCTGCCCCACTTATCATCCCGTTGTCTTTGACCTTCCTCGGAGTCCCCATGAAACGCATCCTGCTGTTCGTCCTGACCAACTTTGCCGTGATGGCGGTGTTGTTGATCACCACCCGTATCTTGGGTGTGGACCGCTTCCTCACGGCCAACGGCCTGGACCTCACGGCGCTGGCCGGGTTCTCGCTCATCATCGGCTTTGGCGGTGCCATCATCTCGCTGCTGATCAGCAAGCCCATGGCCAAGTTCAGCACCAAGGCGCGGGTGATCAACCAGCCGCAGACGGCCGACGAAGCCTGGATTGTGGAAACCGTTCGCCGGTTCGCCGACAAGGCCGGTATCGGCATGCCCGAAGTTGCCATCTTCGAGGGCGCGCCCAATGCGTTTGCCACCGGTGCGTTCAAGAACTCGGCGCTGGTGGCGGTGTCCACCGGCCTGCTGCAGAACATGACCAAAGAGGAAGTCGAGGCTGTCATTGGTCACGAGGTGGCGCACGTGGCCAACGGCGACATGGTCACCATGACGCTGATCCAGGGCGTGATGAACACCTTCGTGGTGTTCCTCAGCCGCGTCATCGGCTATGCGGTGGACAGCTTTCTGCGCAAGGGCGACAGCAACTCGTCAGGCCCCGGCATCGGCTACATGGTCACCACCATCGTGATGGACATCGTGCTGGGTTTCCTGGCCGCCATCATCGTGGCCTGGTTCAGCCGCCAGCCATGGGCCGCAAGCAGCCCATGATCAACGCCCTCGCGCGACTGGGTGGCCTCACCCCCGGCGAACTTCCCAAGACCATGCAGGCTCTGGGCATCACCGGTGGCTTGGGCAAGCTGTTCTCGACGCACCCGCCGATCGAAGAGCGGATCGCTGCATTGCAAAAGAACTGACCGACCCCCCCGCGTCGCCTGCGGCGCCACCCCCCTTGGAGGGGGGCGACACCTGAGGCCCGGCAAAGCCGGTTCCTCGGTGTCTCTGGTGGGGGGCACGTTCTCCGGAAACAAAAAAAAGCGACCCTCGGGTCGCTTTTTTCTTTTGCCTGCTTCAGCGGTTGCGGTCCCACCGGTCATTGCCCCGGTGGCCATCGCGGTGCCTGTGGCTGTCATGTCGGTTGTGTCCCGGGTGGAACGAACGATGGCCGTTGATGAAAATCACCCCTGGCGACACCTGGTAGCGCGGGTAGTACTGCGTGCCGATGGTGATGCGGGTGTTGGACGGGTAGTACTCGGTCTGCGGACGGTAGATCGGGGCGTTGTTGTAGACCGGCGGGGCGTAGCCCTGAGGGGGCATGGCGTCCGCAGGCGACACGTTGAGACGGATGTAGGGGCCCGGGTCCTGCGGCATCTGCACGTTGTACTGGCGCCCGGCATATTCGTAGACCACGTTGTAGGCCACGGTGCGGTTCTCGTAAAACGTCTGCGTCCCGCACTGGCGGTAGCTTTCGGTGTAGGGCTGACCGGGGCCTTCAACGCGGTTGCCGATGATGGCGCCGCCGATGAGGCCGATCACGGTGGCAGCTGCTCGTCCGCTGCCGTTGCCGATGGCGTTGCCCGCCGCACCGCCTGCAATGCCGCCGATCAGGGCACCCGCGCCCGATGGCTGGCCCTGGTAGGTCACGCGCTCGTCGCTGCACACCTCGCGCGGCACGGCCACCTGCTGCACCACCGGCGTGCTGCTGAGCACCCGGCCTTGTTCCTCTTGTGCATGCGCAACGCCGGTGCTGCCGAATGCCAGCAGGCTCATCACGGGGATCAGAACGGGATATTTCATGGCGAACTCCTGATAACAACGGCGAAAGTGTGCGCCAGGGCCGTCAATCCGAGATGCACGGCTTGTAAAGATTCGTCACGCCGAGGGCGATTTCACGCTCCCGATCGAGGTCTGTGGCGTTTTCAGCAGATCGAGCACCAGGGCCTCGGCCACCTTGAGGCCGTCCACCCCTGCCGAGAGAATGCCGCCGGCATAACCCGCGCCTTCGCCCGCCGGGTACAGCCCGCGCGTGTTCAGGCTCTGGAAGTCGTCACCGCGCGTGATGCGCAGCGGTGCCGAGGTGCGGGTTTCCACGCCGGTGAGCACCGCGTCGGCCATGTCGTAGCCCTGGATCTTGCGGCCGAACACCGGCAGCGCTTCGCGCATGGCCTCGATGGCGTAGGCGGGCAGGGCGGGCGCCAGATCCCCCAGCTTCACGCCCGGCTGGTAGGAAGGCATCACCTCGCCCAGCACGCTGGATGGGCGCTGCGCCACAAAGTCGCCCACCAGCTGGCCCGGAGCCTCGTAGGTACCGCCACCGAGCCGGTAAGCGCGCGCTTCGAGTTCGCGTTGCAGCACGATGCCGGCCAGCGGGTGGGTCTTGCCCTCGGCCGCGAGCGCGGTGGCCTGCGCGGCGTAGCGCATGCCGTCCCGCTCACCGAAGGCGGCGGTCCACAGCGGCGCATCCTGGGGAAAGGTCTGCGGGAAATCGACCGGTTCGATGCCCACCACCAGGCCGGCGTTCGCGTTGCGTTCGTTGCGCGAGTATTGGCTCATGCCGTTGGTGACCACGCGCCCGGGCTCCGAGGTGGCCGCCACCACCATGCCGCCGGGGCACATGCAGAAGCTGTAGACCGCGCGGCCGGCCGCGCCCAGCAGCGGGTGGCCACTGTGGCGGCCCCAGCGCGCGCGGTCGATCACGCCCTGCGGGTGCTCGATGCGAAAGCCCACCGAAAACGGTTTGGCTTCCATGAAAACGCCCGCATCCCACAGCTGCGCAAAGGTGTCGCGCGAGCTGTGGCCCAGCGCAAACACCACCCGCTGCACTGGCAGGTCGACGGTGTCGCCGCTGTCCAGGCGCCGCACTCGCAGCGACGCGATGCGCTGCTCGCTGCCGTCTTGGGCGAGGGTGAGGCCACACACCTGGTGCTGAAAGCGGATTTCGCCGCCCAGCGCAATGATCTTTTCGCGCATGGCTTCGACCACACGCACCAGCTTGAAGGTGCCGATGTGCGGGTGTGCGGTGTACAGAATTTCGCTGGGTGCGCCCGCGTCCACAAACTCCTGCATGACCTTGCGGCCGAAAAAGCGCGGGTCCTTGATCTGGCTGTAGAGCTTGCCGTCTGAAAACAGACCGGCGCCGCCTTCGCCGTATTGCACGTTGCTTTCGGGGTTGAGCACGTGTTTGCGCCACAAGCCCCAGGTGTCCTTGGTGCGCTCACGCACCGGTTTGCCGCGCTCCAGCACGATGGGCCTGAACCCCATTTGCGCCAATGCGAGCGCGGTGAACAGGCCGCAGGGGCCCAGACCCACGACCACCGGGCGTTCGCTTTCATGTGCAGGCCAGTCGCTGGGCGCACGCCCGGGCGGGTACCAGGCCATGTCGGGCGTGGGCTGGATGTGGGGCCTGTCCACGAGTTGCGCAAGCAAGGGGGCTTCTTGGTCGGCATCGGCCAGCGTCACGTCGACGATGTAGACCGCGAGCAGGTCGGCCTTGCGCGCATCGAAGCTGCGTTTGAAGACGTGGAGATGCGCGATGTCGGAAGCAGGCACATCGAGCGCAGCGGCGGCCAGGCGGGTGAGTGCTTCGACCGGGTGGGGCGGCGGCTCGCGGTCGAGGTCGGTCTCGGTGGGGGCGTCGGCGGAGCGGCGGTGCTCGGTAGGCACCTCGGCCAGGGGCAGCTTGAGTTCGGAGAGTCGGATCATGGCGGCGGGTGGCTTGTGGCGATCAAGCAATCCAGGGCAAAACCCGGATTGTCCGACACCTTCGAGGCACGCTCTGCCTCAGCGAGGAAATGGGGTGGAAGACAAACGCGTGTTCGAGACGGGATAATGCATGGGTGAAGCGCGCCAGGCCGTCGCTGGCACTGGCCCGAAAGGGCGCCCGAAAGGGGGTGCTGGAGGAACGTCCGGACTGCACAGGACAGCGTAGGAGGTAACACCTCTCCACCGACAAGTTCATCGAGTTCGCTCGACGGGCCCCAAGGTGAGGATCAGAGCAACAGAGACGAGCCGCTTCAGTGCGGGTGAAACGGGCAATCTCTACGCGCAGCAATACCAAATAGGCCAGTCTGAAGCGACACGGTTCGCCGTGTTGCTGGCGGGTAGGTAGCACCGAGCCGGGTGGGCGACCCCCGGCCCAGATGAATGACGGTCACATCCGGGCCTTCGCAAGAAGGTTCCGGATGCACAGAATCCGGCGTAACGGCGCGCTTCACACTTATCACTCAGGCATGCGGCAGGCCATTGGTCAAGGCAGGTCGCCTGGCCACGGCGCGCAGACCGTCCAGATCGAGGATGTGGATGTGCCCGCGCTGGTAGTCCACCAGTCCCAGCTCCTTGAGTTCCACCGCCGCCAGCGTCACGCCCGCGCGTCGCACACCGAGCATGTCGGCCAGGTGGGCGTGGGTGAGGAGAAGATCGCTGTGACCGTTGCGCGCGTGGCTCAGCAGGATCCAGTTCGCCAGACGCGCCTTGATGTCTTGCGTCTGAGAGGCTGCGGCAAGGGAGGCAACTTCCTGCGAAACCCCCCACAGGTAGACGGCGAAGGCGCGCAGCAGGTGGGCGCGCCGCGCAACCAACCGTTGCATGGTTTCCCCCTCTGCGCGAAAGGCTCTGCCACCGCGCTGCACATGCAGGGTCAGGTTGCCGGCACCCAGGCCGAGCGCGTGTTGAAGTCCCACGGCGCCTTCCTGACCCGTCAGCCCCACGGCCAGGCCACTGCCATCGGTGTGGCGCACGACCAGAGACACGCTGGCAGTGGTCAGAAAGTGCACGTGTCCATTGGGTATGTGAGGTGCTGACAGGATATCGCCCGTGTGCAGGTCGACAGGCTTGCAGTGGCGTTCGAGCAGGCGCTGATCATCTGTGGCCAGTTGGGCCACGAGGCCATTGTGCGTCAGGGTCAATGGGGCTCCCGTTCAGGATTCAAGGCAAGGCGTCAACGGGATTTCCATGGGCGGATGGGCGGTGCCGATGTGAGCATGCGTAGAAGAAGTGTAAGTGGCGCGTGCGTGGAATCCGACATTGTGTTGTGGTTTGCAACACTGTTTGATGCAACTGCCGAGCTGCAAGAGGCGAGCCTCGTACAGCAGTCTGGCGACGTATGTTCGTTATCGAACAATCAAGCCGGTCTTTGCCCCTACACTGTCGGGCGCCCGGTCATCTCGGCCCCGCACCCAAGTTCGCCTGCGGGCGGGAGCACACATTGCCAGCCGATCAACGATTCAACCGAGTGCTTGCCTCTCTCGTGCAGGGCGACCGGTTGCCTTGGGCAGATCACCTTGAACTGGTCGACTTGCCCGCCCGGCACGAGTTGCAGTCGTGTGAAGCATCTGCGCTCCATGTCCACTTCCCGACCAGTGCCCTCGTGGTGCTGATGCAAGCGTCGCCTTCGGGTGACGAGGCCCCGGTGGCCTTGGTTGGCAACGATGGTGTGGTGGGGGTGGCTGCGTTCATGGGCACGTTGCCGGAGGCCAGCCGGGCCGTGGTCATCCACCCGGGGCACGCTTGGCGACTGCCCGCCAGCTTGCTCTCCACCGAAGTGCCGGGCCCCTCGCAAGTGCTCAAGGCGACAGTGGGCTATTTGATGTCGCTCACCTCGCAGCTCTCGCAGACCGCCTTCTGCCAGCAGCACCACAATGTCGAACAGCGCCTCGCGCGCTGGCTGCTCAACGCCATGGATCGCCTGCCCGGTGATGAGGTCGCGATCGACCTTGGCGAACTCGCGCCGTTGCTGGGCGTGTCTGCTGATGCGCTGGCGCGTGCTGCCGCGCAACTGGTCGGTGTTGGTGCCCTGGTGTGCGAGCCGGGGCGGCTGGTGATGCCGCGTCGCGCCGTGCTGGAAGCACAGTCGTGCGGTTGCCATGTCCCGGCCGAGGATGTGGTGCGCTGGTCTGCACCGGCACCTGATTGACCGGGGCTGCCGCTCAGAGCAGCCTGGGCATGTAGCCGGTGCGCAGGGCGTGGGCCCAATCGTGACGTCCGTTCCGGGCCGCCAGATGGGCCGCAGCTTCAGCGTCGTAGGGCACCGAAATCAGGGCGGCGTGCCATTGGCCATCAACCTTCTCTGCGATCGCATAGTGCGCGTCGGGGCTGCCGTTTTCCACCCGGTGGTAGCTGGAGAGCGGGTGGGCGCGGCTGACGTCGTAGGCCGGCATGCCAACCGCGCCCGGGTTGACGATCAGCAAGCCGGTGGTGAGGCGCACAACCCGCGGAATGTGGGAATGGCCGCAGGCCAGCAAGCGCACGTGGGGCGGCACGCAGTCGCCCAGACGCTCCGCAATCTCGGGCGCCAGCGCGGTGCGGATTCCCTCGCCTTCGGCCGTCTCCAGGAGGTACTCCACGGTGCTGCGTGGTGTGCCGTGGCACAGGGCCACCTCGGCGCCCAGCCGCTCTTTCCACAGTTCGCCGGTGTGCAGGCGCGCATCCAGCGAATCCTGCAATGCCGCCAGCCACCACCGCGAGGGATCGTCCAGCTCTCCCGCGGCAAAGGCGTCCGAGGTGCTGCGCTCGCCGGTGGAGACCTGCAGCACCTGGGGATCGTGGTTGCCAGCGATCTGCAGCCAGTTCTGGCGCATCAGGAAGTGAGCGGTCTGCAGGGGCATCAAGGGCCCGCTGACCATGTTGCCCAGGTTGATCACCTCGTTCACGCCACCGCGCCGGGCGATGTCGGTCACCACGGCCTGCAGCGCCGAGAAGTTGCCATGGACATCGGACATGACCGCGATTTTCATGAATACCCCTCACAGATTGAAACCGCCCAGGCTTTGCAGCCGCTCCACGTGGGCCAGCAGGGATCGCTTGGCCACGGGCCACAGCCGTTCGGGCACATCATCGTAGGCCAGTCGGACCCAGTCGTCGGCCGAGCCCTCGGGCGACGCCTGCATGGCGCGCGCGACCTTGGCTTCGCGCTGCAGGCGGTGCGCCTTGAGGTGGGCAATGGCCTGCAAGGCACCACCATCCAGGGGCGCAGAGACATTGTCTTCGCTGGCCCGCCAATCTCCTAACACGTAGCCGTGTGCGGGCAGGATGAATTCGACCCGGTGCTGCCGGCAGCGGTCTGCGAGCTTGTCCAGCGAATCGAGATAGGCGCCCATGCTGCCGTCGGGCGGGTCGATCACGGTGGTGCTGCCATTGAGGATGTGATCACCCGTGAACAGCAGGCCGTCCTCGATCAAGACCAGGCACAAGTGGTTGGCCGCATGGCCGGGGGTGTGCACCACTTCCAGCGTGTGTGTGATGGTCCTGTCGCCCGATCGCCCCGTCAGCACGATGTGTTCGCCATCGAGCAGTGACCGCTCGGGTGAAAAGCGGCTGTTTTCCCGTGATGTGGGCGCGCTGGGCAGCCCAAGGATGGGTGGTCTGTCCAGGCCAGCCTCTGTGCACAAGGCCTGCAGCCGCGGCGCGCCGGGCGAGTGGTCGGGGTGCGAATGGGTGCAGACGATGGCCTGGATGCGGCCACCAGCGGCGCGCCACAGCCGCTCGATGTGGGGCGCATCGTCCGGACCCGGGTCGATCACGATGTGCCCGGTGGCTGGATCGCCCACCACATAGCTGTTGGTGCCCGGGCCGGTCATGAAGCCCGGGTTGGGTGCCGTCAGGCGCTGCACGTTTTTCAGCAGCTGCACCGGCCGTTCGTATTGCCAGTCCAGGCTGTGTGCGATCTGACCGTCGGGGCAGACCAGGGCGAGCTCGCCGAAGGGGGGCTCGTGTTCCATGTGGCGCGATTCCGCACCGCGTGCGAAGCCGGCGCGCGGGCAGCTGGTCCACAGGGGTTCGTCGTTCACGGCGCAGGCGTCCAGCACGTCCTGCACCGTTGCATGGGCACGCAGGCGCTCCAGCGTGCGGATGGTCGGGAAGATGATGAAAAAGCTGCCGGCTTCGTGGCGCGCCAGTGCATCGGCCGGGCGCACCCACACCGGCTCGAATTGCTCGGCCTCGTCGGCCACCGGGGACTGGCCTTCGGGCATGCGCGCCACGAGAAAGGGCACGTCAAAACGGCGCGGCAGGTCGCGGTCGGTGATCCAGTGCGCCAGCACGAACACACCGGCACCGTCGAGCTTGAGCCCTTGTGACCGGCACTGCGCGGCAAACGGAGCTTGTCGGTCGAGCGTGGCGATGTCGCTGTCGTCCACCGGCGAGCCATCGGCGCGGTGGGCCAGCAAAACGCCGAGTTCTTCAAAACTCTCGCGGATCGCCGCAATGGCCTGTGTGAGGTGCAGATCGCTCTGTGTGGTGCGGCGCGTGGCGCTGTCATGGGACTGCGCGTCGGCCGCATCGATGCCGCCGCCGGGGAACACATAGGCCCCGGGCGCGAAGCTCGCTGTCATCGAGCGTCGAGTCATCAGCACTTCGATCCCGGGGCGGGCGGGGTCGGTGCTGTCGCGCAGCAGAAGCACAGTGGCGGCCGAACGCAATGGCGCGGGCGCACGTTGGGGATGCAGGAGTTGGGTGGGTCTGACCATGGCGGCATTTTGCGGTAAGCCCAAGCCTCATGGCATCACCTGCGGGTCAGCGCCGATAATTCGCCAATGCACATCCGATTCACCAAAATGCAGGGCGCCGGCAACGACTTTGTCGTGCTGGACGAGACGCGCGGACGGCTCGGACTCTCGGCGGCCCAGTACCGGTTCCTCGCCGATCGCCACTTCGGCGTGGGCGCCGACCAGATCCTGAGCGTGCGCTCCACGCTGGAGTCCGGGCTCGATTTTGAGTACGTCATCCACAACGCCGACGGCGGCGAGGTGGAGCACTGCGGCAACGGCGCGCGCTGTTTTGTGCGCTTTGTGCACGACAAAGGCCTGAGCCAACGCAACCCCCTGCGGGTGAAGGTCGCCAACGGCGAGCTGGAATTGCATGCCCACGCCGATGGGCGTGTGACGGTGGACATGGGCCCGCCCGTTTTCGCGCTGGACCGGGTGCCGTTCAATGCCCAAGGCTTGCAGGCCGAACCCATGGGCAACTTCGAGCGCTGGCCGCTGGCCCTGCCTTACGCGGGCGACGTGCCGGTGGCCGTGCTCTCCATGGGCAATCCGCACGCCGTGCTGCTGGTCGACGACGTGAAGACCGCGCCGGTGCAGGCCTGGGGCCCCATGATCGAGCGGCACGAGCGGTTTCCCCAACGCGTCAACGCCGGCTTCCTGCAGGTGCTGAGCCGGTCCGAAGTGAAGCTGCGTGTGTTCGAGCGCGGTGCTGGCGAGACACTGGCCTGCGGCACCGGCGCCTGCGCCGCTGTGGTGGCGGGTATCCGGCTGGGCCTGCTCGATGCGCGTGTGGACGTGCACACCCATGGCGGCGTGCTCACCATCGAATGGCAGGACAGCCGCCGCCACGACAGCGCGGTGTTCATGACCGGCCCGGCCACCAGCGTGTTCGACGGCGAGATCACCATTCCCGACATTGGCTGACCCCAGCCCCGACCCCACAGACCCATGAACAACAACATTCCCCCCATCACCGAAGACGACATCGCCAACTACCTGGCCAACACGCCCGATTTCTTCGAGCGCCACGCCAGCCTCCGCGCGGTGAGCCTGCAGGAGCGCCAGGCCGAAATGCTGCGCGAGAAGATCAAGGGGCTGGAGCTCAAGGCGGCCGAGATGATCCGCAACGGCCATGAAAACACCACCATTGCCGACAAACTGCAGCTGTGGACCCGTGCGCTGTTGCTCACGCGCGAGTCCGCCGAGTTGCCGGTGGTGGCGGTGCGCGAACTCGCCAACCAGTTCATGGTGCCGCAGGTGGCCATCAAGGTCTGGGGCGTGGCGCCCGAATTTGAAGATCAGCTGTTTGCCCAAGGCGCCAGCGACGATGTGAAGGCCTTCGCCTCCTCGCTCACCCGGCCTTACTGTGGCGCCAACCCGGGGCTGGAGGCCGCAGGCTGGCTGGACGATCCGTCGAGTGCGAATTCGCTCGCGCTCATTCCGCTGCGCGCCGGCATCGCGCCGCAGGCGTTCGGTTTGCTGGTGCTGGCCTCGGCCGACCCGCAGCGTTTCGCCAGCGACATGGGCACAGACTTTCTGGAGCGCATCGGCGAGATCACGAGTGCGGCGCTCTCACGCCTGCGCCCTGAATAAGCCCACATGAACTTGCCGGTGCGCGCCGCTTCCGAGACCCCGACGGGTGACGACGCCGCGCTGGTGCAGGCCTACCTGAACCACGTCAAGGTGGAAAAGCGCCTGGCCGAGCGCACGGTGGAGCTCTACACACTGGATCTTCAACGCCTTGCTGCCAACGCGGCCGAGGTCCGGGTCGGCTTCAAGGACATTCAAAACGCCCACATCCGCCGCTGGATCGCGCAGATGCACAGCGCCGGGCGCAGCGCGCGCGGCATCGCGCTCATCCTCTCGGGCTGGCGCGGTTTCTACGTCTGGCTCGGGCGGCAGGGCCTGATCGGCCACAACCCGGTGCAGGACGTGCGCGCGCCCAAGGCCGGCAAGCCGCTGCCCAAGGCGCTGGGTGTGGACGAATCGGTGCAGCTCGCCTCACACGTGGAAGAGGCCGACCACCCCGCGCTGGAGGCGCGCGATGCCTGCATCACCGAACTGCTCTATGGATGCGGCCTGCGCATCGGCGAACTGGTGGGGCTGGACGTGGCGGCCAGCGGCACAGCGCGCGGCTGGATCGACGCGCAGGAGGGCGAAGCCCACGTGCTGGGCAAGGGCTCCAAGCGCCGCAGCGTGCCGGTGGGCCAGGCCGCGCTGGCGGCGCTGGCGCGCTGGCTCGAGCAGCGCGCCACCTGGGCGGGCGAGGACGCGGCCCTGTTCATTGGCTCGCGCGGTCAGCGCCTCACGCCCCAACACATCCGCGTGCGGCTCAAACGCCGCTCGCGACTGGCCGGGCTGGCCACACCGGTGCATCCCCACATGCTGCGCCACTCGTTCGCCAGCCACGTGCTGCAGTCCAGCGGCGACCTGCGCGCCGTGCAGGAACTGCTGGGCCACGCCAGCATCAGCACCACGCAGGTCTACACCCGGCTGGACTTCCAGCACCTGGCCAAGGTGTACGACGCTGCACATCCGCGTGCGCACGCCAAGGGCAAACCGCCCAAAGGCTGAGCGCTGGTGGGCGGGGCCGACAATACCCGCATGAAAATCATTCGCCTCAAGCCCGGCAAAGACCGATCCCTCCTGCGCCGCCACCCCTGGGTGTTTGATGGCGCCATCGCCAAAGGTGGCGGCGATGCGGGCGAAACGGTGCGCGTGGAGAGCGCCGAGGGGCAGTTCCTGGCCTGGGGCGCGTTGTCGCCTGCATCGAGCATCCGCGTGCGCGCCTGGAGCTTTGACGAGGCCCAGCGCATCGACGCCGACTTCCTGCGTGCCACCCTGGCGCGCGCCATTGCACTGCGTGAGCGTCTCGGTATCGAAAGCGACGGGGTGCGGCTGGTGCACGGCGAATCCGACGGCGTGCCCGGCCTGATCGTGGACCGCTACGGCGACACGCTCGTGGCGCAGTTCACCGCCTGCGGCGTGGAGCGCCACAAACAGGTGATCGCCGACGCGCTGATCGAGCTCACCGGCTGCGTGCGCCTGTATGAGCGCTCAGACACCAGCAGCCGCAAGCTTGAAGGCCTGCCCGAAGTGACCGGCTGGCTGCGCGGCAGCGGTCCCACCGAACTGATGCTGCGAGAACACAGCTGGCAACTCGGCCTGGACATCGCCCAAGGCCACAAGACCGGCTTTTACCTGGACCAGCGTGACAGCCGGCTGGTCTGCAGCCAATACAGCCGCCGTCTCAACTTTGAGCACGTGCTCAATTGCTACAGCTACACCGGCGGCTTCACCGTGGCCGCTTTGGCCGGCGGGGCGAAGCACGTCACCTCCATCGATTCGTCGGCGCCCGCCTTGCAGCAAGCCGCGGCCAACGTGGCGCTCAACGGGTTTGACGCCGCGCGCGCAACCTTCATGGACGCCGATGTGAATGCGTCGCTGCGAAAGTTCGTGGCCGAGGGCCGTCAGTTCGAAGCCATCGTGCTCGATCCGCCCAAACTGGCCCCCACCGTGGCGCACGCCGAGCGCGCCGCCCGCGCCTACAAGGACATCAACCGACAGGCCTTCAAACTGCTCACGCCTGGCGGCGTGTTGTTCACGTTTTCCTGCTCGGGCGGCATCGGGGTGGAGCTGTTCCACAAGATCGTTGCCTCCGCCGGGCTCGATGCCGGGGTGGATGGCGCGATCCTGCAGCGCCTGGGCGGTGCGAGCGACCACCCCATGACCATCAACTTCCCCGAGGGCGAGTACCTCAAGGGTCTGGTCGTCATGAAAAAGCAGTAGGGTGTGCAGGTCTTGGGGGGGTCGCATACACTTGCGCGCTTCTTTCGACCGCCCACCCGTTTGTTTACCCCCGACACCGTCGCGCCCGCCATGTCCCTCATCCCCGCCACCATCCTCACCGGTTTCCTCGGCTCGGGCAAAACCACGCTGCTCAAACGCGTGCTCAGCGAAGCGCATGGCCAGAAGATCGCGGTGATCGAAAACGAGTTCGGCGAAGAGAACATCGACAACGAAATTCTGGTCGCCGACACCACCGAAAACATCATCCAGATGAGCAACGGTTGCATCTGCTGCACCATTCGCGACGACCTGCGCGCCACGCTGCGCGATCTGGCCGAAAAGAAGCGCAAGGGCGAGCTCGATTTCGACCGCGTGGTGATCGAGACCACCGGCCTGGCCGACCCCGGCCCGGTGGCGCAGACCTTCTTCATGGACGACGAGGTGGCCGAGCAGTACCTGCTGGACTCCATCCTCACGCTGGTGGACGCCAAACACGCCGCGCAGCAGCTCAACGATGGGCTTTGCCGACCAGATATTCATCAGCAAGTCGGATCTGGTCAGCGCCGAAGACCTGGACGCGCTGACCCACCGCCTCAAGCACATGAACCCACGCGCGCCCATGCGCGCCACGCATTTCGGCGAGGTCTCGCTGAAGGAGGTGTTTGATCTGCGCGGCTTCAACCTGAACGCCAAGCTCGACATCGACCCCGATTTCCTCAAGGCCGATGACCACGATCACGGTCACGAGCACCATGACCACGAGCATGGCGAGCACTGTGACCATCCGTCGCACAAGAGCGACCACGGGCATGGGCACGAGGGCCACCACCACCATCATGACGACGATGTGAAGAGCTTCGTCTACCGCGCCACCCGCCCGTTCAACCCCGCGAAGCTTGAAGACTTTCTGGGTGCCATCGTGCAGGTGTACGGTCCACGCATGCTGCGCTACAAAGGCGTGCTCGACATGGATGGCACCGACCGCAAGGTGATCTTCCAGGGCGTGCACCAGCTCATGGGCAGCGATCTCGGCCCACCGTGGGCCGAAGGTGAGCCGCGCACCAGCAAGATGGTCTTCATCGGCATCGATCTGCCGCGCGACATCCTGGTGCAGGGCCTGGATCAGAGCCTGGTCTGAAGCCCGCGCAACCGTGCTGTTTGTCTCGCTTCTCCAACGCCTGGGTTTCCCCTCCCGCCCGGATTCCGGGAGCGTCGTCGCCACCTCGTTACAATCGCGCCCCATGCCGGTGGCCCGGCGGTCTTCCAGTGCAGGTGCTCGCCAACGGCCGAGTCCCGGTTCAGGTAGGGGTATAACCTCGCATCCGTCGGCCATGCCGACACAGGTTGATGCGGCCCAACCCCGCACACCGGACCCGGATCAAGCACCGTCAGGCACTGAGAGGAGACCCGTTGTGAAAGCCCCGGCTCCGCAGGCGCAAACGCGAAAGGGCGCTCGTCGGCGGCCAAGGCGGCTGTGCCTGCAGGGCGCAAGCCCTTGGCCAAGAGCGTCGCCAAGCAGCCGGTTGCCAAGGCTGCGGTGAAGCCGGCGGCGTCCAAGGCAGCGGCCAAACCCGCGGTGAAAGCCCCGAACAAGGTGGCTGCGAAGGCTGTTGCCAAACCGGTCACCAAGGTGGTCCCCAAAGCCGCGGTCAAAGGCCCTGTCAAACCGAAAGCAAGCGCACCGACCAAAAAAACCGCTTCGCCTGCCGCGAAAGCCTCCTCCAAGCCAGTGGCCAAAACCACTGTTGCGAGCAAACCCGTTGCCGCTGCCAGGAAGGCCGCTGCACCGGTCAAGCCCACGCCTTCCCGCACACCCGCGGTCAAGCCCATTCCGGCGAGTTCCGCCAAATCCAAGGCACAGCCCGCCGCCAAGGCGGCTGTCCCCACCGTGACCACTTCTGCTCCCCGGGCGGCCACCGCCGCCCCCGTCTCCAAAGTTGCCAGCGCCAAGAAGGCTCCAGCTCCAACCCCCGTGGTTGTTGAGCCCACGCCACGCCCATTGGGCAAGCGCGCGGCCAAAAAAGTCATGATGGAGCAGATGACCCAGGCTGCGGTGGTTCCCACCCACGCGCCCGATGCTGCCAAGGCGACTTTTTCCCACACGAACGAACGTGCTGTCATGACCCCTCCCGTCCCTTCCTCGATCCAGAAAGACCCCAAGCGGGCCAACAACTGGAAGACCCTGCCCGCCGATCAGTTGACCGATCAGGCATGAGCGACCTGCAGTTGGCTTATTTCCGCCGCAAGCTCTCGCTGCTGAAGGCCGACATGCTCGCCAATGCCGGCGAAACCACTGAACACCTGCGTGAAGACACCGTGGTGGTGCCCGATCCGGCCGACCGTGCCACGATTGAAGAAGAACACGCCCTGGAGTTGCGCACCCGTGACCGCGAGCGCAAGCTGCTCAAGAAAATCGAACAGGCGATTGCCCGCATCGATTCGGGCGACTACGGTTATTGCGAAGAAACCGGTGAGCCCATCGGCGTGGGCCGGCTCATGGCCCGCCCGACCGCCAGCCTGTCGCTGGAAGCCCAGCAGCGTCGCGAACTCAAGCAGAAGATGTTCGGAGACTGAGTCCTTTCCACCGATCACGTTCACGACCACTTCCCGGCACCCGATCCATGTCCAAGGACGATTCCAACGGCGGCTTTCTCTCGAAGGTGGTCAAGTTCGTGCGCCATCCCACCACGAGCTGGGCCGATCTGGACACGCGCCAGGCCGACCGTGAGAGCGAGTACAGCAAGGCGGCGCTGAAGGAAATGATCGAGCGCAAACGGCGCAACGATTTCGTGCGCAAGCGCGAGTTCGACATGCTGCGCAAGATCCGCAGCCGCGAAGGCACGAGCCCTGAGGGGCCTGGCATGCGGCCTTCGTTCTTCCAGAGCAGCTTGCCTTCCAAACCCGACGACCGCGCCGAGACGTTGAAGAAGATCGACGAGATCGAGGCCCAGATGTCCATGCAGTGGTGGAAGACCAAGGGCCCTGACTCACTGGTCAGCACCGGCTCCAGCCTCAACCCTGCGGCGGTCAACAATTCTGGTGGCTCGCCGCTCAAGGCCAAGGACGAGGTTCCGGTGGTCACACCCGACCCCCAGGAGCGCAAACGCCAGGCGCAGTACGACGAGACCGAACCCGCACCGTTGCCCATGGCCACTGCCAAGGCGCAGCCCGGCGCTTCCGAAACCCGCAACCCCGCCACAGCCGAGCAGGCGCAGGCCAGTGCAGCGGCCAAAGCCGCTCAGGGTCCGAGCCGCACCGGCCTGATGGCGCCCACCCAGCCCAGCGAGCTCGGCAGTTCCCACTCCAGCGGTGGCGCGTTTTCCGCGTCGCATTTTTATTCGCTCGATGTGCAGGCGATCGTTCAGGACCCCGATGTCGAAGAAGCGGCCATCCGCTTCGCCAATGGCGATGACGCAGGCGCCGAGCAGGGATTGATGGAGGTCCTGGGCGAAGGCGGCTCCAAGGTCGATGAAATCGACGACTGGCTGGCCCTGTTTGACCTCTACCGGGCCACCGGGCAATTGGCGCCGTTTGAGAGCCGTGCTGTCGATTTTGTCAACCGTTTCAGCCGTTCCGCTCCGCAGTGGTACGACATGCCGGAGACGGTGTCGTCGATGACCGGCAAGACCTTCACGCCCACCGCGAGCAACAACAGAGCTGTGTGGGTGAGCGAGGCCGAGTTGGATGCGCACGCGGTGGGCACCCTGCAGAACGTGTTGTTGCGCGCCAAACAGCCCTGGGTGCTCGACTGGACCCCCATGGAGACCATGGACCTGAAGGCGGCGCGTGCCCTGCTGGGCATCTTTACGCTCTGGGGCGACCAGGACGTGGAGCTTCGGTTCCTGGGTTCGGCCGTGTTCCGCGACCTGCTCAAGAACTTCACCCCCTCGGGCCGCCGCGACGTCGAGCAGCTCTGGTGGGAGTTGCGCATGGCGGTGCTGCGTGTGATGAACCGGCCCGACGAGTTCGAGTTGACCGCGCTGGACTTCTGCGTGACCTACGAAGTGTCCCCGCCGGGTTGGGAAAAACCACGTTGTCACGTCACGTCGATTGCCGCCGACCGCCCGGACGATGCGGGCCAGTCCGTGCTCAGCGAAGCCGTGCTGGAAGCCGTGCCTTCGGCCTACCCGAGCGAATCCCCGACCGAAGGCCATCCCTCCGAGTTCAACCAGCTTGGTCTGGTGGAACTCTCGGGCGAGATCCGGGGTGATCCGCAGGCTACGCTGGACATGCTGGAGCGCCGTCTCATGGGTGCCGACGTGTTGATCATTTCCTGCCGCAACCTGATCAGGGTCGACTTCTCGGCCGCGGGCACCTTGCTCAACTGGGTGTCGCAACACCACGCCGAACGCCGGCTGGTGCAATTCGTGGATGCGCACCGCCTGGTGTCCGCCTTCTTCCACGTCATCGGCATCACCGAGTACGCCAAGGTCGTGGTCCGCAACGACTGACCCCCAGCCGGCTCGCACACGTTGTTTCAAACAACGGCGCGAGTTGCTGTTGCACGGCCCCGGATCAACCCCAACTGACAGCCATGGAATCATTTCACGGAACCACGATCGTCTGCGTGCGCCGGCAGACGCCTGACGGTGTTCAGGTCGCCATCGGTGGCGATGGCCAGGTCACACTCGGCCACATCATCGTCAAGGGCACGGCCCGCAAAGTGCGCAAGCTGCACCACGACAAGGTGCTGGCCGGTTTTGCCGGCGCCACCGCCGACGCCTTCACCTTGTTCGAACGCTTCGAGGCCAAGCTGGAGAAGCACCAGGGGCACCTGGTGCGTGCGGCCATCGAGCTCACCCGCGACTGGCGCACCGATCGCGTGTTGCGTCGCCTGGAGGCCATGCTGGCCGTGGCCGATCACACGGCCTCGCTGATCATCACCGGCAACGGCGATGTGCTGGAGCCCGAACACGGCATCGTTGCCATTGGATCCGGTGGTGCGTATGCGCAAGCGGCGGCGAAAGCTTTGCTCGACCACACCGAACTCAGCGCCGAAGAGATCGTGCGCAAATCCTTGGGTATTGCGGGCGAGCTCTGCATCTACACCAACATGAATCACACGGTGGAGGTGCTCTGATGTCTTCGATGACTCCCCAGGAAATTGTTTCCGAACTCGACCGCTTCATCATCGGCCAGAAGGGCGCCAAACGCGCCGTGGCCATTGCGCTGCGCAACCGCTGGCGGCGCCAGCAGGTCGACGAAAAGCTGCGTCCTGAGATCACGCCCAAGAACATCCTCATGATCGGCCCCACTGGCGTGGGCAAGACCGAGATCGCGCGTCGCCTGGCGCGGCTGGCCGACGCGCCTTTCATCAAGGTCGAGGCCACCAAGTTCACCGAGGTGGGCTATGTGGGCAAGGACGTGGACAGCATCATCCGCGACCTGGCTGAAATAGCGATCAAACAAACCCGCGAAGTGGAGATGCACAAGCAGCGCGTGCGCGCCGAAGACGCAGCAGAAGACCGCATCCTAGACATCCTCATTCCACCGGCGCGCAGTGCGGAGCCGGTGACCAACGTGGTGCCCCTGCCCGAGAGCACGGCGCGCCAGAACTTCCGCAAGAAGCTGCGCGAAGGCGATTTGAACGACCGCGAGATCGAGATTGATCTGCTCGAAGCGCGCCCGGCCATGGAGATCATGGGCCCGGCCGGCATGGAAGACATGGCCGAACAACTGCGGGGCATGTTCAGCCAGATCGGCGCCGGCAAACGCCAGACGCGCAAGCTCAAGATCGGCGACGCGTTGAAGCTGCTGATCGACGAGGAAGCCGGCAAGCTGGTCAACGAAGACGACATCAAGACCCGCGCCCTGCACAACGCGGAGCAGAACGGGATCGTGTTCATCGACGAGATCGACAAGGTCACCTCGCGCAGCGATTCCGGCAGCGCAGAGGTGTCGCGCCAAGGTGTGCAGCGCGACCTGCTGCCACTGGTGGAGGGCACTACCGTGACCACCAAGTACGGAGTGATCAAGACCGACCACATCCTGTTCATCGCCAGCGGGGCCTTTCACCTGGCCAAGCCGAGCGACCTGATTCCCGAGCTGCAGGGCCGCTTTCCCATCCGGGTGGAGCTGCAGTCGCTCTCGGTCGACGACTTCGAGGCCATCCTCACGCAGACCCACGCCTCGCTGGTGCGTCAGTACCAGGCGCTGCTGGCCACCGAGGGCGTGACGCTGGCGTTCTCGCCCGAAGGCATCCGCCAACTGGCGCAGATCGCTTGCGACGTGAACGAGCGCACCGAGAACATCGGCGCGCGCCGCCTGGCCACCGTAATGGAGCACTTGCTGGACGAGGTGAGTTTTGACGCCACCAAGCTGCAAGGCCAGACCATCACCATCGACGCGGACTACGTGAACGGGCGCCTGGCCGCGCTCAGCCGCAACGAAGACCTCTCGCGCTACATCCTGTGAGCGCCTGGCCGGACGTCAACCCGGTCCGATGACACCCCGAGCCACCAACGCCAGCCGTTGGTCGGCCGATTTGCCTGCCGGCATCCCTCAGGACGACCCCAGACGCTGCAGGGTTTTGAAGCATCACATTCAGAGCCGGTTGTAAGTGCTTGCTTTTAATGCATTTTTGGCTTGCAAACAGCTTCAAAATGTATCCTAAGTG
>LNFM01007216.1_pt1 | contig 34480 bp, 28 predicted proteins | sample 596031 | NCBI WGS metagenome assembly LNFM01 (sample SAMN04254537, study PRJNA301005) | activated carbon metagenome | isolation source: dual media filters at the Ann Arbor, Michigan drinking water treatment plant | place: USA: Ann Arbor
TCGAACCTCCACGCCTTGCGGCACTGGTACCTGAAACCAGCGCGTCTACCAATTCCGCCATCTGGGCGATGTCGTGAGCCGCGATCTAAAGGTGCCGCCCCGCAGTGTCAACGGGGCGCGGTGAAAATTCGAAAGCCCGCTCCGGCCGCGGGCCTGCGACGCCAATTGCGCTTGTTTGCCCCCCCGGTCGCCGCTATTCACTCTGGCCAAGCGGTAGGTTCAGGCATCAGGGGAGCGGGCAGTTGAGCAAGCTTGTCACCATCTTCGGCGGATCTGGTTTTGTCGGCCGCTACATCGCCCGTCGCATGGCCAAGGAGGGTTGGCGTGTCCGGGTTGCCGTACGGCGTCCGAACGATGCGATTTTCGTCAAGCCCTATGGCACTGTCGGTCAGGTTGAACCGCTGCCGTGCAACATCCGGGATGATGCTTCGGTCCGTGCGATGCTGCATGGGGCGGATGCGGTGGTGAACTGCGTTGGCACCTTTGACCGGGGCGGCAAGAACAACTTTGATGCCGTGCAGGCGCAGGGTGCCGCGCGCATCGCGCGACTTGCAGCCGAAGAAGGCGTCGCACGACTGGTCCACATTTCGGCCATCGGCGCCGATCCAGAGGGCCCGAGCCTTTACGCGCAAAGCAAGGCCGAAGGCGAGCGGGCGGTGCTGGAAGCCTTCCCGGGGGCGGTGATCCTGCGGCCGTCGGTGATTTTTGGAACCGAAGACCAGTTCTTCAACCGCTTCGCGGCAATGTCGCGGCTTGGTCCTTTGCTGCCGATCGCCGGGGGTCAGACCCGGTTCCAGCCGGTCTATGTCGATGACGTGGCGCAGGCGGCCGTGAAGGGCGTGCTTGGGCAGGCCGGACCGGGGGTTTACGAACTTGGCGGGCCTGACGTCGACAATTTCGCCGGGCTGATGCAGCGGATGCTCGCGGTGATCCGGCGGCGGCGCATGGTTGTTTCCATGCCCTTCTGGCTGATGCGGATCGTCGCCTTTGTCTTTGACATGCTGAACGCCGTGACGCTGGGCCTGATCCCCAACATGGTCATCACCCGCGACCAGCTTGCCAGCCTGACCGTCGACAACATCGTTAGCCCGGGGGCAAAAGGTTTCGCCGATCTTGGCATCGAGCCGACGGCGATGGAGGCTGTGCTGCCGGAATACCTGTGGCGCTATCGCCCGTCGGGGCAATATGCCGCCATCAAGGAATCGGCCAAGAACCTGCGCAAGGCGTGACGGCTTGCCCGGTTTGCGCGCTCGTTTGAAGATTGATGCGGTTTGAAGCGGTTGGGGCGACGGCAGGCAGGGCATGGACAACACAACACTCACCGCTGTCGCCCTGGGCGTCCTTGAGGGGCTGACCGAGTTCTTGCCGGTTTCCTCGACCGGGCATCTGCTGCTGGCGGGGCATTTCCTCGGCTTCGAATCCAGCGGCAAGACCTTCGAGGTGGTGATCCAGTTGGGCGCGATCCTCGCGTTGACCTCGGTCTATGCCACGCTTCTGCTGCGCCTTGCGGTCAGGGCGCGCCATGAGGTTGCGGCGCGACGGACGATCCTGTCGCTGCTGATCGCATTTTTGCCAGCTGTGGTGATCGGGCTTCTGGCGCATGACTTCATCAAGACGGTGTTGTTTGAAACGCCGATGCTGATTGCCGTGATGCTGGTTCTGGGCGGTTTTGTGCTGCTGGTCATCGATCGGATTGCCCCTTTGCCCACCCATCACGACCCGCAGGCGTTGCCATTCTCTACATCGCTGGCGATCGGGTTTTGTCAGTGTGTGGCGATGATACCGGGTGTCAGCCGCTCTGGCGCGACCATCGTGGGCGCGCTTTTGCTGGGTGTCGAAAAGCGCGCGGCTGCCGAGTTTTCGTTTCTCCTGTCGCTGCCGACGGTCGGCGCGGCGGTGGCGTATGACCTTTACAGCAACCGCGACGTGCTGGATTTCGGCGAGATCTGGCAGATTGCCATCGGCTTTGGCGCGGCGTTTGTGACGGCAATTCTGGTGGTGCGCTGGGCGCTTGGGTTCATCGGGCGCAATGGCTACGCGCTGTTCGGTTGGTGGCGAATCATCGTCGGTTCCGTCGCCGGAGCGTTCCTTTGGCTTGGCTATTGAGCCGATAGGTAAGCTACACTTACCTAAATTCAGTCATTTTGCTGTCGTGGCGTGGAAGAAAATCGATCTTTGCTGAATTTAGGTCAGTATTACTGCCTTTTCATCGTTCTCGTTCGGTTGTAGCAAGGCGGTCCCGGCGCAGTTCATGGGAGACGGAGCCTTGGCCACGCAAAAGATGCTGAAGTTCGTGACGGTGGCGAAGGATATGCCCGAAAAGCGTCCCGCCACTCTGCGCTCGCAGGATTTCGACGAGATTTACCGGGAGTACGCGGCAGAAAAGGCCGCCGAGCAGGCTGGGCGTTGCAGCCAGTGTGGTGTGCCATACTGCCAGTCGCATTGCCCGCTGCATAACAACATCCCCGATTGGCTGAAGCTGACCGCCGAGGGCCGCTTGCAGGAAGCCTACGAACTGAGCCAGGCGACCAACACTTTCCCCGAAATCTGCGGCCGCATCTGCCCGCAGGACCGGCTGTGCGAAGGCAACTGCGTCATCGAGCAATCAGGCCATGGCACGGTGACGATAGGCTCGGTCGAGAAATACCTGACCGACAAGGCGTGGGAGATGGGCTGGGTGCAGCCGATCCGCCCTCATGCCGAGCGGACCGAAAGCGTCGCGATCATCGGTGCGGGGCCGGGCGGTCTGGCGGCTGCTGACGTGCTGCGCCGCGCGGGCGTGCAGGTCACCGTTTATGACCGCTATGACCGCGCGGGCGGGCTGATGACCTATGGTATCCCCGGTTTCAAGCTGGAAAAGCCGGTGGTGATGCAGCGGATCGAGCAACTGGAACTGGGGGGCGTGCAGTTCGTGCTGAACTGCACCGTCGGTGAGGACATTACCTTCGACGCCATTCGCGGCCGGCATGATGCGGTGCTGATCGCCACCGGCGTCTACAAGTCGCGCGATATCGAAGCGCCGGGCGTCGGCGCACAGGGCGTCGTGAAGGCGCTGGATTACCTGACCGCCTCGAACCGCAAAAGCTTTGGCGACGATGTGCCGGAGTTCGACAGCGGCGCCTTGAACGCCAGCGGCAAGCGCGTGGTGGTGATCGGCGGCGGCGACACGGCGATGGACTGCGTCCGCACCGCAATCCGGCAGGGCGCGCTGAGCGTGAAGTGCCTTTATCGGCGCGACCGCGCCAACATGCCGGGCAGCCAGCGTGAAGTCGCCAACGCCGAGGAAGAAGGCGTGGAATTCGTTTGGCTTTCCGCGCCCAAGGGCTTCACCGGCGGTCAGGATGTGGAAGGTGTGATGGTGCAGAAGATGCGTCTTGGCGCACCTGACGCGACCGGGCGCCAAGCCCCCGAAGTGATCGAGGGTGCCGACTATGTGGAACCCGCCGATCTGGTGGTGCAAGCACTCGGTTTTGAACCCGAAGATCTGCCGAGCCTGTGGAACGTGCCGGAGTTGAAGGTGACGCGCTGGGGCACGATCAAGGCCGATTTCCGCACGCATGAGACCAACCTGCCGGGCGTCTATGCGGCGGGCGATATCGTGCGCGGCGCAAGCCTTGTCGTCTGGGCGATCCGCGACGGGCGCGAGGCGGCGGATGCGATCATGGCCTATCTCAAACAGTCCGAAGCGGTGGCGGCCGAGTAAGGCTGCAAAGCGTCTGGCACGGGTATGGCAGACGTATGGCAGCCCGATCCGGCCCGAATGAACGAAACGTCAGAAGTAGTGACCCATCACACAGGTAGACCAGCGATGCGGAAAGTTCTGATCCTTGCCTGTCTGGCAGCACCGGCAGCCCCGGCGCTGGCTGGCGCATGGACCGCACCGGAAGGCTGCGAGGTCTTTTTGACCGTGCAGGCCAAGGCCTGCCGCGTTTCGCAATACTATCGCTGCGTTGCCGACCCGCACGGCGACCAATGGCGCGCGGATTTCGATCAGGAGGGGCCTTACTTCCTGTCGCACATCGACATCGAGGGGCAGTGGATCGAAAGCTTCGATCTGAACCCGACCGCACGCCAGACCCTGGACCCGAACCCGTCTGACCCCGCGTCGTTCAGCGAACTGCTTTCCTCGGGCGTGGACACTTTTGCCTTCGGCCTCAGCAAGGACGATGGCAGCGCATCGCAGGTTTCGGGGTTTGACCGTCTGACCGGCAAGACCATCGTGATTGACGATATACCGCTTAGCCAGACCGAGTTCGACTATACCGAGACCGCCCCCGACGGCTCCACCCTGCGCCGTTCGCGCGGCTATGAATACGTCCACCCGGAATGGCGCCTGTTTTTTGCCGGCCCGTCGGAGTGGGACCCCGGCGACGGCAACTGGCTGCCGATGGATGGCAGCCCGGTCCAGTTCATTTTTCCGGGTGAACCGGGCTTTCTAAAAACCCAACCGATCTATGACTGCGACGCGATCATGTCGTTCGCCCCCGCACCGCAAGAGGAGCCGCTTTATGACAACCTTTGACGCCGCCTGGCGAACGGGCTTTACAAGGCCGAGGATGAACATTCGTCCTGCGGCGTGGGCTTGGTCGTGTCGATTTCCGGCAAGCCGTCGCGGAAGGTGGTGGAAAACGGGATCAACGCGCTGAAGGCGGTGTGGCACCGGGGCGCGGTTGATGCCGATGGCAAGACGGGCGACGGCGCGGGCATCCATGTGCAGATCCCGGTCAAGTTCTTTTACGACCAGATCCGCCGCACCGGGCATGAGCCGGATATGCAAAAGCTGGTGGCCGTGGGGCAAGTGTTCCTGCCGCGCACCGATTTCGGCGCGCAGGAACGCTGCCGGACCATCGTCGAGACCGAAGTGCTGCGGATGGGGCATTACATCTACGGCTGGCGGCATGTGCCGGTGGACACCTCGGTCCTGGGCGACAAGGCCAACGCCACCCGGCCAGAGATCGAGCAGATCCTCATTCGCTGCGACAAGGACATCGATGCCGAGGCGTTCGAGCGCGAGCTTTACATCATCCGCCGCCGGATCGAGAAGGCGGCGCTCGCGGCGCATATCCAGGGCATGTATCTGTGTTCGCTGTCGTGCCGCAGCATCATCTACAAGGGCATGATGCTGGCCGAACAGGTGGCGGTGTTCTACCCCGACCTGATGGACGACCGGTTCGAGTCCGCCTTCGCGATCTATCACCAGCGCTATTCGACCAACACCTTCCCGCAGTGGTGGCTGGCGCAGCCGTTCCGGATGCTGGCCCATAACGGCGAGATCAACACGCTGAAGGGCAACGTCAACTGGATGCGGAGCCACGAGATCCGCATGGCGTCGAACAACTTTGGCGACGCGGCCGAGGATATCAAGCCGATCATCCCGGCGGGGACGAGCGACTCCGGTGCTTTGGACGCGGTGTTCGAGGTGCTGGTGCGTTCGGGTCGGTCGGCGCCCTTGGCCAAGACGATGCTGGTGCCGGAAGCGTGGTCGAAAGCCACCACAGACATGCCGCAGGCCTGGGCTGACATGTATTCCTACTGCAACTCGGTGATCGAGCCGTGGGACGGACCGGCCGCGCTGGCGATGACGGACGGGCGCTGGGTTTGCGGCGGGCTTGACCGCAACGGCCTGCGCCCGATGCGCTATGTGGTGACGGGCGATGGCATGCTCATTGCCGGGTCGGAAGCCGGGATGGTGCCGGTGGACGAAAGCACGATCCGCGAAAAGGGCGCGCTCGGGCCGGGGCAGATGATCTCGGTCGATATGGCCGAGGGGCGGCTTTATCACGACGTCGAGATGAAGAACAAACTTGCCGCAGCCCAGCCATACAGCGAGTGGGTGGGCAAGATCGTCGACCTGAACGCGCTGTTGAAGGACGTGCCGGAAACAGCGATCTTTTCGGGCGGCGAATTGCGCAAGCGGCAGATCGCGGCGGGCTTCACCATCGAGGAACTGGAGCAGGTTCTGGCCCCGATGGCCGAGGACGGCAAGGAAATGGTCGCCTCGATGGGCGATGACACGCCGGCGGCGGTGCTGTCGTCGGTTTACCGGCCCTTGAGCCACTTCTTCCGGCAGAACTTCAGCCAGGTGACCAACCCGCCGATCGACTCGCTTCGCGAAGGGCGGGTGATGTCGCTCAAGACGCGGTTCGGCAACCTGCGCAACGTGCTGGATGAAAACAACAGCCAGACCGAGATTCTGGTCTTGGAAAGCCCGTTCCTTGGCAACGCCGAGTTCGACGTGCTGGTAAAGCGTTTCGGTGATCAGGTCGCGTTCATCGACTGCACCTTCCCGGTGTCGCCGGGGCTGGACGATCTGCGCGTCGGGCTGGAGCGTATCCGCGCCGAAGCCGAGGATGCGGTGCGGTCGGGCGCCGGGCAACTGGTGCTGACGGACGAACATCAGGGCACCGACAAGGTGCCGATGCCGATGATTCTGGCAACGAGCGCGGTGCATTCGTGGCTGACGCGGAAGGGGCTGCGGACGTTCTGTTCGATCAACGTGCGGTCGGCGGAGTGCATCGACCCGCATTATTTTGCCGTGCTGATCGGGTCGGGCGCCACCACGGTGAACGCCTATCTGGCACAGGATTCGATTGCAGACCGGATCAACCGGGGCCTGATCGAAGGCAGCCTGACCGACGCGATGCGGCGGTACCGCGATGCCATCGACGCGGGGCTTCTGAAGATCATGTCGAAGATGGGCATCTCGGTCATCTCGTCCTATCGCGGCGGGTTGAACTTCGAGGCTGTCGGCCTGAGCCGCGCCATGGTGGCGGAGTATTTTCCGGGGATGCAGAGCCGTATTTCGGGCATCGGCCTGACCGGGATCGAGCAGAAACTGGAGGAGGTTCACGCCCGCGGCTGGCTGGGTGGCAGCGACGTGCTGCCCATCGGCGGCTTCTACAAGGCGCGGCGGTCGGGCGAAAAGCACGCCTGGGAAGCGCAGACGATGCATATGCTGCAATCGGCCTGCGACCGGGCGAGCTATGACCTGTGGAAGCAGTATTCGGCGGCGATGCGGGCCAATCCGCCGATCCATCTGCGGGATCTCCTGGACATCAAGACGCTTGGGAAGCCGGTGCCGATCGAGGAGGTGGAATCGATCACCTCGATCCGCAAACGGTTTGTGACGCCGGGCATGTCGCTGGGGGCGCTGTCGCCCGAGGCGCACAAGACGCTGAACGTCGCAATGAACCGGATCGGGGCGAAGTCGGACAGTGGCGAGGGTGGCGAGGACCCGGCGCATTTCCATCCGGAACCGAACGGCGACAACCCGTCGGCGAAGATCAAGCAGGTGGCCTCCGGGCGCTTTGGCGTGACGGCGGAATATCTGAACGCCTGTGAGGAGTTGGAGATCAAGGTCGCGCAGGGTGCCAAGCCCGGCGAGGGTGGGCAGCTGCCGGGGATGAAGGTCACGGCGCTGATCGCGCGGCTGAGGCACTCGACGCCGGGGGTGACACTGATCTCGCCTCCGCCGCACCATGACATCTATTCCATCGAAGACCTCGCGCAGCTGATCTATGACCTGAAGCAGATCAACCCGCGCGCCAAGGTGACGGTAAAGCTGGTGTCGTCGTCGGGCGTGGGGACGATCGCAGCGGGTGTGGCAAAGGCCAAGGCTGACGTCATTCTCATCAGCGGCCACAATGGCGGCACGGGAGCTTCTCCGGCGACCAGCATCAAGTATGCCGGTCTGCCATGGGAAATGGGCCTGACCGAGGCGCATCAGGTTCTGTCGATGAACAACCTGCGCGAACGGGTGACGCTGCGCACCGACGGCGGCTTGCGCACGGGCCGCGATATCGTGATGGCGGCGATGCTGGGGGCCGAGGAATACGGCATCGGCACCGCCGCGCTGATCGCGATGGGCTGCATCATGGTGCGCCAGTGCCAGTCGAACACCTGCCCGGTCGGCGTCTGCACGCAGAACGAGGCGCTGCGCCAGAAGTTCACGGGCACGGCGGACAAGGTGGTGAACCTGATCACCTTCTACGCGCAGGAAGTACGGGAAATCCTCGCCCAGATCGGTGCAAGGTCGATGGACGAGATCATCGGGCGGGCGGACCTGCTGACGCAGGTTTCGCGCGGCGCGGCGCATCTCGACGACCTCGATCTGAACCCGCTTCTGATCACCGTCGATGGCGCGCAGAAGATCACCTACGACCGCTCGAAGCCCCGAAATGCGGTGCCGGATACGCTGGACGCTGACATCATCCGCGACGGACATCGCTTCTTCGAGGATGGCGAAAAGATGCAGCTGTCCTATGCGGTCAGGAACACGCTGCGGACCATCGGCACGCGGGCCAGTAGCCACATCGTCAAGAAGTTCGGGATGCGCAATGCCTTGCAGCCCGACCATCTGACGGTGAAGCTGACCGGGTCTTGCGGGCAGTCCCTGGGCGCGTTCAGCGTGCGTGGGCTGAAGCTGGAAGTGCAGGGCGATGCCAACGACTATGTCGGCAAGGGCCTGTCGGGCGGCACGATCACCGTGCGACCGTTGATGTCGTCGCCACTGACGGCATCGGAAAACACCATCATCGGCAATACCGTGCTCTACGGCGCGACCGATGGCTATCTGTTCGCCAGCGGTCGGGCGGGCGAGCGCTTTGCGGTGCGCAACTCCGGTGCGTCAGTCGTGGTTGAAGGTTGCGGCTCCAACGGGTGCGAATACATGACCGGTGGGGTTGCGGTGGTGCTGGGGCGGATCGGGGCCAACTTCGGCGCCGGGATGACCGGAGGCATGGCCTATGTCTACGACCCGAAAGGCGTGGCCGAGGATTTCATGAACCTCGAAAGCATCATCACCTGTGCCGTTGAACACCCGCATTGGGAGTTGCAGTTGAAAGGCCTGATCCAGCGTCATCTGGACGAGACCGCCTCACGTCTGGCCGAACGCATCCTCGCGAACTGGGACAGCGAGCGGCGCAATTTCCTGCAGGTCTGCCCGAAGGAGATGTTGGCGCATCTGGCCTACCCGCTGAGCGACGAAGTTGCGAAGGTACCTGCCGAGTAGGAACTTTTCAGCATCCAAACCGCTTTGGATATGTTAGAAAGGGCCGTCGCATCACGCGGCGGCCCTGTGCATTCATGGAGTGAGCCATGTCAGACCTCATAATCGTAGCATTCCCCGACGAAGCCACTGCCTTTGCCGCAGGCAAGGCGCTGGTGGCCCTGCAGAAGGAATATCTGATCGAGATGGAGGACGTCGTCGTCGTGACACGCGACGAGGCCGGCAAGGTCAGCCTGCACCAGTCGGTCAACCTGACGACGGGCGGGGCGATCGGTGGTGGCATCTGGGGCACGCTGATCGGGCTTTTGTTCATGAACCCGGTGGTGGGCGCGGCGGTTGGTGCCGGTGCCGGGGCGCTGGCGGGCAGGTTCAGCGACGTTGGCATCGACGACAATTTCCTGCGCGACATCGGCCAGAGCCTCGACAAGGGCGGGGCGGCGGTCGGGCTTTTGGTGCGCAAGCTGACCACCGACAAGGTGCTGGAGCGGCTGGAACCGTTCCGCGACAAGGGAAGGGTGATCCACACCTCGCTGACCCGCGAGGCGGAGGCGCGGCTGAAGGAGTTTCTGGAAAAGGTGCCGCCGCTTCACCTGCCGCATGACCAGCTTGGCGGCGGGCGCAAATAGCCGCCGCCACCCTTGACGCCATCGCCGGGCGCACGTCTATGTACCGCCCATGACCGAAAAGACCGCCGACAAACCGCGCCGGGCACCGCGCAAGCGCAAGCCGAAAGCTGCCGAAGGCGGGCCATCGCCGTCGCGCGGGCGGCTTGTCCTGCGCTGGGCGATGCGGGGGTTGGGTGCGGTCGCGGGGTTCTACGGGCTGCTCATCGTGCTGTTCAGCTTTCTGCCGCCGCCGATCAACCTTTACCAGATGGGCGAGGCGTGGCGCCTGGGCGGAATCGAGAAGGACTGGGTGTCGTGGGAGGAGATCGCCCCGGTGATGGGACGCAGCGCGGTGGCGGCGGAGGATGCGAATTTCTGCAACCACTGGGGCTTTGACATGGCCGCGATCCGGGCCGCGATTGATGACGGCGGGGCAAGGGGCGCATCGACGATCAGCCAGCAGGTCGCCAAGAACGTGTTTCTGTGGCAGGGCCGCAGTTGGCTGCGCAAGGCGGCCGAGGCGGTTCTGACCCCGGCGGTGGAACTGTTTTGGTCAAAGCAGCGCATCCTTGAAGTCTACCTTAACGTCGCGGAATTCGGCGAGGGAGTGTTCGGCGTGCAGGCGGCGGCGCAGCATTATTTCGGCGTCGATGCCGAGGATCTGTCGGCCTTGCAGGCGGCCCGTCTGGCGGCGATCCTGCCCGACCCGAAGGACCGCAGCGCCAGCGATCCGTCCAACTTTGTGCGCAAGCGGACCCGCGCGATCATAGCGGGTGCCGAAACGGTTGCCGCGGACGGTCGTTCCGCCTGTTTCGACGGCTGAGGCCAGCACGGGGATTGAATTTCCCCGACCCGCGCGGCAATGAGAGGGGATGCCAAAGGTGCCCGCCCGATGAACCGTCTCTATCACGTTCCCCTCTCGCCGTTCTGCCGCAAGGTCCGCCTTACGCTGGCGGAAAAGAAGATCGAGGTTGAACTGGTCGAGGAGCGCTATTGGGAGCCTTCGCCCGATTTCCTGCGCCGCAACCCGGCTGGCAAGGTGCCGGTGCTGCGGATGGAGGGCCGGGTGCTGAGCGAAAGCCAGGCGATCTGCGAGTACCTTGAAGAAATCGTGCCATCGCCCGCTCTCTTGCCGCGCGATCCGGATGCGCGCTACGAGGTGCGCCGGCTTTGCGCCTGGTTCGATGACAAGTTCCAGAGCGAGGTAACCTCGAAGCTCTTGTATGAGCGGGTCAACAAGAAGGTCACCGGGCAGGGCTATCCCGACAGCAAGAACGTCAAGACCGGATCGACACGGATCAAGTACCACCTCGATTACATGGCGTGGCTTCTGGACCAGCGGCGCTGGCTGGCGGGCGATGTGATGACGCTGGCCGATTTCACCGCAGCCGCGCATCTGAGCTGTCTGGACTATATCAGCGACGTGGACTGGAACCGCCACGCCGTGCTGAAGGACTGGTACGCCAAGATCAAGTCGCGGCCGAGTTTCCGCACCTTGCTGGCGGATCAGGTATCAGGCTTTCCGCCAGCGGCCCATTATGCCGATCTGGACTTCTGAACCCGACGCCGGGGGTTTCACACCCCCGGACCCCCGTGGGATATTTGAGGACAGATGAAGGACGCTTTGAAGCAGGCCCTCGCGGCGCGGGCGCTGGAGGAAGGGTTCTCAAAAATCGGCATCTGCCGCCCCGACGCGGTGCCCGGCACGGCAGCGCGCCTGCGGGCGTGGCTTGAGGCCGGGCGGCACGGGCAGATGGGCTGGATGGCCGAGCGCGAAGGCTGGCGCGGCAACGCGGCGGCGCTCTGGCCGGAGGCGCGGTCGGTGATCATGCTGGCCGAGGCCTACACGCCGGAAGGCGACCCGATGGCGGGTTTGGCGGAGCGCGACCGAGGCGTGGTCAGCGTTTACGCGCAGGGCAAGGATTACCACGATCTTGTAAAGCGGCGCCTGAAGCGGCTGGGGCGATGGCTCTTGGACGAAGCGCCGGCGGGCGCGGAAATCAAGGTGTTTGTCGATACTGCGCCGGTGATGGAAAAGCCCCTTGCGCAGGCGGCCGGGCTGGGCTGGCAGGGCAAGCACACCAATCTTCTGGCGCGCGATCTGGGCAACTGGGTGTTTCTGGGCGCGATCTTCACGACACTGGATCTGGAGCCGGACGTGGCCGAGGTCGATCATTGCGGGTCGTGCCGGGCCTGTCTGGACATCTGCCCGACCTCGGCCTTTCCCGCGCCTTATCAGCTTGATGCGCGGCGTTGCATTTCTTACCTCACCATCGAGCACAAGGGCCCGGTGGACCCTGACCTGCGCGCACTGATGGGCAACCGGATCTATGGCTGCGACGATTGTCTGGCGGTCTGCCCTTGGAACAAGTTTGCCGTCGCCGCGCGCGAGATCGGCTATCAGCCGAAGGTCGGGCTGCCGGCTCTGGCCGAGCTTGCCGCGCTTGATGACGCTGGTTTTCGCGCGCGTTTCGCCGGCAGTCCGATCAAGCGGATCGGGCGGGACCGGTTCGTGCGCAACGTGCTTTATGCGATCGGCAATTCGGAGGCGCCGGATTTGCGCCGCGTTGCTGAAGGTTTGATGGCTGACCCGGACCCGACGGTGGCCGATGCCGCAAGGTGGGCGGTGGCGCGCCTGTCCTCGGCCACCGAATAGGCGGGCCTTTTCCAATCAGATTTGCGTGAGGCACGATCACACCGCGCGTCGGCCGCATATCTGTGCTAGGATTTGCCATTGAGTCGACCGAAAGGACCTGAACATGTCACGTCATGTCGCCGACAAGCGTATACCCTCGACCGGATCGCGGGTCCGGCAATTTCTGAAGATCGCACGGCCAAAGCGCGAAACCTGGCACAGCAAGCGCGCTGCGGCAGGACCGTCGCGGATGGCGCAGTTCTTGCGGATCGCGCGGGGCCGAATGGCCTGACGGCACCCTGCGCGGATGAGGTTGTCGGGGCCGGTCTTGCAGCCGGCCCCGCAGTTTTTGCCACCTGTCAGGCGCGCACGAGCTTTTCGTACTCCATCGCGACACGCTTGGTCAGATCACCGACCTCGAAGTTGTAGTCGCCGATCTGGCCGACCGGGGTAACCTCGGCGGCGGTGCCGGTCAGCCAGCACTGTTCGAAGCCCTCAAGCTCCTCCGGCATGATGTGGCGTTCGTGGACCTTGATCTGCATGTCTTTCAGCATCCCGATCACGGTCTGCCGGGTGATGCCGTTCAGGAAGGCGTCTGGCTTGGGGGTGTGCACCTCGCCGTCCTTGACGAAGAAGATGTTGGCGCCGGTCGCTTCGGCCACATAGCCGCGATAGTCGAACATCATGGCGTCGGAGCAACCCTTCGCCTCGGCCGCGTGTTTCGACATGGTGCAGATCATGTAGAGACCGGCGGCCTTGGCGGCGTGGGGGATGGTTTCCGGCGAAGGGCGCTTCCACTTCGCGATGTCGAGCTTTGCGCCCTTCATCTTGGCGTCGCCGTAATAGCTGCCCCAGGTCCAAACCGCGACGGCCATGCGGATCGGGTTGCGCTTGGCGGCGACACCCATGTCCTCGCCCACGCCGCGCCAAGCGATGGCGCGGATGTAGGCGTCGGTCAGGTTGTTGGCCTTGAGCGTGGCTTCCTTGGCCGCGTTGATCTCTTCGACGCTGTAGGGAAGCGGCATGTCGAGAAGCTCGCCCGAAATGCGCAGGCGTTCGGAATGTTCGGAGGATTTGAAGATCTTGCCGTTGTAGCAGCGTTCGCCTTCGAAAACGGAGGAGGCGTAGTGCATGGCATGGGTCAGGATGTGGACGTTGGCTGAGCGCCAATCCACCAGCTTGCCGTCCATCCAGATGAACCCGTCGCGATCGTCGTAGCCAGCCATCGAAGCCTCCTCGCTTTGCACATATTGCGCGAGTTAGGTCCACTTCGGACATATTCTTGCGCCAAATCGTCGGATTGCTAATAGTTGTGACTTGGAATGTCAACAAGGCTGACGTAAATTCGACGAAACGGGAGGCGTGGATGTCGGATGGCGCGGCGGGAAGCGAGGGGCTGCTTTTCCTGACGGATGAGCAGTTGCGCAAGGGCATCGAGGCGATGTTCTTTGCCTATCGCGGGTTTACCGCCGATCCGGACCGGATTCTGGAAGGCATGGATTACGGGCGCGCGCATCACCGGGCGATCCACTTCATCCACCGCAGCCCCGGCACCACGGTATCGAACCTGCTGGCGATCCTTGGTGTGACCAAGCAATCGCTGAACCGGGTGTTGCGCAGCCTGATCGAGGATGGTCTGGTGCGCAGCGACAAGGGGCGCGAGGATGCGCGGGAACGCCACCTGTTCCTGACCGACAAAGGACTGGCGCTGGAGCGCGAGTTGTCGGATGCGCAGCGGGCGAGGATGCGGGCGGCCTATCGGGCGGCGGGACCACAGGCGGTGCAGGGCTTCCGGCAGGTGCTGGAAGCGATGATGGACCCCGAGATGCGGCGGCAGTACAACCGTCTGAAAGAGGGCGGACCATGACCGAACCACTGGCGCATCTGCTGATTGTCGATGACGACGAACGCATCCGGGGGCTGTTGCAGAAGTTCTTGATCCGCAACGGGTTTCTGGTGTCGGTCGCGCGCGATGCTGCGCAGGCGCGCCGGGTTCTGGCGGGGCTGGAGTTTGACCTCATCGTGCTGGACGTGATGATGCCGGGCGAGGATGGCGTGTCGCTGACCCGCGATCTGCGCAAGCGGATGGCGACACCTATCCTGCTGTTGACGGCGCGGGGCGAGGCGGCGAACCGGATCGAGGGGTTCGAGGCCGGGGCTGATGATTATCTGACCAAGCCGTTCGAGCCGAAGGAACTGCTGTTGCGCATCAACGCGATCCTGCGCCGGGTGCCGCAAGCCAAGGCGACCGAACCGGTGCCCAAGGTGCTGCACCTCGGTTCGGTGCGCTATGACCTTGACCGGGGCGAGATGTGGCGCGGCCAGTCCCTTGTCCGACTGACGGCGACCGAGGCGCAACTGATGCGCATCTTTGCCGCGCAACCCGGCAGCCCGATCAGCCGCGACAAGTTGGTGGGCGATCTGGGCCGCGACGATGCCGCGCAGGAGCGGGCGGTCGATGTGCAGATCACGCGGCTCAGGCGCAAGATCGAGGACGACCCGAAGGCACCGCGCTATCTGCAAACGGTCCGGGGCGAAGGCTACATGCTGCAACCGGACTGATGGGTTGCCCCATCAGTCCGCCGCGATCAGAGCGGAATGCGCAGGCCGAGCGACAGCACCTGATCGGTGACGTCGAAATTGAGCGCCTCAACCGGCGAGCCACCAGACCCGCTGCCGGGCAGGGGCGTGGTTCCACCGGTTACCGACCCAAGGTCATAGTAGCGCCATGCCAGTTCCAGTTTCGCCGGGGGCGAGCCCAGAACCGAACCGACGTCCGCCGCGACACCGGCGCCAAGTGTCCAGGCAACCCCGGTCTGGCTGCCGCCTTCGAAGCTGCGGGTGGTGCGGCCTGCGTCCGGGTTGATCCGGGTCCAGTCGCTCATCGTGTTGCGCGCGACACCAAGACCGGCGGTCACGAAGGGCGTGGCCCGGCCAACGGCGGCAAAGTCATAGTAGCCGTTGGCAAAGAGCGCGATCGAACGGACCGATCCTTCGACGTCGGCATGGGGGCCGGGTTCGGCTGGCAGGGTATAGCTCCATGGCCCAGAGAAATCGGCGCTGCCAAAGACGTTAAACGCGCCTTCCAGACGCCATCCATTCCCGAAGCTGCGGCCGACGGCGATGCCGCCCGTGATGGCTGCGTCCGCGTCGATGTCAAAAAACACCTGTGGCACCGCCGGATAGTCGGACGGAAGCCAGCTTGCATCCCCCGCACCGGGTTGGGCTGCGCCAAGTTCGAGACGAACATAGGTTCCTCTGGCCCCTGCGACTGCCCCATTGGCAAGGCCCGAAGTCTCGCCGACACCCGTGGCCAGTATCACCGGGGCTACGGGTTTCGGCTTGCCGTGCTGGCCCTGCCCATTGCCCTGGCCACCCTGACCATTGCCGCCGCCGCCCTCTTCGTGACCCCCGTCTTCGTGACCCCCGTCTTCGTGACCCCCGTCTTCGTGACCCCCATCCTCATGACCGCCATCTTCCTGCGCCCATACCGGGGCGGGGGTAAGGGCAAGTGGGATCGCGCCCGCCACAACTGCACCAAGAAGCCAGGTTGCCATGGGCATGGGCTTCGAAGATCTGTCCGTTTGTTTGTACCGCATGGAATTTGTCCCCATTCCGAAATGCTGTGTGGCCATCGTCTGGCCAAGGCGAAACGCCCCGGCAGCCACGGCTGCCGGGACATGAGTTTGGTCAAGCAAATCAATTCGCCATGCGATCAGCCGTGGCCTGCGACAACGGCGACCCAGATATCGTGGGCCTCATCTGCCAAGGCGTCGGCGGCGGCCCCGGTGATCGGTGTGCCAAGGATGGTGGTCACGGCCTGCACCACTAGCGCAGTCGGGCCTTCGCCTTCCTTGTCCGACGCGACGGCGAGGAAGATCGCCATCAGCGTGGTCGCATCGGTGGTCACGCCCTTCGTTGCCAGCACCGAACTGCCGTCAAGCGCCTCCTTCATCAGAGCGAGGTTTTGCAGTGGCGAGTCGATATAGGCGACGTTGTCGAAGTTGAACGTCAGCTGCTCGATCATCTCGGCCGTCGAAAGATTGTAAAAGGCGACCATTTCAGGGGTCAGCGTCGCCACGGCCTCGTCATAGGCGCGCTGCAGCACCTTGTCGGGTGAGCGTGCAACGTTCAGGCGGCCAAGCTCGACTTCCGGGATGCCCTCTTGCGCCCAGACCGGCTTGCCACCCTGGGTACCGCCGCTGCCGGCCTTCGGGCCCTGCCCGTCGGAATCTTCGCCGGGGCCGCCTTGGCCTTGGCCATCGCCACCCTTGCCTTGGCCGCCTTCGCCCTGGCCACCTTGGCCTTGCCCACCCTGCCCCTGGCCGCCCTGGCCTTGCCCGCCGTCGCCCTCATCCTGCGCCCAGGCGGCAGAACCGTTAAGGCCGAACATTTGGGTGCCAAGCGATACTGCTGCCCCCAGAGCGAAAACGGTTGCAGTGCCGGCCAGCAGTTTCAGAAGCGAGTTCTTTTTCGACGTGCGCATGTTGGGTTCCCTATTTTCCTTTACCCGTCATCCGGGCAGGACGAATATTATATGCAATAATAAGAATTTGAATTGATGAAGATCAACGGAAGCAGAAATTTTGACATCCGCAGCGCAACTCCGGCATGGATGGGTTGCACTCCGTCGCAGGCAAGCTAGGGGACATCACCGACCATGACCTCCGTTGTTTATTCCCACACCGATTGCACGGGTCACGTCACACCGCCCGGCCACCCGGAACGGGTGGACCGTCTTGCGGCGGTGGAGCGTGGCCTTTCGGGTCTGGCGGTGAAACTGCGCGACTGTCCGATGGGCGACGTGGCCGATGTTCTGCGCTGCCATCCGGAGAGGTATCTGACGAAGGTGAGGGCAGCCGTTCCGCGCGAGGGGTGGACGCAGATCGACGGCGATACCTTCCTTGCGCCGGGGTCTTTCGACGCCGCGATGCGCGCCGTTGGCGGCATCTCAGCAGCCGTCGATGCGGTGGTCGCCGGCGAGGCGCAGAACGCCTTTGTCGCCTGCCGCCCGCCGGGACACCATGCGGAACGCGAAACCGCGATGGGCTTTTGCCTGTTCGGCACGGTCGCAATCGGGGCGAAGCGGGCGCTGGTTCATCACGGGCTTTCCCGCGTGGCAATCGTCGATTTCGACGTACATCACGGCAACGGCACGCAGGATCTTTTGTGGGACGAGGGGCGGTGTCTTTTCGCCTCGTCGCATCAGATGCCGCTTTACCCCGGTACCGGGCGGCCAGACGAGCGGGGCGCGCACGGGCAGATCCTGAACGTGCCGCTGCGCGGCGGCTCTGGTGGGGCCGAGATGCGGGCCGCCTATGAGCGGCTGGTGTTTCCCGCGCTGGACGCATGGCAGCCGGAACTGTTGCTGATCTCGGCCGGCTTCGATGCCCATGCGGACGATCCTCTGGCAGGCCTTGAATGGCAGGCGGAGGATTACGCATGGCTGACCGACCGCCTGTGCGATTTCGCTGGCGGGCGGGTGGTCTCGACACTGGAGGGCGGCTATGATCTTTCTGCGCTGGCGGCTTCGGTCGCGGCGCATGTGCGTGTGCTGGAGGAACGGGGCCGATGAACGACAAACCCACGGAAAAGCCGATTGCGGCGATGAGCTTCGAAGAGGCGATGGCCGCGCTTGAGCAGGTCGTGGGCGCGCTGGAGCGGGGCGATGTGCCGCTGGAGCAATCGATCGCGCTTTATGAGCGTGGCGCGGCCCTGAAGGCGCATTGCGCCGCCAAGCTGAAGGACGCCGAAGAAAAGGTCGAACTCATCCGCGCGCAGGAAGGCCGCGCCGTCGGCACCACGCCGGTGGAGGGGATGTGACCTTTCCCGAACGGTTGGCGGCAGATGCCGCACTGATCCAGAAACGGCTGGATCAGGCCATGTCAGGCATGGCCGACGAGCCGGTTATCGCGGCGATGCGTTATGCAGTGCAAGGCGGTAAGCGGCTGCGCGGCTTTCTGGCGCTGGAAGGCGCGCGGATGTTTGGTCTGACGGACGCGCAGGCGGTGAGTGCGGCGGCGGCGGTCGAGGCGCTCCATGCCTATTCGCTGGTGCATGACGACCTGCCGGCAATGGACGATGACGACCTGCGCCGGGGCCTGCCGACCCTGCATGTGAAATGGGATGAGGCGACGGCGATTCTGGCCGGCGATGCGTTGCAGACGCTGGCCTTCGGGCTTTTGTGCGACCCGGCCCTTGGGTCGGGCGCGGTGCGGATCGCGCTGGTGCAGGGGCTTGCGAAGGCGTCCGGCGCCGAAGGCATGGTGCTGGGGCAGGCGCTGGACATCGCAGCCGAAACAGCCGCCACGCCGCTGACACTGGACGCGATCATCCGCTTGCAGGCCGGCAAGACCGGCGCGCTGATCGGCTTTGCCGCCGAGGCCGGGGCGATACTGGCCGAGGCGGACCGCGGGCCCCTGCGCGCCTATGCCACGGCCCTCGGCCTCGCCTTCCAGATCGCTGACGATATCCTTGATGAGACCGGCGATGCGGCCAAGACCGGCAAGCGGTTGCAGAAGGATGCCGAGGCCGGCAAGGCGACTTTCGTCTCGCTTCTGGGGCTGGAGGGAGCGCGGGCGCGGGCTGCGGCGTTGGTGGATGAGGCTTGTGATGCGCTGGCGGCCTATGGCAAGCGGGCGGAACTGTTAAAAGAGGCGGCGCGGTTCACCATCGCGCGGGAGAGTTGAATGACTGACGTGCCGACACCGCTTCTGGACCGGGTGAAACTGCCTGCCGACCTCAAGGCCCTGTCGGACCGCGAACTGCGCCAGCTGGCCGACGAATTGCGGGCCGAAACGATTGCCGCCGTCAGCGTGACCGGCGGGCATCTCGGTGCAGGGCTGGGTGTGGTGGAATTGACGGTGGCGCTGCACGCCGTCTTTGACACCCCGCGCGACAAGCTGGTTTGGGATGTCGGCCACCAGTGCTATCCGCACAAGATCTTGACCGGCCGGCGTGACCGCATCCGCACCCTGCGCACCGAAGGCGGGCTGTCAGGCTTCACCAAGCGGTCGGAAAGCCCCTACGACCCGTTCGGCGCGGCGCATTCCTCGACCTCGATCTCGGCCGCGCTTGGCTTTGCCATGGCCGATGAGCTTGGCGGCGATCCGGGTGATGCGATTGCGGTCATTGGTGACGGCGCGCTGTCGGGCGGCATGGCCTTCGAGGCGATGAACAACGCAGGTCATCTGGGCAAGCGGCTGTTCGTCATCCTGAACGACAACGAAATGTCGATTGCCCCGCCGGTGGGAGCGCTGTCGTCCTACCTGTCGCGGCTTTATGCAGAAGCGCCGATGCAGGACCTGAAGCAGGCGGCGAAAGGCTTTGTCAGCCTGTTGCCGCCGCCGTTCCAGGAAGGGGCAAAACGCGCCAAGGACATGCTGAAAGGCCTGACCATCGGTGGCACCCTGTTCGAGGCGCTGGGCTTTTCCTACGTCGGGCCGATTGACGGGCACGATCTTGATGACCTTCTGCCGGTTTTGCGCACGGTGAAGGCGCGGGCCACGGGGCCGATGCTGATTCATGTGCTGACCAAGAAGGGCAAGGGCTATGCCCCGGCCGAGGCGGCGCGCGACAAGGGCCACGCCACGGGCAAGTTCGACGTGCTGACCGGGGTGCAGGCCAAGGCAGTGTCGAACGCCCCATCCTACACCAAGGTCTTTGCCCAGACCCTGATCGCCGAGGCCGAGCGCGACGACAAGATCGTCGCGGTGACGGCGGCGATGCCGGACGGCACCGGGCTCAACCTATTTGCCGACCGCTTTCCGAAGCGGTGCTTCGACGTCGGGATTGCCGAACAGCACGGCGTCACCTTCAGCGCCGCCCTTGCGGCGGGCGGGATGAAGCCGTTTTGCGCGATCTATTCGACCTTCCTGCAACGTGGCTATGATCAGGTTGTGCATGACGTTGCGATCCAGCGGTTGCCGGTGCGCTTTGCCATCGACCGGGCCGGGCTGGTCGGTGCCGATGGGGCGACCCATGCCGGGGCATTCGACGTCGCGTTTCTGGCCAACCTGCCGGGCTTCGTGGTGATGGCCGCCGCCGATGAGGCGGAACTGGTGCATATGGTAGCGACCGCCGCCGCGCATTGCGACGGGCCAATCGCCTTCCGCTTTCCGCGTGGTGAGGGGGTCGGCGTGGAAATGCCCGCCCGTGGTGTGCCGCTGGAGATCGGCCGTGGTCGCATCATCCGCGAAGGGACGCGCGTGGCGATCCTGTCCTTTGGCACCCGGTTGGCCGAGGTGGCCAAGGCCGCCGAAGCCCTCGCCGGGCGCGGGGTGTCGGTGACCGTGGCCGATGCGCGCTTTGCCAAGCCCCTTGACCGCGACCTGATCCTGCGGCTGGCGCGCGAGCATGAGGCGCTGATCACCGTCGAAGAGGGTGCGATTGGCGGCTTTGGCAGCCATGTGGCGCAGCTTCTGGCCGAGGCGGCGGTGTTCGACCGCGGGCTGAAATACCGATCGATGGTCTTGCCCGACGTATTCATCGACCACGCCAGCCCCGAAGCGATGTACCGCGTCGCCGGAATGGACGCCGCACATATCGAGGCGAAGGTACTGGAAACGCTGGGTGTCGCGGTGGTTGGCAAGCGGGCCTGAGCCGAAAGGCACGGTCCGCGACCGTCTTTACGCGTGTCATTACCCGTATAGACATTTTGTATAGCTCGCCCGTCTCAATCATGACTATTGCAGGGTTTTTCGCTGAAAAACCGCCGCTCGATCATTGAGGCTTGTATCGCGCTGGCCGACAGTCAGGCTGCCCGTCCGGTCGGGGAGCCGCAATCAGCTGCCGTGCAGCGCGTCCATCACCCGGACCAGCGCCTCGCTGATTCCCGGCTCTGACAGCGCGTGTCCGGCCAGCGAGACCATCTTCAGATTGCAGCTCTCCCAGCCCTCGGCCAGCTTCCATGCCGACACCGGCGGGCAGATCATGTCATAGCGGCCCTGCACGATGGTGCAGGGGATCTGCTCGATCCGGTGACGTTCGCGAAGGATCCAGCCATCGCTTTGCAGAAAGCCGCCGTTCTGGAAATAGTGGTTCTCCAGCCGCGAAAAGGCGCGGGCATAGTCGGACGGGCTTTCGCCCATCGGGCCTTCGTGGTGGATCGAGGCCAGCGCGTTTTCCCAGTTTGCCCAGATCCGGCCAAAGCGGGTTTCCTCCATCAGGTTGCCCGAGAACAGGCGTCGATTGTAGGCGGCGATCAGGTTGTCACGCTCGGCCACCGGAATCGCATTGACGAAACGCGCCCAAAGATCGGGGAAGAAGGTGCCCGCCCCGCCACCGTAAAACCACTTCAGCTCGGCCTTGGTCATCAGGAACACGCCGCGCAACACGAGATGCGACACCCGGTCCGGGTGGGTGATGGCGTAGATCAGCGCAAGCGTCGCCCCCCAACTGCCGCCAAAGGCGACGAAGCGGTCGATCCCGAGCGTTTCGCGGATCACTTCGACATCATGGACTAGATGCCAGGTGGTATTGTCGATCACGCTGGCATGCGGGCGCGACCTGCCACAGCCACGCTGGTCAAACAGCACGATCCGGTACACCGACGGGTCGAAATAGCGCCGCATCGCGGGCGAACAGCCGCCCCCTGGGCCGCCATGAAACACCACCACCGGAACCCCGTCGCGGCGGCCGCATTGTTCGACATAGATGCGGTGACCATCGCCCATGTCGATGACGCGCTGATCGAAGGGGTCGATCGGCGGGTAAAGAAATTCGACTGCGCGCTTTTGACCTGATCTTTGATAACGGGCAATGAGGAGACCGAGATGCAAGCCACGCAAACCGTCGATCCGGGAGAAGTTGCCAAGTTCGAAGCGATGGCGGCGGAGTGGTGGGACCCCGAGGGCAAGTTCAAGCCGCTGCACATGCTGAACCCCTGCCGGCTGGGCTATATCACCAGCCAGATTGCTGCCGAGTTCAGCCGCGATCTGGCCGGGCCGCTGCCTCTCAAAGGGTTGAGAATTCTGGATATCGGCTGCGGTGGCGGGCTTCTGAGCGAACCGATGGCGCGGCTGGGGGCCGAGGTGGTGGGCGCCGATGCTGCACCGCGCAACATCCCGGTGGCACAGGTCCATGCGCGGCAATCGGGCCTCGATATCGACTATCGCCACACCACGGCCGAGGCTCTGGCCGAGGCGGGCGAACAGTTCGATGTGGTGCTGAACATGGAGGTCATCGAACATGTCGCCGACCCGCAAGGCTATCTGATCGCCTGTCAGCAGCTTCTGAAGCCCGGTGGGCTGATGATCTGCTCGACCCTGAACCGCAACGCCAAAAGCTTCATGATGGCGATCATCGGCGCGGAATGGGTGATGCGCTGGCTGCCGAAAGGCACGCATGACTGGCAGAAGTTCATCACCCCGGACGAGCTTTACGCTCTGATCCGTGGCGCGGGCCTTACGCCGGTGGATCGCAAGGGCATGGTGTTCAACCCGGTCGGCTGGAGTTGGAGCCTGTCGGACCGCGATCTTGGCTGCAACTATGTCACGGCCTCGGTCAAGCCGCAGGCCTGACGCGCAGTTCCGCGTTAATTCGGCGTGAAAACCGCCAAACCCTTCGCCTGACCCGCGATCAGACGCCAAAGCTGTGCGACACTGCGCGCATGGCGACTTTAGGGGTGGGTCATGGCGGACTGGCAGGCGACGACGACAGGTCTGGGTTTTGGCGGATACGCCGATTGGGAGGCCGCCCTCTCCGAAGCGACCGGCGACAACCGACCCTATGTCTCGGTCTTCTTTCGGCTGCGGCCGGAAACCCCCGGCATGTCGCTTCGCACGGCGATCGATGCGACGCTGGCGGCGGACGGCGTCCTTTTCAGCCAGCACGAGCGCGACCTCCTGGCCACTGAATTCGCCCTCGCCCCTGATGGCTGGCCGCATGAGGTGCGCTGCGTGGCCTTTTGCAGGCGGGCTGCGGTGTCAGGCTTGCCCGCCTGCTGGGAGGTTCTGAAGGTCGGCCCCGGCCTCGCGCCGGATGCAGCCGAGGCGCCCCAGCCCGCCCAGGATCTCTGTCGCACGGCAGGGCATCTGGAACGGGATGTCCCGGTGGTCGCCGTGATCGACGACGGAATTGGCTTTCTGAATGCCCGCTTCCGCAAGAACAGAGACGAATCCCGCATTCTGGCGGTCTGGCTTCAGGCGGCAGAGCGGGCGGCGCGGGGGACCGGTCCAAGGGTCGATATCGTCTCGGGTCGGGTGCTCGACCGCGCCGAAATCGAGGCACATCTTGCCAGCCTTGGTGACGAGGCCGAGGTCTACCGGCAGGTCAACAAGGCCCTGCTGCCACCGGGTGAGCGGGCGATGACCAATCGGCGCGTTGCGCACGGCACCCATGTTCTCGACCTAGCTGCCGGGGCTGACCCCTGGAACGATGATCCGCTGCGCGACGTGCCGATCCTCGCGGTGCAATTGCCACCGGCCGCAATTCGTGACACCGCAGGGCGGCGGCTGGAGGCGCATCTTGTGCAGGGTCTGCGCTGGGCCTTGGCCGAGGTGTTGAGGCGCGCCCATGGCACCGACGTGCCGCCGGTGATCGTGAACCTCAGTCTGGGCTCGTTGGCTGGCCCCGGGGACCGGACGGCGTTTCTGGCCGATTGGCTGCGCTACGAAATCGCGCGCCACCACCGGATGACCGGCGGTGAGGTGCGCATCGTCATTGCCTATGGCAACGCCCGCCTGTCACGGCTGGCGGCGCGGGGCGAGCTGCGCCTTTCCGCGCCGATGACGCTGCACTGGCGGGTTCTGCCCGATGACCACAGCTCCAGCTTTCTGGAACTTCGCGTCGACAGGGCGATGACGGGCGGCCTGCGCCTGAAGCTGGCCCCGCCCGCCGCGTCGGGGTTGCCGGTGCTGGATGCCGCCTGGCCCGAGCCTGGCAAGGGGTGGATGCTGACAGACGGTAGCGGGCCGCTCGCCGCAGCAAGCAGCGTCGCCGAGCCGGGCGAGCAGGCGTTCCTGTTGCTGGCACTCGGTCCTACGGCAGAGGTGGGCGGGCTGCCTGCCTGCCCACCCGGCGATTGGCAGGTCGAACTGCGCACCACCGAAGCCGAGCCTGTTCGTCTGATCGCGCAAGTTCAGCGCGACGACACGCCGCCCGGATACCGCACGCTTGGCCGGCAAAGCTGGCTGGATCATCCCGAAAGCTGGCATTGGGACGAGGCGCTACGTGGCTATCTGGCCCCGCGGGCGCAGGCCGATGCCCCGGGCTGCCCGATCACGCGCGAAGGCACCTGTGTCGCCTATGCCGGCGCAAGCCATCCGCACATCCTGTTTGTCGGGTCGGTGCGGCCGGTCATCGGCGCGCCCGATGCCGTGGAGCCGGCACCTTATTCCGCTGAAGGCGCGCGCCATCTGAGGCGCGCTGGCGAATCGCCGGGGCCGACGCTGACCGCGCGCGGCGATGACGGTGTGTTGCTGCCGGGCCGTCTCGCTGCCGGGGTGGTCAGCGGCTCGGTCGCCCGGCTTTCCGGCACCAGCATGGCAGCACCGCTGGTGACGCGGGCGCTTGCCCGGTATTTTCTGGCAACCCCGCCCGATCAGCGCACAGAAGCTGCCGAGCGCCGCGCTTTGACCGGCCAAGACCAATGGCAGGAGCCGGACCCCCGGCTGGGCCATGGCACGCTGGCGTCCGGCTAGATCAGGCGCCGGGGCCGTGATCTGCGGGGCCGGTGGGTGACCACTCCGCCACCGCCGCCGCCCAGAGCCGAGGCAAGATGTGCCAGCTTTCGGCCTCGGGCACCGTCGTGCTGCCACTGCGCCAGCCCTGAGGCGCGGTCCCTCCCAGCGCCGCGCACCATTTGCGCAGCGAAAAATCGCCGGGCCAGTCGTCGCCGCGCGCCGACCATTCCGGCACCGGGTGCGACGGCCCGCCGCCAAGGCAGTGCGCCACAAAGCCCAGCCCGACCCCAAGGCCCAACAGCCCGCCATGCGCCGAATCCACCGGGTAATGCAGCCCCGCGATAGTCCGGTTGTCGGCGATCCGCGCCGCCAGACGGTAAAGCAGAATGATTGCATCGGTATCGGGCGCCGTCTCGACGACGGGGGTGAGTTTGGCAAGAATAGTCTCTAACAAGGCTGAATTCCGTGTTCCCGCACCCGCAAGACGCAGCGCGGCGAGCAGCGTGGCAAAACCGAAAGCCTCGGTGGCATGGCCCGACGGATATGCCGAATGGCCCGGCGTCTCGATCATCGGTTGCACCTGCGATGACAGATCGACCGGTCGCGGGATCGAGCAGAAATGCTTGATCCGCTGTTCCTGCGCCGTCACCGTCTCATAGAATGCGGCGATCAGCAGCGTCGTGTAGGGCCGCCGCGTCGGGGTGACCTGCATCTGCGCAAAGAAGAACGACAGAAGGTCGTTTGACTGCGCGATGATCTCGACCAGCCGATCCGCTCGCAGATCCATCGCGCTGCGCAGGTCTGCCATCTGCTCGGCCAACTTGGCCGCGCCGGGCGGCGTCAGGCTGACCAGATAGCTTTCGCCACGCAAGACATAGGACCCGTTCGCCCCCGGCCGCACGCTGAACAGCGACAGCGCCTCATGCGCCAGCACTACCGCGCGGGAATAGGGCTGCAACCGCATCAGACGGGTCAGGTCGTCGGGCCGGTCCAGCGCCGGAACCGGCACGCTGCCGTCCCAATAACCGATCAACGCCTCTGCGGTCTGGGCAAGCGCGGTGGCAAGAAGCGGCGATGCCCCGCCCGCAGCAGTGCCGTGCGACCCATGAGAGCCGTGTGACCCATGGGAACCGTGCGACCCGTGCGACCCATGCGAGCCGTGTGACCCGTGCGAACCGAATATCGACATGGCGTTCCCCGATGCAGACTACGCCGCAAGACTGCACAGGATTGCCCGGCCAGCAAAGCGCACAGTCGGCCCGAACCACGCCTTTGACGCGGAATTCACGCAGGTTGCGGTTGTTCCAGTGACCGCTTAGCCTTTGCACAGCGTTTTGGGGACCGTGATGTTCATCCGCCTTGTTGGCGTCTTTGAGGTGCGCGACGACCACGGGCGTGATTGCACGCCGCGCGGGGCGAAGGCGCGTGCCATCCTTGCGATGCTGTGCCAGACCCCTGACCGCCGCCGGGCGCGCCGCTGGCTTGAGGCGCGGCTCTGGTCGGATCGCGGCGCCGAACAGGCTTCGGGCAGCCTGCGCCAGGCCTTGATGGAGATTCGCAAGGCGCTGGGCGACATGGCCGACCGGCTGGAAGCCGACCGCGATTCGGTTCGTCTGCGCGACGCCGGTACCGATCTGGAACGCGAACCCGCGCTTGCGGCGCAGGCTCTCCAATCGGGGCGGGAGTTTCTGGAAGGGATCGACATCATCGATCCGGCTTTCGAGGAGTGGTTGCGCGACGAACGTGCCCGCGTCGAAGCCCGGATGGGCACCACGCGGCCAGCCCTTGCGCACCTGCCAATGGCCCACAGCGCGCGGTTGCCCTTGGTGATCCGGATCGGTGGCCTGCCCCCCGGCCCCGGCAGCTTTGCCGGCCTGGCGCTGGCCGATGCCATCGGACGGCTGGTGTCCGAGTTCGCGCATGTCGATGTCTATGGCGCGGGAGGCACCACGATTCCGGCCGATCTGCCACTGGAGGGCATGGCGCTCCATGTCGAAGGCGCGCAGATCCTTGACCGGGTGCATGTCCTGGTCAGCCTGTCCTCGGTCGCCTCGGGCCAGATGATCTGGAACCAGCGCGCCGCGATTCCACTGGCAGAGGCTGATTTCTTCGGCGCGGGCGACTTGCCGCCACTGGTGTTTCAGGCGGCAGATGCGGCGCTGGGCCATTTCCCCCGTCTGGCCGAATGTACTGAGGGGCCACGTCAGGCGAACGCCCTGATCGCGCGAGCCTTGACTGAAATGTTCAGCTATGACGCCGGTCGGTTGCGAAGTGCCGACCTGATGTTGGTCGAGGCGGCTGATCTCGCCCCGTCAGGGCGCATCCATGCCTGGCGCTGCCTGGTGCGGCAGATCATGTTCGTCGAGCGGACCGAGGCCGATCACGCCCGGCTGGTGGCCGAAGCGGACGAATTTTCCCGCAAGGCGCTGGAATTGTCGAAGGCCAACCCGCTTGTTCTGGCGCTGGTCAGTCAGGCGCGGGTGATGGTGGACGAAAACCCCGAGGCAGGCACCGTGCTGGCGCGCGATTCCGTGGCGCTCAGCCCGTTCAATGCCTTCGGGCGCTGGGCGCAGGCCGCCGCGCTGATCCGTCTGGGCGATAACACCGCCGCCTTGGACGCGGCCCGCAAGGGGGCCGAGATTGCTGCCCGCACCGCGCATGTCCATTGGTGGGAGTCGATTGCCGGTCTGGCGGCGCTGCGCGGCGAACACTACGCTGCCGCCATCGCGCATTACGAAGCCGCCCATTACCGTGCGCCCAGTTTCCGCGCGGCGATGCGGCACCTGCTGTTCCTGTATCTCTGGGCCGGCAAACGCGAAAAGGCGGCTGCTGTGCTGAAGGGCCTGTTGCGGGTCGAGCCCGACTTTACCCTGGACCGCATTCTTCACGAACCGGACTATCCCGCCGTCACCCTGCGCCGAAGCGGGCTTCTGACCCGCTTCGGCGACCAGTTGCAGGAGCTTGGCTCAATCGCTGGATGACTTGGCCCAGAGGTTGACGTCCTTTTCTTCCGAAATCGCGTCGATTCGGGCCAGTTCGTCGGGCGTGAAGTCAAGGTTGCGGATCGCGCCGGCGCAATCCTCGACCTGTGCCGCGCTCGACGCACCGATCAGCGCGCTGGTGATGCCGCCGCCACGCAGCACCCACGCCAGCGCCATCTGCGCCAGCGTCTGACCCCGCGCTTCGGCCATTTCGTTCAGCTTGCGCACCGAACCGATGGCCTTTTCCACCACCGCCGGGTCAAGCGACTTGTCTTGCGTGGCGCGGCTGCCCGCCGGGATGCCGTTCAGGTATTTCTTCGTCAGGATACCTTGCGCCAACGGGATGAAGGCGATCGACCCGATGCCAAGCTCGGCCAACGTGTCTTTCAGCCCGTCGGTTTCGACCCATCGGTTCAGGATGTTGTAGCTGGGCTGATGAATGACCAAGGGCGTGCCGAGGTCTTTCAGAATGGCATGGGCCTCGCGCGTGCGCTGGCTGTTGTAACTGGAAATGCCGACGTAAAGCGCACGACCAGACCGCACGATGTGGTCCAGCGCGCCCATCGTCTCCTCCAACGGCGTGTCGGGATCGAAACGGTGCGAATAGAAGATGTCGACGTAGTCGAGGCCCATCCGCTTCAGGCTCTGGTCACAGGAGGCAATCAGGTATTTCCGGCTGCCCCACTCGCCGTAAGGCCCGTTCCACATGTGGTATCCGGCCTTCGACGACACGATCAATTCGTCTCTATGCTGGCGGAAGTCGGTCCTTAGCAGGTCTCCGAACGCTTCTTCGGCACTACCGGCGGGCGGTCCGTAGTTGTTCGCCAGATCAAAGTGGGTGATGCCGTGGTCAAAGGCCGTGCGGCAGATCGCCTGCTTGGTGGCATGCGGCGTGTCGTGGCCGAAATTGTGCCACAGCCCCAGCGAGATCGCGGGCAGCTTCAGACCTGAGGCTCCACAGCGGCGATAGGTCATGTGGTCATAACGGTCGTCGCGGGCGGTGTATGTCATGGGGTCACTCCTTCGGCGGCCAACATTTCACGCCGCGTGGAACGCTGCAAGTTGTGCAGGCGTTGCGGGTCGGCCATTGTGGGGGAATGCAAAGCCGGTTGGCCAGTTATCGACACTTCTTCATCGCGGTCTGGACGCGCGTCGCTGAGGGGCATTTTTCCCTGATCGCGGCCGGCGTCGCGTTCTTTGCGATGTTCGCGGTATTTCCCGGCCTGACCGCCACCATCGCAATCTGGAGCATGGTGGCCGATCCCGGCGTGATCGCCGAGTATCTGGCCGTGGCCGAACGCTTCCTGCCACCCGAGGCGGGGGCGCTGGTGCATGACCAGGTGGTCGGCCTGATGGCTGCACCGCGCGCGGCGGTGGGTTGGGCCACCGCGATCTCGCTGGCGATTGCCGTCTATTCCGCGCGCGCCGGGGTTTCGGCGCTGGTGCAGGGGCTCGACGTGGTGCACCGGGCCGTGCCGCGCGGCTGGCTATGGGCCTGGGCGGTGGATTTCATGCTGACCGGCGCCTTGATCGGCGCGCTGATGGTGGCACTGGTGACGGTGGTGGTGGTGCCGATCCTCCTCAGCTACGTCACCTTCGGCAGTTTCGAGGCCTGGCTGATCCGCGTTCTGCCTTGGGGCGCGATGTTCATCCTTGTGCTGACCTGCCTGTCGATCCTGTACCGCTTCGGGCCGAACGTGCCGGGCGGCTTTCGCAGCCCCTGGATCACCGTTGGCGTGCTGGTCGCGACCATCGCATGGTCCGGCGTGTCGATCGGGTTTTCGGTCTATCTGGCGAACTTCAACAGCTACAACACGATCTACGGCTCCATCGGGGCGGTGATCATCCTGATGACCTGGCTTTACCTCAGCGTATGGGCCGTGCTTCTGGGCGGCGCGATCAACGCCGAGATTGACGAACGGATGCGCCGCCCGCTGGGGCCGCACTAGTACCGCGCGTCAGGCAAGCCGCAGAACGGATCGACCGGGCTTTTGCCAAGGAACAGCGCACGGCCCATCAGGCAGTCCAGCGTGGCGCGCTGCATCGTATCCATCGTGGCATAGGCATTGACGACACAAGGCATCCGTGGCGCATCGTAAAGGTAATAGGGATAGCCGAAGGAAATCAGCGCCGTCGGCACCTGATGCCAATGGCGTTGCATCGCCCCGTGCAAACCGCCCGTCAGCCGGTTCCAGTCAAGGAAGATCCGCCCGCGCGTCAGCAGGGTTTCCTCGCCCATCAGAAACAGCACCAGATCAAAGTCGCGCGGGTCAGCGGGCGCCTCGACAGCGTAGAGCGTAACGTCAAAACCTTCGTCGCGCAGCATCTCGGTCAGCGCAAAGGGCTGCGACGCACCATGCAGTGGCGTAACGATGCCCGTGGAATAGACCAGCACGCGACGATGCCGTTCGGGCGACAAGGGCAAAATGCCCGCCACATCCTTCACCAGCGTCGGCGCGCGCAGGGTGACGGTGCGCGCCACTGCGTCGGATTGGGCGTTGAACAGCTGGCTGCGGTCGGCGGGTAAAAACCCCGTTTCGGGCAGCCTTAGAGCCGCTTTCAGCCCAAGTACCCGGATCGTCGCCTCATCCAGCCGGTCCTGCGTGATGCGCCCGTCAGCCAGCGCCGCCTCGATCCGGGCGATGTCGTCCTCCGGTTCGTCGGAAAAGAGGATGATGTCGCAGCCGCTTGCGACAACCTCTGGCAAAGCCGCGTCCCGGTGCGCCCAGGCACCGAGGCCAGCCATCGGTGTCGCGTCAGAGACGATCACCCCGTTGAAGCCAAGCTCACCCCGCAGAAGCGTCTGGTTGAGCAGCGATGATGTTGACGCCGGGCGAAAAGCCTCCAGCCCTGCTTCGGGCAAATGTGTCTCTATATAGGCTGGAAACGCGATATGCGCCGACATTACCGCCATGACGCCCGCCTCGATCATCTCGCGATAAAGCGCGCCGTGGCTGGCCTGCCAGTCGGCCACCGACAGCGGCATGATCGTGGTCACCAGGTGCTGGTCGCGGTCATCATGGCCTTCGCCGGGCCAGTGTTTTGCCGTGGCCGCAACACCGTTCGCCTGCAAGCCCTCGACATGCGCCAGCGCGTGCCGCTTGATCCGCGCGAGGTCAGACCCCAGCCCCCGCGTTGCCACTATAGCCGAGCGGAAAGTGGCGTTGATGTCGATCACCGGCGTGAACGACCAGTTGATCCCGACCGCCCGCGCCTCGACCGCCATGATCTCGGCAATCCGGCGCGAGGCCGCAACGTCATCCACCGCCGCCAATGCCAGCGGGTTCGGCACCTCGGTCCCGAACGGCAGGCTCATCCGGCTGCCTTCGAGATCGGCGCTGACAAGGTAAGGAATGGCCGCTTTGGCGCGCAGGGCGTCCATCGTATCAAGTTCGGCCGTGGCATCCGGGCCGAAGAACTTGGTGAAACCGGCAGGCGCGAGGGCCGTCAACCGCGCCACCTCATCTGCACCGGTGCCAAAAACCGCGTGGATGAAAAGATGGCGCACCTTCGCCGCCTCGGTCATCGACGCGAGGGTGGACCGCACCCACTCCCGCCCCGCCAGATCAAGGTTGAACGGCGGGGCGGAGAGGATGCGGTCAATCCGGTCCATTAGACGTAGCGGTTCCAGAGGTTCTCCAACCGTTCCTGACGGCCCGATTTCGGCTGTGGTTCCAACCCTTCGGCGGTGACGCGGGCAGCGGCCTCTTCAAGCCCGCCTTTCAGCATTCCTTGCGCCTTGGGGTCGTTCCATCCGGCGTAGCGGGCCTTCACTGCGGCTTCCATCTCGCCCGATTCCATCAGCGCGGCGGCGGCTTTCAGCGCCCGCGCACAGGTATCCATGCCGCCAACATGGGCGAGGATCAGGTCTTCGGGATCAAGGCTCTGGCGGCGGATCTTGGCGTCGAAGTTCACGCCGCCGGTCTTGAAGCCGCCCGCCTTGAGGATCTCGTAGAACGCCACGGCCTTTTCGGCGTGGTTGTTCGGGAACTGGTCGGTATCCCAGCCGGACTGGTAGTCGTTCCGGTTCATGTCGATGGAGCCGAAGATGCCAAGCGCGGCGGCAAGGCCGATCTCATGCTCGAACGAATGCCCGGCAAGGATCGCATGGCCCTGTTCGATGTTGACCTGAACCTCCTTCTCCAGCCCGAATTCGACGAGGAAGCCATACACCGTGGCGACGTCATAGTCGTACTGGTGCTTCGACGGTTCCTGCGGCTTTGGCTCGATCAGGACAGCGCCCTTGAAGCCGATCTTGTGCTTGTATTCCACGACCTGTTGCAGGAAGCGGCCCGCGTGGGCGCGCTCGGCCTTGAGGTCGGTGTTCAGCAGCGTCTCATAGCCCTCACGCCCGCCCCACAGAACGTAATTCTGCCCGCCGAGCTTGTGCGTCGCGTCCATATTCGCCTTCACGGTGGCGGCGGCATAGGCGTAGACATCCGGATCGGGGTTGGTGGCCGCGCCCGACATGAAGCGGCGGTGCGAAAAGAGGTTGGCCGTGCCCCACAGCAGCTTGGCCTTGTGGCCTTCCTGCTTTTGCCCGAGGTAATCGACGATCTCATCCAGATTGCGCTTCGATTCCGCGAAATTGGCACCTTCCGGGCGCACGTCGGCGTCGTGAAAGCAGTAGAACGGCTGGCCGAGGATATCGAACATCTCGAACGCCACGTCGGCCTTCAGTTTCGCCAAGGCCATGGTGTCGCCAAACCACGGACGCTCGAAGGTCTGCCCGCCAAAAGGGTCGCCGCCCGGCCAGGCAAAGCTGTGCCAATAGGCGACGGCGAAACGCAGATGGTCCTCCATCCGCTTGCCGAGGATCACCTCGTCGGCGTTGTAGTGCCGGAAGGCAAACTCGTTGCGGCTGCCAGCGCCCTCGAATTTGATCGCAGGGATGCCTTTGAAGAAGTCGGTCATGTGAAAGTGGTCCTCAGGTTAGGCCGCGAATAGCCGATTGGGCGGCGCGGAAACGGGCATGGCCCGCGTCGAAGGCATCGGAAAGGGAGGTGTCGGGTTCGATTACGCGGGCGATTTTCGGTAGCGTGGCGATTTCCTTGCCGGCCCCGGTGGCCGCCATCAGGCCAAGCCGCGCCGCCCCAAAGGCGCCGCCGAAATCCCCGGCGACAGGCACCTGCAACGGCACGCCAAGCGCGGTGGCGATGGCCGACAGCCAGTAGTCCGACCGCGAGCCGCCGCCCACGGCGAGGAGCGTGTTCAGCTTCGTTCCCGTCGCGGCCAGCACATCACGGCAATCGCGGAAGGCAAATGCCACGCCCTCCAGCACGGCGCGGGTGGCGGCGTGGCGGTCGGTGACATGCTCCAGCCCGGTGAACGCGCCCCGCATCGTGGGCGAATTGATCGGCGTCCGCTCGCCACCGAGATAGGGCAGGAAGACGGTCTTGCGCGGGGCTTGCAAGGGCCCAAGGTCGGCGGTCAGCGTCGCCGCATCCTGGCCCACCAGCCGCGCATACCAGTTGAGTGCATCGGTCGCCGCCAGGATCACGCCCATCTGGTGCCACGTATCCGGCACCGCGTGGCAGAACGTATGCACCGCCGAGGCCGGGTCCGGCTGATAGCCGTCGTTGACTGCGAACAACACGCCCGAGGTGCCAAGCGACACGAAGGCCTCACCCGCCCGCACAACACCGACGCCCACGCCAGACGCCGCGTTGTCGCCACCGCCGCCCGCCACGATCACGCCCTTAGGCAAACCCCAGCGCGAAGCCAACGCATCACGCATCTGCCCCGATGGGGCGGAGCCTTCGACAAGGCTCGGCATATTGGCCCGGCTGAACCCGGTGGCAGTCAGAAGGTCATCCGACCAGTCGCGCTTTCCGGTGTCGAACCACGCGGTGCCAGAGGCGTCCGACATATCCCCGACATGCTCGCCGGTCAGCCAAAGCCGCAGATAATCCTTTGGCAACAGGATCTTGGCGATCTTTTCCCAGATCCGCGGCTCGTGCTTCTGCACCCAGGCCACCTTCGGCGCGGTAAAGCCCGGAAACACGATGTTGCCGATCAACCGGCGGAACATCGGGTCTTCGTCCATTTCGGCACCTTCCAGATGCGCCCGCGTGTCGTTCCAGAGCATGCAGGGCCTCAGCACCTCGTCGCTGGCATCCAGAAGCGTGGCACCGTGCATCTGGCCCGAAAGCCCGATGGCGCGCACCTCGCCCAAACCCTTGGCCGACAGCTGGTCCATCACGGCTTCCGCAGCAGTGATCCAGTCGGACGGGGCTTGCTCGCTCCAGCCGTCGGCGGGGCGGCTGACGGTCAGGGGGGCGGTCGCTTCGGCCACCACCACCTGCGCGTCGTCGATCAGAACCCCCTTCAGGCCGGAAGTGCCGAGATCAAGGCCGATATACATCACGCGGCCTTGGCGGGGTTTTTCCCGAGAATGATCATGCTGAGGATATCTTCGTCAGTCACTTCATCGACATTGACGGTGCCGACCAACTGACCGTTCTTCATCACGGACGCCCGGTCACAAAGCTTCATCACGTTGTGGATGTCATGCTCGATCAGGAAGATGCCCAAGCCCTGCGCCTTCAGCTCCTGGATCAGTTCCGACACCATCTGCGTCTCGTGCGGGCCAAGGGCGGCGGTGGGTTCGTCCATGATCAGGATCTTGG
>LNFM01013551.1_pt1 | contig 34476 bp, 31 predicted proteins | sample 596031 | NCBI WGS metagenome assembly LNFM01 (sample SAMN04254537, study PRJNA301005) | activated carbon metagenome | isolation source: dual media filters at the Ann Arbor, Michigan drinking water treatment plant | place: USA: Ann Arbor
GCCTGCACGCGCTGGGCGTGCGGACCTACCTGCTCGACGGCGACAACGTCCGCCACGGCCTCAACCGGGACCTGGGCTTCACCGACGCCGACCGCGTGGAGAACATCCGCCGGGTCGCCGAGGTGGGCCGGCTCATGGTGGACGCCGGGCTCGTGGTGCTGGCGTCCTTCATCTCGCCGTTCGCCGCGGAGCGGCGGATGGCGCGGGAGATGCTGGAGCCGGGCGAGTTCTGCGAGGTGTTCGTGGACGCCCCGCTGCAGGTCGCCGAGCAGCGCGACCCGAAGGGCCTCTACGCAAAGGCCCGGCGCGGGGAGCTGCCGAACTTCACCGGGATCGACTCGCCGTACGAGGCGCCGGAGTCGCCCGAGGTGCACGTGAACACCGCCGAGCAGGACCCCGGCCAGGCGGTGGACCTGGTGCTGAACCACCTGCGCGCGGCCGGGGTGCTTCCGGCCTGACGCTCGTCCGGGGCCGCGGGGCGGGCACCCGAAGGCGCTAGCGTCATCCCCGAGAGGGGGATGCCATGAAGCGGTGTCCGGTGGCATGGTCGGTGATGGTGGTCGGGGCGGCGCTGCTGACGGGCGGCTGCGGAGACGACGCCGCCGCGCCGGCGGTTCCCACCGCGGAGCGCCTGGCGTCCGCGCTGGTCACGGTGGACGATCAGCCCGGCGAGTGGACCGTGAACACGCCTCCCGACGGGGCCGGCATCCCGGCGTCGGGCGTGGTCCCGGCGGACCTGCAAGACGCGCTGCCGGGGGTCGAGCTGTGCGACCGGGCGAGCGCAGCTTCGCGCGCCGCCGCCGACGGGCTGCGCTGGAAGGCGTTCCGGCAGCTGGACCTCACCGAGACGGATCCCGTCGACCCGCCCGCGGACCGGACGGGCCGCATGGTGTTCGTGCAGGAGTTCCTGACCTCGGGCACGCCGGATGAGGCCGCCATCACCTTCGGGCTGCTCCGCGATGGCATGCGGGCCTGCCTGGGGGCCCTGCCCGCGGGGGAGGAGGGGCCGGGCACGGCCAGATCCATGGCGCTGCCCGCGGTGGGCGACGAGCGCTACGGCGTGCTGGTGACCATGCGGGAGGCGGGCGGCTCGCGCTGGTGCGCCGGGGTGGCGTGCTGATGCTGATGGACGTCGTCGAGATCCGGGCCGGGGTGCGGCCCGCGTACTCGGTGCAGGACGTCGGCGCGTTCGTCACGAGGGCCGTGGACCGGCTGCCGCCGCCCGCCTGACCGGCCCCTCAGGGTCACGATAGCGCGGGGGTGGGGGCTTGCCGCAAGCGGCCTCCACCTGATGCCATGCCCGCCTCGCGGCCCCCACGGGCCGGGAACCGCACGAGGGGGTGGGGGATGCACGAGGTGGTGATCGCCGGCGGTGGCCCGACCGGGCTGATGCTGGCCGCCGAGCTGGCGCTGGCCGGGGTGGACACGGTGATCGTGGAGCGACGCACCGACGGGGCGCTCGACGGGTCGCGGGCGGGCGGCCTGCTGTCCCGGACCCTGGAGGTCCTCGACATGCGGGGCGTGGCCGAGCGGTTCGTCCGTGAGGGCACCACCCACCCGGTGCAGGGGTTCGCGACGATGATGCTCCCCATCGCGGACTTCCCCACCCGCCACAACCACATCCTGGGGCTGTGGCAGGGGCACATCGAGCGCATCCTCGGCCAGTGGGTGCGGGAGCTCGGGGTGCCGGTGCTGGCCGGACGCGAGGTGCGCGGGTTCGCCCAGGACCACGACGGCGTGGACGTTGCGCTGTCGGACGGCACGGCCCTGCGCGCCGCGTATCTGGTGGGCTGCGACGGCGGGCGCAGCACGGTGCGCAGGGCCGCCGGGATCGCCTTCGAGGGCGTCGACGCCACCACCAGCTGGCTCATCGCCGAGGCCCGCATCGACGAGCCGCCGCTCGGGGTGCGATGGGACGAGGCCGGCATGCACGCCATCGGCCCGGCCGACGGGGGCGCCAACCGCATCGTCCTCACCGAGCGCGGCCTGCCGTCGGGCACTCCGGACATCGGCGTGCTGCGGGAGGCGCTCGCCGGCGTGTACGGCAGCGACCTGGGGGTGCGCGAGGCCACCTGGATCTCGCGGTTCACCGACATGACGCGCCAGGCCGCCGAGTACCGCCGCGGCCGGGTGCTGCTGGCCGGGGACGCCGCGGGCAGGGCCTGAACACCGGCGTGCAGGACGCCGTGAACCTCGGCTGGAAGCTCGCCCAGGTGGTGCGCGGCACCTCGCCCGAGGCGCTGCTCGACACCTACCACGCGGAACGGCACCCGGTGGGCGCCCGCGTGCTGCACAACACGATGGCGCAGGTCGCGCTGAGCCGCGGCGGCGACCGCCACCGGGCGCTGCGGGAGCTCATGGGCGAGCTGCTGGCCATGGACGAACCGCGACGGCGCATCGCGGGGATGCTCTCCGGGCTGGACATCCGCTACGAGCCGGGGGAGGGGCACCCGGTGCTGGGCAGGCGGATACCCGACCTGGACCTGCGCACCCACGCCGGCCCGGTTCGGATGTTCACGCTGCTGCACGAGGCCCGCCCGGTGCTGCTGAACCTCGTCGACGAGCCGGGCGTGGACCCGCTCGGGCCGTGGGCGGACCGCGTGCGGCGGGTCGACGCGCGGTGCGACGCCGCGTGGGAGCTGCCGGTGATCGGCGAGGTCCCCGCGCCGCCGGCGGTGCTCATCCGTCCCGACGGGCACGTGGCCTGGGCCGGCGGCCTGGACGACCCGGGCCTGCCTGACGCGCTGGAGACCTGGTTCGGGCCGGGGGCGCCTCAGCCGTAGAGGTCGCCCTGCAGGTACTTCAGACCCGTGTCGCACGCAACCGTCACGACGTTCCGGCCGGTGCCGAGCTCGGCGGCGAGTTGCAGCGCGCCCACCACGTTGAGGCCCGTGGAGGTCCCGGCGAAGACCCCCTCCTCCCGCGCCAGGCGGCGGGCCATGGCGCGGGCGTGCCTCTCGTCGACGGCCCGGACCTCGTCGTGGCCGCCCAGGGCGAGCAGCGGCGGCACGAACCCCACGCCGAGGCCCTCGACGTGGTGGGCCCCGCCGGCCCCGGTCGAGATGACCGGGGAGCCGCCGGGCTCCAGCGCCACGATGCGCGCCGAGCTCCCGGCCTCCCGCAGCGCCCTGGCGACGCCCATCAGCATCCCGGCGGTGCCGACCCCGCCGCAGAACGCGTCGACCGGTCCGGGGAGCTGCTCCAGCAGTTCGTCACCGATGCGTCGGTACCCCTCCACCGAGTCGGTGTTGTTGAACTGATCGGTCCAGTGCGCGCCCTCGGTGTCGCGGATGCGCTCGGCCTCGGCGATGAGCCGGGGCAGCAGGCCCGGGGTGATCATGCCGCCCTCGGAGGGGATCACGGTGAGGTGGGCGCCGAGGGCCTCCATGGTGCGGAGCTTCTCGACCGCGAAGGCGTCGGAGGTGACGATGCGCAGCGGATATCCCTTCACCGCGCAGACGAACGCCAGCGAGGAGCCGGTGCTGCCGCCGGTGTACTCCACCACCGTCATGCCGGGCCGCAGATCGCCGCGCCGTTCGGCGCCCTCGATCATGGCGAGCGCCATGCGGTCCTTGTAGGAGCCCGTGGGGTTCGCGAGCTCGAACTTCAGCCAGACCTGCGCGGAACCGTCCGGGACCACGCGGGCGAGCCGGACCAGGGGTGTGCCGCCGATCGCCCCCAACACGCCGTTGTGATGCGGGTCATCCACGTGGCACCCCCATGGCGAGGATACCCCGGCCGGGTCATCCGTAGTCGAACCACTCCCCGGCGCGCAGGTCGTGGAACGCGGTCACCACGCGCCCCGGCTCCACCAGCAGCTCGAAGAAGTGGCGCTCCACCGGGTCCCCGGTCCACCAGCGGTCCTGCACGAGCCACTCGTCGCGCACGGCGATGACGAGCCGGCGACGGCCCCCGGGCTCGATGAGCGCGTGGGGGACGCCGCCGGGGCCGCAGATCATGCGGACCGGTCGGGGAGCTGCGAGGTATCGAAGGGAACCAGTGCCCATCGACGCTCCGGGAGTCGCGACCAGGGTTCGAGCTCGACCAGCCGCAGCAGGGCGTCGTCGCCCACCGCCGCGCGGACCTGCCGCACCGCCTCACCGGTGCGGCGCACGCGCTCGCGGCGCCCCGCGCGCTCCAGCGTGAGCTGCCGGCCGCCGGGCGGGCCGGAGGCGTCGCCGAGCACGGCGAGCGAGGTGACCGGCCCGGTGATGTGCGCGAGCTGCGGGATGGCGGCGAGCTCCAGCCGCCCGGTGTCGGTGGTGGCCTCCCGCAGTGGCACGTCGTGGGTCCACGACCCGCCGTCCGACAGTCGGACGCGCAGCCGCAGCGCGCGCAGGGCGGTGCCGCGTCCCCGCGCGCCGGTGGCGATCTCGCCCAGCAGGAGCCGGGCGGCGGCCTGCAGCACCGGCAGCGATCCCACCGGCTCCGGGAACCGGTAGCGGGCCTCCAGCGGATCCGGCACCCGCCGGGGGCGCAGCGGCCGGTCCTCCTCGCCGCGCGCCAGCCGCCACGCCGAGATGCCGTCGAATCCCAGCCACTCCAGCGCGGAGGCCCGGGGCAGGGCGGCGAGCGCGCCGACGGTCCGCACCCCCAGGTCGCGCAGCTGGGCCGCGCGCTTGGCGTCGATGGGGAGGCGGTCCACCGGCAGCGGCGCCAGGAACTCGCGCACCTCGCCGGCGGGGATCACCAAGGGCCGCCGCGGCGAGGCCTGGCGGGCGGCCTGCAGCGCCGCGAACCGGCCGGGGGCGACGCCGACCCGTCCGTCGGCGCCAACCGGCAGCGCGGCACGGGCGCGCCGCACCACGCCGTCCAGCCCGCCGTGCAGGCGCTCCAGCCCCGTCGCGGAGAAACACGCGACACCGGGCTCCACGGGCTCGACCGCCGCGCCGATGTCCTCCAGACGCGACAGCAGCCGCTCGTCGGCATCCGCGACGGCATCGGGATCCGGCGTCACCAGCACCAGCTCCGGGCATCGCGCCATGGCCTCGCCCACGCGCAGGCCGGGACGCACCCCGCGATCCCATGCGGTCGGGGTGCAGGGGCCCACGACCTGCGGCGCACCCGGCGCCGGGCCCAGCGCGACGGGCTCGCCGAGGGGCTGGCGGGCGCCGAGCATGGCGACCAGCAGCGGGAACCGGGGGAGGAGGACGGCGACGATCATACGAACGTATGTTCGATCATCGTCGGGGTGGGGTCAAGCGCGGCGGCCCACCCGGACGTCGGGTTGTCGCCCGCCGATCATGACCTAGGATTCACGACGTGGAAGACGTCATTCGCGACCTCGGCTACGTGGGGCTGTTCGCCCTGCTGCTCGCCGAGAACCTCTTCCCACCCATCCCCTCCGAGGCGATCCTCCCGCTCGCCGGCTTCCTCGCCGGCCAGGGGGAGCTCAACGTGGTGCTGGCGATCGCGGTGTCCACCGCCGGGTCCCTCGCGGGCGCGCTCATCCTCTACGCGCTGGGCCACCGCGGTGGACGGGCGCTCATCCTCCGGCACGGCCGGTTGCTGCGCCTGGAGCCCGAGCACCTGGAGCGCAGTGAGGCGTGGTTCCGCCGCCGCGGCGACTGGGTCGTGCTGCTCGCCCGCTGCGTCCCGCTGCTGCGATCCGCCGTCTCGGTCCCCGCCGGCACGCTGCGCATGCCCATCCTGCGCTTCACCGTCCTCACCACCATCGGCAGCGCCATCTGGAACACCGCGCTCATCGGCGCGGGCTGGTTGCTCGGCAACGAGTGGGACGCCATCTCGGGGGCCGTGGGAGCGGCCTCCCGGGTCATCCTGGTGGTCGTCGTGGCGCTCATCGCGGCGCTCGGGGTGTGGTGGTGGCGTCGCCGGCCTCGTCCCGGCGCGGAGCACTAGGCCGCCGCGGTCACCCGGTTCCGGCCGCCGTGCTTGGCGGCGTACAGCGCCGCGTCGCTCGCCCGGTAGAGCGCGTTCGCGTCGCGCACGGTCTCGGAGACCGTCGCGCTGCCCACGCTCACGGTCACCCCCGGCACCGACGCGGCCACCGTCGCCCGCAGCTTGTCGGCCACCAGGGGCGCGGCCTCACGGTCGCATCCGGCCAGCACCACCACGAACTCGTCGCCGCCCAGCCGGGCGACCGTGTCGACCGCCCGCAGCGATTCCCGGAGGCACGCGGCCACATCGCACAGTGCCCGGTCCCCGCCCGCGTGGCCCAGCCGGTCGTTGATCTCCTTGAAGCGGTCGAGGTCCAGGGTGAGGATGGTCACCGGCTCGCGGTCGCGCTCGTACCGCAGCAGCGCGGAGGTCACCGCCATCTCCAGCGCCCGGCGGTTCGGCAGGCCCGTCAGCTGGTCCTCCAGCGCCTGCGCCTCCAGCGCGCGCACCAGCACCCCCACGCGACGCCGCAGCTGGCGGATCACCAGGGCGGTCATGACGGCCACCAGCACCATCCCGGTGAGGTCCGTCAGGCCACGCCATCCGGGGAGGATCGTGAGCACCACCATCGCCTCGCCGGCCATCGCGGTGATCAGCATCGCGATCGTCTGCGGGAGGTTGAGGTACAGGGCGGCGTAGAGCACCGGCCACAGCAGGAACAGCTGGGAGCCGGTCGTGGCGTCGGATGTCGCGATGTTCGAGCTCGCCACGGTCGCCACGGCCAGGAAGGGCGCGATCACCCACCAGCGCGGCGGGATGTGGTCGCGGAATCGCAGCATCGCCAGCGAGCACGCGATGCAGACCGCGAACACCACGAGGGCGCCCCCGACCGCGCCCCCGGCGAGCTCCGGTACGACGATCGACATCAGCACCCCGTACAGCCCGCCGGAGCCGAACATCACGGCGAGGACCCACGCCGCGCCGTGCGCGTCGGAGGGTGGCTCGAACAGTGCGCGGCGGACGGACATACACCAGGGGTATCGGCCCGCGGCGTCGGTCGATGAGCGCGGCTCCAGGCTTTGCCCGGTCCCTGGTGTCAACTCTGGGTCGACGCCGCCGAAAGGTGGGCATGCCCGTGCCCACGGCTCCATCCGACGTCGCCCGCATCCAGATCCGGGTGGCCGACCCGAAGGCCCTCACCGCACTCGCGCGCGCCGCGGATCGCGCCGGAATGCAGGTCGTTCCCGGCGGAACCGGTCCGGCACCGCACATCGTGGTCACCCAGTGGCCCCCGGCCGACGGGGTGACGGGCCTGCTCGACCTGCGCGACCGCCCGGAGCTGCTCGCTCTCGTGCCCGCCGGCGACACCGCGGCGGCCGAGGATGCGCTGGACGCCGGCGCCGGCGACTGCCTCATGCTGCCCTTGAGGGCCGCCGAGGTGGAGATGCGCCTCGCGGCGGCGTTGCGCCGCGTGCGGGAGCGCACGTCCCTCGCCGACACCGCCGCCCTCGTGGACGCACTTCCGACGGGCGTGGCCATGCTGGCCGCCGACGGGCGCATCGCCCAGGTGAACCCGGCGATGGAGCGCGTGACCGGGCTGCCGGCGGCGGCTCTGCTGGGCATGAGCATCGGCCGGGACCCGCTGCTGGGGCCCGACACCGACGCCGTCGCCGACGTCTTCCGGCGGGCACGCGCCGCGGGATCAGCCGACGCCGACCTCACGCTCAGGTCGCCCGGGGCCCCGGCGCAGCCGGTCACCGCCCGGGTCGCCGCCAGCCGCGACGACACGGGCACCGTCACCGGCTATCTGCTCACGCTCCGTCCGCCCACCGAGAACGAGCGCACCCACGCCGCCCTGGGGCGCATCGCCGCGACGGCGCCGTCCGAGCCGGTGGCCGCCGTGTTCGCACGCCTGACGCGCGAGGCGGCCCAGCTCACCGGCGCCCACGCCGCCGCCCTCATGCGCAACGAGCCCGAGGGGCAGTGCGTGGTGGGGGGGGCCGTGGTGGCGGCCGACGCCCGCGTCGCGCGTGAGCGCGTCCTGCGCTGCCGGGGCGGGGAGGCGCACGTGGCCATCCCGCTCACCGTCGGCGGGCGCGACTGGGGCCAGCTGGTGGTGGTGGCCACCACCACCGCCCGCGGTGAGACGATCCGCACCCTGGAGCGGTTCGCCCGCGTCGCCGGGCTCGCGCTGGCGGATGCCGACGCCCGTGACGGCCGTGGCGACCCCGGGCGCGATCCGCTGACCGGCCTTCCGGGGCACAGCGCCTTCTTCACCCGGCTCAGCACCGCGGCCGCGTCGTCCCGCGCGGGGCGCCGGCCGCTGACCCTGGTGCTCATGGATGTGGACCGCCTGAAGCGGCTCAACGAGGAACACGGCCATGCCGTGGGTGACGCGGTGGTGGCCGAGCTCTCACGCCGGCTGGTCGCCTCGGCGCGAGACGGCGACTTCGTCGCACGGATCGGCGGCGACGAGTTCGCCTGGCTGATGGAGGGGGCCGATGCGGCCACCGCCATGGGGGCCGCCTACCGCCTCCGTCGTCACATCGCCGAGCACCCCCTGGAGGGGGTCGGGCTGGTCACCGCGTCGTTCGGCATCGCGCAGCTCGGTGGCGGCTCCGGTGCCGCCGAGACGCCGGGGGACATGCAGCGCAACGCGGAGCTGGCGGTCCAGTTCGCCAAGCTCAACGGCCGCAACGAGTGCGTGGCCTGGTCGTTCGAGGTGGCCGAGCAGGTGTACGCCCGCCGCGCCGACATGCCGGCCGAGACCCCCAGCCTGCGCGCGATGCGCGCCCTCGCATGGGCCGTGGACTCCAGGGATCCCAACACCTACGAGCACTCCGAGCGGGTGGCGAACCTCGCCGTACGCATCGCGACCGCGCTGGGATGGACCAACGAGCGCTGCATCCAGCTCCGTGAGGCCGGCATCGTGCACGACGTGGGCAAGATCGCCGTGCCCGACGCGATCCTGCTGAAGGACGGCCGGCTCACCGACGAGGAGATGGACGTGATGAAGCGCCACCCCGAGGTGGGCGCCGAGATCGTCGCCGACGTCCTCTCCGCCGACCAGGCCGAGTGGGTGCGCGGCCACCACGAGCGCTGGGACGGCGGCGGCTACCCGGATGGCCTCGCCGGTGAGCAGATCCCGGAGGAGGCCCGTGTGCTGGCGCTGGCCGACGCGTTCGACGTGATGCGCTCCGCGCGCACCTACAAGGAGGCCCGGGACCTCGCCTGGGCGCTGAACGAGGCCCGGGCGAGCTCGGGCAGCCAGTTCTGGCCGGCCGCCGTCGAGGCGCTGGAGGATCTGGTGCGGGAGGGGGTCATCACCGACGACCCCGAGCCCGTCCGCGCCACACGGGGACTGCCCGCGACCTCGGCGGCCGCGGGCTGATCCCGGCGTCGGGCTACGCCCGGGGGTTGCCCCAGGCGTCGTCGTGCACGAGCGTCCGCCACGGGCGCTTGATGGCCTTCAGCCGCGGTGGGAGGCCCACCGGGAACTCGGTGGGGTAGCCCAGCGGGGTCACGACCGGCACGCGGACCTCGTCCGGGAGGCCGAAGGCGGACCGCAGCTCGTCCTCGCAGAACCAGTGGAACACGGTGGGGACGGTGCCCATGCCCTTCGCGCGGGCGGCCACGAACAGGTTCTCCATGGCGAACGCGACCGACATCTCGTCGGCGAGGGCCTCCTTGTCGCGCTCCTCCGGCGGGAACATGTTGCGCGGCACCACCAGCCCCATCACCCACACCGGCACCTGCCGGTACGAGCTAAGGACTTCCTGGGCGTAGGCCATGGAGGCCTCGGCGTGCTGCTCGGGGCTGTGGCCCTCGGCCGGCGGGCGGACCGTGGTGAAGTACGCGCCGCCGCCGCGGATGACGATGTCCGCGAGGGTCGCGCGCTTCTCGGCGTCGCGCACCACCAGCAGGCTCCACGCCTGCGACATGCTGCCGGTGGGGGCGAGCAGCGCGAGGCGCAGCAGCTCGTCCAGGTCCGCGTCGGACACGGGCTGGTCGGTGTAGGCGCGCACGCTGCGGCGCTTGCGGATTGCCTCGAGGGCGTCCACGGGATCCTCCTGAGTCGGTTCGGTGCGTCCGGGACCGCGAGCGTACCGGCCCGGCCCGTTCCTCGACGGGCATCCCAAAAATTCGTCCACGATGGTGAATACGCCGTCACGGCCGCCGATGTTCTCCGTGGTGCCCTTCCCCGCCGGGCGAGTCTTCGAAGCGAAGGAGCACGATGCCCACGGCAACTCGCGGCCGCCGAATCGGCCTGGCCGCGGCACTGATCGCCGCCGCGACGGCGGTTCCCGCCACGGCGACCACCGGTCCCACCGCACAGACCACCTCCTCCAACCTCTTCCTGGGGACGACGAAGGTGGAGGTGGGGTCGCGCGCGAACGGCTCGTTCGGCTCCAGCGTCGCGGCCCCGGCGGGCTTCAGCCCGCGGACGAACTCGGGAACCATCCTGGGGTTCCGCGTCAATGAGACCGAGTGCGACTGGACCGACCCGGCCTGCATCACCCTCGGCGACTTCTTCACGCCCGGCTCGCCGTACGAGGCGTGGGGTGTCCAGATCGGCGGGGGATCGCCCGTCTACAACTCGAACGCCGTGACCGGCATCACCGGATCCTTCACGACCGCCGACGCGGCGAACGCATCGGGCGTGTGGGAGACGTCCGCCGACATCGGCGGAGCCATCCGCGTGCGGGCGACATACTCGCTCCCGCAGTACGGGTGGCTGGTCAACAGCACGTTCGAGCTCACCAACACCTCCGGGGCAACCCTCACCGACGTCTACGTGATGCGCGGGCTCGACCCCGACAACTGCCGCATGGAGACGCGCACCCTCTGCGACTCGGACGGCGACGGCGTCGCGGACACCGGCGCGGGCATCTTCGACACCCACCAGACGATCGTGTCCCAGGGGTCCGCGTCCACGCCGGCGCTGATCACCGCGACGCAGACCAACGGGTCGTACCTGGGGCTCCGGGCTGAGGGGCCGGAGGCGCGCGTGTTCGCGCAGAAGGCGAGCCTGCAGGCGCTCTGGAACGGCGCGAACGGCGCGTACACGATGACCACGGGCCACACGTCGTTCGGGGACAACGGGATCTACGGGGTCGTCCGGGTGCCGTCGATCGCCCCCGGCGCCACCGCGACGGTCCGCTTCCAGTATGTGGTGAAGGAGATTCCGGGTGCGGCGGACCTGTCCGACACCGCCGTCTCCGGGTCCTCGAAGCTCGTCGACGTCCTCGCGGCGAACACGGCGGGCAGCGCGCTCCAGGGCATCTGCACCGCTCCCGCGCACGGCACCGCGGTCGTCGAGAGCGGGAAGGTGCGCTACACGCCGGCCGCGGGATTCACCGGCACCGACACCTTCGAGTACAGCACCGGCGGGCCCTGCGGACGCGTCACGATGACCGTGACCGCGGCGCCGGAGGCTCCGGCCCCCGATGCCGTGGCGGTGCCGGGGTCGGCACCGAAGCTCGTGGCGGGCAAGGGAGGGGTGCGTGCCACGGTCTCCCTCACGCTTCCGAAGGCCGGCCGGTACACGTTCATCTACCTGGACGCCTCCGGCCGGCGTGTGCCGATGACCTCCGGGTCGAAGGTGGGCGCACGGAACCTGAAGCGGCAGTTCAGCGCCCCGGTGCTGGTCACCTCGCAGGACGCGGTGGCCGTGCGGTTGTCGGTGACGCTGCTGCGCAAGACGCCCAAGGGGCTGAAGCTGCGGATCGTCCGCCGCACCCCGGACGGCACCCTGTCCGACATGCTCATCTGAGGTCCGCCTGGGCCGGGCGCCCCGCGCCCGGCCCGCCTCAGTCGTCGGCCGACGGTGCCCGCCGGTCGCTCTTGATCTGCGACCGCTGCCGCTTGGCCGCCAGGCGCCGCACCTTCGAGCCCCGCGTGGGCTTGGTGGGCCGCCGCGGCGGGGCGGGCGGCGCCAGCGCCGCGGCCACGCGCGCCTGCAGGCGCCGCTCGACGATCGCCCGGTTCTGCTCCCGGCTGCGCTCGGTGCCGCAGCGCAGGCGCAGCGTCCGGCCGTCGAGGCCCAGCCCGTCGATGAGCCGTTCGGCGACGCCGGCGGGAAGCTCGCCCAGGTCGCCGGCGGCGAGGGTGAACTCCACGCGGGTCTCGGCGTGGTCCCGGCGCTGACCGCCCGGGCCGGACGACCGGGAGCTGCCCCACTGTCCGCGGGCCGCCAGGTGGTCGGCGACCTGCCGGGGGGTCATGCGGCCTGGACGGGCTCCGCGGAGGTGGCGTCGTCGGTCTGCGGTGCCTCCGGCACGACGCCGCCGTTCTCCTTGGCGGCCAGCAGGCGCTCGACGGCCTCCTCGCGGGTCACCTCGTGGCCCTTCTCACGCTTCCAGATGACGAACCCGCATCCGGAGTTCTTGCGGCTCTTCCAGCTGGTGCAGCCGTATGCCCGGGAGTTCTCGACGATCTGGCCGCCGCACCCGGGGGTGGGGCAGTCGCCGATGGGCTCCTTCGCGGCGGTGACCGTTGCGTTGGTCTCACCGCGGGCGACCATCTGCCGGGCGGTCTCGATGTCGACCTCGCCCTTGCTGCCGCGGACCTTCTTCCAGATCACGAACCCGCAGCCCGGCTCGGTGCGGCTCTTCCAGCTGGTGCAGCCGTAACTGCGGCCACGCTCGATGATCTCCCCGCCGCAGTCCGGGGTGGGGCACGCGCCGATCACCTCGCGTTCGGCGGCCAGGTCCTTGCTGGAGCGCCCGGCGAGGATGTGCTCCATCGCCTCGTCCATCGAGAGCGCCTTGCCGTTGTTCGTCTTCCAGAGCGTGTAGCCGCAGCCGGGCTCGTCCTTGCCCTTGTAGCTGTTGCAGCCGTAGCTCTTGGGGTACTCGACGATCTGGCCCTCGCACCCCGGGGTGGGGCAGGGCGCCAGGACACGGCGCTCGACCCGCAGGTCGTCGCGCTCCTTGTCGGCGAACCAGGCGACCACGTCGCGCGTGAAGTCCTCGACGTCCTTCCGGAAGTCCTCGTGCCGCTCCTCACCACGCTCGATGTGGTTGAGGCGCTGCTCCCAGCGACCCGTGAGCTCGGGCTTGGTGAGCGCGTGGTCGCCGAGCATCGTGATGAGCCCGACGCCCTTCTCGGTGGCGCGCAGCTGACGGCCGTCGCGCTCGATGTACTCGGCGTCGATGAGCCGCTCGATCGTGGCGGCCCGCGTGGCGGGCGTGCCCAGGCCGGCGTCCTTCATCGCCTCGGCGGCCTCGTCGTCCTCCACCAGCTTGCCGGCGGTCTCCATGGCGCGCAGGAGCGTGCCTTCCGAGAACCGCGCGGGAGGCTTGGTGCGCTTCGCCAGCGCCTCCGACGCGGTGCAGGTGACGGCCTGCCCCTCCGTGAGCGGCGGCAGGTTCTGGTCCTTCTCCGGCTCGGCGCCCTCGGCGGCGGGCTTCTCTCCCTCGGCCGCCGGCGGCGGGGCCGCCTCCTCGCCGTAGACCGCGCGCCAGCCGGCCTCGATCATCACGCGGCCGCGGCTGCGGAAGAGCTGCTCCTCGCACCGGGTCTCCACGACCGTCCGCTCGAAGCGGGCCGGCGGGTGGAACACCGCCAGGAAGCGCCGCGCGACCATGTCGTACAGCTTCTTCTCGTCGGCGTTCAGGCGCTCGAGGTCGTGGTCGCCCTCGGTGGGGATGATGGCGTGGTGGTCGGTGACCTTGGCGTCGTTCACCACGCGCCCCAGCGGGAGCGTGTCGAGCGCCAGCACGAACCGCGCCCCGTCGGCGTAGACGGGGGCGGCGGCGCCCACCGAGCTGGCCGTGGGCTTGAGCTGGGCGATCATGTCGCCCGAGAGGTACCGGGAGTTGGTCCTCGGATACGTCAGCAGCTTGTGCTGGTCGTAGAGGGCCTGGGCCGTGGAGAGGGTCCGCTGCGCCGAGAAGCCGAACCGCTGGTTGGCCTCGCGCTGCAGGGTGGTGAGGTCGTAGAGCAGCGGGGCCTGCTCGACCTGCGGCTTGGTCTCCACCGAGACGACCTCGGCGGGCTTGCCCGCGACGGCCGCGGCGATGGCCTCGGCGCGCTCGGCCTCCGGGAGCCGGGTCTTGGAGCCCTCGTGCCACATGCCCGTGTACCGGGTGCCCTCGGCGGTGTCGAACGCCGCCTCGACCTCCCAGTAGTCCTCGGGGACGAAGGCGTTGATCGCCAGGTCGCGGTTCACGATGAGCGCGAGGGTGGGGGTCTGCACGCGGCCGAGCGACAGGACCTTGCGCACCGAGCCGGCGCGGGTGGTGGCGGCGCGGGTGGCGTTCATCCCGACCAGCCAGTCGGCCTCGCTGCGGGCGCGGGCCGCCTCCTCCAGGGGCTTGAGCTGCTCGTCGTCGCGCAGGGCGTCGAAGGCGTCGCGGATGGCCTTGGAGGTCATGGAGCTGAACCAGGCGCGCTTGACCGGCTTGGCGTGGGCGGCCTTGGGGGCGGTCTGGAGGATGAGCTTGAAGATGAGCTCGCCCTCGCGCCCGGCGTCGCAGGCGTTGACCAGGACGTCGATGCTCTTGTCGCCCATGAGCTTGTGCAGTGCCCGCAGCTGCGTGCCGGCCCGGGTGTCGCGCGCCTTGTAGCGGAACTCCTCCGGGATGATCGGGAGGTCGTCGTACTTCCACTTCTTCCACTTGGCGTCGTACTCGTCGGGGTCCACCTGCTCCAGCAGGTGACCCACGGCGAAGGCGACCACGCCGTCGGGCCCCTCGAAGAAGTCGCCGTTCTTCTTGGGCTTCCCGAAGAGGGCGGCGGCCACGTCGCGGGCCACGGAGGGCTTCTCGCAGATGATGAGCATGCGGGACATCGGCGGCGAGGTTAGCACCGGTGCCGGGCCCGCCGTCCCGGGATGTGTGCCGCCGGAGCGCCGGGTCCCTCACGGGACCCGCGCGCGAACCGGATGTCAGCCCAGGAAGGGCTCGGCGTCCCGGAACAGCTCCGGGGGGACCGTCTTGAGCGTGCCGACGGCCTCCGCGAGGGGCACGTCGATCACGCGGTCGCCGCGCACGGCGGCCATGCGCCCGAACGATCCCGAGGCGACCATGTCCGCGGCGTGGACGCCGAACCGCGTGGCCAGGGCGCGGTCGAACGCCAGCGGCGTGCCGCCCCGCTGGGTGTGCCCCAGCACGACCGCGCGGGCCTCCTTGCCGGTGAGCTCCCGGATGCGCCGGGCCAGGTAGTCGCCCACGTCGATGTTCGCCAGGTTGACGTGCCCGAACTCGTCCAGGTCGGTGGTGTCCACCTCGGAGTCCGTGAACTGCACGCCCTCGCTCACCACCACGATCGAGAAGTGGCGGCCCTGGGCCTCGCGCTGGTTGATGAGCTCCGCGACGCGCTCCACCGCGGTGGGGACCTCGGGGATGAGGATCGCGTCGGCGCCGCCGGCCAGGCCCGATTCGAGCGCGATCCACCCGGCGTGGCGGCCCATCACCTCCACCACCATCACGCGGTCGTGCGAGTCCGCGGTGGTGTGGAGCCGGTCGATCGCCTCGACGGCGATCTGGACCGCGGTCCAGAAGCCGAACGTGTAGTCGGTGCCGGAGAGGTCGTTGTCGATGGTCTTGGGGACGCCCACGACGGGGAACCCGAAGTCCGCGTGCAGGCGGTTGGCGACGCCGAGGGTGTCCTCGCCGCCGATCGCCACCAGGGCGTCCAGGCCCAGCTTCTTCGCGTTCTCGACGACGAGCTCGGGCCCGCCCTCGCGGCTGTAGGGGTTCGTGCGCGAGCTGCGCAGGATCGTGCCGCCGAGATGCAGGATGCCGCCGACCGTCCCGCGGTCGAGGGGCCGTGTCTCGCCGGCCTCGAGGATGCCCCGCCAGCCGTGGAGGATCCCGAGGTGCTCGTGTCCGTACCTGCTGGCGCCCGTGCGGACCACCGCACGGATCACCGCGTTGAGACCGGGGCAGTCGCCGCCCCCGGTGAGGAGTCCGACTCTCATGCCGGCGATGCTACCCGCGCCCGGCGGCCGGCGGTATGGACCCGGGGGTGAGGTGTCACGGACGTGAGCTGTGCACGCGTCCAAGATCCCGGACCGGCCCCGCGCCTCAACTCCGGAGGGCCCGGGCCGATGTCCGGATCAGGGCATGAATGCCCATCTCCAGACCCACCCCGACTTCACGACGGAAGGACCCTCACCGTGAAGGTGTTCTCGCGACTCAAGCTCGCGCCGAAGCTGATCCTTGCGTTCCTGATCGCCGGCGTGATCCCCATGCTCGTCGTGGCGTTCATCAGCCTCCGGGTGTCCGGCGACCTGAAGGTCCAGGCCGCGGACGCGCAGCAGGAGAAGGCCGGCGCCGTGCTCGACACGATCGACCGCAACCTGTTCGAGCGGTACGGCGACGTCCAGGCGTTCGCGCAGAGCGCGCCCGCCCGCAGCATGGACGCCAAGGGCCTCCAGTCCTGGATGGACCGGATGATGGGCACCTACACGCCCATCTACAACCTCATGGTCGTGGCCGACATCAACGGCCGCGTGATCGCCGCCAACACGGTGGACATCAACGGCAAGCCGGTCAAGAGCGGGCCCCTGCTGGGCACCGACGTGGCCGACCAGCCGTGGTTCAAGGACACCATCAAGGACTTCAAGCCCACCGTCACGCGGGTGGACGACCTGGCCACCGACGCGCTGGCCGCCAAGGTCTACGGCGCCGACTCGCCGCAGAGCTACGCGATGCTCTTCAGCTACCCGGTGGTGAACGACGCCGGCAAGATCGTCGGCGTGTGGTCGAACCGCTTCAACGCGGACGTGGTCACCCAGATCTTCGCGGAGAAGCTCGGTGAGTCGAAGGGCGAGCAGCTGGCCCTCATGAACACCGCTGGCAAGGTCGTTGCCGTGGACGGCGACGGCGCCCTGAAGGTCGGCGTCGACGCCGCGAGCGTGGCGGGCTTCACCGCCGGGAAGTCGTCGGAGCTCGGCGTGCTCGAGACCACGGAGCTCGGGACCGGCGACGCGGTGCTGCAGGGCTTCGCACGCAGCAAGGGCTACTCCACCTACCCGGGCGTGGGCTGGACGCTCACGGCCAACCGTGACTCGGAGATCGCCCTCGCGTCCGCGAACCACGCCAAGAACCTGCTCATCCTCATCGGCCTGCTGCTGACCGCGCTCATCGCGGCCGCCGCCTGGTTCCTGGCCCGGTCGTTCGCGCGGCCGATCATCTCCCTCAAGGAGGAGATGGAGGAGATCGCCGAGAAGCGGGACCTGATGCAGCGCATCGAGGTCACCCGCGGTGACGAGATCGGTGAGATGGGCCGCTCCTTCAACCGCATGATGTCCCAGTTCCACGACATCATCCGCGAGGTGGGCGAGAACGCCCGTCGCCTCAACCGGGAGGCCGACCGCTCCGGTCAGGCGTCCACCGAGGCCGGCCGGGCCGCGATCGAGATCGCGACGACCATCGAGACGGTGGCCACCAGCGCGACCGAGCAGGCCGACCAGGCCCGCCTGGCGTCCGAGGCGGTCGCCGAGATCGCCCGCGGGGCCCAGGAGGTCGCCAACCGCGGTGAGGCAGCAACGGCCGCCGCGATCCAGGCCGACGACGCCGCGGCCGGCGGGTCCGAGACCCTCCAGCAGGCGACGCAGGCCATGCTCGAGATCCAGGACGCCGTCGTGTCCGCCGGGGAGGTCGTGAAGGGCCTCGGCGCCAAGGGCCAGGAGATCGGGCTGATCGTGGACACGATCAGCGAGATCGCCGGGCAGACGAACCTGCTGGCGCTCAACGCCGCCATCGAGGCGGCCCGGGCCGGCGAGCAGGGCCGCGGCTTCGCCGTGGTCGCGGACGAGGTCCGCAAGCTGGCCGAGGAGGCGGCGAACGCCGCCACCAGCATCGGGTCCCTCATCGACGAGGTGCAGATGGAGTCGCGCCGCGCGGTGGAGGCCATGGACGGCGGCATCAGCGCCGTCGACTCCGGCACCGCCCGGATGGCCGCGGTGGACGAGGCGTTCGCCGTCATCCGCAGCGAGGCCACCCGCGTGCGGGACGACATCTCCCAGGTCGCCGCGGCGGCCCAGGAACTGCAGGCCGGCACCGACTCGGCCGAGGCGGCCCTCCAGGAGATGGTGCGCCTGGCGGAGTCCAACGCGGCCGCCTCCGAGGAGGTCGCGGCCTCCGCTGAGGAGACCGGGGCGGCGGCTGAGGAGGTCAGCAACGCGACGACCAGCGTCGGGCGGTCCTCCACGGAGCTGTCGGACATGGTTGGCGTCTTCCGGGTCTGGAACCCGGGGGAGCCGGACCGTCGCGCAAAGGTCCGCGACCTGGACGAGCGGGACCCGAAGGGCTGATCCCTCCGGGATGACGGTACGGCCGACGGCCGCGGGCGTTCGCTACGCTCGCGGCCGTTCGTCGTTCCACGGGGGTGCGCCGATGCCCACCAGGCGTCACCACTCCGCCGGCGGCGTCGTGGTGGCGGTGCACGACGGCGTGCCCCGCGTCGCGGCGATCCGCCCCGCCGGCCGCCCCGAGGGGCATTGGGAGCTGCCGAAGGGGACGCTGGAGCCGGGGGAGGCGCCCATCCAGGCCGCCCTACGGGAGGTGCGGGAGGAGACGGGGCTCATCTGCGACGCCGGCGAGCACCTGCCGACCGTTCGCTACTTCTTCACCGCCGACGGCGCGCGCATCTCCAAGACCGTCGACTTCTGGCTCATGACGCCCATCGCGGGGCGCATCGACGAGATCGACCCGGCGATGCGCGAGGAGGTGCGGGAGGCGCGGTGGCTGCCCCTGGCCGACGCCGTGCGCGACCTCGCCTACGACGGGGACCGCCGGACGGTCGCCGAGGTGCTCCGGGAGCTGGGCGGCGGATGAGCGCGGTGGAAGTCCGCCCGGCGCGTGAGGATGAGATGGAGCCGCTCCTGCTGCTGCGGGAGGAGGTGTTCTGCGCCGAGCAGGGCGTTCCGGTGGAGGAGGAGCGCGACGCCCACGATGCCGCCGCGCTGCACCTGGTCGCGCTGTGCGACGGGGCCCTGGTGGGCACCTGCCGGCTGCTGCGGGGCGACGGCATGTGGAAGCTGGGCCGCATGGCGGTGCGCCGCACGGCGCGGGGCGCCGGCGTCGGCATGGCGATGCTGCTGGAGGCCGAGCGGCAGGCGGTGTCGCGGGGCGCCCGACGGCTGGGGTTCAGCGCCCAGACGCATGCGATCGGCTTCTACCGACGGGCGGGGTACCGCACCCGCGGCGGCCTGTTCGACGACGCCGGCATCCCGCACGTGTGGATGGAGCGGCCCCTCACAGGCTGAGCCCGCCTGCGCGCCCCGGGCGAGGGGTGGGGGGAGGACGTGTGCTGGTGGCCGGACCCCCGCAGATACCGGCCACCAACACGACGATGACCCCGTACTCGGCGCCATCGGGGACCGACATTAGCGAAGAGTCGCTTCAATTCGATACGCAATCAATTCGTCCGGGCTCCGGACCGGCGGGGCGTCGCGAGCGGACCAATCGATCCCCTCGAACCCCGCATTTGTCCGCGTTCCGGGTCCGAGTCGCGCCCGCGGGACGGCGTCGCCGCCCCCGATTTGCGTCGGCGTTCTCGAGGCGATACTTCGACCAGAACACGATGCCCACTCCCACGCCCAACCACGCCGGGGTGCATGCGACGGTGCCCGTCGCCGAGCAGCCGCTGATCACGCTCGACGCGGATGGCCGGGTGGTGAGCGCCAACGCCGCGTTCCGGGCTGCGGTGGGCGCCGAGGCGGGGATCGCGGTGGGGGCGATCGCCCCGCGGGCGTGGTGGCCCACCTGGGAGACCGAGCGGGACCGCCTCCTGCGGCGCGTCGCCGAGGTGGTGGCTGTGGAGGGGGACCCGTCGGCCGTTCTGACGCTGGTCGCGGAGGTGGTGGCCACCGCCTTCGGCGCCGACGGTGGTCGTGTGGCCAGGTTCCGCGGTGACGTGGCGGAGGTGGTGGGCGCCTGGGGTGTGGGCGCGGACGTGGGGCAGCGCTTCAGCCTCAGCGGCCGGCGCACCTTGGCGCTGGTCGCCGCGACGGGCCGTCCCGCCCGGGTCGACGACTACCGGACCCTCCGACGCGAGGACCCGGACTCCGCGCGAACGGTCCACCCGGTGTACCGCTCCGGGATCGCCGCGCCCATCCGATGGGGCGGGATGCTGTGGGGCGGGCTGCTGGCCCTGTCCACCCGTGAGGACACCGCGTTCGCGCCGGGGAGCGAGAACCGGCTCGCCGAGCTCGGCGAGCTGGTGGGCATGGCCGTCGCCGGAGCGGCGGCGCGCGCCGAGGAGCGGGCCGGGGTCACCAGCGACCTGCTCACCGGCCTGCTGAACCGCCGCACCTTCGAGGAGCACCTGGCGGTGGAGGTGGAGCGCGCGCACCGGCACGAGCGCCAGGTGTCGCTGGTGCTGTTCGACGTGGACGGCTTCGGGGAGCTCAACGACCGCATCGGTCACGCGGGGGGTGACGAGATCCTCAAGGCGGTGGCGGCCCGCATCCGGTCGTGCGCCCGGGCCGGTTCGGCGGTCGCCAGGCTGGGCGCCGACGAGTTCGGCTGGATCCTTCCCGACACGGATGCGGACGGCGCGGCCGCCGCGGCGGCCCGCGCGCGCCGCGAGATCTCGGCCACGCCGTTCGGCACGGCGGGACACCTCACGGTCTCGGCGGGGGTCTGCGACCTGCGCCGGGCGCCCGACGGCCCGCGCGACCTGCAGCGCAAGGCCCACATCGCCCTGTACGCCGCCCAGCACGGTTCACGTGACGACGTCGTCCGCTACGCCCCGGAGATCGTGGAGGTGGTCTCCACCCATGAGCAGGCGCGGCGGATCGCCCGCGGCCGGGCGCTGAGCGGCATCCGGCTGCTGGCCCGGGCCGTGGACGCCCGCGACCCCTCCACCCAACGACACTCGGAGCGGGTGGCCGCCCTGGCCCACGAGCTCGGGCTCGGCCTCGGCTGGCCGCGCGAGGAGGCGCTGCTGCTGCACCAGGCCGGCCTGGTGCACGACGTGGGCAAGATCGGCGTTCCCGACAGCGTGCTGCTCAAGCCCGGGCCCCTCACGGCCTGCAGGAGCACGCGGCCCTCGGCGCGGAGATCGTCGCCGAGGCGCTTGGGCCGGAACAGGTGGAGTGGGTCCGGCACCACCATGAGCGCCCCGACGGCCGGGGGTACCCGGACGGCGTCGGCGGTCCGCAGCTGTCGGTGGGCGCGCGCATCCTGGCCCTCGCCGACGCGTTCGACGCGATGACCTCGGTGCGCAGCTACCGCGAGCCGCTGGACGTCGAGACCGCGGTGCGGGAGTGCCAGGCAGGTGCCGGCACGCAGTTCTGCCCCCGGGCCGTCGGCGCCCTGCAGCGGCTGTGGCAGGCCGGGGCGCTGCCCGTGCACCCCCTGGACGCAACGGACCTCACCCCGGCCGTCCCGCCGTCGCCTGCGGAGGGGCAGGCGCCGCCCCCCCGGTAGGGCCCGCCCGCCCGCTCAGCCGGAGACCATCACCGAGGTCGCCTTCACCACCGCGGTGGCCGGCCCGCCGGCGCGCAGCCCCAGGTCCTGGGCCGCCTCGGAGGTGATGATGGCCACCACCCGGACCGGCTCGGTGACGTCGATCTCCACGCGGGTGAGCAGCCCCTCGGTCGTGACCGACCGGATCGTGCCGGGGAACCGGTTGCGCGCGCTCATCGCCTCCCCGCGCTCGCCGCGAAGGCGGGTGATCTCCGACGCGGAGACCACGCGCCGGTTGGCCCCGTCCCGCTGGACGCTGATGCGTCCCGCCCGGTCCCAGCGGCGCAGGGTGTCGAGGCTGATGCCCAGGGCCCGTGCGGCCTCGCTGGCGGTGTAGGTGCGGTCGTCGGCCATTGGTCGGCCAGGCTACGCGGGGGTCTCGGGGCCCCGCAACCCGGTGTCGCGACGGTGCCGGCGCGTGAGCGCGTCCACGAAGGCGGTGGCGGGAGCGGCCACCAGCTCGGACGGCGTCCCGGTCTGCACGATGCCTCCCGCGTCGATCACGGCCACCCGGTGGCCGAGGCACGCCGCGTCCTCGAAGTCGTGGCTCACGATCACGGTCGGCAGGGCGAGCCCGTCGAGGGTGTGGCGCAGGTGCTCGCGAACGGCGTCCCGAGTGTGCGGGTCCAGGGCCGCCATGGGCTCGTCGAGCAGCAGCACCCGCGGACGCCGCGCGAGCGCCCGGGCCAGGGCCACGCGCTGACGCTCCCCGCCGGAGATCCGGTCGGGGCGGGCTCCGGCGAGGTGCGCGATACCCAGCCGGTCCAGCAGCTCGTGCGCGTCCGTGCCACCGCCGAACCGCACGTTGCCCAGCACCGTCATGTGCGGGAACAGCGCGTACTGCTGGAACACCATGCCCACCGATCGCCGCTCGGGTGGCAGATCGATGCGCCGCGCCGCGTCGAACCACACCTCGTCGCCCACGGCGATGCGGCCCTCCCGAGGGCGCTCCAGGCCCGCGACGGCCCGCAGCAGCGTGCTCTTGCCCGCGCCCGAGGGGCCCACGAGCACCAGGGTCTCCGCGCCCACCTCGAGATCCGCGGTTACGCGGAAGCGGGGGCGGGGGACCGTGATCCGGATGTGGAGCGTGCCTGCCATGCGGCCAGGAGCTTGACGAACAGCAGCACCGACGCGGCGAAGATCACCAGCAGCCCGCCGATGGCCAGCGCGGCGTCGAAGTCGGACTGGAACTGCGCGTAGACGGCCAGCGGGAGCGTCTGGGTGGTGCCCTGCAGGGAACCGGCGAAGATGATGGTGGCGCCGAACTCGCCCACGCCGCGGGCGAACGCGATGGCCCATGCCGAACCCAGGCCTCCGACGGCCATCGGCACCGCGACGCGGGCGAACACGCGGCCCGGCCGGGCGCCCAGCGTTCGCGCGGCCTCGATGCAGCTCCGGTCCACGGATGCGAAGGCGGCGATCGCGCCGCGCAGATAGAAGGGGCCGGCCACGAACGCCACCGCGAGGATCACGGCGACCTGGGTGAACGGGATCGAGAGCCCCAGGAACTCGAGCTGGCCGGACAGGATCCCCGTCCTGCCGAACACCACCAGCAGCCCGATGCCCGCCACGGCCGGGGGGAGCACCAGCGGCAGCTCGCAGAGGGTCAGGACCAGGGCGCGCCCCGGGAACCGCGTGGTGGCGAGCAGGTACGCGGCGGGCGTCCCCACCAGCAGGAAGGCCAGGTTGGCCCACAGGCTGGTCCACGCCGTCACGCGCAGGGCGTCCATGGCGAGCTGCGAGGTGTAGAGGTCACCCGGGGGCACCCGGACGAAGATCGCCGCCACCGGCAGTACCAGGAAGGCGAGTGTGGCGGCGACCATGACGGCGGCCACCACGTGGAAGAGCGAGCGCATCCGTGTCAGCCCGCGGGCCGGAAGCCGTGGCCGATCAGCCGCCGCCGTCCGTCGGGGCTCAGCAGGCGGCGCACGAACGCCCGCGCCGCGCTGGGGTTCCGGGCCGATGCGATCACCGCGACGGTGTACGCCACGGCGGGCTGCGCGCGCTGCGGGATGGGGATGACCCTCAGACGGCGGCGCTCGCCGAGCACGTCGGTCCGGTAGACGACTCCGGCATCCGCCTCGCCGAGGGCGACCTTGGCGACCACGCCGCGAACGTCGGGCTCCTCGCTCACCACGTTCCGCAGTGCGGCCTGGAGGCCGAGCCGCGCAAACGCGGTTCGCGTGTACTCCCCGACGGGAACGGTGCGATCGCCCATCACCAGGCGGATCCCCGGCCGGGTGAGGTCGTCCGTGGAGTCGATCGCCGCCGGGTTGGCCCGGGGCACGATGACGACCAGGGCGTTGTACGCGAAGACCACGGGCGTCTCCACCAGTCCCCTGGCGTGGAGTTCCTCCGGGTATCGCGCGTTCGCCGAGGCGAAGACGTCGGCGGGGGCGCCCTGCGCGATCTGGAACGCGAGCTGGTCGGATCCGGCGAAGCTGTACGTCGCCTCCGGCGCGATCGCGGGTAGCACCCCGGCGAGGGATGCGGCGGCGTAGACCGTGGGGCGCTGAGCGCCGTCGGCCGCCGTCCGGGAGCATGCGGTGACGCCGCCGGAGAGGAGGACCGCGGACAGGACGGCGACGGTGGAACGGGCGCGCACGGGACCTCCTCACCGGCCCGTCGAGACCCGGCGAGCATATGCGATGCCTAGGTGCGGCCGTCCAGCGCTAGTGCCGCAGATCCTGCCGCAGTCGGGTGCGCAGCTCCGCGAAGCGCACCGCCTCGTACACGATCATCGCCGTCAGGATCGCCGTGACCATCGCGAGCGTGGCGATCGCGGGCATCACGGCGCCCGCCGGGATGAGGCCGATCAGCACGAGCGCCACCACCAGCCGCTGGGTGGAGAACCTGTGCACGTTGCGCCAACGGAAGGCGACATGCGCCAGCAGGTAGAGCGCGGCGCCGCCCAGCAGCGCGGCGGCCGGCTCGGCGTGCAGGGGGTCGCCGACATGCGCCAGCGTCTTCTTCAGCCCCAGCGCGATCAGCACGATGCCGGCGACCATCGGGAAGTGCAGGTAGGAGTACGAGTCGCGGGCGATCTCGTTGCGCTCCTTGCCGGCGGCCGCCCGCTCCAGGCGACGGGCCGCCACCAGCGCCACCACGTCGAAGTACAACCACCACAGCGCCGCGGCCAGGGCCACGCCCAGCACGGCGCCCGCGACGACGCCCGCGTCCACTCCGGCCTCGGCGCCCAGGCCGATGGCGACGATGGATTCACCGAGGGCGATGATGAGGATCAGCCCGTGCCGCTCGGCGAAGTGCTCGGGCTCGATCACCCAGCCCTCCGACCCGAACACGTAGGGCCCGAGCATGTCGAGCGTGACCGCGAGGGCCCACAGCCCGCCCTGGGTGAGCCCGTCGGTGAACGACGCGCCGATCAGCAGCCCGACGCCGACGGCGGTGCTCATGCCCAGGCCGATGACGGACCGCCGCAGCGCCGGGTTCTCCCGGGAGGCCACCAGGAAGAGCGCGATGTGCGCCACCCGCACCACGGCGTAGGCGCCCGCGAACAGCAGGCCCAGGTCACCGAACACCTCGGGGATGCACAGCGACGCCACCAGCAGGCCCGCCATCGCGATGAACATCACGATCCGGACGATCCCCTCCTCGGGATCCACCACGCTGGTGAGCCAGGCGTAGCCCACCCAGCTCCACCACAGCACCGCCAGCACCAGCAGGGCGCGCGCGAACTGCTCCCAGCTGGGGTCGACGGCCATCAGCGCCGTGCACTGGGTGATGGCCAGCACGAAGACCAGGTCGAAGAACAGCTCCAGCGGCGTGACGGTGGTGCCGTCGCGCAGGACCGCGGAGATGCGGCGGCGGGCGGGTTCCGGGGTGCTCATGCCGCGGAATCCTGCCGTGTGAACCGCATCCGCGCCCGGGGCGCACATCCGCCGGCTTCCGCCGGATGCATGAGGGGGCTATGGTCCCCGTGATTCCGCAACTGCGCGCATGGAGAGACCGGTCATGGATGGCTTCGTGGGGAGCGCCCTGCGGCAGGACGTCGAGCCCTTCGGCATCCCGGACGGCGCGGTCGCCGACATCCAGGACTACGAGAACGGGTTCGTCACGTTCCCCGACCACTTCGGGGGCATCGCACGGGACCGTTCCGACGCCCGGGTGCGGGTCGTCGTGGGCCGGCTGGGCGGCGGGAAGTCGCTGTACCTGCGGCGGATGCAGGCGTCGCAGAGCCTCAACGCGGCCGTCCACGCGGAGCCGCCGGCGCGGAACCTCAGCGACCTGTCCAGCTCGGACGTGGTGCTGGCCACCCAGCTGCTCGGGCGGATCACCGAGAACACCGAGGCGTGGAAGCGGCTCTGGCGCGCCGCGATCTTCCGGTCGGCGACGAGCTTCCTGCTGACCGCCGAGCCGTACCGCTCGGCCCTGCGCGAGACCGACCGCGAGCGGCTGCGCCACTACTGGCCCCTGCTGGGCGCCCCCGGCGCCAAGCGCCGGATCACCCACGAGGCGCACGCCATCATCAGGGACAACGACACCGCGACGGAGCTGCGGAACTACCTGTCCGACGGCTCGTGGGCGGACGCCGAGCAATGCGTGCTCGACCTGCTCGAGCGCACCCGCCCGCTCTTCCTCTACGTCGACGCCATCGACGACAACTTCAAGTACGCGCCGGCCTACTGGCTGCGGGTCCAGCGGGGGCTCTTCTACGCGGTGATGGACCTCATGCGCGACCCGGAGGGCGGGCGGCGCCTGCACGTGGTGATCGCCCTGCGTGACATCGCGCTGGCCTCGACACGCTCGAGCGAGTCGGGGACCCGGTACATCGAGGAGACGCACGTCAACATCCTGTCCTGGAGCCGCGAGGCGGTCACGCGGCTGCTCGAGCGCAAGGTGGAGCGCCTCCCGGACCGGTACTTCGAGTGGCAGGACCGCCGGACGGTGGCCTCGTGGCTGGGGCTGGAGGAGATCACCTGCGGCAGGGCCTCCGGGCACCGGGAGGACGTCCGGGCGTACCTCATCCGGCACACACGGTTCGTCCCGCGGGATGTCGTCATCCTCGGCAACCGGCTGTGCCGCGCGGTGCTGCGCGCGCGGGTGGACGGGGAGGACAGCCGGACCCGCGAGGAGCTCGTGCGGCAGGAGGTCGCGAGCTGTGCGCGCGAGTTCGGCAACAACCAGATCGCGCAGGTGGCGAACCAGCTCTGGAGCGAGGTCATGCCGGCCGACGCCGCGCGCCTGGAGATCGACCACCTGTACACCGACCCCAACACGTACCAGCTCGACGAGGCCGCCGACATGGTGAAGGACGCGATCGGCCGGACTGGCACCGAGGTCGTGGACGCCGCGGCGATCCGGGGGATGGACGAGCACATCAGCGAGCGGATGAGGATGCCGGTCCAGCTCGGCAACATCCTGTGGCAGAACCAGCTCATCGGCGTGATGACCCGGCGCGAGGGCCGCGATGCCGCGGACTACTACTCGCTCGAGCGGTTCCGTCGGACCGCTACGTGTGGAACCCGCTGCTGTTCGACTGCGTGGGCGGGCTCAGCGCGACGCTGGACGCCGCCATGCCACCGGAGGGCTGAACGGGCTCACCAGGGGTGCTCGGCGCCGTTCCAGTCCACGAAGCGGCCGCTTCCCTCGGGCGTCAGCTCCTCGGCAACGGTCACGATGCCGGCCGCGGACGCCTCGGGCGTCAGCTCTGCACGGGGGCCGCCCATGTCGGTGCGCACCCATCCCGGGTTCACGGCCACCACGGCGATGCCGTCCTCGCGCAGCTCGTTGGCGAGGATGCGCGTCACCATGTTCAGCCCGGCCTTGCTGGCGGCGTAGGCGTAGTTCCACCCGGCGGTGGTGCCGCCGATGGATCCGAGCCAGGAGCTCACGTTGACGATGCGGCCGGCCTCGGCCGCCCGCAGGGCGGGCAGCGCGGCCTGGGCGACCAGCAGCGGGCCCACCGTGTTCACCCGCACGATCCCGAGGAAGGGGTCCGCGGTGAGGCCGGCGATGCTGATGGTGCCCTCGGCGTCCGGGTAGCTCTTGGCGTTCGCTCCGGCGCAGTTCACCAGCAGGTCCAGGCCGCCCAGGGCGGTGACGGCGAGCTCGACGGCCGAGCGGATCGACTCGGCGTCCTCGACGTCCATGGGGACCACCGTCACGTCGGGGCCCAGGTCGGCCCGTGACGGGTCCCGCACGGTCGTCGCGACGCGATGGCCGCGCCGCAGGCATTCCTCCACCAGCGCGCGCCCCAGGCCGCGTCCGCCGCCCGTGATCATCGTCCGCATGGCCGTTCCTCCAACGTCGCGCCGCCGGTCGGCGCGAGTATCGCGGGAGCGGGCCGCCGGGCGCCCGGACTACCGCACCCGGACCAGCGTCGTCCGCGCCGTGGCGACGGGTCGCCATGCGCCGTCGACCCTCCGGCTGAGGCTGACGGCCACGCCGATCCTGCCCGAGCGGCGCAGGCGGGCGGCGGCGGCCGCGGGCAGCGGCATGGTGGCCGTGAAGCGCCGGTCCTCGAGGATGTTCGCGCTGCGGGTGAGGACGGGACCTGCGTCGAACCGCACCTGGATGCGGATCTCGCAGTCGCCCCCGGTGCAGCGGACCGTCAGCGGCAGCACGGGCTGACGCAGCGCGAGTCGCGCCGGGAGCGTGAACGCCGGGATGCCGGGCGTGGGGTCCGCGGGGACCGGATCCCGACCGGGGTCCGGGTCCGCCGGCGGCGTGACCGGGTCGGCCGGGGGTGCGGGCGGCGCCGGGTCGGCCGGCGGCGCGGGAGGGGGCGGCGGCGGAGGAGGGGGCGGCGGAGGCGGCGGCGGAGCGGTGACCGTGATGGTGCGCGTGGTGGACCGGGCGTTCCCGAGGGCGTCGGTGCTGGTCACGGTCACCGTGTACGTCCCGGCCGTCGCATAGGTGTGCTGCGCGGAGGCGCCGCCTCCGGCCGCGGTGCCGTCGCCCCAGCTCCACACCGGGCTTCCGGCCACCGACGAGATGTCGGCGCCCACCGTGACGCTCACATCGACCGGCGTGCCGGTCTGCACGGTCGAGGGCACCGTCACCGCCGTGTGGGGCGGCCCGGTGCGGTCGAAGGTCGCGGTCATGACCCGGCTGTTGTCGCCGTCGGTGTCGCGCCACGCGACGACCGGGCTGCCGTCGTCCACCTCCACGGCCACGTCCTGGGTGATGGGCTGGGCGGACCCGTCGTACTCGGTGGGCCGCGCGTTCCCGAGGGTGGCCGGCGTTCCCCAGGCCCCGCCGGGCGTGCGGACCACGGCGCGCACCGCGGTGCCGTCCAGGCCGTCCTGATCCCAGGACACCAGGGCGCCGCCGTCCTGGGCCATCGCCACCCGCGGCGCGCCGGCGGTGGCGTCCAGGGTGGCCGAGACCTCCACCGGCGCCTGCCAGGTGCCGCCGGTGCCGCTGGCGGTCATCACACGGGTGTCGCCGCCGGCCTGCTGGCTCCAGGCGATCACGGACTCCCCGGTGGGGGCGAGCGCGACGTCGGGCGCCGAGAGCGTGAGGGGGGAGGTGGTGACGACCACCGGGGCGCCCCAGCCGGCGCCGGGCGCGCGACGTGCCACCCACACCGCCGACTGGCCGGCGTGGGGCCCGACCCACACCAGGACCACCTCCCCGGAGGAGGCCACGGCCACCCGCGGCGCCGATGTGGCCCCGGCACCCAGCAGGGCCTGGTCGTCCCATGCGCCGCCGTCGGTGAACCGCGCCAGGATGTTCGCGTCGCCCGTGTAGGCCACCGCCGCGCGGTCGCCGGACATCGCCAGGCTCGGCCGCGGGGTGTCCGGGCGCGCGCTGCCGAACAGCAGGTCCGTGGTCCCCCACCCCGCGCCCGGGGTGTGCGTGGCGACGACCAGCATGGGGAACCCCGTCACGGTGGACCTCCACGCCAGCGCGGCGTTCCCGCCACCGTTCATCGCGAGCGCGGGTGCGCCCGATGCGGAGCCGGCCGGCCGCGTCTCCACGGCGCCCCACGCGCCGTCCTGGCGGACGGTGGTCTTCACGACCGATCCCGTGACCCACGCGACGACGGCATCGCCGTCGGCGGCGATCGCGACATCCGGGGCGGTGGCGTTGGATCCCGCCGCGCTGCGGTCCGCGGGGGTGGACCACGCCGCCGCCGCCGGGGTGCGCTCGGTGGACTGGACGATCTGGTTCGCGCCGTTCGACCGCTGCCACACCAGCATCGCGCCGCCGCCGTCGCGGACCGCGAGGGACGGTGCCAGGGCGTCCTGGCCGGCCTCGGAGACGAACTGCGGGGTGGTCCAGGCGGGGGCGGCGATGGCCGCCCCGGGCAGCAGGAGGGGGAACGCGAGCGCGAGGGGGGCCATGCGGCGGCGGGGGATCGTCATGGTCCGGTTATCGGCACGGCCGCACCGCGGCGCGATGGCCTACCGCAGCACGGGCCGCCGCCCCAGCAGCATCGCGTCCGCGGTGGACCGGGCGCGCGGCGGGCGCAGCCGCCGCACGGCGAGCCCGCCGAGCGCGGCGGCGATGATGCATGCGGCCGCCCCCACACCCAGGGCCACGCGGGGTCCAGCCCAGTCGGCCACCACTCCCACCACGGGGCCGCCCAGCGGTGTGCTGCCGAGGAACGCGACCGACCACAGCGCCATCACGCGGCCCCGGAACCGGGGGTCGCTCTCCAGCTGGAGCGTCGAGTTCCCCGTGGCGAGGAACGTGATGCTGGCCGCGCCGACGATCGCGATGGCGACCACCTCCAGGGCCAGCGTGGGGGCCACGGCGGCCACCGCGATGGCGACGCCGAACACCAGCGCCGCGCGGCTGAGGGTCGCGATCCCCGTGCCGGCCCTGTTCGCGGTGAGCAGTCCACCGACGACCGCGCCCGCGCCCATCGCCGAGACGATGAGCGCATAGGTCCCGGGGCCGCCGGCGAAGCTCTCGTGGACGAGCATGGGCAGGACCACCGAGAACTCGTACGCCAGCATCCCGACCACCAGCAGCATCAGCAGCGGCACCAGCAGTCCGGGCGTGTCGCGCACGTATCGCAGGCCCTCCCGCAGCTGGCCCGGCGCGCGGACCGCCTGCGGGGCGGGCCGCAGCGCCGAGCGGTCCATCCGCGCCAGCGCCACCAGCACCGCCAGGTAGGTGGCGGCGTTGACGAGGAAGCAGATGCCCGTGCCGACGGTGCCGATCAGGATGCCGGCGGCCGCCGGGCCCACCGCCCGGGCGGAGTTCACCAGGATGCTGTTGAGCGTGACCGCGTTGCGCACCTGGTGCGGCGGCACCATCTCCGACGCGAACGCCTGCCGGGCGGGGTTGTCGGCCGCGCTGGTGAGCCCGAACAGCAGCGCCAGCACCACGACCATCCAGAGGGCGACGACCCCGGTGACCGTCAGCAGGCCCAGCGCCAGGGCGAGGGTGCCGTAGACCGCCTGGGTGGCCATCAGCATGCGGCGCTTGTCGACCCGGTCCGCCAGGACGCCCCCGTACGGGGCGAACAGCATCACCGGCAGGAACTGCGCCGCCGCGACCAGGCCCAGCCAGGTTCCGGAGTGGGTGAGCTGCAGCACCAGCCAGGACTGCGCGACGGCCTGCATCCACGTGCCGGCGAGGCTCACGGCCTGGCCGGTGAAGTACCTGCGGTAGTTGGGTTCGCCCAGGGCGGCGAAGGTTCCGCGGAAGCTCATCCGCGTGCCTCGGGCCGTGGGTCGGGTGCGTCGGCGCAGGCCAGCTCCTCGAGCGCCGGGAGCGCGTCCCGCAGCGCGGCGAGGCGGCCGGGCTCCAGGCCGCCCAGCAGGGCGGTGAGGGCGGAACGGTGACGCGCGCGCAGCCGTCCGATGAGCCTGCGCCCCGCGGGGGTGGCCTCCACGCGCGTCCCGCGGCGGTCGGCGGGGTCCGCGGCGCGCGCGATGAGTCCCTGGTCCTCGAGGGCCCCGAGCATCCGCGAGAGCATCGTGGGGTTGAGCCCCTCCGACGCGGCGAGGTCCCCGGCGCGCGTGGGCCCCTGGCGCACGACGGTGGCCAGCAGCCCCGACTGGGCGGGGGTGAGGCCCTCCTCGGCGCTCAGGGTGCGCATGCGGCGCGCGAGGCGAAGGACCGCGACGCGCAGCCGGGCGATCTCGTCGTCGTCCATGCCGTCCATGGGACCCTCACACCATAATTGCTTGCCGTCAGGCAAGTATAGCGCGATGGTCGCGTCGATGCCCCGCGCGGTCGCCATCCGGGATGGAGAGGATGCCGGGCGGCGACCGCGTCAGCGGGGATGGCGGCCGCGTCCGGGGAACGACGGCCACGGCCCATCCGATCACGCCGCCCGCCACGTGCGCATCCGGTGCCGCCCGGGGTACGCTCGCCCCGGTCGAGAGGAGCGGACATGCGCGGACGACGGGCGGTGCTGGTGCTGGCGTGCGGGGCGGTCATGCTGGCCGGGTGCGGCGGTGACGACGAGGAGCCGGCCGCCACCGCGGCGCCCCCCGCGGCCGATGTCTGCGCCAACGACGACGGTGCCCTCACCGACGCCGGCTTCGTGTTCGTCACCTCGCCCACGTCGGGGACCAGGGTGTCGCCGGGCTTCACGGTGACCGGCTGCTCGGTGAGCTTCGAGTCCAACGTGCCCTGGGAGCTGCTGGACCGCGACGGCGCGGTGCTCGCGCAGGGCGCCGCCACGGGCGGCGGGGTGGACGGTCCCGCACCCTTCACGTTCACGGTCACCTACTCGGTGCCGGACCGTCAGATCGGCGTGCTGGTGGTCAAGGAGGACGACCCCAGCGACGGCGAGGGCCGCCCGCCGAAGGACAATCGCATCCCGGTCGTCCTGACGCCGTAGCCCCGCGCGGCCGCGATCGGAGTACGGTGACCGCATGGACGACACCGAGATCCGCACAGCGCTGCGCAAGATCGCGCGGCCCCACCGATCCGGCGGGGTGGTGGTGGAGCGCGCCTCCATCCTCGCCGCGAGCGGCGACTCCGAGGCCATCCTCGCGTGGATCCTCGCGCACGACGGCGAGCCGGAGTTCGCGGCGCCGGCCGCCTCGCGCGGCGGACTGCACGGCGGACGACTGACCTTCGGCGAGACGCAGGCCACCGCGGAGCCGCTGCGCTTCCTGCTGCCGGCGGGCGGCCTGGACTGAGGCGTCCGCGGCCTCGCCCCGATGGGGCGGAGGCCGCACACGTCGGGCTGGACGGGCGGGGCGCGGACGCCGCGGGAATATGCGGGCCCCGGTCGGCGTCCTCGGAGGGTGACCACCTCTCCCGGACACGGAGCCCGCCATGCGTCTTCGCTCACGCACCCTCATCGCCGCGCTCGGCATCGGGGCGCTCGCCCTCCCGGCCGTCGCCGCGGCCGACACGCAGGTGTCCCTCGCGGACGGGACGGTGACGATCACGGCCACCGACGCGGATGACCGCGTGCGCATCGGCAGCGCCGGCTCGAACGTGCTGGGTCCCACGACCGAGATCACCAACGGCGGGGACCGCATGATCGCGGGCCCCGGGTGCCAGGGGTTCGGTGACCCCAACGGGCCGGCGAACGACCGCAGCGTCTTCTGCCCCACCGACGACATCCAGCGTTTCCAGGTGGACCTGCTCGACGGCGACGACGAGTTCGACAACCCCACCGACATCGATGTCACGATCGACGCGGGCACCGGCGACGACGACCTGAACGTCGGGCGCGGGGCCAACACGGTGAGCGGCGGGATCGGCGACGACACCATCACGGTGGGCCGCCTCGGAGTCGACGGGCAGAACGTGATCGACGGCGGCCCCGACGACGACACCATCGTGGTGCAGGCGGCCGGACGTGCCGACGACATCTCCGGAGGGCCCGGGATCGACCTGGTGAGCTACCGGGGGCGCAGCGCCGGCGTGACCGTCACGCTCGACGGCCAGGCCGACGACGGTGGGCAGAACGAGGGCGACAACGTCCGGCCGGACGTGGAGAACATCACCGGCACCGGGCGGAACGACTCGCTGACCGGCAGCGAGGAGGACAACGTCATCGACGGCGACGCCGGCGACGACGAGCTGGTGGGCCTGGGTGGCGACGACACCCTCATCGGCGGGCCCGGTGTGGACCGCACCTCCGGAGGGGAGGGCGACGACACCATCATGCTCCGTGACGGCATCACCGACGCCTGCCCCATCGGGGGCCCCGGCGAGAACACGTTCGACCTCGACCTGGCCGACCAGTTCGTCACGGGCAGCGGTCTCGCGGCGGGGCTGACCCTCCGCCGGCTGTGCCTCGCGCCCGGTGCCCTGGCGGCGCTCACGCGATTCGGGAACGTGGTGACCTTCCGGCCCATCGGAGAGGGTCCGTCGAGCCGACTGGACCTCGCCCGGCCGGCGGTCGCCGACGGCGCCGTGCGCGTGCGCCTCACCTGTCCGGCGGCATTGCGGGCCGCGTGTCGCGGGACCCTCGCCGTCGCCCCCGCCGTCGTGGGCGTCCCCTTCGGCACGGCCAGCTACCGCGTGCCGGCCGGCCGGAGCCGGGTGATCCGGGTCCCGGTGTCCGGCACGGATGCGGCCGCCGTCGGCCGCCGGGCCCGCGTGGTGCTGATCAGCAGCGAGCGGGGCCGGTCGCCGAAGGGCCCCAAGGTGACGATCGTGGCCGTCGCCGTCCCACGGTGAGCGTGGCGGCTCGGTCCCTGGTCCGGCCTCGTGGGCACGATCGGCTCGCGGGGCCGTCACTGCGCTCGGCCGCTGAGTACGGCCGCTGTGGCTACCGGCCCCCCATGGTCGCCAGCAGCAGCCCCAGGTGCAGCAGCAGGATCGGCACCCCAGCCATGACCAGCAGGGCCGCGAGATCCCGGTACCGCGCTGGCGATACCCAGGTCGCACCGACGAGGGCCAGGTAGCCCACCGCGCCGGCCGCGGCGGCCGCGGCGAGGCCCCTGCCTGCCCACCCGGCCTCGAGGAGGCTCATCTGATGGCCCGGCACCTCGGGCAGATGGTCCTCTCCGATGAGCCGGAGCGTGAGCAGCACCGTGGTCGCCAAGAGCAGGAAACCAACCAGCGTGACACCGCCCAGGGCACCCGCCGCCGGTGGGGTCTCCGGACCGTTGCGGGGCGATGGTGACGGTGTCGGCACGCCGGGATTCTTGCGGATGGGCCGTCGGCTGCTTCGGCCGGGAACGACGAAGCCCCGGGCCGCGTGATGCGACCCGGGGCTCCGAGGCAGTAGCGCATACGGGATTCGAACCCGTGTTACCGCCGTGAGAGGGCGGCGTCCTAGGCCCCTAGACGAATGCGCCGAGCCGGACTGATTATGCCC
>LNFM01002967.1_pt1 | contig 34462 bp, 34 predicted proteins | sample 596031 | NCBI WGS metagenome assembly LNFM01 (sample SAMN04254537, study PRJNA301005) | activated carbon metagenome | isolation source: dual media filters at the Ann Arbor, Michigan drinking water treatment plant | place: USA: Ann Arbor
CAGCCCGCCGCGCCCGACCACCAACCCGGCCCGCCCCGCCGCCGCGCCGCGGCCCGGCCAGCCCGCCACAGCCAACCGGCAGGCCACGCGGGCGCGCCCGCAGCAGCCCCGGCGCCCCGCCGCCCCATCCGCCACGGCGGCGGCGGCGGCGGCAGCGGTACCCGTGCCCGCCGCCCCCGAGCCCACCCAGGGCTCCGCCACCGGCCTGGCCCTGCCGCGCTTCGTGCCGCTGCGCTCGGACAGGGTGAACCTGCGCGTCGGCCCCGACACCCGCTTCCCCATCGAATGGCGCTACGAGCGGCGCGACCTGCCGGTGCAGATCATCCGCGAGCATGAGCAGTGGCGCCGCATCCGCGATGTCGACGGCACCGAGGGCTGGGTGCACCAATCCAACCTCACGCCCAACCGCCGTACCTTCCTGGTGCGCGGCAACCCCACCGGCGAGGTGGTGATGCGCAGCCGGGCCGATGCCGAGGCGCCGCCGGTGGCGCGGCTGCGCGCCGGGGTGATCGGCCGGGTGAGGGCCTGCGTGCAGGGCAGCGAATGGTGCGAGGTGCAGGCGCAGGACAGCCGGGGCTTTGTGCTGCGGCGGGAGATTTTCGGCGTGCTGCCCACCGAGAAGGTGGAATAGCCCGCACTCTCGCCGCAGCTTCAGGCCTGCGGCGTCACGGCGCCGTGCCGAAAATCCGCTGCAGCACCCGGTCGCCCACGCGCAGGTTCAGCCGCTCCGCCGTGCCCGCCGCCAGTTCCAGCGTGGCGCGCACCGGCCCGCGGCTCTCCACCGTGGCCAGGCTGAGCGGCACGGTGCGCTCGGCGATGCGGTGGATACGGCCCTCCTGGGTGATGAAGACCATGTCCAGCGAAGTGATGGTGTTGCGCATCCACATCGCCGATTCGCGCGGCTGGCCCCAGTCGAAGAGCATGCCCTCATTCGGCCCGACCGAGGGGCGGAACATCAGCCCGATCATCTGGTGATTGGCGTCGATCGCCATTTCGACGCGGAATTCATGCCGCGCGCCGTCGCGGGTGACGATGACCAGCGGCTCCTCGGGGAGTTTGGGTTGTGGCTGGTTCACGCCGGGCTGGGCCCAGGCGGGAAGGGCGAGAAGGAGGGTGAGGGCGAGGGGGATCAGCTGGCGACGGTTCATGCCCCCATCATGCCAGGATGCGGAAATTTTGCAGCAGGGCTTCGGTTTGCGGTTTGATGGCAGCCCGGCGCGGGGCATCGGCCAGGGTGGTGAACCAGTCTTCGGGCGGGTTGCGGCCGGCAGCGCGGTTGAGCGTGAGGCGGCGCAGCACCGCCTCGGCTGCCCCGGGCAAGCGCGCGGGCGGGGTGTGGCCGGCCAGAACGCCCCAGATGCCGGCCCAACAGCGCGCCACGCTCCAAGGATTGTAGCCGCCGCCACCCAGCAGCACCACGCGCGGCGCGGCCCGCATCAGCGCCCGCACCACCGCCCAATGCGCCTGGTTGGACATGGCGAGGCGCGACAGCGGGTCCTCTGCCAGCGCATCCGCGCCGCATTGGAGCATGATGGCCTGCGGCGCCAGCGCGCGGGCCAGCGGCATGATCGCGTGGTCCAGCACGGCCGACATGTCGGTGTCGGTGGCACCCTCGGGCAGGGGGAAATTGGCGGCATGGCCACCCGCCACATCATCGGCCGCGCCGGAAAAAGGCCAGCGATTGGCCTCATGGACGGACAGGGTGAAGACCCGGGAATCGTCATGGAAGGCGGCCTGCACGCCATCGCCGTGATGCGCGTCGATATCGACATAGAGGATATTGGTCAGCCCGGCATCGAGCCAGGCCAGAATCCCCAGCGCGGCGTCGTTGACGTAGCAAAACCCCGCGGCGCGGTCGGGCATGCCGTGATGGGTGCCGCCGCCGGGGACATGGATGATGCCGGGTGTGTCAGCGGTGAGCCGGCAGGCATGGATCACCCCACCGGCAGATGTGGCGGGGCGGGAGAACACCTCGCGATAGACCGGATTGCCATCGGCGCCGATGCGGTGGCGGTCACGGTCGGCGGGGTCGACCCGCTGCGTCGCCTCGGCGCGTTGAAGCGCCGCGATGTAGGCGGGGGTGTGAAAGCGGGTGAGCTCGGCCACCGTGGCGCGCGGGCTGTCGATGTAATGCGCGGGGTCGAGCCAGCCCAGCGCGCGGATGAGGTCGAGCGTGGTGGAGACGCGCGGAATGGCCAGCGGGTGCTTCGGGCCATAGGTCGAGCCGCGATAGATCTCGCTGCCGATGAGCAGTGGCGCGGCAACCCAGCCCGTCAAGGCCGCGGCCCGCCGGCCAGGCGCGGTGTCATGTCAGGAATGCCCACACCATGCATCAGCTCCGCCAACCCCTGGCATCCCTGCCCGACCCATCGGCCATTCACACATGCCGCCTGACATCCATGCGCTCATGCAGGATGCGGACCACCACGATGCCCCGCGGCGCCATGGCATAGAAGATGACATGGGACGCGCAACGCCAGCGCCAATAGCTGCGCCCGCGCAGGATGATCGGACGTCCGCCCATCGGATCGACGGCGGCGGCGCGCATCCCATCCGCAAGCCGGCGGAGATAGAGTTCGGCTTGCACAGGCCCCCATCGGTCGGCGGAATAGGCATAAATATCGCCCAGGTCGCGTCGGGCCCGGGCGAGGAGGACGAGTTCGCCGCTCATCTCCTCGTGGCGAGGAAATCCTCGATGTCGAAAGGCTGGGGGTGGCCGCTGGCCTCGCCCTCCGCCAGGGCCTCGGCCAGCGCCGCCATCCGGCGCTCATCCTCCGCCAGCAGGCGCAGTCCGGCGCGCACGACCTCGCTGGCATCGGCGAATTGCCCGTCGCGCAGCCGGCTGTTGACGAACTCGGCGAGGTCGTCATCCAGCGAGATCGGAACAATCCTGTTCATGGCGCAGATCTAGCGCCGATCGGTGCCCGGCACCAGAAGATCAGGCCTGCGGCATCCCCATCGGGATGATCGTCTTCACCAGGCTCGCATCCAGCGCCTCATACTCGTGGTAGCCGATGGTGGCGTAGAGTTCGGCCCGGGTCTGCATCACGCCGACCTTCTTGTGGGTGCCGCCATCGGCCTTGATCGAGGCATAGAGCTCCTCCATCGCGCGGGCGGCCACCCGCAGGTGTGAGACCGGCCAAATCACCATAGCATAGCCCATCGCCTCGAATTCCGCCGCCGTGAAGAAGGGCGTGCGGCCGAATTCGGTCATATTGGCCAGCAGCTTCACACCCGGCATGCGGGCGGCGAATTCGGTGAACATGTCGCGCGTGACCAGCGCTTCGGGAAAAATCGCATCCGCCCCGGCATCGAGGTAGCGCTGCGCCCGGGCCAGCCCGCCCTCCATGCCCTCGCTCGCCACCGCATCGGTGCGGGCGATGATGTAGAGGTGGCGGCGCGCCTTGCGGGCGGCGGCGATCTTGGCGCACATCTCATCCACGCTCGCCAGCTTCTTGTCGTTGAGATGCCCGCATTTCTTCGGCAGCAGCTGGTCTTCCAGATGCACGGCGGCGGCGCCCGCATCCTCGAAGCAGCGCACCATGTGCATCACGTTCAGCGCCTCGCCATAGCCGGTATCGCCATCGACCAGCACCGGCAGGGCAGAGGCGCGGACGACCTGGCGGATGTGGAAGCACACGTCATCGACGGTGATCATGCCCAGATCCGGCAGCCCCATGGTGGCCGACATCGCCGCCCCCGACATGTAGAGCGCGGGAAACCCGGCCTGTTTGGCCAGAAGTGCAGCGATGCCCAGATGCGCGCCGGGCATGCCCAGGATCCCGGGCCGCTCCAGCAGGGCGCGGAAACGCTGGCCGGCGGGCATGTCAGGGATATCGGCGCCGATCACATAGGGCATGGGCAGATCCTCAAACGAAAAAGATGAAGGTGATGAGCAGGAACAGCGGCAGCAGGAACGCGCAGGCCCAGAGGAGATAGCCGAAGAAGGAGGGCATGCGCGTCCCACTCTCCTCCACGATAGCCTTGACCATGAAGTTCGGTGCATTGCCGATATAGGTCATCGCGCCCATGAAAACGGCGCCGCAGGAAATCGCCATCAGCACCGGGGCACCCGCGCCCATCAGCTGCGCCGCATTGCCGCCGGCCAGGTTGAAGAACACCAGATAGGTCGGCGCATTGTCCAGGAAGGCGGAAAGCCCGCCGGTCATCCAGAAATACACCCAGGGGATGGGCTGGCCCGCGGCATCGGTGGTCAGCGCCACCAGCCCCGCCGCCGGCCCCGCGGCGCCGGCCTTGAGCATCGCCAGCACCGGCCCCATGCAGATGAAGATGGCGGCGAAGAGCTTCGCCACCTCCAGCATCGCACCCCAGCCGAAATCATTGTCCGACCGCACGCCGCCGGGGGTGAGCCGCAGCGAGACCAGGGTGATGAGGATGAACAGCCCCATCGCCAGCACGCGCTCGATGGGCAAGGTCTCGCCCAGCACCACCACCGTGCCGGGATGCCAATAGCCCTGCATCAGCACGCCCAGCACCACCAGCACGATCAGGCCAATATTGACGGTGCCGCGCAGCCGCAGCGCTGTCGGCTGATGGCTGCGCGCGTGCTCGCCCTCCCGCGCCCAGGCCCAGCGGTCGATCAGGTAGAAGGCCCCCAGCAAGGCCACCGCGCAGAGCGCGAAGGGCCAGAACAAATGCGTGGTCGGCCAGAAGAAGGACACACCGGCGAGAAAACCGAGATAGAGTGGCGGATCGCCGATCGGCGTCAGCGAACCGCCGATATTGCCGACGAGGAAGATGAAGAAGACGAAGACATGCACCTTCCGCTCCCGCCCGGCATTGGCGCGCAGCAGGGGGCGGATCAGCAGCATTGCGGCCCCGGTCGTGCCCATCACGCTGGCCAGCAGCGTGCCGATGGCCAGGATCGCGGTGTTGGTGGCGGGCGTGCCGACAAGCCGGCCCACCAGCAGCACGCCGCCACCCGCGGTGTAGAGGGCGAGCAGCAGCAGGATGAAGGGCAGGTATTCCTGCAGCGCCACGAAAGCGAGCTCCGCCCCCGTCGCCGCCAGGCCGAAGCTGAACGTGAAAGGCACCAGGAAGGCCGCCGCCCAGAACGCCGCGACCTTGCCATGGTGGGCATGCCAAAGCTTCTCGGCGAAAAGCGGCAGGAGCGCGATGGACAGCAGCATGCCGGCAAAGGGCAGGACCCAGGCCAGGCTGAGCTGCGCGCCATCGATCGCCGCCGCCTGCGCGGCCGCGGGCAGCAGCAGAATCAGGGCCGAAAAGGTTCTGAACAAGATCGTTTCCCCGCAATGCCGTGGACGTCGCTCAATAGAGGCCCCCGGCGGGACTTTCCAGCCGCCCCCCCAGCACCTAAAACCGCTCCAGCATTTGGAGTGACGTCTATGGAGATGACCGGCGAACGCCTGATACCGGCCTCGCGCGATGCCGTCTGGGCCGCGTTGAACGACCCGGCCATGCTGCAGGCCTCGCTGCCGGGCTGCGAGTCGGTGGAGAAGGTCACCGACACCGACCTCACGGCCCGGCTGGCGCTGAAGATCGGGCCCATGGCGGCGCGCATCTCGGCCAAGGTGAAGCTTGAGAATGTGAACCCGCCGGAAAGCTACACCATTTCGGGCGAGGGCAGCGCCGGCGCGATGGGCTTCGCCAAGGGCGGCGCCGATGTGTCGCTTGCCGCCAAGGGGCCGATGGAGACGCTGCTGACCTACAGCTTCAAGGCGCAGGTCGGCGGCAAGATGGCGCAATTGGGCGGGCGGTTGATCGACGCCACGGCCAAGCAGATGTCGGACCAGTTCTTCGACCGCTTCGCCGCCCTCCTCACCCCCGCGCCGGCCAGCCCGGCGGAGCCGGGTGCGGCGGTTGCGATCAACCCGCAGCCGCTGCCGCCGGCCGGCGCCATCTCCATCCTGGCGCTCATCCCCAGCGAATTCCTGGGCATGCCCATCGTGGCCTGGATCGGCATCGTGCTCTATCTGCCCATCCTCATGCTGCTGTTCCTCCTCGGGTGAGCGTCTCCGACACCCAGGGCCTGCTCGCCGCCGGCGGCTATGTGGCCGACCGCGCGCTGGCCACCACCGTGCATCTGGCGCTTGCCATGCAACGGCCGCTCTTCCTGGAGGGCGAACCCGGGACGGGCAAGACCGAGATCGCCAAGGTGCTCTCCGCCGGGCTCGGCCGACCGCTGGTGCGGCTGCAATGCTATGATGGGCTGGACCTCTCTGCCGCCGCCTATGAGTGGAATGCGGCCAAGCAGCTCATGGCCATCCGCATGGCCGAGGGCGGCGAGAGGCCGGACATCTACGCCCGCGAATTCCTGCAGCAGCGGCCGCTGCTCGCCGCCATTTCCGGCCCGCCCAGCGTGCTGCTGATCGATGAGCTCGACCGGGCGGACGAGCCCTTCGAGGCCTTCCTGCTGGAATTGCTGGCCGATTTCCAGCTGACCATCCCCGAACTGGGCACGGTGAAGGCAGCGACGCCGCCGGTGGTGATCATCACCTCCAACCGCACGCGCGAGGTGCATGACGCCATCCGCCGCCGCTGCCTCTACCAATGGGTGGACTATCCCGATGCGGCGCGGGAACGCGCGATCCTGGCGCTGCGCGCGCCTGGCGTGCCGGAGAAGCTTTCCGCCCAGGTGGTGGCCTTCGTGCAAAAGGTGCGGGCGGGCGACTACTTCAAGCTGCCCGGCGTGGCCGAGACCATCGACTGGGCCAATGCGCTGACCGCGCTGGACGCCACTGAGCTGGAACCCACAGCCGTCGACGAAACGTTGGGCGTGCTGCTGAAATACCAGGACGACATCGCCAAGCTGCGCGGCGCCGAAGCCGCCCGGCTGGTGGATGAGGCGCGCTCGGCGGCATGAGGCCAGGTGGCGCTGTTGGCCCTGGAGAGGGCTTTGCCCTCCCCAGACCCCACCCACCAGGGGCCGGCGGGCCCCTGGACCGCGGGCTAAAGCCGGGATGGGGGAGGGGGGCGGGATGACCCTGACCATAGGGTTGCGCTCGTGGCCCCCCTCCCCCATCCCGGCTTTCTCATGGTTTCCAAAGGCCTTTCGGCCTTTGGTGGGTGGGTTTGGGAGGGCAAAGCCCTCCCAAGAGCCAAAACTGCCACCCCCTGCATGACCGCGCTCTCCGCCAACCTGCTGTCCTTCGCCCGCCTGCTGCGCCGCGCCGGCCTGCCGCTCGGCACCGCCGAGGTGATGGCTGGTGCCCAGGCGCTGGCGCTGATCGATATCGGCGAGAAGCGGGAGGTTCAGGCCGCGCTGCGGGCCGTCATGGTCCATCGCCATGAGCACGCCGAGATCTTCGACGTCGCCTTCACCATCTTCTGGCGCGACCCCGAGGCCAGCCGCCACGCCGCCGCCATGGCGATGCTCGATGGCTTCAAGCCGGAGGAAAAGCACCGCCCCGGCAGCAGGCGCCTGGCCGAGGCGATGGCGCGCGACCGCCCTCCCCCGCCGCCCAAGGATGTTTCGGAGCCGCCGCCGCTGCTGGACATGGCGATGTCGGTCAGCGAGCGCGAACGCCTGAGCGCGATGGATTTCGAGGCGATGAGTGCCGCCGAAATCGCCTTCGCGCGGACCGAAATACGCAAGCTGAAACTGCCACTGGACGCCCGCCGTACCCGCCGCTGGCGGCCCGACCCCTACGGCCCGCGGGTGGATTTGCGCGCCACGCTGCGCCGCTCTCTGCGAACCGGGGGCGAGATCGTGACCATCGCCCGCCGCCGCCGCGTGGTGCGCCCGCCGCCGCTGGTGGCGATTTGCGACATCTCCGGCTCCATGGCCCGCTATGCCCAGGTGCTGCTGCATTTCCTGCATGCCGTGACCAATGACCGCGACCGGGTCGCCGCCTTCCTCTTCGGCACAAGGCTCACCAACATCACCCGCCAGCTCAAGCATCGCGATGCAGAGGCGAGTTTCGAGATGATCGCCCATCTCGTGCCCGACTGGTCCGGCGGCACGCGCATCGGCGAGGCGCTGGAAAAATTCAATAAGGACTGGTCGCGCCGGGTGCTGGGCCAGGGTGCGGTGGTGCTGCTGATCACCGATGGGCTGGACCGCGATGGCGCGGCGGGGCTGTCGGAGGCCACCGAGCGCCTGCAACACTCCTGCCGGCGGCTGATCTGGCTCAATCCGCTCTTGCGTTTCTCGGGCTTCCAACCGAAGTCACAGGGTATCCGGGCGATGCTGCCGCATGTCCATGAGTTCCGCCCGGTGCATAACCTGAATTCGCTGAGGGAGCTGGTCGAGGCGCTCAGCGATCCGCATCGGAGAATGGCATGAGCGAGGATCTATTGGCCGTGGCCGCCGCCTGGCGCGCGCAGGGCGAGCGGGTGGCGATCGCGACGGTCGTCGAGACCTGGGGCTCCTCGCCGCGGCCCGCAGGCTCGCGCTTCATCGTCTCCGATGCCGGGCATATGGCGGGTTCGGTCTCGGGCGGCTGCATCGAGGGCGCGGTGGCCGAGGCTGCGGCGGCCACGATGGAAACCGGCCAGCCGCAGCTGCTCGATTTCGGCATTTCCGACGAGACGGCCTGGGAAGTGGGCCTGGCCTGCGGCGGCAAGCTGAAGGTGTTTTTGGAGAAACTCGGTTGACCCCTGAATTCCTGGCCAGGCTGCAGGCGGCCCAGGCCGAGAAGCGGCCGGTGGCGGTCTGCACGCAATTGCCGGGCGGCGCGCAGCTCCTGGCCCCCGATGACGCGATGCCCGAGGGCCTGGCCGAGGCCGCCGCCGCCGCCATCGAGGCCGACAAGACGGCCAACCACGACAACTGGTTCATCCACCCCCACAACCCGCCGCTCAGGCTGCTGATCGTGGGGGCGGTGCATGCCGCGCAGGCCATGCTGCCGATGGCGGCGGGGCTGGGTTTCGCCATCACGGTGATCGATCCCCGCCGCGCCTTCGCCACCGAGGAGCGGCTGCCCGGTGTCACGATCAACCATGAATGGCCGGATGACGCGATGGCCGCGCTCGCGCCCGATACCCGCACCGCCATCGTCACCCTGACGCATGACCCCAAGATCGACGACCCGGCGCTGGACGCCGCCCTGCGCAGCCCGGCCTTCTATATCGGCGCGCTGGGCAGCCGGAAAACCCATGCGAAGCGGCTGGAGCGCCTGGCCGAACTGGGGCACAGCGCCGAGGCCATGGCCCGCATCCGCGCCCCCATCGGCCTCGACATCCGGGCGGTGACGGCGGCCGAGATCGGCCTGTCCATCATCGCCGAGATCGTGGCGACCCGTCGCGGTTCGGCGCTGGCCCAGCGCGGCGCGCCGCAGGGATGAAATTCGGCCCCACCCCGCTCGACGAGGCCCGCGGCGCGGTGCTGGCCCACACCATCCGCCTGCCCGGCCGCGTGATCAAGAAGGGCAGCGTGCTGCAGGAGGGCGAGTTGGAGGCCCTGCGCACGGCGCAGATCCGCGAGGTGATCGCGGCCGTCATGCAGCCCGGCGATGTGCCCGAGGATGAGGCGGCCGAGCGCCTGGCCCAGGCCATGATGGCCCCGCTGCTGGCCAAAAGCCGCGCCGCCACCGGCCGGGTGAACCTGCTGGCCGATGCGCCGGGCCTGCTGGTGCTGGACGTGGCCGCGATCGACCGGCTGAACGCGCTGGACGAGAGCATCACCATCGCCACCCTGCCCAACCACACCCTCGTCACCGCGCGGGAAATGCTGGCGACAATCAAGATCATCCCCTTCGCCGTGCCCGGCGTGGTGCTGGCGGTGGCCGAGGCCATGCTGAAGACCCTGGCCCAGCCGCTGCTGCGGATCGCGCCGCTGCGCCCGCTCAAGGTCGGCCTGGTGATCAGCGAGCTGCCCGGCGTGAAGGAAAGTGCGATGGAGGGCGCGGCCGAGGTGACCGGCGCGCGCATCGCCGCGCTGAACGGCACCATGCTGCCGGTCGAGCGGGTGCGGCATGAGACGCCGCCCATCGCCGATGCGCTGTCGCGGCTGCGCAAGCAGGGTGCCGACATGCTGCTGATCGCTGGCGCCTCGGCGGTGGTGGACCGGCGCGATGTCGGCCCCGCCGCGATCATCCGCGCCGGCGGCGCCATCACCCATTTCGGCATGCCGGTGGACCCGGGCAACCTGATCTGCCTGGGTGCCGTCGGCGATATTCCCGCGCTGGTGCTGCCGGGCTGCGCGCGCAGCCCGAAGCTGAATGGCTTCGACTGGGTGCTGGCGCGCATCTTCGCGGGGCTGCAGGTCAGCGCGCGCGATGTGATGGGCATGGGCGTGGGCGGGCTGCTGAAGGAGATCGATGTCCGCCCGCTGCCGCGCGAAAAGGCGCCGCAGACGCCGCCGCCCGCGCATGCGCCGCGCCGCGCCCGGCAGGTGGCGGCGCTGATCCTGGCCGCTGGGCGCTCGCGCCGCATGGCGCCGCTGAACAAGCTGCTGGTCAGCGACAACAAGGGCATTGCCATGGTCGCCCGCGTGGTCGACCAGGCGCTGGCCAGCCAGGCGGGCCCGGTGATCGTGGTGACCGGCCATGAGCGCGACCGGGTCGAGGAGGTGCTGGCCGGCAGGCCCGTCATCTTTGCCCATGCGCAGGATTACGCGCAGGGTCTCTCCGCCAGCCTCAAGGCGGGGCTGGCCGCGCTGCCGCCGGGCATCGACGGGGTGATGATCTGCCTGGGCGACATGCCGCTTGTTTCGGGCGCCATGATGGACCGCATTCTCGCCGCCTTCGATCCCGAGGAAGGGCGCGCCATCGTGCAGCCCACCTTCCGAGGCAAGCAGGGCAATCCGATGCTCTGGGCGCGGGAGTTCCTGCCGGCGATGATGGAGGTGACCGGGGATGTGGGGGCGCGCCACCTGGCCGCGCTGCATGCCGCAAGGCTGGTCGAGGTGGAAATGCCCGATGACGGCGTGCTGCGCGATTTCGACACCACCGAGGCGCTGAAGACCGCACCAGGCTTCGGCAAAGCCTGACGCCCCTCCCCGGCGATCCAGGTGCCCCAGGCACCTGGTGGGGGAGGCCTGGAGGGGGCAAAGCCCCCTCCAGGCCCCATCAAAGCTTGCGCGCCATAGCCGCCAAATACCCCCGGTTGCGCGTCGGCGTAATGAGCACCTCGTTGATGCAGACATGCGCCGGCTGCCCCGCGATGTAGCGTACGAGGTTGGCGCAATCCTCCGGCTGCACCATCTCCGCCCGCTGCTCGGCCGAGAGCTTGTTCGGCCGCTTGTCCAGGATGGGCGTGTTCACCTCGCCCGGGCACATCACGGTGGAGCGGATGCCGTTGCCGCATTCCTCCATGTTCAGGCTGTGGCTCATCGCCACCACGCCGTGCTTCACGGCGGTATAGCTCGCGCCGCTGAGCGGGCTGACGAAGCGCCCGGCCATCGACGCCGTGTGCAGCAGCAGCCCGCCGCCCTGGGCGCGCATCATCGGCAGCACCGCCATGGAGCAATAGAAGGCGCTGGCGAGATTGCCGTCGATGACCTGCTGCACGCCCTCGGGCGTGAGGTCGGCCCAGCTGCGGGCGGTGATGTTCAGCCCGGCATTGTTCACCAGCAGGTCGACGCGGCCGAGTTTTTCCTCAATGAACGCCGCCACCTTCTTCACCGCGCCGGGTTTGCCGAGATCGGCCGGCTTGACATGCGCGCGCCCGCCGGCGGCCTTGATGCTGGCCGCCACAGCCTCCAGTGGCTCCTTCCGGCGGCCGGTCAGCACGACGACGTATCCGTCCTGCGCCAGCCCCTCGGCGCAGGCCTCGCCAATGCCGCTGCCGGCGCCCGTTACCCATGCCACTTTCATCGTCGTTTCCTTCATGTCGGGCGGTCTGGAATGGCCGCGCCTTGCCGGGCAAGTCTCCGGCCAGGTTTTTCTCACGGCAAGGTGTAACCATGGAGGAAATCGGCACGAAGACGGTTTTCGAGGGCATTGTCGCCCATCGGAAGGATCGGCCATGCCTGAGAAACGCCTTGCCATCGCCCTGCTCGCATTGCGGGTCACGTTGGGCCTGTTCATGCTGCAATGGGGCGTGGAGAAATTTGTGGTGCCCGGCACCACGCTGGCGATTTTCCGCAACTTCTACGGGCTGAACCTCGGCAGCTTCGTGCCGCCGGTGGTCGGCGCGGTGCAGGTCGTGCTGGCACTGGCTTTCCTGGTGGGGTACCGGCCGCGCATCACCTATGGCGTGTTCCTGGCGATGCACACGGTGACGACGCTGGCCACGATCCCGCGCCTGCTGGCGCCCTGGAACCCGGTGAGCAACCACCTCTTCATCGCCGGTGTGCCGGTGCTGGCCGGCTTCTTCGCGCTCTACCTGCTGCGCGACTGGGACCGGTATCGTATTCCGGGGCGGTGACTTGAAGCGCGCCGGCGGGGTTCACCCCGCGGCGCGCTACCAGCGCGCCAGCGCCGACCCCCAAGTCAGCCCGCCGCCGATCGCCTCCAGCAGCACGATATCGCCGGGACGGAACTTCCCCGCCGCCTGGGCTTCGGCCATCGCCAGCGGAATCGAGGCGGCCGAGGTATTGGCATGGCGATCCACCGTCACCACCACCCGCTCGGGCGGCAGGCCAAGCTTCTTCCCCATCGCGTCGATGATGCGGATATTGGCCTGGTGCGGCACCAGCCACGAAATCGCCTCGCGGCCCAGGCCATTGGCCAGCAGGGCCTCGTCGACCACCGCCGCCAGCTTGGTCACGGCGTGCTTGAACACCTCGCGCCCCGCCATGCGCAGCAGGCCGGTGCCGCCGGTGCTGCCGGGGCCACCTTCGACATGCAGGATATCGGCATGCCGGCCATCGGCATGGAGATGGGTGGAGAGGATGCCGCTCCTGGCGGCTCCGCCATCGGCCTCCCCCTCCTCGGCGCGCAGCACCACCGCACCCGCGCCATCGCCGAACAGCACGCAGGAGGAGCGGTCGGTCCAGTCGAGGATGCGCGAATAGGCCTCGGCGCCGATCACCAGGGCGCAGCGCGCGGCACCGCTGCGGATCATGCTGTCCGCCACGCTGATGGCGTAGACGAAGCCGGTGCAGGCGGCGAGGATGTCGAAGGCGAAACCCTTCGTCACGCCAAGCTGCGCCTGGATGCGCACGGCGGTGGCCGGAAAACTGCTGTCGGGCGTGGCGGTGGCGACGATCACCGCATCCACCGCATCGGGCCCGATGCCGGCGCGCGCCATGGCCACCCGCGCCGCGGCGGCACCCATGCTGCTGGTGGTCTCGCCCGGGGCCGCGAGGTGGCGCTGGCGGATGCCGCTGCGCTCCACGATCCAGGCATCGGTGGTGTCGAGCGAATAACGCCGCGCCAGCTCGTCATTCGAGACGATATCGGCCGGCAGATAGCCGCCGGCGGCCAGAATACGACTGCGGATCATGGGACGGTGCCGGCCAGCTCCGCGGTGTGCAGGCGGGTCACGCCCTCGCGGATCTGCTGGGTGAAGCCATGCGTCACCATGTCCATCGCCACATCCACGGCATGGGCGAAGCCCATCGCATCGGTTCCGCCATGCGATTTCACCACCACGCCATTCAGCCCGAGAAGGATGGCGCCGTTGTAACGGCGGGGATCCATCCACTCCCGCAACCGATCCAGCGCCGGCCGGGCCAGCAGATAGCCGAGCCGCGCCGGAACGGTGCTGGTGAAGACCTGCTTGAGCAATTCGCGCATCAGCTTCAAGGCCCCCTCGCCGGTCTTCAGCGCGACATTGCCGGTGAAGCCATCGGTCACCACCACATCGACGGTGCCGGCGGCGATGTCATGGCCCTCGACGAAGCCGAAGAAATTGATGCCCGTATCGGCGCGCAGGATTTCGGCGGCCTGGCGCACCCGGTCATCGCCCTTCAGCTCCTCGGAGCCGACATTGAGCAGGCCGATGGAGGGGCTGGGCAGGCCGAGCACGGCGCGGGCGAAGGCATCGCCCATGATGGCGAATTCGACGAGGTTGCGGCTGTCGCAGGCCACATTGGCGCCGAGGTCGAGCATCACCACGTCGCCCCGCGCCGAGGGCGCGATGGCGGCCAGGGCCGGCCGGTCGATCTCCGGCAGGGTCTTCACCAGGATTTTTGCGAGTGCCATCAAGGCACCGGTATTGCCGGCCGAAACGACGCCCGCGACCTCGCCCGCCGCCACCGCATCGATGGCAAGCCGCATCGAGGCACCACGCATGCGCAGCGCCAGGGTGGGCTTCATGTCGCCGGGAATCGCGGTTTCCGCGTGGCGAATGATGCTGGCCTTCTTGGCGCGGGGATGCGACTCGAGAAGCGGCACGATCCGGGCCTCATCGCCGACCAGCAGAAACCTGGCAGCGGGATGGCGCTCGGCGGCGAGGTCGATTCCGGCCAGCACGGCCTCGGGCGCATTGTCGCCACCCATGGCGTCGATCGCGAGTGATGCGATCTGCGCCTTCGCACGCGCCCGGCTATTGGGCGGCCCGTTCTCGGACAATCCGCTTTCTCCCCCACGCCCTGGTGCAGGACCAGGCGTGTTCCCGCTCAGGCCCGAACGACGCCCTTGAGCGCATCGCCGGCGGGCGCGACCTCACGGCCATCGTAATGGCCGCAATGCGAGCAGACGTGGTGCGGGCGGGCAAGCTCACCGCAGTTGGAGCACTCGACATAGGCTTCCTTGCCCAGCGCGTGGTGGCTGCGGCGCATGCCGCGGCGCGAGGGCGAGGTCTTCTTCTTCGGAACGGCCATGGTGCCGGGCCTTTCAATAGGTCAGCGAACTGAATTGGAATGAGCGGGCGGCGATAGCAGAGGGGTGGCGGGGTGTCCAGCGCGGCCTTGCAATGATGTGACGGCGCCGGGGGCGCGGGTGGTGTCGCGGCTGGCGCCGGGAACTATCGCGGCTGGCGCCGGGAACTATCGCGGCTGGCGCCGGGAACTATCGCGGCTGGCGCCGGGCCAGGGCCGCGAAAGGCCCGCCCGGCCCGTCATCGCCGCCATGATCCGGCAAAACCGCGCCCTCCAGGCGGGGATAGGGGTCGAGCGCCAGGGCGAGCAGCTGCGCCATCACCTCGCCCAGCTCAGCCATGCCATTTTCGCATTCCACCTCGTCCTCGGCGTCGGGGTCCTCCGAGGGGGTTTCACCCTCGGGCAGGATGCGCAGGCGGAAGGCGTCCACGACCTCCTGCGGCACGGGGTCCAGGCTGACCACGCAGGCCTGTTCCAGACCCGCCGTGATACGGCCTTCGACCTCGATAGCGCCAGATGTCACCGGGCGCAGCCGCATCTCGGCGGTGAAGCTGTGCAGGGCAAGAAGCCCGAGGCGGGCGGCCAGGGCCGCGCATTCCGGGCCACTGGCCTCCAGCCGCAGCGACTGCCCGGCCGCCGGAATATTCGACACCCGGACCGGCCGGGGAAACTCCAGCGCGCTCACGGAGCGGGAAACACCAGGTGCCCGGCGCTCAAACCCGCCATGGCCTGGCCGGCCAGCGCCGCGTCGATCGCCACCGCCTGCGCCGCCAGGCGGGGGGGGGCGGTCGCATCATCGGGCGGGGTGCCGGCCCAGAGGTTGCGGAGCAGCGCCTCGGTCAGCGCCGCCTCATCGGCCGCGTCGAGCGCCGCCTCATAGGCCTGGGCGCGGCCGTTGAAGGCCTCCCACATGCGCTTGACGCGCTTGCTGATGCTCATGTCGCCCACGCCCATCTCGCGCAGGCTCTTGTCCATGTCGTTGAACATGGCGTCGAAGACGGCCTGGGCGAGGTCCTTGCCTGCCGGTTCCGCATCGTGGCGGAGCCTGCGGATCAGCAGCGCGACATGCAGGCCGACCAGGTCGAAGCGGCCCTGCAGCGTGTCGGGCACCGCATAGTCGAGATAATAGACGGGCTGCCGCGCGGCGGCGACGGCGATGCCGTAGAGTTCATAGCCCTCGCGCTCGAAGGGTTTGCGGCGGAACAGGCGGGCCAGCACCATGGGATCGCGTCTTGCCTCGACAGGGGGGAAAGGGGGTGGTGTATCGTCAGGCGGCGCCACCTCGGAGTTGACCGCAACCAGGCAAGGTGGCACCTCGCGTCAGATGGAACCGACGCCGCCCAAGGTCAATGCAATGCTTCCCCTGGCGCGTGTTCTGGGGGTGGCGATGTGCCTCGGCACCGCGGCCTGCCAGTACCTTCCGCCCATGCCCGACCGCCCGCGCGAGGTGTTCAACGCCCCGGTCATCGCCCGCGGCCACCTCGTGCTGCCCGAGCAATTGCAGCAGATCACCCCGGGCGTGACGGCACGGGCCGATGTCCAGGCGCTGCTGGGCAGCCCGAGCCAGACCAGCACCTTCTCCGACGACACCTGGTACTACATCAGCAGCTCCACCCGGCAGCGGCCGGGGCGGGCACTCGCGGTCAGCAACCAGCGTGTCGTGGTGGTGGCCTTCAACCCCGGCGGCACGGTGACAGAGGTGCGCGAGCTGGGCGAGGGCGATACCCGCAGCATCGATTTCGTCAGCCGCGAGACGCCGGTGCCGGGCAATGACCGCACCCTCCTGCAGGGCCTTTTCGGCAATATCGGCCGCTTCAACCCGCTGGGCGGCAATGCCGGGCAGCCCTCGGCGCCGGGCGTGGCCAATGCCCCCGCCCGCTGAAGGTCCTGCTGACGCAGCCGGGACGCGCCCGAACGCCACCGATATCGCGCGCCTGAGGGCAATGCTCGATGCCGAGCATGCGCGGATGACCAGGCTGCTCGACCATCTCGCCGCGCCATCCGCCGCATCGGATGAGGCCGGGGCGCTGCGGGCGGAGAATGCCCGGCTGCGGGACGAGGCCGCGGCGCTTCGGGCCGAAATCGAGCGCCTCAACCAGCACGCCCATTACGAAGCCTGGTTCAACGCCACCTTCAACACCACCCTGCGCACGCCCAACACCTGGCCCTTCACCACCTTCGCCCCCGGCACGCCGTGGTGCGACAAGGTGGTCTACGGCATGCAGGACGGCGAATTCCTCTTCGCCGCACACCTCATCGCCGGCCTCGACGAGCAGGGCGTGGCGGGCGACATCGTCGAATTCGGCGCCTATGGCGGCACCTGGCTGGAGACCCTGGCCCAGGTCATCGAAAGCCGCGGCAATGGCCGGCTGCTCTGGGGCTTCGACAGCTTCGAGGGCCTGCCCGAGCCCGACGCGGAGAAGGACGGCGCGATCTGGACCGCTGGGCAATACGCCATGGGTCTGGACGAGGTGGCCGCCCGGCTGCGCGCCACGGAGCGCCCCTTCCTGCGGCTGGTGAAGGGCTGGTTCTGCGATTCGCTCCGCCAGGCGCCGGCGACCGGGATCTCGCGCATCGCCTATGCCCGCATCGATGGCGACCTCTACGCCTCCGCCGTGGATTGCCTGGCCTATCTGACCGACCGCCTGGCCGATGGCGCCATCCTGGTCTTCGACGACTGGCAGTTCAGCGTGAACCATGGCGAGGTGCTGGCCTTCCGCGAATGGGTCGCCGCCCATCCGATTTTCGAATTCGAGTTCCTGGGCATGAACATGTGGGCGCATCTCTATCTGCGGGTGCGGCGCCGCGCTGGCGGCTAGAGCTATTTCACCGAAAGTGAAAACGATGAAACGGCTCCAGGCCCCCTGTTCCTCCCCATTTTCCGAGTCGCCTTGCGAAGCCGCAAGGCTTGAAAATGCTCTGGCATGACCCCCCTGATCTTCGACCGCGACCTTCTTCGGCGCCGGCGCGACCGGGCGGCGCCGCGCATAGGCGAGGTCGCACCGGTGCTGGAGGCGGCGGCCGCGCTGCTGCTGGACCGGCTGGATGACACCACCCGGCGGTTCACCGCGGCGCTGGAGATCGGCGGGCGGGGCGTCGTCGCACCCATGCTGCGGGCGCGCGGCATCGGCGATGTGGTCAGCCTCGACCTCTCGGCCGCGATGGCGGCGCGCGCCGGCGGCGTGGCGGTGGCGGGCGATGAGGAATGCCTGCCCTTTGGCCCCGGCAGCTTCGACCTCGTGGTCGCCTCGCTCTCGCTGCACATGGTCAATGACCTTCCGGGCGCGCTGATCCAGCTCCGCCGCGCGCTGCGCCCCGATGGGTTGTTCCTGGCAAGCCTGCCCGGGCTGGGCTGCCTGCAGCCGCTGCGCGACGCGCTGGTCGCGACCGAGGCGGCGCTGACCGGTGGTGCCGCGCCGCGCGTCTCGCCCTTCGCCGAGCTGCGCGAGATGGCGGGGTTGCTGCAACGCGCGGGCTTCGCCCTGCCGGTGGCCGACCTGCAGGAATTGCCGCTGGCCTATCGCAGCGCGATGGGGCTGGTGGCCGATCTGCGCGCGGCGGGGGAGCAGAATACGGTGCTGGCGCGCGACCCGCGCACGCCGCCCCGCGGCCTGTTCCCCGCCGCCTTCGCCACGTTGGAAGCGACCAGCCCGATCCCGCTGCCCCTGCCCATGATCATGCTGACCGGCTGGGCGCCGCATGACAGCCAGAGCCGCCCCGCCCGCCCCGGCAGCGCCAATGCCCGGCTGGCCGATGCGCTGGGCACGGATGAACGCAGCGCCGGCGAGGCCGCGCCCTACCCCTCCAGCAAGCGGTAGCCCACGCCCGCCTCGGTCCGCACCCTTGCCGCGGCCGGGCCGAGCTTGGCGCGGATCTGGGTCATGTAGACCCGCAGATAATGCGTGTCCTCGGCATGCGCCGCGCCCCAGATCTCCGTCAGCAGCCGCTTCTGCGTCACCGCCCGGCCCAGATTGCGGGCCAGGCAGGCCAGCAATTCCCATTCCCGCGGGGTCAGCCCGACGCGGTCGCCATTCACCAGCACCAGCCGGCGTTCCAGGTCGACTGTCAGCGGGCCGGAGCGCACCACGGGCTCGGGCGGCTCGACCGGCACGGCCCGCCGGATGACGGCGCGCAGCCGGGCCAGAAGCTCGGCCACGCCAAAGGGCTTGGGGACGTAGTCATCCGCCCCGGCATCCAGCGCCGCGACCTTATCGCCTTCCTGATCCCGCGCACTGATGACGATGACGGGCACGCTGCTGAAGGCGCGCAAGCGGGTCAGCATGTCCTGCCCATCCATGTCCGGCAGGCCGAGATCGAGCAGCACGCAGGCGGGATGGTGGCTGTGGACCATGCGCAAGCCATCGCCACCGGTCTCGGCGCGCAGCGCGGAAAAGCCCGAAGCCTGCAATGCGGGGCCGAGGAAACGGTGGATCTGGGCCTCGTCGTCGATGACGAGAATAGTTTCGGAGCCGGAACTCATAACGATAAGTTTACTTGAAGCCGGGTGCCGTGTCCATCGGGCCTGGGACTCTCGGCACGGATGGTGCCGCCCATCGCTTCGACCAGCCCGCGGCAGATCGCCAGGCCCAGGCCATTGCCCCTGGTGTGGCGCTCCACCCGGCTGGCGCGGAAGAACACATCGAAGATATTCGGCAGGTCGGCGGCGGGGATGCCAGGGCCGTCATCCTCCAACGTGATGACGATGCCCCCGGCCGTGCGGCGGGCGGCCAACCAGATCTCGGCGGGAGCCTGGGTGTGTTTCAGGGCATTGTCGAAAAGGTTGACGATCACCCGGTCGAACATCATGGGGTCGAGCCGCCGGGCGGGCAGCGTGGCCGGCAGGTCGCGATGGATGACGCGGCCGGGGTGGCCTTGGGCGGCGCGGTTCGCGGCCTCGTGCAGCAGCTCGACCAGGTCCACGGCTTCGGCGCGGGCGCGCAGCTGGCCGCCCTCCAGCCGGGCCAGGTCCAGGATGGTCGTGCTCCACCGGGTCATCTGGTCGACCTCCTCCTCGATGCTGGCGAGCAGGTCGGCGCGCACCGCGGGGGCCAGTGTCTCGCCGGCGCGGCGCAGGGTCTCGGCGGCGCCGCGGATGGCGGTGAGCGGCGTGCGCAGGTCATGGCCGAGCGTGTTGATGAGGATCCCGCGCAGCGCCTCGGCCTCGGCACGGCCGCGCGCGGTGGCGGCGGCCTCGGTCAAGGCGACCCGCTGCATGGCGATGGCCAGCTGATCGATCAGCGCCTCCAGCGCGGCCTCGCCCTCGGCATCGAGCTCCTGCTCGAGCCGGAGGACCAGGGCCGCGAGCGGCGGGCCCTCGCCCTGCAGGATGGGAACGGCGCGCCATTCGCCGCCGGGCTGGAGGTCGGTGCCGCGCCCGGCCGGCCGGGCCTGGGCCATGGCCAGCCGGGCGAGAGCGGACACCGGATCCATCGGTGGGTCGGTTCCGGCGGCGGATGCCCCTGACATGCCGGCGCCCGTGTCCCCGGCCAGGATCAACCGGACCCGATCATTGACCAGGCTGGCCGCGGCCCGCTCCACCACCGCACGCAGCCTGGGCATGTCGGGCTGGGCGTTCAGCAGCCGCGCCAAAGAAATGAGTTGCCGCTGGACCAGCAGGCGCTGCTCGCTGGCCCGCATGCTCCGGCCCAGCCGGCCGGTGCCGCCGGCCAGCAGCAGCGCCACGAGCCCGAACACCACGGCGCCCACCACATCCTCCACCGAACTGACCTGGAAGGAACCAAACGGCGCGAGGAAGAGAAAGCTCCAGGTCAGGAAGGCGAGCAGGGCGACCAGCGCCGCGGCCGTGGAGCCGGCAAGCCAGGCCGTGGCCACCACCGCGACCAGATAGACCATGCCGAAGGCGGAATGTGGCACCAACTCTTCGAGCGAGATGCAGACCGCCGTGGCGCCGAGCACCAGCACCGGGCCGGCGAACACTGTCAGCACGATGGTGGCGCCGGGGCGGCGCTGGTGGCTAAGCGAGAAGGGCAAGGCCGCAGGCCGCAGAAGCGTCAGCGATACCCCGGCCGCGCGACGCCACGGCCAGGCGGTGCTGGCGCCCGATCATGCGCCGGGTATTGCTCAGGCTCGCCAGCATTCCAATCATGCCTTCGATCGTCAGTTCGCCTCTGTGGCCGAGCCCCCGGACCGAGGCAAGGCGGACCAAGGCAAGGCCCGATGCCGCAACCCGGCATCAGCACGCACCATTCTTGGCCGAAGCTGGCGCCGCGGGCCAGCCCCCATGATCCCGCGCCCCCGGTGCCCATGGCCGGCTTTTCCCTCGAACAGCACAGATTTCGATCAGCGCCGTGAAGCCGCGCCAACCGGCTTGCGCGGCGGCGCCCGTAACTCGATATTGGGGGGATGGAGCAGACCGCCGGCGAGAGCCGCAGAATCCCGATACATCAGCCCGATGATTTCATCGGCATGCGCCGCGCCGGCCATCTGGCGGCGGCCTGCCTGGACATGATCGGCCCGCATGTCGCGCCAGGCGTCACCACCGGCGAGCTCGACCGGCTTTGCCACGACTACATGACCGGCCATGGCGCGATTCCGGCCACGCTTGGCTATCGCGGCTACACCAAATCCTCCTGCACCTCGATCAACCATGTCGTCTGCCACGGCATCCCCGGCGATCGCGCGCTGGTCGAGGGCGACATCATCAATATCGACGTCACCGTCATCCTCGATGGCTGGCATGGCGACACCAGCCGGATGTATGTGGCCGGCCAGCCCAGCACCCGCGCCAAGCTGCTGATCGACGTGACGCATGAGGCGATGATGCGCGGCATCGCCGCCGTGCGCCCGGGCGCCACGCTGGGCGATGTCGGCCACGCCATCCAGGTCTATGCCGAGAAGCATCGGTTTTCGATCGTGCGGGATTTCTGCGGCCATGGCATCGGCCGCAGTTTTCACGCGGCCCCGAATGTCCTGCATTTCGGCCGCCCGGGTGAGGGCGCGACGCTCAAGCCCGGCATGTTCTTCACCATCGAGCCGATGGTCAATGCCGGCCGGCCGGAGGTGAAAATCCTCGATGATGGCTGGACCGCGGTGACGCGCGACCGCAGCCTCTCCGCCCAGTTCGAGCACATGGTGGGCGTGACCGAGACGGGATGCGAGGTCTTCACCTATTCCCCCGGCGGGCATCACAAACCGCCCTACGGCTTCCGCTGACGCCACGACGGGCCTGGCCCGGCAATTTCCGTCCTGGGTGTTTCCACCCGAGGCGATTGCGGCCTAGCCTTCCCACCCTGGGGGAAGCGCCATGCGGCTTGGCCGTGAGATGACATTGCTGCTGCTGGCGCTGAGCGCCATGTTCGGCCAGCAGACCTTCGCCTCGATTGGCCGCTCCCTGCCCACGGTCATCGCGCCGGCCATCATCACCGATCTCTCGCTCGATCCCGCCTGGGTCGGTGTCTATGTCTCGCTGGCGGCCTTCGGCTCGCTGGTTTTCCAGCTGGGCTGCGGCAGCTTCATCATCCGGTATGGCGCGTTGCGGATGAGCCAGGTGGCGCTGGTCTGCGTCGCGGCGGGCCTCGCCGCTGGCTCGACCGGGTTGATGCTGATGTTCGCCGTCTCGGCGGTGATCGGCGGCGGCGGGGCTGCGATGTCCACGCCGGCGAGCTCGCATCTGCTCGGGCGCTACACGCCGATGCGCTATCTGCCGCTGGTCTTTTCCATCAAGCAGACGGCGGTGCCGGCGGGGCTGCTGCTGGCCGGGCTGCTGGGCCCCGCGATCACCGATTGGATCAGCTGGCGCGCCGCACTCGACATCGCGGCCATCGCCAGCCTCGCCTTCGCCCTGCTGCTGCAGCCGCTGGCGCGCGAATATGATTCCGACCGCGACCCCTCGCGGCAGTTCCGCATATCGGATTTCGCCACCACCATCATCTCCGTCCTGAAGACGACGGAGATGCGCAACCTCTCGCTCGCCTGTTTCGCCTTCAACGGGCTGCAGACGGTCTTCACCTCCTATTTCATCATCTTCCTGGTCGAGGCCGGCTACGGGCTGGCGGGTGCCGGGCTGGTGTTTTCCATCGCCATGCTGGTGGCGGTGCCCGGGCGCATCCTCTGGGGCTGGCTGGGCAGCACCATCGTCTCGCCGCGGGCGATCATGGCCGGGTTGGCGCTGGGCATGGCAGGCAGCACGCTGGCCATGGGCTTCTTCGGCCCGGCCTGGCCGGTGGTGCTGACGGGGTTCGTGGCGATCTGCCTGAGCATGACGGTGATGTCCTGGCATGGCGTGATGCTGGCCGAGGCGGCGAGGCTGGCGCCGCCGGGCCAGCGCGGGGCGGCGACGGGGGGCATGCTCTCCTTCGGGCAGGTCGGCGCGCTGCTGCTGCCGCTGGTCTATGCTGCGCTGCTCTGGGCGACCGGCAGCCACGGGCTGGGCTTCGCCGTCTGCGGCCTGCCCGCCCTCATCGTGGGCGTGGCACTGCTGCGCCCGGCGCGATGACGGCCGGCGGTCCAGGGGCGCCTCGCCCCTGGCGGGGAAGGTCTGGAAGGGGCAGCGCCCCTTCCAGGAGCCATCAGCGCCCGGCTATTCCGCCGCCGGCCGCGCCTGCGAGATATCGCTGAGCCGCTGCTGCGGCAGTTTCCAGCCCAGCATCTTGGACGCCACCAGCGTGCGCAGCACCTGTGCCGTGCCGCCGCCGATGGTGAACATCCGCACGTCGCGCGCCATGCGCTCGATCGGGAAGTTTTTCGAATAGCCACGCGCGCCGAAGAGTTGCAGCGCGTCATTGACGATCCTGATCGCCGCTTCGGAGGCGAAAATCTTCGCCTGCGCCGCCAGCTCCGGATCGGGGAAGGGGCTGTTGTTCGGCCCGCGCGAGCTGGCCGCGGCGTGCAGCATAAGGCGGGAGGCGGTGAGCTGGGTCTGCATGTCGGCCAGCATCCATTGCAGGCCCTGGAATTCGCCGATCGGGCGGCCGAATTGCTCGCGGTCCTTCACCCATTCCAACGCATGGTCCAGCGCGCCGGCGGCGATGCCCATCGCCACCGTGCCGGCACCCACGCGTTGCGAGTTATAGGCGTTGATGAGCTGCGCGAAGCCGCGGGCGAAGCCGCCGGGCGGGCGCAGCACCATGGCATCGGGCACGATGAGGTCGGTGAAGGTCAGCTCGCCCTCGGGCATGCCGCAGAGCCCCATGGTGGGCTCCCGCCGGGTCATGGCCAGGCCCGGCGCACCGCGCTGGGCCAGGAAGCCGCCAATGCCCAGGTCGCGCCCCTGCTCGTCGAAGGCGCGGGCGAAGATGAGGTGGAGCTTGGACACGCCAGCACCGGTGATCCAGTGCTTCACCCCATTGATGAACCAGCTCTCGCCACGCCGGTCGGCGCGGGTGCGCATGGCGGTGGCGTCGGAGCCGGCATCGGGTTCGGTGATGCAGATGGCGGGCTTGTCGCCGGCCAGCACGAGATCCGCCGCCCAGCGCTTCTGCGCCTGGCTGCCATAGGCCATGACGGTGGAGATGGCGCCCATATTGCCCTCCACCACGATGCGCGCGGTGACGGTGCAGGCCCGGGCCATTTCCTCGACCACCACGGCGACGTCGAGGAAGGAGCGGCCCTGCCCGCCCCATTCCGGCGGGATGGTCATGCCCATGAAGCCGGCCTCAGCCAGTTTCGTCACGATGTCCCAGGGGTATTCCAGGCTGGCGTCGATCGCGGCGGCGCGGGGTGCCACCTCGTTCTGCACGAAGTCCCGCGCGCGGGACAACAGCTCCTGGTCGATCCCTGGAATCATCTCAGTTCCCCTTTTCCCATCTCCATGGACCCGCCTTCGAAAATCGGCAAGAGGAAAGCCCGGCTTTGGGCGCCGTTCAGGGCGTCTCCAGCTTCGGCCCCATCGCCACGAGCGCCCGTCCACCCCAGGCTTTCGCCGCCCAGATCACCAGCAACACCGAGCCGCCATGCCAGATCAGCACCATGGCCGCGGCATCAAGGTGGTGCAGCAATGTCAGGCCGATGGAGGCAATGGCCGCCGCCGCCAGCCCTGCCATGGCCGAGACCTCGACCGGCCGCACCAGTGCGCCATGACGCACCATCCACAGCATCGACAGCGTCATGGGGATGCCGAAGCCCAGGATGAAGCGGGTGCAGGCAAAGCTGGTGCCCAGCCCCAGCCCGGCGAAACCGCCCAGCCACATGTCGCGCAGGCAGCCCAGCCCCATGCCCGCCACCCAGCCCAGCGCAGGCAGCAGCGGCGCGTAGAACCATCGCTCATCGCCATCCGGCCGGGCGAGGTTGAAGGTGGCGAAGGCCGCCAGCACGCCGGTCAGCAGGGCGAAGACCAGGTTCACCTGCTCGCTCATCAGGCCCAGGCGCATTTCGATGTCCTGGCGAAAGCCCATGATGGCGACGGCCGCGGCCATCAACGCAGCAGCCATGCCAAGCCACAGCAGCGCCCCCTGCCAGGGCGGCCCCAGCCGGCGGACGGGCTGGGCGGAACCGGCGAGCCGGGCAATCAGGTCTTCGTCGTTCATCAGCGGGTTCCTCCCATCCTGGCGCGCAGGGCGGCCACGGCACGGTGGGTTGCAATCTTCAGGGCGCCGACGCTCATGCCGCTGATCTCGCTCGCTTCCTTCAGCGGGCGTTCCTGCAGCTTGGCCAGCAGCAGGGCCTGGCGTTGGCTTTCCGGCAATTCGGCCACGGCGCGGCGCAGCTCCTCCGCCTCCAGGCGGCTGGTGCCGATGGCCTGGGTGGCGCCCGCCCCCTCGGGCAGGTCGTCGATGTTGGATTCGCGGCCGGTGGTGCGGCCGGCCTTGCGGATGCGGTCGATCGCGCGGCGCTCGGCAATGGCGTTCAGCCAGGGGCGGAAGGGGCGGGTGGGGTCATAGGTGTGGCGCAGCGCGTGCAGGCTCAGCAGCGTGTCCTGCACCGCGTCGTCCACATCGGCGGCCTGGCGCAGCCGGGCGCGGCAAACCGCCCTGATCTGCGGCAGGATCTCCCGCAGCAGGCTGTCATAGGCGCGGCGGTCGCCATCCTGGGCGGCCGCCATGAGAGCCGACCAGCGGGCATCACGCGCCGAGGCCGGGCTGGCCACCGTTTCTTCGGTCATTCGACATCCGGTCAGTGCTGCCGCCAGCATCCCATGCACTCCTTGCTTCGCCAAGGTTACGGTGGGATGGCGCGGAAGGTTACGCGGCGTGATCAGGAGGCATGGGCCTGGCAGGACTCGAACCTGCAACCAAACCGTTATGAGCGGTCCGCTCTGACCATTGAGCTACAGGCCCATCGCGCATGATGCCTTGAGGTGGAACCATCGAAACAGCGGTTCATCCTCGCATCACCGCTGTTTTGGCGCGGGAAGCGGGCCCGGGGCAAGCGGTTCAGAACAGGAAATCGCCGGCCGAGAGGCTGGCCACGCCGAACACCAGGATGGCCGAGCCGCCGAATTCCACCTGGGTATTGCCATTGGCGGATTGCAGAAACATCTGGGAAAACGCAATTCCGCTGCCGGTAAAGTCAAGCCTGGCCTGGCCCTGCACGAAGCCGTTGATCTGGTCATAGCCCCAATTGGGGGCGTTGTAGACGAAGCGGTCGGCGCCGCCCTGCGCATACAGCGTGTCATTGCCGGAATCGCCGCGGAAGACGTCGGCGAAGGCGCTGCCGAAGATAAGGTCGCTGCCGGCGCCGCCCACCAGATAGGCATTCCCCATCAGCGGATTGCCGGCGATGATATTGTCCGCCGCATTGCCGATGGCGGTATTGGCCGCGCCCGAGAGGTTGATCCGCTCAATATTGGCGCCCACCGCATAGCCATTGACCGCGATCCAGGCGGTGTCGTCGCCGCCGCCCTCGGCCTCGATGAGGATGGTGCTGTTGTTGACCACGGCGAACTGATCATTGCCATTGCCGCCCAGCATGGTGTCGGCGCCGCCCTGGCCCCGGATGATGTCATCGCCATTGCCGCCATTGAGCAGGCTGCCGAAGGCGCTGCCCCAGACCACGTCATTGCCGCCGCGGGCATCGATGCTGCTGGCCAGCAGCGGATTGGCGACGAGCTGCTCATCGCCCTCGCTGCCGGTGACCTGAATGGCGGTGCCGCCCAGCCGCAGGATCTCCACATTGGGGTCGAGGGTATAGCCATTGACCGTGACCCAGGCGGTATCAGTGCCCTGGTTGGGCAGTTCGACGATGCGCGCGGTCGTATTGCCGATGACATACTGGTCATTGCCCTGGCCGCCGACGAAGCTGCCATTGCCGTCGAGGCCGCGGATGATGTCGTCGCCATCGGCGCCCTGGAAAATGTTCAGCCCATTGGTGAGGCTGTTGCCCCAGATCGTGTCGTTGCCGCCGCCGGCCGCGATGGTGCTGGCCAGGCTGGCATTGGCCACGATCTGCTCGTCGCTACCGCTGCCGGTGACCTGGCTTGCCGCAGCGAAGAGGCGGATGATCTCGATATTGGCGCCGATGGTGAGCGCGCCGGCGGCACCCAGCCAGGCCGTGTCATCGCCGCCATCGGGCACCTCGACCACGCCGTCGCCAGGGTTGTCCAGGAAGAAGACATCATCGCCCGGGCCGCCGATCATGATGTCGATGCCCGGGCCGCCATCGAGCGTGTCATGGCCCGCGCTGCCATCGATCGTGTCGTTGCCGGCATTGCCGAAGAGCCGGTCATGGCCGGCCAGGCCCTGGATGCTGTCGGCATCGGGGGTGCCGCGCAGGGTTTCCGACAGCGTGGTGCCGCGGAAGGTGGCGTTGCCCTGGGATTGCGAGAAGAGCAGGTAGGAGGTGCCGGCATCCGCCCGCCCGGACGGGTCGGCCGTCAGGGCGCCGAGCAGGATATCGGAAAACCCATCGCCATCGGCATCGCCCGCAGCGGCCACGGCGAAGCCCTGGCGGTCATCGCTGGCGGCGCCGTCGAAGCGGAAGACCGAGGCGCTGGTCTGTGCCAGGTCGATATTGGAAAACCCGCCGCCGCCGCCCAGGACAATATAGCTGGAGCCGCTGAACGGCCGGACATTGCTGCCGGCGAGAAAACCGCCGACCAGAATGTCAGAAAAGCCATCGCCATTCACATCGCCCGCGCTGGAGACGGAAAAGCCGGTCTGGTTGTATTGCGCGGCGCCGTCGATGCGGAAGGCGTAGCTGGCCGGATTGTTCAGGTCGATGGTGCCGAAGCCGCTGGCGCGGCCGAGGATGACATAGGCCGAGCCGCTATCCGTGCGGCCATTGTTGTCGGCCCCGGGCGAGCCGATGATGAGGTCGCCAAAACCATCGCCATTGATGTCGCCGGCCGAGGCGACATCGATCAGGGCGGAGCTGCCCACCGAAATGCCGTCGATGCGAAAGCCGCCCTGCCCCAGATTGGCCAGGTTCAGCGTGCCGAACCCCGCCGTCTTGCCGAAGATGACGAAGGCCGAGGCGCTGCTGGGGTCCACGCCCTGCTGGGAGAAAAGGCCGGCGGTGATGATATCGGCCAGGCCATCGCCGTTGAAATCCCCGGCCGAGGCCACCCTGCGGCCGATATTGTCGCCCGGCGCGCCATCGATGCGAAAGGCGCCGGCCCCCGGCGCCGCGAGGTCGACCCCGGTCAGCCCACCCGCCCTACCGAAGACCACGAAGGCGGAGCCGGCGAAGGCGCCGGGGCCATAGCTCGCGTAATACTGCCCGCCGACCAGCACATCGCCATAGCCATCGCCGTTGAAGTCGCCAATGCTGGCCACGGTGCGGCCGGTATAGTCACCCGCCGCCGCGCCATCGATCCGCGCCCCGGCCGTGCCAAGGGGCTGGGTCAGGTCGATGCTGTCGAAGCCTCCGGCCTTGCCATAGACCACCCAGCTCGCGCCATTGTTGAAGCGGCCCTGGGTGTTCTCGAGGCCGGCGCCTACGAGAACATCGCCGAAGCCATCGCCATTCACATCGCCCGCCGCCGAGACGTCGAGCCCATAGGTCGGCAGCCCGTCGAAGGCGGCGCCGGTGATGCGAAAGCCGGCGCTGCCGAGATGGCCCAGGTCGATATCGCCCCAGCCATTGGCGCGGCCGAAGACCACATAGGCGGTGAGGAACCCGCCCACCGGCGCGGATTGCGGGTCCATGCCGATGACGAGATCCGCCAGCCCATCGCCATTCACATCCCCGGCCGAGGCCAGGCTGTATCCGGTGCGGTCCCCCGCACCGGCGCCGATGATGCGGATGCCGCGCGTGGCGGTGAGGCTTGCGAGGTCGAGGGGGCTGGTGAAAGCGGACATGGATGACCCAATGCATAGCTGTGCAGCATTACACATGGCCGCCCGAAGCCGGTGATAGCCCCAATCGGTGAAACCCGCCCGGCGCGACCAGCCAAAACGCGAATCAGCGCGGAAAACCGAGCCGCATCACAGCGACGTGACCGGCCCCACGCGCCCGGCCCCGCGCCGCCTCAGCCCCGCCCGGTCACCGGCAGGAACGCCCCCGTCACCCCGCTCGCCGCCTCGCCGAGCAGGAAACCCATCGCCGCCGCCACCTGCTCCGGCGTCACCCAGCGCGAGGTATCGGCATCGGCCATCGCGGCGCGGTTCTGCGGCGTGTCGATGGTGCCTGGCAGCACCGCATTCACCCGCACCCCCTCGGGCTTGAGCTCCGCCGCCAGGCTCTCGGTCAGCCGCAGCACGGCCGATTTGGCGGCGGCATAGGCCGCGACGCCGGCGCCGGCCTGGATGCCGGCCATGGCGCCGATGCCCACCAGGCTGCCGCCGCGCCCGGCCGCGCGCATCGGCCCCAGCGCCGCCTGGTAGAGGTTGAGCGTGGTGAAGAGGTTGATCTGCAGCATCTGCTGGAACATCGCGGCCGGCGCCTCGGCGATGGGGGCATAGGCGAAGCCGCCCACGGTGTGGCCGACCATGTCGAGCCGGCCCATTTCGGCAAGCACGCGGGCCACCGCGGCCTCGCAGGCGGCGGCGTCCATCAGGTCCACCCCGGCGAGTGCGAGGTGTCCGCCGGGCGGCAGACTGTCCAGCACGGCCTGGACCGGGGCCACCGCGCGGTCGATCGCGACCACCCGCACGCCCTGCCCCACCAGCAGCCGCACCAGCGCGCCGCCGACATTGCCGGCCGCGCCGGAGACGATCGCGACGCTTCGAGTTTCGGTCATCCACGCAATCCCATCCTGTGCGGGCGGAGGTTATGCACCGCACCGCAGCATGGACAAGCGCGGGGTGGTGACACGCTTGCCTTTCCGCCAACCCATCCCGCCCCCCGGCGGCGGCGGCCCCGCTGGACAAACCGCCCCCGAACGTGCAAACGCCGGCCTCAGTTCCGCAGCAACGTCATAAAGACCACGGGCCACGCCGCCTCTTCAGGCGCGCGCCCGCTTTTCCTCATGGAGCCCGTCATGGCCACGCATACCTCGCTCGATCGCATCCGCAACATCGGCATCACCGCGCATATCGATGCCGGCAAGACCACGACGACCGAGCGCATCCTCTACTACACCGGCAAGAGCCATAAGATCGGTGAAGTCCATGACGGCAACACCACGACCGACTACATGGCGCAGGAGCGTGAGCGCGGCATCACGATCACTTCCGCAGCCGTCACCGCGGAGTGGGCCGACCACCGCATCAACATCATCGACACCCCCGGCCATATCGATTTCAACATCGAGGTGAACCGCAGCCTTCGCGTGCTCGACGGCGCGATCTTTATCATCGAGGGCGTGGCCGGCGTGCAGCCGCAATCCGAGACCAACTGGCGCCTGGCCGACCGCTACAACGTCCCCCGCCTGATCTTCGTGAACAAGCTCGACCGCACCGGCGCCGATTTCTACAAGGCCTGCGACACGCTGACGGAAAAGCTGGGCATCAAATGGATCGCCCTCCAACTGCCCATCGGCGCCGAGGACACGCTCAAGGGCGTGGTCGACCTGGTCGAGATGAAGGCGATCATCTGGGAGGGCGACGACCTCGGCGCCAGCTTCCATGACGAACCCATCCCCGACGACATGGTCGAGATGGCCAATGAATGGCGCGAGAAGATGCTCGACATGGTCGTCACGGCCGATGACGAGGCGATGGAAGCCTACCTCTCCGGCGAGCCGGTGCCGGTGGCGCTGCTCAAGCGCGCGATCAAGAAGGGCACGATCTCGGGCGAGTTCCGCCCGGTGATGTGCGGCAGCGCCTTCAAGAACAAGGGCGTGCAGCCGCTGCTCGACGGCGTGATCGATTACCTGCCCAGCCCGATCGACGTCCCCGGCATCAAGGTCGCGCCCGACGAGGGCATGGACGAGACGCAGGAGCGCCGCGCCATTCCGGCCGACCCCGACGCGCCCTTCGCCGGCCTCGCCTTCAAGATCATCAACGACAAATACGGCAACCTGACCTTCGTGCGCGTCTATCGCGGCACGCTGCGTCAGGGTGACATGGTGATGAACACCACCAAGGGCCAGCGCGAGCGCATCGGCCGCATGTTCCAGATGCACGCGGACAAGCGCGAGGAGATCAAGGAGGTCATCGCCGGCGACATCGCCGCCTTCGTCGGCCTGAAGGACACCATCACCGGTGACACCCTGGCCAGCAACGACGACCCGGTGATCCTGGAGCGCATGGCCTTCCCGGTCCCCGTCATCGACATCTCGGTCGAGCCGAAGACCAAGGACGCGGTGGAGAAAATGTCGCTCGGCCTGGGCAAGCTGGCCGGTGAGGACCCCTCGCTGCGCGTCAAGACCGACCAGGAGACCGGCCAGACCATCCTCTCGGGCATGGGCGAATTGCACCTGGAGATCATCGTCGACCGTCTGCGCCGCGAATACGGCGTGGATTGCAACATCGGCGCGCCGCAGGTCGCCTATCGCGAGACCATCACCAAGCCGCACACCCATACCTATACCCACAAGAAGCAGTCCGGCGGTTCGGGCCAATACGCCGAAGTGAAGATTATCTTCGAGCCGAAGGAACGCAATGACGGCATCGAATTCGTCAACGCCGTGGTCGGCGGCTCGGTGCCGAAGGAATACATCCCCGCGGTCGACAAGGGCATCAAGGTGCAGGCCGATACCGGCGTGCTGGCCGGCTTCCCGACGGTGGACTTCAAATACTCGCTGGTCGACGGCAAGTACCATGACGTGGACTCCAGCGCGCTCGCCTTCGAAATCGCCGCCAAGGCCTGCTTCCGCGAGGGCATGAAGATGGCCGGGCCGGTCATCCTCGAGCCGATCATGGATGTGGAGGTGACCACGCCGCAGGACCATGTCGGCGACGTGGTGGGTGACCTCAACCGCCGCCGCGGCGTGATCCAGAACCAGGACATGGCCGGCACCTCGGTGATCGTGCGCGCGCATGTGCCGCTGAAGGAAATGTTCGGCTACATCTCCAACCTGCGCGGCATGACAAAGGGCCGCGCGTCCTTCTCGATGCAGTTCCACCATTATGATCCGGTGCCGCGCAACGTGGCCGAAGAGATCATGAAGCAGAGCGCGTAAGCCACGCGGGTTTTGCGGGAGTACGGGAATCCCCCACGCCAAGCCGGCGCGGGGGATTTTTGTTTCCGGCCCCGATTGCTCCACCGGCAGCATCACCACCGGGCGAGGTTGCCGCCGATGCGGGCAGACCCGCATTGCCGTCGCCATGATTTGCGCCCAGCCTGTCTGTGCTGAGCGCAATGGCATGCCAGCATGACGCGGATTTTCTTGGAGGTTCTGGCTTGTCGACGTCACACCGGCAGATGCATCTCGGCGTTTTCGTGCTGGGCACGGGCAACCACATCGCGGGCTGGCGCTACCCCGGCGCCGCCGACAGTTTTCTCAGCCTCCAGGGCATCCAGACCATCGCCGCCACTGCCGAGCGCGGGAAGTTCGACCTGCTCTTCCTCGGCGACGGGCTCGCCGCCAAGATCGGCGACCACCCCTCCTTCCTCGTGCGCTTCGAGCCCATCACCATGCTCTCGGCGCTGGCGGCCACGACCACCCATCTCGGCCTGGGTGCCACCATGTCCACCACCTATATGGAGCCCTACAACGTGGCGAGGCTCTTCGCCTCGCTCGACCATCTCAGCGCCGGGCGGGCAGCCTGGAATGCGGTGACGAGTTCCGGCCCCCAGGCCGGCGCCAATTTCGGCCGCGAACACCCCCATCACGATGCCCGCTACGAGGTGGCGGAGGAATTCGTCGATGTCGTGCGCGGGCTCTGGGATTGCTGGGATGACGGCGCGGTGGTGGCCGACCGCGCGACGGGGCTTTATGTCGAGCCCTCCAAGGTCCGCGCGCTGGACCATCAGGGCCGGTTCTTCCAGGTGAAGGGCCCGCTGAACACCGCGCGCACGCCGCAGGGCCGGCCGGTGATCATCCAGGCCGGCGCCTCCGAGCCCGGCCTGGAGCTGGCTGCGCGCACGGCCGAGGTTGTGTTCTCGGTGGTGCAGGATTTTGCCGAGGCGCAGGTCGCCTATCAGGCGCTGAAATCGCGTCTGCCGCGCTTCGGCCGCACCGCGGCCGACGTCGCCCTGCTGCCCGGCGTGATGCCGGTGATCGGCGCCACCGACGCGCAGGCCCGCGAAAAGCTCAACCACCTCCAGAGCTTCGTGAGTGCGGAGAACGCCGTCACCATGCTCTCCAGCCGGATGGGCATGGATGTCTCTGGCTTCAACCCCGATGACCTCGTGCCCGACCTGCCATTGCCCGACACCTCGCATGGCTTCGCCCGCGCCATGCTGAGCAAGGCACAGCGCGAAAAAATGACCTGGCGCGACCTCACCAACCTCACCGGTGCGGCGCGTGGCCATTGGGTGATCTGCGGCACGCCCGATGCCATCGCCGACACGCTGCAGGAATGGTTCGAGGGCGAGGCGGCGGATGGCTTCAACATCCTGCCGCCCTATTTCCCCGGCGCCTTCGATGAGTTCGTCGATCTCGTGGTGCCCATCCTGCAGGCGCGCGGGCTGTACCGGCGGGATTATGCCGGGACGACCTTACGGGAGCATCTCGGCCTCCCCCGTCCCGCCAATCCGATGTTCCCCGGCGGCTGAGCGCGTGCGATTTTCCGCGCCACGCCACTCGTCACGCCTGCCCGCCGCGCTATATGTCTTGGCGATGACACAGGCCTCCAGGAGCGCAGGGGAATGATCCATTACCGTCTCCGCTGCGAAGCGGGCCACGAATTCGAAAGCTGGTTCTCCAATAGCCAGGGTTTCGACAAGCAGGCCGCCGCCGGCATGGTGGAATGCCCGGCCTGCGGCGACACGCGGGTGACACGCGCGCTGATGACGCCCTCCGTGGCCAAGGCGCCGGGGGTGAAGGGCCGGCCGGAGGCGGTGCCGGCCGCCCCCGCCACCGTGGAGAAGACCGCGCCGATGCAGGCCGGCTCCAAGCTGGCGGCCGGGCCGATTCCGGCGCAGCTCGTGGCCATGCTGCAAAAGGTGCGGGCCGAGGTGGAGCAGAATTGCGACTATGTCGGCGATGATTTCGCCGAGGAGGCCAGGCGCATCCATCACGGCGAATCCGAGCTGCGCGGCATCTATGGCGAGGCGACGGAGGCCGAGACCGAGGCCCTGCGCGATGAGGGCATCGAGGTCGGGCGCATCCCCTGGCTGCCGCGGGCGGATGGCTAAGGTATAATTTCCTTGTTTTTCGGTAAAATGTTCCTATAATCCTCGGCCCTGCGGAGGAGTGGCCGATGGACTTCATTCCCCTCTCGCGCATGACCCGCAGCGGCGCCCGATTCACCCCTGGCCGGGCTGGAATACGCGATCAGCCACGCCCATCGCCGGGCCGGGGCGGTGCTCGACCTGGCCGGCATCCGCCAGGCCCGCGCGCTCGGCGTGGAAACCGCGATGCGCACCCCGCCGGAATGCCTGCCCGACCCGAATTTGTCCGAGGTCCTGCATTTGCGCGCAAACGGCGCTCAAAACCCCATCCTGTCC
>LNFM01002968.1_pt1 | contig 34462 bp, 30 predicted proteins | sample 596031 | NCBI WGS metagenome assembly LNFM01 (sample SAMN04254537, study PRJNA301005) | activated carbon metagenome | isolation source: dual media filters at the Ann Arbor, Michigan drinking water treatment plant | place: USA: Ann Arbor
GAGGTTGGCGGCATAAGCCGCCGGGGTGAGATAGCCCAACGCCGAGTGCGGACGCCGGTCGTTGTAGTCGTCGATCCAATCCGTGATGCAGCTTCGGGCGTGATCGAGGCCGAAGAACAGGGTTTCATTGAGAAGCTCATCTCGCATCCGGCCGTTGAAACTCTCGCAGAAGCCGTTCTGCATGGGTTTGCCCGGTGCGATGAAGTGCCAGGCGATCTTGTGCTGCTCCGCCCAGGCCAGCATGGCGTTTGACGTGAATTCGGTGCCGTTATCCGAGACGATCATTCCCGGCTTGCCGCGCTGTTCGATCAGGGTGGTCAGTTCGCGCGCCACCCGACGTCCCGAGATGGAGGTGTCCGGGATTGCCGCCAGGCATTCCCGGGTGACGTCATCAACGATGTTCAGGATGCGGAACCGCCGGCCGCAGGCGAACTGATCATGGACAAAATCGAGCGACCAACGGGCATTCGGCCTGGCCTCGACGAGGATCGGCGCCCGTGCCCCTACAGCACGGCGTCGAGCGCGCCGTTTGCGCACGGTAAGGCCTTCCTCCCGATAGAGCCGGTAGATCCGATTGATGCCCGATGGTTCGCCTTGCTGGCGCAGCAGGACGAACAGCCGGCGGTAGCCGAAGCGCTTGCGCTCATTGGCGAGCTCACGCAGCCGCAATCGCAGGCCCGTGTCCGGCGGCCGGCGCGAGCTATACCGGACCATCTTGCGATCGGCGTTGACGATGGCGCAGGCCCGCCGCTCTGAGAGGCCCAGGTCGGCCTGCAGATGCGCGACACCCTCGCGCTTGGCGGCGGGCCCTACCATTTTTTTGCCAGAAGCTCGCGAAGGGCGGCCGCATCCAGCATCTGCTCCGCCAAAAGCTTCTTCAGCTTCGAGTTCTCGTCCTCGAGCTGCCTCAGCCGCTTGGCCTCGGGGACATCCATGCCGCCGTATTTGGCCTTCCAGTTATATAGCGTCGCTTCCGAGACCCCGTGCTTGCGCGCAAGATCGGCGGTCTTTGCCCCCGCCTCATGCTCGCGCAGCACCCCAATAATCTGCTCTTCCGTAAACCTGGCTCGCTTCATTTGTCCGTCCTTCAGAAGGCCGGACTCTAACTTCAACTGGAGGAAATCGGCAGGGGCAGGTCACCAGCTTACTTCGAGCGAGTCCGCCAAGACGGCCTAAGAGAGTACGTCGTACTTCAAAACGGCTGGAACAACGTATTCGCCGCACCAACCATCTATGCCGTGTCGCTCGAAAAGCTCTCGCATATACGAGCCTTCGGGCGGCCGCATTAACTTATCGACACCATTGTTCAACAATGAGGAGTTCCAGAGATGCAAAAATGATGCACCAAGAACTCTTGACTGGCAGAAGGATTTCATCGACGGCTTCAATGGGGCCAGAGCTTGCATAGGTGAGATCGGATAACAGACATCAGGGCCGCTTGCCTCACGCACTCTGTCCATCCGTCTAGCCATTTCAGTAATTAGGCGAGGGCCGGTTTCCCCCCATTTTACTTTCCTGCCCATGCACAGCGCTTCTTCGTAACAAGCGATCATCATGGAATCATTCTGCTGAAACTTTATAACTGCGACATTTATGAATTCATCGTCCTCAAAAGCAAAAAACTCAAAAGCCAACGAGACGCTAGCCGACAGGCAAACAACATCTGTATCTATCCACCAACCGCCGCGATCTGCCAACAATCGGTAGCGAAAAAGATTTGCAAAACAGGCGGGCGAGCCTCGGTTGGGCCCGTTATCGTACGTAAAAAAGTCTTCCCTCGGGAGAACTTCCGTGGCCGGCCGAAAAAGGACTCCATCAGGAGCTGAAATATGATCTTCATAAGTATATAGTTCGACCCGATGGCCGTGATCGAGGAACGACTTTAAGCTCAGCATCTCATAGGGCGACAGTTGGCCTCCGTGCCAAAAGGTTTGAAACACTTGCATAAAAATCCCAGCCTCTGAAAAAAGAATTGACCCTTTGACCTTCCCCGACGGCGTGGTCCATTCAAATGTTTGATCCGGCACTTACGCTTAGCAGGAGAATCCATCGGGCTTAATCGAAACAAACCGAGCATCCGATATGAGCCGTAAAATTGATTCCGAATACCCGGGCTATTTCGAGATTGTGGAAGGCCGGCAGAGCAGACTAGTGCAGGCCGCGAAAGCGATTTACTCCGCCACAGGTGAGTTTGGCACCATCGCTTTTTGCTCGTTTGTATTCATTATTGCGTGCGCCGCAATGTTTGCCAACGGACTACCTTACGCTGATGATTACAACCTTATCGCTGCGCAGCGGCAAGATGGTTATTGGGCGCCAACAGCGATGTTCCAAGCCATGTGGGGTTATTGCCGCATGATTTACACAACTCTGATGGCGCCAGTCTATTGGTATCTCGGAGAACACCTTTGGCTCATGCGCAGCGCAGGTCTTCTATTGCACGTCGCTACGGCAGCCCTACTATTTTTGGTTACAAAAAGTTTTGGCATGTCCGGCCCCGCACGTTATCTGACCTTCGCATTATTCTTATTCTTCCCATACTCTTTGGAGGCCATCGCATGGCCAGCCAACGTCACGCAATACCCCCTCGCTTTATTTCTCGCGATAGCCGGCGCGTCGCTGCTCTTGTTGCCTAATCAGAATGTTTTCATTCTATCACTCGGAGCCCTACTGTTGGGGGGGGCATTCTGGGTCCATGAACAGGTCGGGCCGGTAACAGTATTATTCTTGGTGCTTTGCATTGTTTTGAAGTTCTCCCGGCGACGGGCTACGGCGGCTACGATGGTATTAACTCTTATTTTGGGAAACGTTGCACTACTGTATTTTACGCGGGGCACCAATATACGATTGTCCGGTCCTGCGGCAGGAACGTTCGGCAATATCATCTCCAATTTTCGGTACTTCGAGCAACTAGTTCGCACGACGCCCATAGGAGATTTTTACTATGCGGCTGGTGGTATTGCACCATCATTCGCGTGGATCGCCCTCATCGTGCTATGCGCAAGCGCTGTATTTCTTTCAGGCCTGCTCAGCCCCTCCCCACTACCGCCTGGGATGGCTACGCCTCCACGTTTTCTGGCGACCAGTTTCGTGATGGCGCTAGGAGCCTACGTTGTCAGCCTCGTTCCTATTTTGATGTCGCCGTTTCCATGGCATACGGGGCGCGTGATATACATTCCGTTCCTTGCCTTCGCGCTCGCCGCGGGTTTTGCGGCAGAACTCTTCATTCGAATCCACAGTTTTTTTCGCGTAACCGGCGCGGCAATTGCCGCCCTGGTGGTTTTGTGGGGCAGTCTTGCTTTGCAGGCGGAAGCTGAGGCATTCGATTTTCAGACGAGAGTCAACTTTAGTCGAAGCAGCGCGCTCAGTGCGCTGGTAGGGACGGAAATCAAACAAGGAAAGACCGCATTGATCGTCGGAGGTTTTCCTGGTGTCGACACTGCGCGTCCGTATTTCGGAGAGCATTTTATTGGCATGACGCCTGGCGAACTGAAGTCGATGCTTGGGATGAGAATTTCCGGCCCATCGCCGTTTCCCCTACTTATCTCTGGCGCTTCTACGGCGCATTTCTGCAAATCCCACGAAATCGTCGCCGGCAAGCCCGCGATGTCATCAGAAGCGCTTTTGTTGAGAGAAGCGAATAAGACCATCATTGCACTATGGCACAACGACAAGTGGGTAATTCAACGCGATTTGCCGAACCCGGAGCTGCAAGATTTTTTACCACGCTTACAGCCATGCATCGCTGATTAAGTGAGGCTCTTCCAAAAAATGCGGCCCTTTATGGCATCCATAGAGCCCATTTCGCAAAGAGCGCGTTGACAACACCGGGATCGCAGGCGTGATATTCTTGCGAATCCAAATTACTAATTACGCTCCTAGCAATTTTGCCGACGAAGTGAGTTTGTGCCTGCGCATACCATCTTGTCAACAACGACCGCATCGTATTTGAGATATCAAAGAAATCACGGGGATTTGCTTCTTTTTCCTGCTGAAGTATGAAAAGGTTATAAAGCTCAGGCGCCGCGTTGCAAATTGGTCGGGGTTCGATTGTCGGAGCTGGCGCGGCATACTGCAGGTGGTGTCACCAGAATCTGCAGTCATTGGCGTGCCCGCGAGACCTCAGATCCCACCCAAAACACGCAGCTAGCTAGCTCGTGAGTTGCACAGTGATTTCATATTGCAGACTTGGGAGAATGGTGCATTAGCTATTGAGAGGGGCTACTTCAGGAGGTAAGTTTTTGTCACGGGACGTGTGGTTGCGGCCCAGTCGGCTAAGCGCTACGTCGGCTAAGCGCTACGGATGAGTGCTGGATGTCAATCTAGGAACGGCGATCAATCTTCACAAGATTTGACGATCTGTCCCGCTGCAGCCGTGACAATGAAACGAAACATACACTATACTAGGTTGAACGAAAGTTAGTAGCACGAAAACATGATCATTGTTACTGGCGGCGCGGGATTCATCGGTTCGAATTTTATTCTGGACTGGCTGGCACAGAGTGACGAGCCGGTGGTCAATTTAGACAAGCTTACCTATGCCGGCAATCTGCAAAATCTTGAGTACCTGAAGAACGATAGGCGCCACACATTCGTTCGCGGCGACATTTGTGACCTTGAGCTGACCTCGAAACTCCTTGCGACGCACCGGCCGCGCGCGGTGATCAATTTCGCTGCGGAAAGCCATGTTGACCGATCAATTCATAGTCCTGGCGAGTTCATTCAAACGAATATCGTCGGCACGTTTCACTTATTACAGTCGGCACTGAATTACTGGAGTCATTTAGACCGCCCGGCGAAATGTGAGTTTCGGTTTCTGCATATTTCGACCGACGAGGTTTACGGTACGCTGGGTGCGGATGATCCCGCTTTCACGGAAGCAACTGCGTACCAACCCAACAGTTCCTATTCAGCGAGCAAAGCGGCGAGCGATCACCTGGTCCGCGCCTTCCACCACACCCACGGCCTTCCGGTCCTCACGAGCAACTGCTCGAACAATTACGGTCCCCACCATTTTCCGGAAAAGCTCATCCCGCTGGTCATCCACAACGCGCTGGCAGGCAAGCCGCTGCCGATCTACGGCGACGGTCGGCAAATCCGTGATTGGCTATATGTCGGCGATCACTGCAGAGCGCTCCGCCGGATACTCGATCGCGGCGCGCCCGGGCAATCCTACAATGTCGGCGGCGGCAACGAGAAAACAAACCTGGAGGTCGTGAATACGCTATGCGCGACGCTCGACGAACTTCAGCCACGCGACGATGGCCAGCCCTACAAATCCCTTATTGCATTCGTTAAAGATCGGCTAGGGCACGACCGTCGCTATGCGGTCGATGCGTCGAAACTTGCTCGCGAGCTTGGTTGGAGCCCGGTTGAAACTTTTGAAACCGGTATCCGAAAGACGGTGCAATGGTACCTCAACAACCAGGATTGGGTGAGGAATGTCACAAGCGGCGAATACCAAAAATGGATTCAAGCCCAGTACGCCAGCGAGGATCTGTAAAGGCTTTCGGCCTGCTTTCGTAAGCGCGTGTTGTTTAATCGGGTAATTCGTGCGCTCGATTTGGCTTGCTGGCCAGACGCAAGGTATCTTGCCGAGCCAATCGTGATGAATGCTAGGCTTAGGCATATGACGACACTGCTTTTCGGAAGACAGGGCCAACTCGGCAGAGAACTGTCACGCTCTCTGTTGCCACTCGACACGGTCGTCGCAGCGGGGCGTGACGAAGTGGATCTTCAAGATATACCTGCACTACGACAGTTTCTGGAGGCCAAGGCACCCCGGGTGATCGTCAACGCTGCCGCTTACACGGCGGTCGACAAGGCCGAGGCTAATGAGGCGACGGCTTGCCAGGTCAACGCAGCGGCGGTCCAAGCCATGGCAATATACGCGCGGCAGGAGGCCGTGCTTCTAGTTCACTATTCGACCGATTACGTGTTCGACGGTGAAAAGACCACTGCCTATTGCGAGGACGATGCGACAAATCCTCTCAACGCTTACGGACGAACCAAACTGAGTGGGGAAAATGCAATCCTTACAAGTGGCTGTGAAGCGCTGCTTTTCCGTACCAGTTGGGTATTCTCGTCGCAGGGTAGTAACTTTATCAAGACAATCCTTCGGTTGGCTCGTGAGCGTGAAACGCTCAACATCGTCGCGGACCAGTATGGCGCGCCGACCTCGGCCGAGCTGATCGCCGATGTTACGGCGCTGGCCGTTTCTGCGTGGCGTCGCCGCGCCATGACGCCCGGCATTTATCACATGACGGCGGCAGGCGAGACGACTTGGCATGGCCTTGCCTGCTATGCCATTCGGAAGGCGATGTCGAAAGGCGTTGCCTTCAAAGTCGATCCAGTGCAGGTCCGTCCCATCACGACGGCCGATTATCCCCTGCCTGCCCGGCGCCCAAAGAATTCGCGTCTGGACACGCGAGCCGTTTCTGATGCGCTCGGGCTTCGTTTGCCCGATTATCGAATTTATGTCGATCGTGCTATCGACCAGCTCATTTCGACAGGATATTTATGATGGATCGTAAAGGTATCATTCTGGCCGGCGGCGCGGGTACGCGACTGCATCCCGCTACGCTTGCGGTCAGCAAGCAATTGTTGCCAGTGTTTGACAAGCCGATGATCTATTATCCCTTGAGCACGCTGATGCTCGCGGGGGTGCGGGATATCCTAGTTATTTCCACACCGCAGGATACGCCACGCTTCGAACAATTGCTGGGAAACGGTTGTCAATGGGGGCTTAATCTCCAATACGAAGTTCAATCTTCGCCAGATGGTCTGGCGCAGGCACTTCTGATCGGCGAGAACTTTATCGGCGACAGTCCGTCTGCCCTCGTGCTCGGCGACAATATTTTTTATGGCCATGATATGCATCAGTTGTTGCATCGCGCCAGTTCCCGTTCCAAGGGCGCCAGCGTGTTCGCCTATCACGTGCATGATCCCGAGCGGTATGGGGTTGTCGAATTTGAACGCGGCAAGGTTATATCGTTAGAGGAAAAGCCGGCCCAGCCGAAATCCAACTATGCCGTGACAGGATTGTATTTCTACGACAGCCAGGTTGTCGGTCTGGCGAAGAAACTTAAGCCGTCGACGCGCGGCGAACTCGAAATCACCGACCTCAACCGTCTTTATTTTGAGAAGGGGGAGCTCGACGTGGAGATCATGGGTCGCGGATATGCCTGGCTCGATACCGGCACACATGAGTCACTGCTGGATGCCGGCCAGTTCATCGCCACGCTCGAACGTCGTCAAGGGCTGAAGGTCGCCTGTCCGGAAGAAATCGCCTATCGGAAAAAATGGATCAATGGGTCGGAACTGGAAAGGTTAGCACAGCCGCTGGTCAAGGGCGGTTACGGTCAGTATCTATTGCGTCTGCTAAAGGAAGAAGTGTTCTGAATCGCCGCGGCCACTTCTGGGGTATATCGCGACAGGGCAGGGAAGTTGATGAAAGTCGTTCAAACAAAATTACGTAATGTCCTCATTCTGGAGCCCAATGCGTTCAATGACGACCGAGGCTTCTTTTTCGAAAGCTTCAATCAGAACCAATTCAACCAGGCGGTCGGGAAAGACGTCAGGTTTGTGCAAGATAACCATTCCTGTTCAATACAGAATGTCTTGCGCGGCTTGCACTACCAAGTGCGGCAAGAGCAGGGAAAGTTGTTGAGGGTGACACTCGGCGCGATTTTCGACGTGGCAGTCGATATCCGCAAGTCTTCTTCGACGTACGGGCAATGGGTCGGTGAGATCATCAGTGCCGAGAACAAGCGGCAAATGTGGATTCCGGAAGGCTTCGCGCATGGCTTTCTGGCTCTGACAGAGACCGCCGAAGTCCAGTATAAGACCACCGATTTCTGGGCGCCCGAGTACGAGCGCTGCATCGCATGGAACGACCCGGATCTGGCGATTGACTGGCCGCTACAGGGCACGCCTAGGCTGTCAGCCAAGGATTCCAGGGGGGGCGCCTTCGCGAATGCGGAGGTTTTCTCCTGATCGCCTCGACGTGGCGTAAGTCGGCCGGACGTGACGGCAGCAGTAATGGCGGAGTGGTGCACCGGCGCCATCCGGCAAAATGAGGTCCGCTGTTGAATAGCAGTGAAAGAGTTGCGCTCGTGACCGGCGCGTCGGGTTTCGTCGGCACCGCGCTCTGCCCGGTTCTCGAGGGCGCGGGTTGGGTAGTCCGCCGGGCGAGTTCCAGCAAGTCGGGGCCGGGCTGGTCGACCGTCCACCCGTTTGACCGGGATATCGACTGGCGCACGCCGCTCGCGGGCTGCACGGCGGTCGTCCATCTTGCCGGGCGGACTCATATCACGCGTGGCGAGCCTGATGATCACGACGTGCTCTATCGTCAGATCAACACGGCGGCGACGCTGCAATTGGCCCGTGAGGCCGTGGCCGCAGGTGTCCGGCGTTTTGTGTTCATCAGTTCAGTCAAGGTAGCCGGGGAGGGGCAGGAAGAGCCCTATCGCGAAGCCGACATGCCCTCGCCCCAGGATAGCTATGGCCGATCGAAATGGGCCGCCGAGCAAGGCCTCGCCGAGCTGTGCCGGGAGTGTTCGATGGAACTCGTCATTCTGCGCCTGCCACTGGTTTACGGACCGCATGTCCGTGGCAATTTTCTCAAGTTGATGGAATGGGTCGATCGCGGAATCCCGCTGCCATTCGGCAGCATCGCGAACGCCCGAAGCCTGCTCGGTGTGGAAAACCTCGCCGATGCCATCACGGTGTGTCTGACCCATACCGCCGCAGCCGGGCGGACCTATTTCGTCTCGGACGGTCAGTACGTATCGACGCCCGGATTGATCCGGCGGATTGCGGTGGCGCTGGGTCGGACGCCACGGCTGCTGCCGGTACCGGTGCGCCTGCTCGATTGGGTAGGGCGTTCGATCGGCCAAGCAGCCATGTTGCAGCGGCTGACGGGTTCGTTGACGGTCGACAGCAGCCGGATTAGCCATGAGTTGCAGTGGACCCCACCCTACTCGCTCGATGCCGGCCTTCGACACACTGCGTCATGGTATAGCTCATCCGTCGCCAAGCGACGCTGCAAGCACGGTTCGTAGGATTTCCCCTTGGCGGTATATAGGCGGTTTCGCTTCTTGGTCGTCGTCGCCGCCGCGAATTCTGCAAAGGTCTCTGAATGAAAGCGCCGGCGTCCTTATCGCGCGATAATTCATTGCCGCGGCGCAAGCTCGTCTATCTTGTGACCGAGGACTGGTTTTTCGCGATCCACTTTCTCGAAGTGGCGCGCGCGGCCCGCAACGCGGGTTTCGAGGTCGTGGTCGTCACCAATGTGCGTGACCATCGGCAAGCCATCGAGGCGGAAGACATCCGCCTGGTTCACTTAACGGCGGATCGGCGCTCGCTCTCGCCGCTGGCACTGTTGCGCTTGTTTCGGCAACTCCGCCGGATCATCGCCTTCGAAAGCCCGTGCGTAATTCACGCCGTCGCTCTGAAGTCGGTGGTTCTCGGCGGACTGGCGGCGCTGCTGCTCGGCAAGGGCGATCCGTTTCTGGGATCGTTCACGGGGCTTGGTTATTTGTGGAGCGGCGACGGCGTGGTCAGACGTGGCGCACGCGCGCTCGTCCGCGGCTTGATCGTCTGGTTTGCCCGTGATCGACGCACGATCTTCTCATTCGAGAACGAGGATGATCGGCGGGAATTTTCCGCTCTCAAAAATGCGGTCGTGATCGGGGGATGGGGCGTCGACCTTGATGCGCCGCCGCCGAGGCCGGGCAGTCGCGCCGTGACACGGGTCGTCTTCTTGGGGCGGATGCTGCGGGCGAAGGGCATTTCGGACACGGTGGAGGCGGTGCGACTGGCGCGTGCCGAGGGCGCCAAGGTCGAACTGGAGCTTTGGGGTTCGCCGGACCCCGGCAACCTAACCAGCCATACGGTCGCAGAGCTCGAGGCGTTTTCGCGGATCGATGGGGTGCGCTGGTGCGGCGAGGCGCAAGATATTGCGGCGGTTTGGCAACGCGCCGACATAGCAATTCTGCTGTCGGAACGAGAGGGAATGCCGCGCTCGCTCATCGAAGCTGCGGCGAGCGGCTTGCCGATGATCGCAACGGACGTGCCGGGGTCTCGTTCCATCGTCCGCAACGGGATTGATGGGTTACTTGTGCCGTGCCAAAAGCCTGACATGGTGGCGCGAGCGATCGTCACGCTCGCGCAGGATGCAGATCTCAGGGCTGCGATGGGAACAAGGGCCCGTGCAGGCTTCGAGGAGAGGTTTTCGACGGCAACGGTTGTTCCAAAAGTGCTCGACCTGTACTTAAGGTTGAGAAAAATGAACAATCTCAACCTGAGTTCATCGGCGGAACGGTGAAGAATAGTGGAATGATCGAAATGGATAAATTCTATCAGGGTCGCAAGGTTCTGGTCACGGGGGCCGGCGGGTTCATCGGCAGCCATCTGACAGAGGCCCTCGTGAACGCCGGCGCGGACGTCACCGCGATGATCAAGTACAGCTCGGCGTCCGTTTGGGGAAACCTCGAACACGGGTCGACAAGGCTCAAAAGTTCGGTGAAGGTTGTCGCCGGCAACGTCGAGGATTCCGATTTCATTGCGGATGTTGTCCGCGGCAAAGATGTCGTGTTCCATCTTGCGGCGCTGATTGCAATTCCCTATTCCTACGTGGCGCCGCGAAGCTATATCCGCACCAACGTCGAAGGCACGCTGAACATCGTCGAGTCCGCACGCCGGCTCGGCGTCTCCCGCGTGGTGCATACATCCACTTCGGAAGTGTATGGCAGCGCGCTCAGAGAGCCGATTGACGAAGATCATCCGCTCCAGGGCCAGTCGCCCTATTCGGCGTCCAAGATCGGCGCGGACAAGATCGCCGAAAGCTATTACCGCTCATTCTCCACACCCGTCGTTACATTGCGCCCGTTCAATACGTTCGGGCCGCGCCAGTCTGCCCGGGCCTTCATCCCGACCATCATTTCGCAGGCGGTGTGCCGCGACGTGATTGAACTCGGCGCGCTCGATCCGCAGCGGGACATGACGTTTGTCGGTGACACCGTCGCAGGCTTTCTTGCTGCCGGTTCCACGCCCGGCATAGAAGGCGAGACGATCAACCTCGGCACCGGCGAGACGTTCTCCATCGGCCATTTCGCCGAGCGCATCCTGGCACTCATGAATTCGAAGAAGCAGATCGTTCAGGACCAAAAGCGCATACGCCCTGCGGGCAGCGAAGTTCTGAAGCTCGTTTCCGACAATCGGAAAGCGCAGCGCCTGCTTGGCTGGGAACCGAAGACCTCGCTCGATGACGGCCTCAGGCATGCGATAGAGTTCGTCGAGGCCAATATCGGTCTGTACCGGACTGACGTCTATAATGTGTAATACGTGGACCCGTGCGGGAGCAACGCGATGAAAGCTGTCATCATGGCCGGCGGCAAGGGGACGCGCCTGCAGCCTTTCACGGCGTCGTTTCCAAAACCATTGGTACCGCTCGGCGACATGCCGGTGCTGGAATTGCTGCTGCGGCAATTGAAGGCGGCCGGCATCGACGAAGTTATTCTCGCGGTCAACCATCTTCATCACCTCATTCGCGCGTTCTGCGGAGACGGTTCCAGTTTCGGCCTGAAGATCGACTACGTACTCGAGGACAGCCCGCTCGGAACGGCGGGTCCGATGGCCGCCGTGCTCAACCGGCTTGGCGACAATTTTATTGTCACCAACGGCGACCTTTTGACGAATTACGACGTCGCCAAGATGGTTCGCGATCATCAGGAACAGGGTTCGGCAGCGTCGATCGCGGTGTTCGAGCGCAAGCTGAAGATTGATTTCGGTTTGGTCGAGGTTGATGAGGCCATGCGGCTGACGGGCTACCGCGAGAAGCCAACCTATACCCATCTCGTCAGCATGGGGCTCTACGTAATGAACCGCGCCGCGGTGGCGCCCTATCTCAAGGTCGGCTGCTATCTCGACATGCCGCAGTTGATGCAATTCCTGATTGATGCAGGTGAAAACGTGCAGTGCCGCAAGCAGGACTGCCTCTGGCTCGACATCGGCAGGCCCGACGACTACGCGATGGCGCAGCAGGTGTTCGAAGAGAAGCGCGAGCTGTTTCTGAAAGATTGACCGATGTCAGTTGCGCTCGTAACCGGCGCCAATGGATTTCTCGGCCGTTATCTCTGCCGCGAACTCTCAGGCCGCGGCGGCGAAGTCATTGCGCTTGCCAGATCTCCTGGGCGCGGAATCGGGCGTTCGATCGTCCTTTCCGGGCTTCCAACCCGGGAAAATCTGGCGGCCGTGCTGGAGACGGTCAGGCCCGATGTGGTCTATCATCTGGCCGGAACCAGCCGCTCCGATGATCTCGAGTCACTCTACCAATCCAATGTGCTGTTCGCGGCGCATCTGCTTGAAGCGGCGCTTGGCGCGGGAGTTCGAGCGACGGTGGTGCTGGTCGGGAGCGCCGCGGAGTATGGTCGCCCGCTTCATGCCGATGGCAAGGTGCGCGAAACGGATTCCTGTTCGCCGATTAGCGCCTACGGTATTTCCAAGCTGGCACAGACCCATCACGGACTTGCTGCCGCGGCAAGGGGCTTGCCGGTAGTGATTGGCAGGCTCTTCAATCCGATCGGCGCGGGCGGCGCCTCGACAACGGCACTTGGCAGTTTCGTCAACCAGATCGCCGCGATGCCCGCGAAGGGCGGCGCGCTGAAAACCGGACCACTCAACGCGGTGCGCGATTTCGTACATGTCGCGGACGCGGCGCGCATACTCGTAGATCTCGCCGAAAACCCGGCTGCGCGAGACCAGATCGTCAATCTATGCACTGGGGTGGGCACCGGTCTCCAACATCTCGTCGACCGCCTCATCGCGATTTCCTCCGTCCCACTGATCCATCAACTCGATCCGGAGCGGCATGGGACCAGCGATCTCGATATCGTAGTCGGCGATGCGACGCGTCTTGCAAGGCTAGGAGTATCCATCGCAGCGCCTGATTTCGACGTCGTGCTACGGGACATTCTTGCCGACGCCCGGCGCGATCGCGGAATCGCGCGGGAAGCGCCGTGAGCATCGCACCAGTCAGCGTCGTTATTCCCACGTTTCGGGATGGTGACGCCTTGCGGAGAGCTTTGGCGTCGGTCGCGCGACAAATGTTGCGGCCCGCCCAGGTCATCGTCGTGGATGATGCCGGAGGCGATGAACGGGTCGTTGGGATCTGCGCGGCTGCGGAGATCGGCCATGTCGAACTTGTCCGGCTGCCCCGAAACATCGGGCCGGGCGGCGCGCGAAATGCCGGCATTGCCGCGGCCAGTCAGCCCTTTCTAGCGTTTCTGGATGCCGATGATGAGTGGCACCCAAACAAGCTGGAGATCCAGATGGCGCTGATGCAAAGCGATACCCGGCCGAGCTTCAGCGCGCACCTAAAGGGGTTTAGTGGCGCAGCCTGGCCGGATCTCGGAGACGGCCATGCGCCGGAGATGATCCGGCGGTGGCCGATCCTGCTGTCCAACCTTGCACCGATTTCGACCGTCATAATCCGTAGAGATGAGATTCACCATCAATTCCCGTTGGATTATGCCGGCGAGGATTACGCCTTCGTCACCGCGAACTTGCTCTGCGGAGCGCGCGGTGTAAAGATTAACGAGACATTGGCACGGGCGGACAAACCAGCCTTCGGCGCAGGCGGCCTTAGTGGCCGGTTACATGCCATGCAACTCGGCGAGATGCGCACTCATTTTAGGCTATGGCGGAACCGCCTGATACGCGGCTGGGAATACGCGGCGTTGGTTCCCTGGACGCTGGTAAAATACCTCAGGCGTCTGTTGCTTGTCCTGCTAAGGCGACTTTCTGAGCCTGCCGCTTGACCATGATCGCGGCTTCCAGCGCTTCGATGTAATTATCACCCATCTGACTCTCCGACAGCAGTTGTCTGGCGGTATCGAGCGCGTTCTGTTTCATGGCTGCCAGCCGAGCCGGGGCTTTCACAAGCTTGCGAATGTTTTCAGCGAACTCCAGCGGATCAGCAGGCCTGCACAGCACACCACAGCCACCTTCGCCGATTAACGCCGGAATGCCCCCGACGCGTGACGCCATGATCGCGCATCCCGATGCGAGTGCCTCGAGGAGCGCGACCGGGCGGCCATCCAGACGCGAGGGTAGTACAAAGATGTCGTAAAGTGCGAAGTAATCAAGCGTGCTATCGACGTGACCGAGGAACTCGATATTCGTGCCCGCTGGCAGTGACGCCAGTTGCGATTTTATATTGTCGAGAAGCGGACCCGCGCCTGTCATTACGAAGCGCGCCAGGGGCTCGTCGCGCAATGCCGCGGCGATCTGGAGGAAAACCTCTGGCGCCTTTTCTTCGGAGAGCCGTCCGGAAAAGCCAATAACGATCTGCTCGTCTTTGATGCGGAGTTCTGCGGCAAGCATTTTCGGGCGCTCCGCACTGAAGCGGGAGACGTCGATGCCGCTCTCGATCATACGCACACGGTTCGAGGGCCAATTTTGGGTGTGGTAATAGGCCATGACTTCGGGATTTTCCCCAATCGCCAACGTAATATCGGCTTGGTGGAGCGCATGCGAGTGGGCGTGACCCTGAGTGTTAAACAAAAGATCGACGACGGCCAGTTCCGGAAAGGTACGCGCGATCTCGGGTAACAGGTTGTAGATCATTGTGCTACCCGCGAGCAGCATAGCATCAAACTTGCGGCTGGCGAGGAGATAGCGGATGAAGTCATCGCATTCCGCTGGATCGCTAAGGAATTGCCGAAGCATGTAGACTTCGTTGCAATGTGCTGTGAACCAGGAAGCCGTGGACTCGTGACCGACCTGGTACAGCGTCGAAATTACGGTCACATGCCAGCCTTTCGCGACGAGTTGTCGCGTGACCGAGGCCAGCAGACGCTCTGCGCCGCCGACGATCAGGTAAGGCACGGCGATCAGCACCGAGCGTCGCACTTCTTGCCGACGCGACTGCCGCGCCGTCAATGTGGCGCCGGGAACCCGCGAAACCAGCCGCCGTCTCGCTTGCCCGGCGGAGGTTTTGAAGGCAGCGGGCGAGAGCAGTTGTCGGCTTCGTTCGAGGATAGCAAGCCGCTGCGCGCTCGGCTTCATAACGTCGGGCGCCGAGGACAGCGAGCCCCCGGCATGAATGCGATAATTGAAGAGATGCTCTCCCACGATGTTGCGGAGCCGCGCTCCGGTGGCGGCGATTCTCAGCCAGAAGTCCCAGTCTTCGGGGACATGGTCCCCGCCTTTGCCAGTATCGTGGAAACCGCCGACGGCTTGCCACAATTTCTTTTTGAACACGGCGCAGGTTGGGATGTGGTTGCCAATCGTCATGTCCCGAAGAGTAGGGAATTCCAACACATCGATCTCGCCTTGGCGCGCTCCGACCAAGTTTATGCCGGTTGACACCACATCGTATCGGTAATTCTCCAGCAGGTAGACTGCCTTCTCTAGATAGGTCGGCTCAATTGTGTCATCGGCATCGAGACAGCAAATATAGCGGCCCCTTGCTACACTGATGCCGAAGTTTCGGTTTGCGCCGACCAACTGGCCTCGCTCCTGGTAGAGGATCCGGGTGCGCGGGTAGTTGAGTGCTCGCACGATGTCCACCGTTTCCGCGTCTGTCGAGCCACCTTCGACCACGATGATCTCGGTGTCGACCAAGGTCTGTGCGAGAACCGACTCGATAGCCTGTCCGACGAACCGTCCGTAGTTGAAACACGGGATAATCACCGATACGAGCGGATCGTCATCGTGCAGGTCGTCAGTAGCGAGCAAGTACGCAGGCAAATTGGGACGAAAATATTCGGGCTTGCTGAATCTTCGACGGATCGTTTGAAAATAGTAGCGAAACGCTCTTGCAACTCGCTTAAACTCACCTCTGCCAAGCGCGCTGAGGCCGCGCATGACCAGGTTAAGATAGCGTTTGAGGGTGAAGATGGTGGGGGTACTCATTCTTATCGGGGCTTGAAAATGAACTCTATTAAAAAATATCTTAACCCCTCATGGCTCTTTTTGGTAGAGTCGATTCCACCGCAGGGACTATTGGTCATTAGATGCATCTCACGCTCAGGCGGAAGACTCATCTGCCAAGCGTAGTGACGCTAGATAAGCGGTGGCAATGTCTTCGACCGGGCCCATCTCTTTCGCCATTCCCTTCTCGAGCCAGACAGCATTTTTGCAGAACTGCCGAATGATGTCCATGTCATGAGACGCGATCACGAAAATGCTCGCGTCGTCCAGCAGGCTCTCGATGCGCCTGCGCGCTTTCTTGATAAATCGTGCGTCGCCGCTACTGATCATCTCATCCATAATCACGATGTCCGGCTGGATGGATGTTGAGATCGCGAAGGCGAGACGCATGAACATGCCTGCGGAGTATGTCCGCACCGGCATGTCAAGGAACTCGCCGAGTTCGCTGAATTCGGCAATCGATGGTGATAGCTCACGGGCTTCCGCAAAGGTGAGCCCCATGAACGCGCAGCGGAAGATAATGTTGTCCCATCCGGTGGCCTCGGTATCCATCCCGAGGGTTATGTCGGTAAATGACGTGATTCTGCCCTCTATGTCGATTTCGCCGCTTTGCGGCGTGTAGACGCCCGCGAGCGCACGCAACAGGGTAGTCTTGCCAGCGCCATTGTGACCGAGCAGGGCGATACGCTCACCGCTCTCGAGGTCGAGCGAGAGATCCTTGATCGCTTCGACGACCACCGTCTGGTTGTGGCTAACGATTTTTCCGCCAAGGCGAGAGAAAATCGTTGTCCGCAGCGAACGGGAATGGGCGTTGAAGATTGGGTAAGAGATCGAGATGTTCTTGAGGCGAATATGAGCCATCCGATCAGATCCAGTAAATCACGCGCGTGCGGTAGTGCCCGACGAAAGGCAGCGCGAGCATTACCGCGACCGCGGCATATACCACCGTTACGGCCCAGGTCTCTGGAGCCGGGGGATTGCCGAGGATGGGATCGCGTACAATCGCGAGAAAAACAGAAAACGGGTTGACCAGGTTGATCCATTGGTAGTCGGCCGGCATGAAATCTGGCTTCCACAGCACGGGTGTGATGAAATAGGCGACTTGAGTGATGCTCTGCGTCAGCGGGGTCGTGTCGCGGAACCGGGTGCCGATGATCGCCAGGGGATAGGCGACGGACAGAAGGAAAACAAGATTGAGCAGGAGACCCGGCACCACCAACAACATTCCTGGGGTCGGCCAGATTCCGAATACGACAAATACCACAACGATAATGACGGCGTTGTGGGCGAGAACGATTAGGTTGCGGTAGCACAGCGCGTAGATGGCGACGGACAGGCTCGTTCGCTGGTTCACGAAAAGGTTGCCGATCACCGTGAAGGCGGTGGTCGCGTCGTTCAAAATTCCGGCGAGCAGGAACCAGAAGATCATGGCGACGCTGATATAGGGCAGAATGCCGCTCACCGGCTGTCGCCATAGCAGCGACCACACCAGTCCCAAGGCCAGGATTGTTACGGCCGTCGAGAGCGTCAGCCAGAATTGGCCGCCCCGGGACCGGGCATGGCGCCGCCGCAGGTCCGCGGTTCCGAGCAGGTGCCAGATCCGCCAAGCACCAAGCCCATCAGTCATTTCCCTGACGCCGGCGGTGTAGGATCGTCCTAAAGCCATTAACTACCTGTCGTTCGAAGAAGTCTGTATGAATGTCCCCTGTGCGGCCCTTCTAATCGGGGCCGGACAGCCTGACAAGTGGCCAAAAATCTTGATGCGATTGAGCTCGTCAGCTGATGTCCATGTCCTCGATAAAGGCGGCGAGCGCGGTTTCGGAGCTCGATTTCCGGTCGGCGCCAGCATCGGCGGTGTCCGGATCCTCGACCGCTCCGGCGTCCGGTTGGCAACCGCTCAACGCGGTGTGACGGAGGAGGGCGGCCGAGGATTCTGCGCGACGATCAGCATTTGCTTTCCCATCAGTTTGACGGGGCTTGCCAGATAGGCGCGGATCAACAAGGGATGAACTGGAAAGCGCGACTTGAGCGTCAGGGGCAAAAATCGTGGGATCACCCGCTCGACATGAAGTCCGTTGGACCTGAAGAAATCGCCCAAGCTGATATGCGACCAAATGGCGACATGGGTGTAATCGTCGAAATAGTCGGCATAGGCATATTTATAGTTAGGCTGCAGCGCGATCAGGCGCCCGCCAGGACGCAGTTTCCGCCGCGCTAAAGCGATGCAGTCGGCCAAGGCGGTCTGGGTGATGTGCTCGAACAGATTGCTTGCCACGATCAGATCCAGGCTGGCATCGTTGATCTCGCTGATCCGGTCCAAGTTTCCGACGATCGTCTGCACGCCATTCTCGGCGTGATCCGCGATGCCTGGCCAGATGTCCAGCGCGAAACGGTGTCGCGCGACGAAGCTGTTGATGAGATCGCAATAGCCCGCGCCCAGTTCGAGCACGGCGCCATTGTCGCCCGGCAGGTAAGACTGGAAAAAATGCCTCGCCAGCGTCCGCCACATGACGTTGCGTCGGCTGTCGAAACCAAAACGCGTGGTGTGGTAGTTCGTGTAGTCCGTCATTCGATAAATTTCCAGCCAAACACTATGCCGATGATCATCCTGGCTCCGACGCTCAGGGCAACCTTATTGGAAATGTTCCCGCCCTTGCTGACGCCGACTCTCGGATAGAATGTAATCGGGCACTCGATCACTCGGAAACCGCGCTTGATCGCCTGTTCGAGGAAGTATGGATTGAACTCAAGATTGATCTTGTCGTCAAGCATCGGCAGCAGTTTGCGAAGTGAGTCCCGTCTGCACATCTTGTAGGTGGTGCCGACGTCGGACAGCGTTGCATCGCCGAGATATTTCAGCTCGAGAAGCTTTCCAACGGCGAGATTTCCATAATGGATGAAGGTCGACACCTGGGTCCCGGATGCCTGTAACTGTTCGACGATCCGGGTACCATTCACGACGTCACCATGACCAATGTAGGCGAGAAATTTCGGAATGTCGGCAGCGCGGAAGGTCATGTCACCTTCGCACAGGAGAACCAGTTCGGTGTCTTCGAATTTCGCGGCCTCGTGCAGGGCGCGGAGAACACATGCACCGTATCCCTGCTTGGTCTCATTATGCACGATCGCCCCGGCGATGGCGGCTTCTTCCATTGTGCGATCGCTGCTGTTGTTGCTGATCACGATGACTCGGCTGACGAATTCAGACGCTTGGAAATCCTTGACCGCGGCGGCAATGCTGAGCTCGTCATTATAGGCGGTCAGCACCGCGGTAACCTTTGACGAGAGAGGATCGTTGAACAAGATTGTCTTGGCGTCGCGCTTGGGCCGAACGAAGAACCAGAGTTCGATGAAGACGAGGGCCAGTCCGATCACCACTGGAAGCGCACTGTACCACACGACCGCTTCGTTAATTTCCTTGAGCAGCATCGGGTTACCGACGACGAGGCGGAAGACGCCAAAAATGGCGCCCAGCACGAACGTCGTTACGCCGAGCAGGATCAGAAGCGCGCCGGACATAGCCAAGAGCGTCGCTTTACCTGATGTTCCATCCGTTTTTGAGTTTACCATGACAATTTCGCTCGGTTACACATGCTCGAAGGATTATTTGTTCTTTAAATAAATTCGATAATCGCCAAATTCCTGGATCTTGTGGGTATTCGCCGCAATCCAGATGGCGAGATCCTTGCTGATCGAAAGCTGATCCTGACCGTGATTTTCCGTGAAGATGAAAATCGACACTTTCAGCCGGTTGATACGTTCTTCCATGGCAGGGATAGGCGGATTGCCGAGCAGGTATCCATAGTTTTCGAGGTAGCGCCGTTGCGCTGCCGACGCTACGTCTTTCATCGACATGACGACTTCGTCCGGCGCCGTATTTGCCGCGACCCAGTCTCGCGTCTCGCGAAAACCTCTCTGGCCGTAGTCGTACTGCTTGGCATAATGGACGCGCGTTTGTGCAATCGCGCGCCCAAAACCCGTCGCCGCCAGACCGACGATCAAGATAAGAGCCGACATGCCCGCCAGGCTCCTAAACTCGGTTCGCTTGGGAAGCATAGCGAGTGAGGCACAGACAATTGCGATTGCTGCCAATATAGCCACACCGTATTGAGCCCAGATCAACCCTCGTTCCGCCAAAATCGAGCGATCCCGAAGGACAAAAACTCCGATCAGGATCCCCCCCGCTATCACCATCAGTAATTGATATTTCGCCTGGGGCGCGTATCTCCACGCATGAAATGCCACGCAAGCTGCAGCCAGCGACAACAGGGGCCAGGCCGGAATGATATACTTGAACGGCGCCCCGCCGAACGGAAGTGTAATAAGCGAATAGAAGAGAACGACAGCAAAAGCGCCGAGACTGACAATTGAGGCGGCCTGCCAACGGGGGCGGTAGTCGTCATTTCCGATGGCGAGTTTCAAAAATCGGGCAGTCGCCGCTGCCGCACAGGCGAATACCAAAAAAAGGTCCCATCTTCCATAGGACTCGAAGTTGGAGAGAAAGCGCGTCGTATACCCGTTAATCTTGGAAGACCATGACGCGCCCGCGACCGACTTGCTGACGAGGCTTTCGGCGACGAAATGCCACGTATAGGAAATATCCAAGCCCGTAACCGAGCCAAACACCCCGTATGAAGCAACAAATAAGAAGAAGCCAGCCAGCGAAACAGCCGCCGTCAGCAGTGCGGCTTTGATCAGGTCAAAGTGAATTTGCAGAATGCAGAAAATAATGGGCGGGAGCAGGAGGGGAGTGGTGAGTTTCGTCCAAAAACACAGCAATAATGCTAAAACGACGAGGGCGTAATCTCCGATTGAAGCTGCCGTTGTGCGGGTTTCGCCGTTCGTAAATATCAGCCGGAGCGTCGTCCAGATAGCCAAGATGAAAAGCGGCGGCAATATCGACGTGTCGATGTCCGCAATCGCGAACGCCTGCAACGCGAATGGATTGAGCAAGTATAGAGTAAAGAAAAACGGCGCGACCTGGTTCGTGACCCGTCGGCCGAAAAGCGTTCGGCAAAGCAACAGTGCCAGAACGCCAGACAGGACGCCACAAAAAATACTCAAAGAACGCGCTGCGGTCGGACTGGTGCCGAAAATTTGGAACCAACCCGCCAGCGTATAGATATAGAGCGGAGGGTGGTACAGACCAGAATGCTGGGGTAAATCTTCCCCGCGATAATAGATCGGAAGGCCGGCTTCGGTTACAGCCTTGGCGACGGCCGGAAAATCGAAATTATCCAGATGAAGCGGATCGCCGGCCTGCTTAAAAGCCATGATGCAGAAGGCCGTCACCACCACCAGGCAGATAATAAGAGTAGTAAACTGGGACGCATGCTTGGGACTGTGATGATCAATCTGTATCTCGCAGCGGCCCATGTTGTGGACATTCTCGTGTTCAAGGTGGAGGGAATGGCCGTATGGCGAGGCGATGATCATCTTCGGGTCGCATCGATTGCCATACTGTTAGTGCGTTTATGGAGGCCAGGGCAAGCTCTTGAACCGAAAGTCTAGTCCAAGCCGTAAGTTACCCGATTTGAAACTAACATGCCTTGGACGCTGACGCATCAAAGGTTGTATTATTATACCTCAACAGAGCGTCTCGACTGGCTCTGAACATGCTACTAACGCCTCCTACGCTCAGTTAGGCCGCGGCCAGCCCCGCTTCAGTTCAGGCACGATCAAGAGGATGCATTCATGACGCTGGCTTTCGACTTTGCGGATCTGAAGGTTCCGCACATTGTCAGCGTTAGAATGATCAGGGATCCCAGAGGTGCTCTTGGCGTCCTTGAGGGTCTAAAAGATGCTGGCTTTAACTTTCGACGGTTCTATTTTTTAACAGATTTGTCCGAAGGCAGCGAGCGGGGAGGTCATGCGCATAAGAACCTCTGGCAATGTTTTGTAAGTCTGCGCGGAGGCGTAACGGTCGAGCTGGAAGGCTTTGAAAAAAGCTATGAGTTTCGACTGGACAGCTGCGATACGGCGCTGATTGTCCCCCCGGGGCATTGGCGAGAACTCCGGGACTTCGATTCTGATAGCTTGGTGATCGTTCTTGCTTCGGAAAACTATGATGAACTGGACTACATCCGCGATTACAGCGAATTTCTCGACTTCAGCCAGCCGGCCAAGGTAAACAGCGTTCCTTACATCGACCTTGGGCGTTACGTCGGCCTGATGCGTAAAGACCTCCATGAGGCCATCGATCGCACGCTGGATTCCGGGGTATTTATCGGCGGATCCCTAGTCAAAGAATTCGAAATTGCCTTCGCCCGTCATTGCGATGCGACGCAGGCGGTGGGGGTTGCGAATGGTTATGACGCATTACAATTAGCGTTGCAGGCGCAGGGGATCGGGCCGGGTGACGAGGTCATCATACCCGCTCAAACGTTCGTGGCAACGGCGCTCGCCGTCGTGCGCATCGGCGCTGTTCCTGTTCTTGTCGACGTCGAGCCGGACACCGGTCTAATGGATGTGGCAGCAGTGGAAGCGCGGGTGACGTCTCGCACCCGGGGGGTCATCCCGGTCCATCTGTACGGTCATCCCGTCGATATGGATCCCCTTTTGGAGATAGCCCGCCGCCATGACCTCTTCGTTCTGGAGGATGCAGCCCAGTCACACGGTGCCCTTTACAAGGGCCGCCGCTGCGGCGCGTTGGGGGACGCGGCAGCGTTCAGTTTCTATCCAACAAAGAATCTGGGTGCTCTGGGCGACGGAGGAGCCGTCAGTTCAAACGACGCAAGTCTAGTCGGGCGGGTGAAGCAACTCGGCAATTACGGCGCGTCGCAGAAGTATCATCATCACGATCTGGGAATCAATTCGAGGCTTGACCCAATTCAAGCCGCTGTATTGCTTCGTAAGCTGGAGCGGCTTGACGGCTGGAACGCTAGACGCGTCGAATTGGCGCGCAGGTATCTTGAAGGCCTTCGTGACGCGCCTGGGCTGCGTTTGCCGTCCGTCCGGCAATGGGCCGTTCCGGTCTGGCATGTGTTCGCCGTGCAGATCAGCGAGGGGCGCCGGGAGGCGTTGCAGGCCTCACTTTCGCGAGCGGGTATTGGTACGAACATCCACTATCCGTTTCCGATTCACCGGCAGAAATGTTTCGCTGACCGCGGGTGGGACCTCGATGGTTTTCCGGTTGCGGACCGGTTGGCTAAATCGGTTTTGAGCTTGCCGCTGGATGCTTTGCATTCGAACAGCGAAATCGATTACGTCATCGATCACGTACGCGACTTCTTCAAAGGCTGAACGAAATTCATGGAGAATACGCCGTGAACGAAGATGATCTCGCGACCTCGCGCAATATCGATCTCGCTGCCGTGGAACTCGATTACGAGGGCTTTCGGAGCCTTGCGTCCAATCCGTATCTGTCGGTGCACGAGCGGATCGGATTTCCTGTTCAATATCGTGAAAAATTCGAACAAGCGATTTTCGACGACATTTGCAGGAAATTGCCAAGTCTCGGCGGCAGCAACAAGGTGATTGTCGATATCGGGCCTGGATGCGCCAATCTTCCCCGGATGCTGATCGATCTTTGCGAGAGAAACGGGCATCGCCTGATTCTCGTCGACTCCGATGAGATGCTGGGCCAGTTGCCTGAAGGCGCCCATGTTCGAAAGGTCAGTGGCTTCTTTCCCAAAAATATAGATGACATTCGCCGCGCGGCGGGCGGTCCCGTCGACGCAATTCTAAGCTACAGCGTACTGCAGTATCTGTTTGTGGAAACCAATCCGTTTCACGTGATGGATGTCATGGTTGACCTGCTTGCCGAGGGGGGCGAAATCCTGCTGGGCGACATTCCTAACGCATCGAAACGCAAGCGGTTCTTTGCGAGTGCTGCCGGCATCCGTTTCCACCGCGAATTTACTGGCAGAGACGATCTGCCGCCGATGCGGCCTATGGGCGCGCCGCAGGGCCTGATCGACGACTCCGTGCTGCTCTCCCTGATCGCGCGCGCGCAGGCGGCAGGCTGCGATGCGTACCTGGTTCCTCAGCCGGCCGATCTTCCCATGGCCAATCGCCGTGACGACCTTCTCGTGAGAAAACCATGAACGCAAAAGCCGAAGACAAGAAGGCGTTGCTGATCATCGGCAATGGCGAAATAGCCTCGATGGCTCATGAATATTTTTTGCACGATTCACCTTATCGACCGATCGGCTTTGCGATTGGCCGCGACTACATCCACGGCGATACCTTCGAGGGTCTGCCACTCGTTGATATCGAAACGGTCGGCGAGCGATTTCCGTCCAATGAGGTGGCGGCATTTGTCGCCATCGGCGACTCCCAGCTGAACAGGGTGCGCGCGCGGCACTACGATCTGATGAAGGCGAAAGGCTACGCGCTTGCGAGCTACGTTAGTTCACGCGCCTTCGTTTGGCACAATGTGAAGGTCGGCGACAATTGTTTCGTTTTGGAAGACAACACGCTCCAGGCATTCGTCACGGTCGGCAATAATGTGATCTTGTGGAGCGGCAATCATATTGGTCATCGTTCGACGATCGAGGACCATGTATTCGTCACATCTCACGTGGTCGTTTCCGGATTTTGCAAGATTGGAAAGTATTCCTATATTGGGGTCAATGCAGCGATCGGTAACAATGTTGATATCGCCGAAGACAACTACATCGCCATGTCGGCTTCAGTCGCATCCTCCACGGAACCCAACTTGATATATCAGGGCAATCCTGCGGAGCCGCGTAAGGTCGCTGCGACCCGCTTTTGCAGGGTCAAGGGCGAATGATTGATATCATGCGCTACGCTGCGTCCGATCGCGAGGCGTGGAATACCGTGAACGAGCAGGCGAAGAATGGCCATTTTCTCTTTGATCGAAATTTCATCGAATACCATGCAGATAGGTTCCAGGATTCCTCCTATATCTTTCTTGAGGAAGAAAAGCCGATCGCATTGCTTCCGGCGAATCTTTCCGGCGATACGCTCTATTCGCATCAGGGATTGACGTTCGGCGGTCTCGTGCTTGATCAGCGCGCCACGTCGGTCCGTGTCCTTGCGATATGGGACGTGCTGCTGGCCGATCTGCACAGCCGCGGAATTCAGCGGCTTGTCTACAAACCTCTGCCGCTCATCTACCACCGGTCTCCCGCGCAAGAAGATCTGTATGCGTTGTTTCGCCATGGTGCGCGACTGGTGCGACGCGATGTGACGACGACCATTGACTATGGCGCTCCGGGCACGCGATCCAAGCGGCGCCAAAGGGGTGTTAAGAAAGCGGTGAAGGCGGACATTACATTTGCGGAAAGCCATGACTGGCTTGGATTCTGGAAGGTCCTTTCCGACACGCTCGGGCTTAAGCACGGCGTGGCACCGACCCATACCGCCCAGGAGATTACCCGGTTGGCGAAGCGTTTTCCGGAATCAATACGTCTCTACACCGCACAGGCTCAAGGGAGAATATTGGCAGGTGTCGTGATGTTTGAAACGACTGCGGTTGCGCACGCACAGTACATTGCTGCGAGCGAAGAAGGTCGTCATGTCTGCGCACTTGACGGCTTATTTGATTACGTAATCGAGCATTATCGCGGTACCCACCGTTACTTTGATTTCGGGATCTCCAACGAAGACAATGGGCAGGTACTGAATGAAGGCCTTGTCAGTCAGAAGGAGGAATTTGGCGGGAGCGCAGTGGTTCACGATGTCTACGAGATTGTAATAGACGTTCCCCCCGCCTGATTCAGGCCATTCCTCATGGTACAAAAGCATAGATCATAAGGTCAGCGCCGTCTGGCCCGTTGCTGCGTAACGCAAATCGGTAATTCGGATTGAGCTGGGCGACGTACTGCGGCAAGGACCATAGATCGGTTGGCTTATGATAGGTCGCGATCGCAAGCCAAGGTTCCTTTTCAACGATTGAGCGCTTTGCTCCCTGAAGCGTTTCGAGATCCGCGCCCTCGACGTCTACCTTGATGATGATATGATCGCCGAGTTCGCAATGTCGGGCAATCACTTCGTCCAGAGCTTGGACGTCGACTTCAAACGAGCCCAAATTGGAAAGCGCCGATGCCTGGTTGTTGCCGGTACTAAACATCAGCTTCGTGTTTTTGTAACCCGTAGCAGCAGCTATCGGAACGATCTTCTTCCGATCGTCCGACCCTAATTCAGCCAAGTTGCTTTCCAGCCGTGCAAAGTTTTGCGGGTCCGGTTCGACCGGCAATGCCAGTCGAATTTGGTCGCCGTATTCGCGCATGACCGGAATCAATGTATCGCCATCATAGGCCCCGCAATCTATGTAGGCGATCTGGGGGAAGGCAACCGCATGAGGCCAGAAGATGCGCTTGGCGGGGGGCAATACCTCAAAGTTCAATGTTAGCCGGAAGTGAACGTGGGCACAGAGTTGCCGCAAAGATTCTTCGTCCACCAATCTGTCACAAAGCCACATGATGTCTTGGATATGGCGGTGCAGAAACGTGGGATGATTTAAGAAATAGAACGATGAGCTGTCGTCGTCATCTGTCATCCATAGAAACTCAAACAGTGAAATCACGTTCGTAGTGTATTTCCTCAAACGCGCAGCAATTTGCGCGAATCCGACGTTCGGCGAGAAGGTCGATGAAATGACAATGGCGTTGTTGCGCTCACCAAGAAATTCAGGTGGAAGGACGGGAATTCCGTTCAGGGCAGTATTTTGCTTGGAAGGAGTTTCGTCGATGTATCCGGAAACCCGCAAGCGGAGGCGCGCAAGACGAGAGGCGACGATTTGACTGTTTTGGCCTGCGCCAAATATGTAAATCTCAGCCGCCGAATAGATCTGCTCGGCGATTGCAGCTTGCTGTACCCGAAAAGCTGCTTCATTGTAAATTCTAAACAGGTCAAAGAGCTGGTTTTTAAAGTGAGTGTGTTCCATGCGTGTCTTTCGGTTCCGCCTGAGAAGAGAAAATGTCGTCAACTGGTGTCTAGCCGTCAGTTCATCTGCCGGGTCGTGACTAGGTGACCGGAGTGGTCTTGCATAGATGTTGGAATGCAGTAAATCGTGTATTTCCGATAGAGAAGTACGCGCTTCTCGGCTTGGCGGCTTGTGGCGCTTTTTGGCTTTGTGCGCTTCAATTTCATAAGATGGAGGATCTGCGGCGTCGATACGGTCAACTGATGCCCCGGATGGTTTGGTCGATTGTGGCAAATATAGCGAGAAGCGGCGGTTCTCTCCCTGGGCGCAATCAGCAAATTTACCTCTCCCAATTGCCTAATGCGTTCTCTACCGACATTCATAATGGCAGCTGGCTTGGCCTCTCCTGTGCTCCATTATTGCTGTTCATGGCAAACACGCTGAAAATCGCAGGGATGTTTGACCTGGCCTCTATCACCTACAGGCTTGTGGAAGATGCAGGGTTTGAGATCGACATGGCTCTTGCCGGCCTTGGAGATTTGTATCTCGTGGAGGCCGGCTGGAGCGAAGAAGTACAAGCTCATTTCGCAGCTGGAATCTTGCTGGATCCACATCTCGCACCCTGCTTGAAAGTCCTTACACCTGCCTGGACGATGCGACCTTTTTCTGACTCCATTGTTGTGCTGAGAAAGGCGACAAGCAATAATCCTGGCAACAGATTGGCGTGGTGGTTGTTGGTATGTGCCCTTCTTAAGGCTCGAGAATGGGACGATGCCTTGGCGTCTCTGCGGCGATATCTCGAGCTTGCTGCGCCCCTGTATGAACAAAATACGGCCGAGGCCGTGGCTGAGTATGGACGGGATCGGATTAGAGGATACCTTTTGCTACAACGCAATATCGGGCGCTGGTTAGGATGGTTGAAGGTCACGAACGTTCAGATTGTTGATGGGCCCGCGGCGCGGTCGATTGAGGGCATTGAACAGATCAAGCTGGCTGAAGGTGCTACGCTAACGTTGAAGTGCCACGTGATCTCCGGCGGAGAAATGTCGTACTATGAACGTGATCATGTTTTCAGCGAAATTCTCGCTTACAAGATCAAAGAGGCCGAGATCCTGCCGTCATACGGGGCGACCGTGGCCTTGGGGCAATATCTGCTCAAGGATACAATCCATATCCTGCCGATACATTGGCACCGCTATACGCCATCGTTGATCGCGATGACTACGGAGCACGCGTTGATTTGCCGCGAGGCAACGCCTTACCTCGAGATCGAAGACGCAATCTATTTTGGTCACAACGCTAGCTACTATCACTTCATCTGTGAAGACCTTCCCAGGCTACTGTTGTTCGAGGAAAAAAATGGACGCAGCAACCGGGCACTGCTGGTCGATCAGAATATTGGGCTGTGGCAGCAGCGTCTCCTCGTTCAACTCGGATTTGATCCATTACGCTGGAAGGCCGTGAACTTCAGTGTTCCGATGCGACTGCCGCAACTCAACGTCCCGTCCTTGGTCTCCAAGGATCTCCTTGTGCACCCTAAAGCCGTGGATCTGATCCGCACGCGATTGGCTCTGGCCGGAGGCAATGCAGAACCCCGCGCAGGAAAGCGATTGTATTTGTCGCGCAATGGTGGCGGCAGCCGCAATGCGCAATTTTTGAATGAGGAAGCCATTGCTCGACAGCTTTTTAAAAAAGGATTTGTATCCGTGGAAACTGGAAGTATGACCATGGATGAACAGATCGAGTTGTTCTCGGATGCTGAGGTAGTGGCTGGCCCTGGGGGCGCGGCCCTTACCAATCTTGTTTTCGCGCCGCGCGGTTGTGCGGCACTGGTCCTGGCAAGCAACTCCGACGCCGGCGAAACCTTTAGCAGCCTCACGTCGTCGATCGGCCAAGACTATTTTGTTTGTATCGGGGATGGCTATCCTCGACCCCGCTCTTCTTGGATTCACACGAATTTCGATTTTTCGATTGACCCCAATGACGTCTCCCTGGCGCTTGAAAAGATCTTTGACAGGAGGCGGGATGTCTCGAGCTAACTAGCGCCTGTTCGTCGCCCAAGTGGGTGCGCAGGCCAGATGCAGTCCAGCAAGTAAGCTGCGCGCTGCCTTGTCGTAGGGCGGCGCATAACGCTTCGACAAAACGGTTGTCGCGCTCGCTGCTATCGCTCCGTCGGAATTGAACTTCAGATGATTTGCAGCCCCCAAATCACGAGAGGGCCCAGGCAGCACAGGGCATTTTTAAGTTGGTAGACGATTGCGACGATGCTAAGTTGCGAGACTGTCCTAACTTTGAAGGGTGGTTTGTTATGGAAACGTTGAAGACGTACGGCGTCAGCAATAGGAGTTCCGTATCGGGGCGGGCAGCGGCAATTTGCGAGGAAATCGCGGTTCGAGGTTTCGGCGTATTGGAGTCCGTTCTCTCGGCGTCAAAAATTGCCAGCCTCAACGGGAAGCTCGAAGATGTTTATGCGATCCAATGCGATGAAGTGTTGGGAGAGGCCGCGCTGGAGCGCCTCAATGATCGCGATATTGTGCGGTGTCCGCTGGCCTATCATCCTGAGTTTCTTGAGCTCGCGACTCATCCAGCCATCCTCGAAATTCCAAGGCTCGTCATGGGAGAACATATCCTCCTGCTGATGCAAAATGGAGTGATCAATCGGCCCGATCGACTTCAGGCGCAGACCGGCTGGCATCGCGATCTGAACTATCAGCACTGGGTGTCGTCTAGGCCGATGGCGGTAAGCGCGTTGGTTTGCCTTGAAGATTTCGACCTCGAAACCGGCGGGACTGCATTTCTACCCTCGAGCCAGAAGTTTGAAGCGTTTCCATCCGAGCGGTTGGTCGCTCTCTCGCAGCATGTACCGACTGCACCAGCCGGGTCGATCATATTTTTTGACGCCATGACATTCCATCGCGCCGGTATCAACAAATCCAACCGAATTCGACGCGCGATAAATCACGTCATCGGAGTTCCGATCTTGGCGCAACAGATCAGCATCCCATCTATGTTGTCTGAGCCTCCTGAGGATCCATTCGTACGTGCCTATCTGGGCTATCGATGGTCACCATCGCCGAATGTGAAAGCTTGGCGACACTCGAAACTCGCGGCACTATAGTGGACCAAATCTAACACTTCGATTCGCTTGGGGATTCCCTGAACGACTCGCGTGTGCGAGTCTAGGGCATGCACAAGCGAACGAATATCCAGTTGAGCCGAGGCGATCGTAGCAAGCTTAAAGCCGTGGTCGCCAACCGCAATAGCCCGCAGAAGCACGTTTGGCGGGCAAAAATCGTCCTTCTGACGGCCGATGGTCGAGGTACGGCTGAGATCATGCAAGCCACCGGCAAGGCCAAGACGGTGATCTGGCGCTGGCAGGAACGCTTCCGCGAGGAAGGAGCCGCCAGCCTTTGGCGGGACAAGACACGACGGTCGCGCATTCCGCCGCTGAGCCCTGAAGTGGCTAAACGTGTGGTCGCCCTGACGTTGGCTGGTCCGCCGCCGGCGGCCAAGAGCCAAATCCAAGCGCTTGATCGCACCCAGCCGGGTCTGCCGATGAAGAAGGGGCGCGCTGGCACAATGACGCATGACTACGAGCGCCATGGCGTCACCACGTTGTTCGCGGCGCTCGATGTCCTTGAGGGCAAGGTTATCGGCCAGTGCATGAAGCGCCATCGCCATCAGGAGTTCATTCGGTTTCTGAACGTCATCGAGGCCAGAGTGTCCAGGGAAAAGACGATCCATGTCATCGTCGACAACTACGCCATCCACAAACATCCCGACGTCATGGCATGGCTCGAAAAGCATCGGCGGTTTGTCCTCCACTTCACCCCGACATCCGCTTCCTGGCTCAACGCTATCGAGGGCTTCTTTGCCAAACTCACAAAGAGGCGTCTCAAGCACGGCGTATTCCGATCCCTGCGGGAACTCAAAGACGCCATCCACCGCTTCCTCGACCACACCAACGCAAATCCAAAGCCCTTTACCTGGACCAAGGACCCAAACAAAATCATCGCGGCTGTCAAACGAGGGCACCAAGTGTTAGATTCGATCCACTAGTCTAGGTCGCGGTCGGTGTTCCTGTTGTATGTCTTCACACTGCCTATGGGGTAGATTGATAATGGTTGCCTTGCTTCGAACAGCGCTTAAATGTCAAGTGCGCCTATGAAATGGGAGAGGCTCGGTCCGATCTTCAATGCGGACGGTAGATCGGAGTGGATGCATTCTCATGCCTACCTGCCGACCGCCCATCAAATGGACGATGGCCGTATACGGGTTTTCTTGGCGTTTCGCGACTTGGCCCAGGTTGGGCGACTGGGATGGATTGACGTCGCCGCCAGCGACCCCACACGTATTCTGGCGTTCTCCGAGAGGCCGGTCCTGGATGTCGGTCGTAGCGGAGCATTCGATGACAACGGTGTGAGTCCGCTGGCTGTAGTGGCCGAGGGCGCGCGTCTGCGCATGTATTATGCCGGCTGGCAACTGACTCCCCGCGCGCGCTATCTGCTTTTCACAGGCTTAGCTTTTAGCGATGATGGTGGTGATAGTTTTACTCGCTACCAAGAGACGCCGATACTTGATCGCACGTCCGACGAGTTCATCGTGAGGACTGGTGCTCACGTCATGCGAGACGCGGACACCGGCATCTGGAAGGTCTGGTACGCAGCAGGATCAGCCTTGGTGGAGATTGGTGGCAAGCAGGTTCCGACCTATGGCATGGCCTATTTGGAATCTCGCGACGGTCTAATTTGGCCCGGAAAAAGCGTGAAGGTTCTTAATCCGCAGGGCCCCGACGAGTATGGTTTTGGACGTCCTCATGTTCGGAAGGTCGGCGGCCTTTACGAGATGTGGTATTCAGCTCGATCGCACTCGAAGGGGTACCGTATTGGATATGCTACCTCAGATGATGGTATAGGCTGGAGCCGTCGAGACGACGAAGGAGGGCTGGAACACTCGACGAACGGCTGGGATTCTGAAATGACGTGTTTTGCGTCCATCGTAGAGAATGGGTACGGTATGTTTATGTTCTATAATGGAAATGGTTTTGGTCTCACGGGCGTCGGCGTCGCGCGAATTTGCGGTTGACCTCAGACTCAGTGATGCAGAACGGTGAAAACGGGAAATCCTGGTGATTGAAACAGAAATAACAGGGATGCCGCGGCCTCGTATTTCGGTTTGCATACCGGCCTACAATCATGAAAAATACATCAGGGACTGCATTCATAGTGTGCTTAGCCAAAGTTTTTCTAATTTTGAAATCGTGGTGACTGACGATGGTTCGACGGACGGTACTGTTGAGGCCGTCAAATCGTTTTCCGATCACCGGATTAGACTATTTCAGCTTGCGAGAAATCAGGGCCCAAGCGTTGCGGCAAACAACAACTTTCGGAAAGCTAGAGGCGATTTTATTTGCCCGCTCGCTTCCGATGATTTGTTTCATCCTGAGAAGCTTGAAAGACAGTTAGCCTTTCTCCAATCAAATCCGGAGGTCGGCGTTGCTTTCAGTTATATGCGATACGTGGATGAGGCCGGAGTCGAGATACCGAATTACTTCGGCTACGAGTGGGTTGAGGTCGGCAATGCCCCACGTGAAATCTGGCTTAGGCGCTTTTTCCTTCACGGTAACAGCTTGTCCGCGCCCACCGCGATGATTCGCAGGAGCGTTCTGGACAAGATTGGGCTTCTTGATCCTCGTCTGCTGCAAACCCAGGATCTTGATTTGTGGATTCGTGTCTGTCTACAATTTGAAGTGCACGTGATTCCGGAGCGGCTGATCGATTATCGAATCCGCGACAACCAGCAGAATACAAGTATAAATGCCCCGTTCCAGCAGGCCCAAGTCTATTGGGAACTCGCAAAGGTTCTTGAGCGGTACTCTTCGATTGAGGACCGAAGCTTCTTCGATCGAATTTTTCCGAAAGCGGTCAAGCCGGAACATGACAACTGGCCTCTCAAGGCCAAGCTCGCGGTGATAGCTGTGAACGCTGAGGCGCGCTATGTTCGGGCGTTCGGACTGGACTTAATGTATAAATTGCTCGGCGATGAAGAGACAGCGCGCGAGATTGCGAGCCGTGATTTTGATTTTCCGGCATTTTTTCGAGCGATGGGAGAGGTCGACGTTTTTGGATTGGTATCTCTTTCGGAGTTGCAGAATAGGCTAGCCACCGTTGAAAAGAATCTCGAGGATGTGCAAGAACGCATCGCGGACCAAGAACGCATCGCGGACAAAGTGTCGTTCTGGAAGCAGAAATACGAGCGGTCATTGGAAGCTAGAATCAAAAGAACGGTCCTCAGGTTCATTGGGTGAACGACACAATCCAGCCGAAAGTCCGTTTTGGTTCACTAGCTGTGAGCTTTCAGGAGGTTGTCCATCTGTGAAGTGCTCCCCAAAACTAGGCCAGCCGGTGCTGGAATTTTCCCGGGTTTTGAAGTTCTGTTTAACGCCTTGAATCGCCCGACGGCTTCGGTCGGAACACCACGAAATGCGACATCGAGAAATTCACGATGAATCCTACGACGATCGAGGCAAGTTTGGCGGCGGAGGAAGACCATTTTCATGCCTAATTTTGCTGAGATTGAAGTCGCATGGGCAGTATCCGCCATAAGAAACTTCATTATCCGCCATAAGATATTTCGGAAGCTTCAGCCCTGTGAAAAGGCATCTAACGGAATGATCTACACGGCACAGTTGCAGTTCAGACAAATTGAGATGGGGCGAGAGTGTGCCACCGAAAGCAACTTGTGCCGTTGAGAAGGGGCAGCGACACCGTCAGGTACGCGGACAACACGTGTCCAGCGGCGTATGACACGCCCGTTTGTCAACAAGACCCTGTATTGTTGCGCAGGCACCCTTTGCCTTGGCACAGCTAGGTTCGCTCGTCAGATATGACCTTGCCGTCATTGGGAAGCGTCGCTCGTGGAACCAAGTCGACAGTTCCGCCAAGCTTGGTGACGGCGCGTAGCGAAGCGGTCACCGCCTCGCGCAGCGCGGCGCCGGCCGTCGCAGTCTCGGCCTGCAGGGTCATCAGGTCGGTCTCGTCGGTGCGAGACACCACGAGCCGCAGTCGCCCTAGTTCCGGATGCCGTCTGCCGACCTCCGCGATCTGCTCGGGCCGCACGAACATGCCCTTGACCTTGGTGGTCTGGTCGGCACGGCCCATCCAGCCCCTGATGCGCATGTTGCTCCGGCCGCACGGACTTGGGCCTGATAGCGCGGCGGTAAGGTCGCCGATCGCCAGCCGGATCCAGGGGTGGTGGGGATCGAGCGAGGTCACGACGATTTCGCCGACGTCGCCCGGCGCGACCGGATCACCGGTGCCGGGCCGCACGATTTCCAAGATCAGGTCCTCGTTGACCACCATGCCTTCGTGCGACGAGGTCTCGAAGGCGATCAGGCCGAGATCGGCGGTGCCGAAGGCCTGATAGGCGTCGACCCCGCGCGATTTGATCTCGTCCTGCAGCGATTTCGGGAAGGCCGCCCCCGACACCAGCGCGCGCTTGATCGAGGACACGTCGCGCCCGGCGGTCGCGGCGGCGTCGAGCAGGATCTTGAGGAAATCCGGGGTTCCGCTGTAGCCGACCGGCCGGTAGGCCTCGATCAACTCGAATTGCGCCTCGGTATTGCCGGGACCGGCCGGAATCACCGCGCAGCCGAGCGCGCGCGCCGAAGCATCGAAGATGAAGCCGCCCGGCGTC
>LNFM01007970.1_pt1 | contig 34448 bp, 25 predicted proteins | sample 596031 | NCBI WGS metagenome assembly LNFM01 (sample SAMN04254537, study PRJNA301005) | activated carbon metagenome | isolation source: dual media filters at the Ann Arbor, Michigan drinking water treatment plant | place: USA: Ann Arbor
AAGTACATGCCCTTGGCGCGCGCGAACATGCGCGGCTCGGACTTGAATTCCTTGTTCGGCGAGAACGGCATCCAGAAGGACTGCATCGTGCTGGCGACTTGCGGTTCGGCGTGACCCATGGTGTGAATCCTCAGATGGAGCGACGGGCCGTATTGTGGGCAGGCCACGCCCGCTGTGCACGCTTCTGGCACCATGCCGAAGCCGCTGGCCCCAACGATGGCCGCACACTGGCACCGCGACGGCCCCGGCCCTGGGGCACCTTAGCGATGTCGCGCACCTGCGTTCGCTGCTGATCCACCCACGATGACCACTGCACCCACCACTGCCGCCGCCGTCACGGTCTTCGCCGCCCGCAAGATCATCACCATGAACCCGTCGCGGCCCGCGGCCACGCACGTGGTCGTGCGCGACGGCCGCGTGCTCGCCGTGGGCAGCGCCGCCGAGGTGGCGGCCTGGGGCCCGCACACGCTGGACGAGCGCTTTGCCGGCCGGGTGCTGATGCCGGGGCTGGTGGAAGGCCACTGCCACCTGATGGCCGGCACCTTGTGGCGCTACGTCTACTGCGGCTACTTCGACGCCGTGGCGCCCGACGGCACCGTGGTGCCGGGCTGCAAGTCGCTCGACGAGGTGGTGGCGGCGCTGTCGCGTCGCGCTACCAGCACGAAAAACAGCACGGCCGCCGGCGACGCCCCGGTGGTGGGCTGGGGCTTCGACCCCATCTACTTCGGCGCCCGCCGCTGTTCGCGGCAGGACCTCGACCGCGCCAGCGCCGGGCGTGCGGTGGGCCTGATGCACGCCAGCGGCCACATCCTCAACGTCAACACGCGCGGGCTGGAACTGGCCGGCCTGAAGCGGCCCGGCATCGAGCACCCGGGCATCCCGCTGGCCGACGACGGCCTGCCCACCGGCGAACTGAAGGGCCCCGAGGCGATGGCCCCGGCGCTCGACCACGTGGGGCTGCACCGCAGCTTCCTGGGCGGCGACGAGACGGGCATGCACGACTTCGCGCGGCTGTGCGTGCGCGCCGGTGTCACCACCGCCACCGACCTGGCGGCCACGCTGGACGACGCGGGCGTCGAGACGCTGCTGCGCGTGACCGGCGCGGCCGACTACCCGGTGCGCATCGCCCCCTTCCTGCGCCTGATCGGCATGACGCCGGCGCAGGTGGTGGCGCGCGCCGCCGCGCTGCGCGAGCGCAGCACCGACGCGCTGCGGCTGGGCCACATCAAGGTGGTGGCCGACGGCTCGATCCAGGGCTTCTCGGCCCGCCTGCGCTGGCCGGGCTACTTCAACGGCGCGCCGCAAGGCCTGTGGTACACGGCGCCCGAGGCGATCCGCGAGGCCTACACGCTGGCGCTGCAGCAGGGCCTGCTGGTGCACACCCACACCAACGGCGACGAGGCCACCGACCTCGCCATCGACTGCCTGGCGCAGGCCCTGGACACCCGCCCCAGCCTGGACCACCGCTTCACGCTGCAGCACTGCCAGCTGGCCGACGCCGCGCAGTACCGCCGCATGAAGGCGCTGGGGATGTGCGTGAACCTGTTCGCCAACCACCACTTCTACTGGGGCGACCAGCACCGCGCCACCACCGTGGGCCCCGAACGCGCCGAGCGCATGAACGCCTGCGCCACGGCCATGGCCACGGGCGTGCCCTTCGCCATCCACAGCGACGCGCCCATCACGCCGCTGGGCCCTTTGTTCACCGCCTGGTGCGCGGTGAACCGCCTGACGGCCAGCGGCCGCGTGCTGGGCGAGCACGAGCGCATCGGCGTGGCCGACGCGCTGCGCGCCATCACTCTGGGTGCGGCCTACACGATGCGCATGGACGGCGAGATCGGCTCCATCGAATGCGGCAAGCGCGCCGACTTCTGCGTGCTGGAAGACGACCCGCTGGAGGTGCCGCCCGCGCAGCTGAAGGACGTGCGCGTGTGGGGCACCGTGCAGGGCGGGCGGGTGTTCGCGGCGGCATGACGGCGGCGATCCCGGTCGTCGTCGTCGGCGGCTACCTGGGCGCCGGCAAGACCACGCTGGTGAACCACCTGCTGCGCCACGCCGGCGGGCGGCGCATCGCCGTGCTGGTGAACGACTTCGGCGACATCAGCATCGACGCCGACCTCATCGAGGCCGACGGCGACGGCCAGGTGATGGCGCTGGCCGGCGGCTGCATCTGCTGCAGCTTCGGCGCCGACCTGGTGGGCACGCTGGCGGCCATGGCGGCGCGCACGCCGGCGCCCGACGTGGTGCTGATCGAGACCAGCGGCGTGGCCCTGCCGGCCGCAGTGGCCCGCACGGCGCGGCTGGCGCAGGGCGTCGCCCTCGAGGGCATCGTGGTGCTGGCCGACGCCGCCGCGCTGCGCCGCCAGGCGGCCGACCGCTACGTGGGCGACACCGTGCTGCAGCAGTTGCAGGCAGCGCACATCGTGCTGCTGAACAAGTGCGATGCGGTGCCCGCCGACACGGTGGCGGCGCTGCAGCCCTGGCTGCGGCAGGTGGCACCGCGCGCGGTGGTGCTGCCCTGCACGCAGGGCGCGGTGCCGGCCGACGTGGTGCTGGGGCTGCAGGCCGACGATGCAGCGCCCGGGCAGGCGCCGGATCTCGGGCCGGCCGACGCCCGCTGGGCAGGACGCGCCTGGGCCGCCGCGGAGTCGGCTGCTGGCGCCGATTCGATCTTCGTCAGCCGCGTCTGGCAGGTGCCGCCCGGCACCGATCCGCAAGCCGTGGCCGACGCCCTGGCGGCGCAGGCCGGCAGCGTGGTGCGTGCCAAGGGGCTGCTGCAGGACGCTTCTGGCGCCACCTGGCTGCTGCAGGCCGCAGGCGGCGACGTGCGGCTCACGCCCTGGGACCGCCCGGCACCGGCCGACGGGCTGGGGCGCGTACAAGTCATCGCCCTGCGCGCATTGTTCGGGGGGCGACCCGGTCTTCGCGGCAGCGTTGCCGCTGGCGGACACGGGCATAGGCTGAACGCAGGCCTACAGGAAGCTTTCAACGTTCAGGGCGTCGGGGCAACACCACGGGGTACTCGCCACACGACGGCCCAGCCGATACAGTGCGCGGTTCCCTGCAGGCCCGGGCGCTCCCGTCGGGGCGCGGCCTGCGCCGGGCGCTGCCTCCGATGAACCTGCTGCTGTTCCTTGCCGGCCTGGCCGGCCTCATCGTCGGTGCCGAACTGCTGGTGCGCGGCGCCTCGAAGCTGGCGCTGTCCTTCGGCATCTCACCGCTGGTGGTGGGCCTGACCATCGTGGCCTTCGGCACCAGTTCGCCCGAGGTCGCGGTGTCGATCGGCGCAGCGCTGGACGGCAAGACCGACATCGCCGTGGGCAACGTGGTGGGCAGCAACATCTTCAACGTGCTGTTCATCCTGGGCATCAGCGCGCTCATCACGCCGCTGGTGGTGCACGTGCAGATCATCCGGCAGGAAGTGCCCATCATGATCGGCGCGTCGCTGCTGCTGCTGGCGCTGGGCCTGGACGGCAACCTCAGCCTGCTCGACGGCGCGCTGCTGTGCGGCCTGCTGGTGGCCTACACGGTCTTCCTGATCCGGCAGTCGCGCCAGGAGACGCAGGCCACGAAGGACGACTATGCCGCCGGCATGCGCCACCAGGACGCACCGAGCTGGGACTCCAAGCTGCCGGTGCAGATCGGCCTCATCCTCGCCGGCCTGGTGGCGCTGGTGGCGGGCTCCGACGCGCTGGTCACGGCCTCGGTGGCCTTCGCCAAGGCGCTGGGCGTGAGCGACCTGGTGATCGGCCTGACCATCATCGCGGCCGGCACCTCCATGCCCGAGGTGGCCACCTCGATCACGGCCGCCATCAAGGGTGAACGCGACATCGCGGTGGGCAACGTGGTCGGCAGCAACACCTTCAACATCCTGGGCTGCCTGGGCCTGAGTGCCCTGGCCTCGGGCTCGGGCCTGGCCATGCCGGCCTCGGCGATGAACTTCGACATCTGGGTGATGCTGGCCGTGGCGCTGGCCTGCATCCCGGTGTTCATGACCGGCCGCGAGATCGCGCGCTGGGAAGGCGCCGTGTTCCTGGGCTACTACGTCGCCTACGTGGCCTACCTGGTGCTGGCTGCGCAGCAGCACAGCGCGCTGGGCATGTTCTCGACCGCGATGATGAGCTTCGTGCTGCCGCTGACGGTCATCACCCTGGTGGTGGTGCTGCTGAAGAAGCGTCCCGCCGCGTCATGACGGCGCCCTGGCTGCCCTGGCTGGCGCTGCTGCCCTGGCTGGGCGCAGCGCTGGTCGCCTGCCTGCCGGTCAGCGCGCGCCGCACGGCGGCCTGGGTGGCCGGCGCCACGGCGCTGGCCTGCACGGCGCTGGTGTTCATCACCGCGGCGCCCGTGTTCGGCGGCGAGGTGCTGCGCTGGAGCCTGCCGTGGATGCCCACGCTGGGCCTGGACTTCTCGCTGCGCATGGACGGCCTGGCCTGGCTGTTCACGCTGCTCATCGCCGGCATCGGCGCGCTGGTGGTGCTCTACGCCGCCTGGTACCTCGACCCCGCCGACCCCGCGCCGCGCTTCTTCAGCTTCCTGCTGATGTTCATGGGCGCCATGCTGGGCGTGGTGATGGCCGGCAACCTGGTGCTGCTGGTGGTGTTCTGGGAGCTGACCAGCCTGTCGTCGTTCCTGCTCATCGGCTATTGGCACCGCCGCGAAGACGCCCGCGAGGGCGCGCGCATGGCGCTCACCATCACCGGCGGCGGCGGCCTGTGCCTGCTGGGCGGCGTGCTGCTGCTGGGCCACATCACGGGCTCGTACTCGCTCGACGTGGTGCTGGCCTCGGGCGACCTCATCCGCGCCCACCCGCTGTACGAGACCGCGCTGGTGCTGGTGCTGCTGGGCGCCTTCACGAAGAGCGCGCAGTTCCCCTTCCACTTCTGGCTGCCGCACGCCATGGCGGCCCCCACGCCGGTGTCGGCCTACCTGCACTCGGCCACCATGGTGAAGGCCGGCGTGTTCCTGCTGGCCCGCCTGTACCCGGCGCTGGGCCACAGCGAACCCTGGTTCTGGATCGTCTCGCTGGTCGGCCTGGCCACGTTGGTGGTGGGGGCCTACATCGCCATCTTCCAGCATGACCTGAAGGGCCTGCTGGCCTACTCCACCATCAGCCACCTCGGCCTCATCACGCTGCTGTTCGGCATCGACGAGCCGCTGGCCGTGGTGGCCGGGGTCTTCCACATCATCAACCACGCCACCTTCAAGGCGGGGCTGTTCATGTCGGCGGGCATCATCGACCACGAATGCGGCTCGCGCGACATGCGGCGGGTCAGCGGCTTGTGGCGGCTGATGCCCTTCACCGCCACGCTGGGCATGGTGGCGGCGGCGTCGATGGCCGGCGTGCCGCTGCTCAACGGCTTCCTCAGCAAGGAGATGTTCTTCGCCGAGGCCGTGGCCAAGGACGTGCCCGGCTTCATGCAGTGGCTGCTGCCGGTGGGCGCCACGCTGGCCGGCGTGCTGAGCGTGGCCTACAGCCTGCGCTTCGTGCACGACGTCTTCTTCGGCAAGCCGCCCACTGGCCTGCCGAAGACGCCGCACGAAGCGCCCTTCTTCATGCGCCTGCCGGTGCTGCTGCTGGTCACGCTGTGCGTGGCGGTGGGCCTGTTCCCGGCCGTGGTGGCCGGGCCCACGCTGGCCGTGGCCGCGCAGGCCGCGCTGTTCGGCGCGCCGGGCGAGGCGCTGCCGGCGTACAAGCTGTCGATCTGGCACGGGCTGAACCTGCCGCTGCTGATGAGCGTGATCGCCGTGGCAGGCGGCGTGGCGCTGTACTTCGGGCTGCGCCGCTTCATCGACCTGCACGCGGTGGTGCGTCTGCCTGGCTGGCTGAAGAGCGGCGGCCGCGACTTCTTCCAGGCCCTGGTGCAGGCGGCGCTGCGGCTGGCCGGCGGCGTCACCGGGGCGTTGCAGAACGGCCGCCTGCAGAACTACCTCCTGCTGCTGGTGCTGATGGCCGCGGCCGCGGGTGCCTGGCCCTTCCTGCAGCGGGGCGCCGCGTCGGCGATGGCCGCGCCGCACCTGGAAGGCGCCACGGCGGGGGTGTGGGCGGTGTTCGTGATCACCCTGATGGCGATCGGCGGCACGCTGGCCCTGCACCGCCGTCGCCTGGCGGCCCTGCTGCTGCTGGGCGCCGTGGGGCTGATGGTGTGCCTGGTGTTCGTGTGGTTCTCGGCGCCGGACCTGGCGCTGACGCAGCTGCTGGTGGAAGTGGTGACGGTGCTGCTGATGATGCTGGCCCTGCAGTGGCTGCCCGCCACCAGCCCGCCGGCCGACGACGCGCCCTGGCAGCGCTGGCGCGACGGCCTCATCGCCACCGGCGTGGGCCTGGGCGTGGCCGCGCTGGTCTGGATGGTGCTCACGCGGCCCTTCGATTCGATCTCGCCCTACTACCTCGACACCTCGCTGGCGCTGGGCGGCGGCAGCAACGTGGTCAACGTCATCATCGTGGACTTCCGCGGCTTCGACACGCTGGGCGAGATCACCGTGCTGGGGCTGGCAGGCATCATCATCCATGCGCTGCTGGCCAACTTCGGGCCGGGCCCGTCGATGATGCCGCCCGCCACGGCGCCCACCGGCGGCCCGCACCCGCTGATGCTGCAGATCGTCTCGCGCGCGGTGCTGCCCTTCGCGGTGATGATCTCCATCTACTTCTACCTGCGCGGCCACAACCTGCCCGGCGGCGGCTTCATCGCCGGCCTGGTGCTGGCCATCGCCCTGCTGCTGCAGAACGTGGCGCACGGCAGCACCTGGGTGGCGGCGCGCAGCGGTGGCGACTACCGGGGCTGGGTCGGCTGGGGGCTGCTCATCGCCACCGGCACCGGCGCGGCCAGCTGGCTGCTGGGCGCCCCCTTCCTGACCAGCACCTACGACTACCCCTGGCTGCCCGGCGTGGGCGGCGTGCCGCTGGCCAGCGCCGCCGCCTTCGACCTGGGCGTCTACCTGGTGGTGGTGGGCGCCACGATGGTGGCGCTGCTGTCCATCGCCAGACTCTCGATGCGGAAGGCCTGACCGATGCTGCTCCTTCTGGCCCTGGGTATCGGCGCGCTGGCCGGCAGCGGCGTGTGGATGCTGCTGCGTGCGCGCAGCTTCGACGTCATCATCGGCCTCACGCTGCTGAGCTACGCCGTCAACCTGTTCATCTTCGCGATGGGCCGGGTGAAGGTCGCGGCGCCGCCCATCCTCGAATCCGGCGCGAAGGCCACGCTGGCCACGCACGCCGACCCGCTGCCGCAGGCCCTGGTGCTGACCGCCATCGTCATCAGCTTCGGCATGACGGCGCTGCTGCTGGCCATCGCCTTGCGCGCACGCGCCGAGACCGGCAGCGACCACGTCGACGGCGAGGAGCCTCAGCGCCATGCTTGACCTGCTGTGGGCCCACGCGGTGGTGATGCCGGTGGCGCTGCCGCTGGCGGCCGGCGCCCTGCTGCTGCTGCTGGAACTGCGCGGCTCGCGCTGGACGGGCGCCGTGGCCGTGGCTGCCACGCTGGCGCTGGGCGCCGTGGCCTGGCACCTGCTGGGCCTGGCCGAGGGCGGGCGCGTGCAGGCCTACCTGCTGGGCAACTGGCAGGCGCCGTACGGCATCGCGCTGGCGCTCGACCGCCTGTCGGCGCTGATGCTGGGGCTCACGGTGCTGGTGGGGCTGGGCTCGGTGGTGTATTCGCTGGGCGGCGACGCCAGGCGCGGCCTGCACTTCCAGTCGATGCTGCAGTTCCAGCTGATGGGGCTGAACGGCGCCTTCCTCACCGCCGACCTCTTCAACCTCTTCGTCTTCTTCGAGGTGCTGCTGGCCGCCAGCTACGGCCTGCTGCTGCACGGCGACCACGCGGGCCGGCGTGCGCGCCTGAAGGCCTCGGTGCACTACGTGGTCTTCAACCTCACGGGCTCGGCGCTGTTCCTGGTGGCGGTGAGCCTGCTGTACGCGCTGACCGGCACGCTGAACCTGGCCGACCTGGCCGTCAAGCTGCCGCAGCTGGGCCCCGAGAACCTGCGCCTGGCGCAGGCCGCGGTGCTGATGCTGCTGGTGGTGTTCGCGGTGAAGGCCGCGCTGCTGCCGCTGTACTTCTGGCTGCCCGACACCTACGCCAGCGCCACGGCGTCGTCGGCAGCGCTGTTCGCGGTGCTCACCAAGGTGGGCGTCTACGGCATCACCCGCGTCACCACGCTGTGGGCCGGCGGCGCGTTCGTGGCGCCGGTGCTGCACACGGCGCTGCCGGTGCTGGCCATGGCCACCCTGGTGCTGGCCGCCGTCGGCGCACTGGCCGCGCAAAGGCTCAGCGGCCTGGTGGCCTACCTGGTGGTGCTGTCGGCCGGCACGCTGCTGCTGGCGGTGGGGCTGGGCACCGAAGGCACGGTGGCCGCTGCGATCTTCTACCTCGTCAACAGCACCCTGATCGCCGCAGCGTGGTTCCTGCTGGTCGACCGCATCGGCGCGGCCCGCGGCGGCAGCGACCAGCTGGCCGCCGCTTGGATGGGCCGCGGCAGCGACCAGCTGGCCGCCGCGCCCCTGGGCGGCAGCTGGGGCGCGCTGGGCGTGGCCTTCTTCGTCGCCGCGGTGGCCGTGGCCGGCCTGCCGCCGCTGGCCGGCTTCCTGGGCAAGGCGCTGCTGCTGCAGGCCGCAGGCACGACGGCCTGGGCGGTGCCCACGACGGCGCTGGTGCTGGGTTCCAGCCTGGCGGTGATGATGGCGCTGGCGCGCGCCGGATCGGCGCTGTTCTGGAAGACGGCGCCCGCGGTGCCTGCGGCACCGCCGGCCGCCGTGCACCACGCGGCCCACAAGGTCGCCATCGTCGGCCTGCTGGCCGCGGCGGTGGCCACGGCGCCGGGCGGCGGCCGACTGGGCGACTATGCGGCCGCCGCGGCACGGCAGCTGTTCGCGCCGCAGGGCTACATCGACGCGGTGCTGCAGGCCCGGCCCGTGCCGCCGGCCTGGGACGTGCGCAAGGAAATGCGCGAACGGGGAGACCTCAAATGAGCAAGTCCCTGCTCGGCCGGGTGTTCCCGGCGCCGCTGGCCAGCGCCGTGCTGCTGGTCACGTGGCTGATGCTCAACCAGTCGGCGTCGGTCGGCCACCTGCTCATCGCGGCCGCGATGGGCGTGGGCCTGCCCCTGCTGACGCAACGGTTCCGCCCCGACCGCCCCCGCGCCGGCGCGTGGGCCGTGGCCGTCCGGCTGGGCGGCGTGGTGCTGTACGACATCGTGATGTCCAACATCACCGTGGCGCGGCTGGTGCTGGGGCCGACCTCGCGCATCCGCTCGGGCTGGGTGTGGGTGCCGCTGGACATCCGCGACCCGCACGGCATCGTGGCGCTGGCCGGCATCATCACGCTCACGCCCGGCACGCTGTCGGCCCAGCTCACCGACGACCGCCGGCACCTGCTGGTGCACGCGCTGCAACTGGACGACGAGGCCGAACTCGTGCGCCAGATCAAGCAACGCTACGAAGACCCGCTGCGGAGGATTCTCGAATGATCCTGTCTGTCGTTCTGCCCGTCGCGCTGGTGGCGTTCGCGCTGGCGCTGCTGCTGTCGGCGTGGCGGCTGGTGCGCGGCCCGTCGTCGGCCGATCGCGCGCTGGCGCTGGACACGCTCTACATCAACGCGCTGGCCATCGTGATCCTGCTGGGCATCCTGTGGAACTCCACCGTGATGTTCGAAGTGGCGCTGCTCATCGGCCTGCTGGGCTTCGTGAGCACGGTGGCGGTGGCCAAGTACGTGCTGCGCGGAAAGCTGGTCGAATGAACGCCGCGCTGCAAGCCTTGCCGCTCTGGCTGGACATCCTGCTCGCCGTGCTGGTGCTGGTGGCCGCCTTCTTCGCGCTGGTCGGCTCCTGGGCGCTGGTGAAGCTGCCCGACGTGCTGCAGCGCCTGCACGGCCCGACCAAGGCCACCACGCTGGGCGTGGGCTGCGTGCTCATCGCCTCGGGCCTGTGGTTCGCGCTGCAGGGCACGCTGAGCGCGCACGAGCTGCTGATCACGCTGTTCCTGTTCCTCACGGCGCCGGTGTCGGCGCACATCCTGGTGCAGGCGGCCTGGCAGGACGACGCGAGCCTGCGCCCGCCACCGCCGCCGGGGCCACAGCCTGTTGCGATCGTCCCGTCGGAGAGTTGGCGTCAACCTTCCCAGCCGCCGCCGTAGCGGTCGACCAGGAAGTCAGCGCTGATGACGCTGGCCACGCCGACCAGCGTGAACACCATGTCGAACTGCGGCTGGAACGCGGCGTCGCCATCGACGTCGACGAAGACGACCGTGGTGGTCCCGCCCGCCGGCGACTGGGCCTGTGTCGCCACCGGGCGGTACACGCCAGAGCCATCGATGAACAGCGAGGGCACCGGCGCACCGATGGACACCGATGGCGACGAGGGCAGGGTGCGAACAACCCCCGACTCGATGGCGTCGACGACGTTGTTGTCGTTCGTGTCGTAGTCCACCCCCTTGTCGGCCTTCTGCGACTCATAGCGCGGCAACTTCAGGAAGCTCAGGTCGATGCGGTCGCTGCCGGACGTGAAGTGGACGATCTGATCAAAGGCGTTGGCGCTCGACTGCGAGGCGGCGGTGTACACGATCTCGACGGGAAGCCCGTCGACGGACGCCGCGTTCAGTGTCGTCACCGACCGACCGGCCGACGCATCGATGAGGTCGGACCCTTCGCTGGCCCTGATGCGCAGCGTGATGTCGCCTACGCCCGGCATGGTGCCGGTGGCGTCGATGCCGTAGTTGTCGACCCGGTCGGCCGTCACTGCGGCGCCGGCGCTGCGGGGCACATCGATGTTCAGGGTGGAGCCCACAGGGTTGATCGACACCGCGTCCACGGCATTGGCCAGTGCGGACAAGGCCGGGACGCCACCGGACAATCGCACGCCGTCGTAGGAATCGTCGACGACGATCACGATGCGATCGACCCCCACCTCGAAGTCGACGATGGTGTCCCGCGAATTGATCAGGTTGGCTTCGCTCGCTCCGAAGGCGGTACTGGACTGCTGTCCTCCCGCGATGGATCCGCCCGGCGACTCCAGTTCGCTGCGGTACAGGAAAAAGTCGCCGCCGACCCCGCCGAGCAGCTGATCGCCGCGAAAGCCGATGCCGACATCTGCATTGCCTGAGCCGGCATTCCCGCGGCCGCCGAACAGCAGATCAGCGCCTGTACCACCGGTCAGGATGTTGCGACCCGCATCGCCAAGCAGGTGCACGGAGTCGGCGTCACCGGCATTGGTGGCCTGCGAGAACGAGGTCACCTTGGTGACGAAGGCACGCGGCAGCACCAGTCCGACAGCGCCGGCCGGGGTGTACTGTCCGAACCAGCTTTCGGTGACGGTGCCCGCAGCAAGGTCGACGACGTGGAAGGCTGGATCGACCTGCGACGTCGTCGGAACGGCGGGGTCGACCGCCGTGACGACGCCAGGGGCCAGCAAGGTGACATCGACGATGTTGCCGCCTGCCCGGGAACCCCCGAGCGTGAGCCTGTCGACTGCCGGATCGGCGCCGCGCAGCTGCTGCACGGTGTCGCCGGCCACGCTAGTGACCTGTTCGAGGGCCGCCGTGGCCAAGTTGACCGCGCCGATGACGGCGCGCGTGCCCAGCGAGGCTGCGCCATAGTCGACCCGGTTCGCACCGGTGCCGAGCTGCAGCACGTGCGCCTGCGCGGCCTCGCCATCGCCGAGGAGGACCGTTTCACCCAGCGGGCCGCCCTGCAGGTAGAGCCAGTTCGACGCCGGCATCAGACCGGCGCCGGTGCGGTCGACAAAGCTGGCGAAGACCGTCACGTCGCCGGTGCCGCGCACCTCGACCAGCCGCGTCAGGCCGCGCGTCGTCGTACCGTCGTTGCCGTTGGGCTCGGGCACCTCCCCGCCGGCCACCGGCCGCGAGAACTCGATGGTCGTGGGCACGGTGCTTGCTGCAATATCGATCCAGTTCTGCCCTTTGCCGCCGTAGTACCGCTCGACGCTGGAAACGTAGTCGATACGACCGCTCCCGGCGCCGGGCGAGCCGACGTGCACCTGATCGGCCGCCCCTGCCACGGTGTTGACACTGACGGTGACCGACTGGGTCTCGGCGGCGTAGTCAACGGTGTCGACACCAGCACCCAGGTCGACGCGATAAAGGCCCTGGTCCTCCCACTTGCTGGGCGTGGCCGAGAACCCCGAGGCGTCGGCGAGAGTCTGGTCGAAGTGCGTCCGACGCAGGTTGTTCGCCAGCGCGAAGATGCCGCTGCCCACGGACTGCATCTGCATGTCGGTCGCGCTGATCCAGCGGTCATCGAACCCCGAGCCGGTGAAGCGTTCGAACAGCTGCAGCCCAACGACCGTCAACCCCTCGAGGCCCAGCGCGCCGCTCGCCGCCGAGATGCCGCCGGCATCGAGCGCGACGGCGTCGGCTTGGGCGACGGTGGTGATACTTCCGACACCGGACAGAGAGCGTCCCACCGGCACCGTGGCGCCCAGGTTCAGCGTTGCTCCCGGCAGCAGGCTCGTGTCGAAGGTGTCATCGAAGCGGCTGCTGGTGGCTGCAGCGATGACATCGACGATCTCCACGCCGACCCACTCCGCCGCAGCCTTCTGCGCACCCAGGGCGCCGCCGGTCGCCGCGAAGGTGAGCTGCTGCGCGCCCTGCACTGCCAGCGTGAGGGTCGGCCGCAAAGGGGCGTCGGCAGCGCTTTCCAGTCCGTCGTTGTCCATGTCCCCGTGCTGCACGGTGATCCGGTCCGCGCCCTCGCGCAGCGTGGTGGTGTTGTCCTGCTGCGTGCCCAGCGAGACCGTGCTCTTGGTGCGCAGCTGCGTCGGGCCCAACGTGATGCGGTCGTTGGCCGCCCCGGTGGCCACGCTGTCGACCCCCTGGACGACGGTCAGAGCAGTGATCTCGGAGGCGATCAGAAATCCATCGTTGTTCTTGTCGACGTAGGTGCGCGTTGCGGGCGAACGCGTCAGGATCACTTCGAGTCCTTCGTTGACCAGCGAGTCGTTGCCCACGGCCGCGGCCACGCCATCGGAAACGGCCTTCAGGTCGAGCAGGGTCTCCGAGGGAGCAGGGGCAGGGGCAGGGGCAGGAGAAGGCGCAGGAGCAGGAGCGGGAGCAGGAGACGGCGCAGGCGCGGGTGCCGGTGCCGCCGCGATCCATGGCGCGTAGCGACCTGCCAGCGCAGCGTCGCGCACGTAGGCGTCCTGCGATCCTGCCGTCAGCGAGTACTGTGCCGATGCCTCGACCTCGGTGTTGAACCGAGTCGCCAAGGCGCCCCAGAACTGATGGCTGCCCAGCGTGGAGAACAGCTGCACGATGTCTGACAGCACTTGGCCGCGCTGGCCGGCCGGAGCCGCCAGCAGTTGCGCCTCGACGTAAGCCACGGCATCGGTACGCGCGGCGCCGTCGATGCCGATGTTGTCGACGAAGCGCGCTGCCGCGGCCGCAGGCGCCAGGGTGCCCAGGTCCCGGACGTAGAGCGCGTTCATGAGGCCGCGCAGGACGTCGAGCGAGGGCGTCGTGGCCAGTACCTGAAGCATCGACGATGCGCCCAGCTTGGCCCCATACACGGCCAGGGACAACTGTGTAACCAGGAGAGGCAAAGGTGCAAACGTGGACATGGCAGATTACCTTCCTCGGGGGAAATGCGACCTCAACGGTCGCGGGACAAAGAAGTGCCGTTCGGCCGACATGAGTCCGCCCCCAAGCAGGGCGACAGGCTCACGCGGAACGTACGATTCGCTGAGGGAATGGTATCTCCACACCAGCCTCGTTCAGCACCTTGAGCACCGCCATGTTGACGTCGGAGCGCACGTTGCCCTGGCCCTTGTCGGGGTCGGCGATCCAGAACGGGATGGTGAGCTCCAGGCCGTCGGCAGCGAAGGCCGTGAGCTGCACGGCGGGCGCCGGATCGGCGATGACGCGCGGCACGGCGGCCACGGCTTCCAGAAGGCGCGGGAACAGCGCGGCGAGGTCGGTGCCGTAGGCCACCTGCACCACGGTGCTCAAGGCCACCTTGGTGTCCGCCAGCGACGAATTCTCGACCCGCTGCGTGATCAGCATCTCGTTGGGCACGATGGACTCGCGGCCGTTCAGCGCACGGATGACGGTGTAGCGCGTGGTGATGTCGGTGATGCGGCCCTCGAAGTTGTCGACGCGGACCATGTCCCCGATGCGCACGCTGCGCTCGGCCAGGATGACGAAGCCGCTGACGTAGTTGGCCGCCAGCTTCTGCAGACCGAAACCGATGCCCACGCCCAGGGCGCCGCCCAGCACGCCCAGCGCGGTGAGGTCGATGCCCGCCGCCGACAGCGCGAACATCAGGCCCACGAACAGCAGCAGCGCCCGCAGCGCATTGGCGGCCATCTTGCGCACGCTGAGGTTGTCGGTGGCGCCGGTCAGCAGCTTGGCTTCCAGCGCGGCCGAGACCCACAAGGCGATGACCAGCACCACCACCGCGGTGACCGCCCCTTCGAGCAGGTTGCGCACCGAGATGCGCGTGCTGCCGATCTTCCACTGGATGGCGTCGAGCTCGGTCATGAGCAGGGGCAGCACACCGGTGATCCACAGCGCCATGGCGATCCAGGCCACCCACGACACGCTGCGCTCGACCACGCGCATGAAGTTCGACGTCGGGAAGGCGCGATGGAGAACGCGCACCGTCAGGCGGATGACCAGCAGCGACGTCAGCAGCGGCACGACCAGCCGGAACACCGCCAGCGGCAGCACGTTCTGCAGGCCCCAGCGAGCCGCCAGCGCGAAGAGCAGCGCCAGCACCGGGAAGAGCACGCCGTCGAACACCGCCTCGCCGAACCAGATCGAACCGGGCTGCGGCTGCGAGCCGCGCAGCAGCCGCACCACCGCCCACGCGGCCACCAGGCAGAGCACCACGACGCCGATCTCGACGATCGAGTCGCGCTGCAGCAGGGCGTTGACCAGCTTGCCGAACTCGTCGGCCGTCAAGGCACGGTCCATGGACTCAGACGTCCGCCAGGACCCTAAGATGGGCGGCGACGGAGCGCGCCAGCGCGCTCAGGTTGTAGCCGCCTTCCAGGCACGACACGATGCGGCCGCCGGCATGGCGATCGGCCAGGCCCTTGAGCTGGCGCGTGAGCCACTCGTAGTCGGCCTCGACCAGGCCGAGCTGGCCGAGGTCGTCCTCGCGGTGCGCGTCGAAGCCGGCCGAGATGAACACCATCTGGGGCTTGAACTCGTCCAGGCGCGGCATCCACATCTCGAGCAGCGTTTCGCGCAGCGCCGGGCCGCGCGTGTAGGGCGCGACCGGCACGTTGACCATGTTCGTGCCCTTGGGCACCGCGCCGCTGTACGGGTACAGCGGGTGCTGGAAGAAGCTGGCCATCAGGACGCGGCTGTCGCCGGCGATGATGTCCTCGGTGCCGTTGCCGTGGTGCACGTCGAAGTCGATGATGGCCACGCGCTCCAGGCCCAGCACATCGAGTGCGTGGCGCGCGGCGATGGCCACGTTGTTGAAGAAGCAGAAGCCCATCGTCTCGTCGCGCGTGGCGTGGTGGCCCGGCGGGCGCACGGCGCAGAAGGCGTTGGTCACGCGGCCGGACACCACGTCTTCGGTGGCCGCGATGGCGGCCCCCGCGGCACGCAGCGCGGCGTCCCAGGTGCCGGGGCCGGCGACGGTGTCGGGGTCGAGCGCGCGCGTGCCGCCCTCGTCGCGCAGGCGCTTCAGCACGTCCTGCGTCTCCATCACGTAACCGGTGGTGTGGGCGCGCCCGATCTGCTCCAGCGTGGCTTCGGGCGCGTCGCGGAAATCGAGCGCGACGTCCAGCCCCGTGGCCATGAGATGGTCGGCAATGGCATCCAGCCTCTGGGGGCATTCAGGGTGGCCCGCACCCATATCGTGCAGGCGACAGGCCGAGTGGCTGTAGAACGCGGTGATCATCCCGTTGTTCTTTCGTGCTGACTGTCTCAATTGCGTTAACGTCCTGCGCATGGATCAAGCCCTTGCGCGCCAGCTTTCAAGGCTGGTCGATCAGATTAGCACGATCATCGTGGGCAAACGCTCGCAGATCGAAGACTGCGTGGCCTGCCTGCTCGCTGCCGGGCACCTGCTGATCGAGGACGTTCCGGGTGTGGGCAAGACCACGCTGGCGCACGCGCTGGCCGTCTCGCTGGGCCTGAAGTTCTCGCGCGTGCAGTTCACCGCCGACCTGATGCCCAGCGACCTCGTGGGCGTGAGCGTGTACGAACGCAGCAAGGAAGCCTTTGTCTTTCATCAAGGCCCCGTGTTTTCGCAGGTGCTGCTGGCCGACGAGATCAACCGCGCCGGAGCGCCCTGCTCGAGGCGATGGAAGAGCAGCAGGTCTCGGTGGAGAACGAGACGCGTGCCCTGCCCCGCCCCTTCTTCGTCATCGCCACGCAGAACCCGTCCGACCAGCTGGGCACCTACCCGCTGCCCGAGAGCCAGCTCGACCGCTTCCTGCTGCGCATCACGCTGGGCTACCCCGACCGCGCCTCGGAGCGCGCGCTGCTGTCCGGCGAAGACCGCCGGCACCTCGTCACCCGCCTGCAGTCGGTGATGCTGCCCGGCGAGCTGGAGACGGCGCAGAAGGCGGTGCTGGGCGTGCGCGCCTCGGAGCCCCTGCTCGACTACCTGCAGGTGCTGATCGCCGCCACGCGATCGGGCCAGTGGTTCGTCGAAGGCCTGTCGCCGCGCGCCGGCATCGCCGTGCTGCGCGTGGCCAAGGCGCGCGCGCTGATGGCGCAGCGCGACTACGTTGCGCCCGACGACATCCAGCTCATCCTGCCCCAGGCCATCGCCCACCGCCTGGTGCCCGTGGCCGGCGCCGGACGCGGCCCCATCGAGCAGGTGCGGGCGATGGTCGAGGCCACGCCCATCCCGTAGCCGATGGCGGCCGCCGCGCAGCGCAGCGAGTCGATCACGGGCCGGGGCCTGCGCAGCCGCGTGCGCGCGTGGTTCGTGTCGCGCCTGCCGCTGACGGACACCTGGACGCTCACCCAGCGCAACGTCTACATCCTGCCCACCAAGGCCGGGCTGGTGTTCGGCGCCACGCTGGTGATCATGCTGCTGGCGTCGATCAACTACCAGCTCAACCTGGGCTACGTGCTGACCTTCCTGCTGGCCGGCAGCGGGGTGGTGTCGATGCATCTCACGCACGGCGTGCTGCGCGGGCTGACGCTGCACATCCGCCCCGGTGCACCGGTGGTGGCTGGCGAAGCGGCGGTGCTGGACGTCGTGTTCACCAACCCCGGGCGGTCGCGCCATGCGCTGGCCCTGCACTTCGACGACCGGGGCGCGCACGGTCGCAGCTTCGCCTGGGTGGACATTCCCGCACAAGGCCAGGAGACGGCCCGCGTCACGCTGGTGCCGCCGACCCGCGGCTGGCATGCCGTGCCCACCCTGATGGTGGAGACGGTGTTCCCCTTCGGACTGTTCCGCGCCTGGACGCTGTGGCGCCCCGCCACGCGGGTGCTGGCCACGCCCAGGCCCGAGACCCCCGCGCCGCCCCTGCCCGCGGCACAGCCGGTACCGGGCGATCGTCCGCTGCCCACCAGCACCACCGGGGGCGAACTGGAAGGCGTGCGGCCCTGGCGGCGCGGCGACAGCATGCGCCAGGTGGCCTGGAAGAAGATGGCACGCACCGGCGAGATGGTCAGCCGCGGCAGTCGCGAACTCTGGCTCGACTGGGCGGCCACCAACGGGCACCTTCGCAGCGACCCCGAAGCGCGGCTGTCGCGCCTGGCCGCCTGGGTGATGGACGCCGACCGCAGCGGCGCCGCCTACGGCATGCGACTGCCGGGCCGCGAGGTGCCCGCAGGCCACGGCGACGCCCATCGGCGCGCGCTGCTGGAAACGCTGGCGCTGTGGCCATGAGCGGTCCACGCCACGCCGAAGGGCCGTCGCACGCCATGGTTGGGAGCTGCACGTGAACTGGGCCGCCTGGCGACACCTGCCGCGCGACACGCGCGACACGCTGTTCCACCTGGCCGTCATCACCTGGACGGTGCTGCCGCACGCTGCCAACCTGCCCTGGTGGTGCGTGGCGCTGGCCGCGGCGATGCTGGCCTGGCGAACGCAGCTCGCGCTGACCAACGGCCCGCTGCCGAGCCGCTGGGTGGTGGGGCTGGTGCTCGGGCTGGCCGTCGGTCTCACGCTATGGACCGAGCGCACCCTGCTCGGCAAGGAAGCCGGCGTCACCATGCTGGTGGTGTTGATGACGTTGAAGACGCTGGAGCTGCGCGCGCGCCGCGACGCGATGGTGACCTTCTTCCTCGGCTTCTTCCTGGTGCTGACGCACTTCCTGTATTCGCAGTCGCTGCTGGTGGCAGCGTCGATGGTGGTGTCGGTCTGGGGGCTGCTCACGGGGCTGGTGCTGGCCCACATGCCGGTGGGTCGGCCGTCGCTGCGGCAGGCCGGTGCGACGGCGGCGCGCGCGGCGGCGCTGGGCGCGCCCATCATGGTGGCGCTGTTCCTGCTGTTCCCGCGCATGGGGCCGCTGTGGGGCATGCCGCAGGACGCGGCCGGGCGCACGGGCCTGTCGGGCAGCCTGCGCCTGGGTGGCATCGCCGAACTGGCCAACGACGACTCGGTGGCCCTGCGCGTGCGCTTCTTCGGCCCGGCACCGTCTCCCGGTCAGATGTACTTCCGCGGGCCGGTGCTGAGCAGCTTCAATGGCCGCGAATGGTCGCGCCGCGCCACGCTGACCGACCCCGCAGGACTGCGCGACAAGTCGCGCCTGGAGGTGTCGGGCGCCCCGCTGCGCTACGAGATGACGGTGGAACCCAGCCGCCTGGCCATGCTGCCCGTGCTGGAAGTCTCCTCCCTGCGGCCCGGGCTCTCCGACGACCTGGAAGGTCTGGCCATCGTGCAGCGGGAAGACCTGGAATGGGTGACCGACCGACCCGTGAGCGAACGCCTGCGCTTCGAGGCCGAGGCCTGGACCTCCTTCCGGCTCGGCCCCTTCAACGCCATGCCGTCGCTGGCGAGCGACCTGCGCCTGCCGGAAGGGCACAGTCCGCGCACGCGTGAGTGGGCACTGGGCTTGCGCCAACGGCCCGAACTGCAGGCCGCCGACACGCCGGCGCTGGTGCAGGCGGTGCTGCAGCACATCCGCACGGCCGGCTTCACCTACACGCTGGAGCCGGGCGCCTACGGCGCCGACGCCATCGACGAGTTCTGGCTCGACCGCAAGCTGGGCTTCTGCGAACACTTCGCGGCGTCGTTCGTGTTCGTGATGCGCACGCTGGGCGTGCCGGCGCGTATCGTCACCGGCTACCAGGGCACCGACCCGGCCCCGGTGGACGGCTACTGGATCGTGCGCCAGAGCCACGCCCATGCCTGGGCCGAGTACTGGGTGTCGGGCACGGGCTGGGTGCGCGCCGACCCCACGGCCGCCGTGGCACCGGAGCGAGTGCAGCGCAGCGCCAGCCTGGCGCCCCCCCGGGGCGCCGTGGCGGGGGCCCTGCTGAACGTCAACCCCGAGATCGCCGCACGCATGCGGCAGGCCTGGGAGGTGATGAACAACCGCTGGAACCAGTACGTGCTGAACTACTCGCGCGGACAGCAGTTCGAGCTGCTGCGCAGCGTGGGCGTGAGCTCGCCGAGCTGGCAGGACCTGGCCTACGTGATGGCCGTGCTGCTGAGCCTGGCGGCCAGCGTGGGCGCCGGCTGGGCGCTGTGGGACCGCTGGCGCCAGGACCCCTGGCTGCGGCTGCAGCAGCGCGTGGCCGAACAGCTCGCGGCGCTGGGCGTGGCGGTGGAGCCTCACCACGCACCGCGCGCCCGGGCGCAGCGCGTGCGCGCCACGCTGGGCGAACGCGGCGAGACACTCGCCGGGCTGCTGGACGCGCTGGACCGTGCGCGCTACGGCGCCACCGGTCCCACCGGCCGTGCGGGCCCGGTGGGGTGGTGGGATGGCTTTGCCGCGGCGGTGGCGGCGACGCGCAAGGTCAGCAGCGCCTGACGCTGACGCGGTCACCCGCGCGGCCCAGGGTCACGTTGCCAGTGGGTGATAGATCCAGACGCCCAACGGCGGGCGGTCGACCTGGATCGACACCTCCAGCCGCCCGTCGGTGTTCGGCGCGAGTGCGGGCAGAGGCGCGACCGCGTACGCAGGCGCGCCATCGGCGCCTTCCGTGGCGAACTCGAAGCGCAGCATGGCGTCCCACCCCGGGAGCGGGTCCCGGCCGGTGTTGCGCCACTCGAGCGCCAGGAGCAGTTCGAAACGCTCGCGCCCCTGGCCAGGGATTGGCAGCATGCCAAGGATCGTCAACGGCAGGATGGGCGGTCGAGGGAAAGGAAAGGGCTTGATCTTCAGATCGATGGTCGGCCGGAGGTCCAGCTTGATCGGCTTCGCAGCTTGCATGGGGCAACTCCCTTCGAGGCCTGAGCCTCAGTTGAAGAACTCTTCGCTGTCATTCGCAGCCATGGCCGGAACACCGGCCCGCAGCGCCTTCTGGAGACCCGTCGCGCGCTGCACGGGCGGCGCTCCCGGGCCGAGGTCCTGGTGCAGTCGCGGCAGCGCGCGGTCCAGCGTCGTCAGTGCCTCTTGCCGGGCGCCGAGCCGATCGAGCAGGACCGCAAGGTTCAATGCCGCCAGGTTCGTCGTGGCATGGTCGGCCCCGAGGGTGAGCCGCATCGTCTCGAGATGGCGGGTCAGCACCTCGACCGCCTCTGCAGGGCGGCCGGTGCGTGTCAGCGCAACGCCCTGGAGGATGCCGAACCGGGCGCGCCAGGCCGGTGCGAGAGCCTCGTCGGCGGCGAGCCGCCCCGCCTCCTGCAGCGCCGGTGACCACTGGCCTTGCCGCATCGATGACTCGAGCAGGCCATGCCGCACCGACAAGGCCTCGTCGGTGGACAGCATCCCCCGTTGCTGCAGGTCCTTCAGGCGCCGCTCCAGTTCCGCACGCAGCGGCCCCGAATCGCCTGCCGCGCGGTCGCCGGCGGCCTGGGCCCGCAGCAAGGTCAGCAGCGCCATCATCGCCTCGACCTCGTCGGCCCGCTCTTCGGCATCGGCGCGCAGATCCGACAGGTCGCTGACCGACATCAGCTCGGGCTGGCCCAGCTTCAAGGCACTCATGGCACGGTTGCGCCGGATCAGGCGGCAGGTCGTGTCCCAACGACCCAGCTCGTCCACGCACTCCGACAGCGCACGCGCCGCCAGCGTCCAGGCCGTGGCGAACTTGCCGGCCGAGTAGTAGGCCGCGAGCCGGTCGTAGGCGATCCCCACGCGCTCGCGAGGCTCCAGGAAGCGCATCGTCGGCAGCAGGCCGGCGATTCGATCGTGCAGGGCCATGGAGGACGCGTGGTCCGCACGGCCACTGGCCACGGCGGCGTAACCGCGAAGCGCCATCAGCGCCTCGCGGCTGTTCGGTCCGTGCGCTTCGCGGGCCAGATCGAGGGCTTCGGCAAAACGGCCCGTGGCGGCGTCATGGCGGCCCATGACGTTGTCCACCACCCCTTCGGTCCATCTCAGCTGGAACCGCAACGCCGGGGTGGGCGAGGCGCCCCCAACCAGGCGCTGCGCTTCGGCAAGGGCCTGCTCGGCCCGGCGGTGCTGGCCCGCCTGGACGAGATCGATCGCGCGCCGGAGTTCGGACGTGGCGGCCTCCCCACTGCGGCCCAGTTGCAGCGCCAGCCGCGTGACTTCGGCACGTGCCGGGTCCGATCGCGCGTAGTCCGACATGTCGGACAGGATCTCGGCGATGCTGCCCAGCATCTCCAGCTGCAGGGCCGGCTGCCCGCGCAGCCGCTCGCTGATCTCGCGGCGTCCGACGTCCAGCATCTCGCCAGCGGTGATGCTGGCGCCGCGCGCCTTCTCCGGGTCGGCCCGGCGGAAGATGTCGACCATGAAGTCGCGCGAGGCCACGGCGCGCGCCGACTCCTCGCGCGCCTGCAGGGCGAAGAGCGTGGCGGTGACGGCCAGACCCGCCAGGCCCGCCACCGCCAGACCGCCCAGCGCGACGCCCACGCGGTGCCGGGCCGCGAACTTGCGGGCGCGGTACATCGCGCTGGGCACCCGCGCCGACACGGGCTCCGCGTCCAGCCAGCGCTGCAGGTCGGCGTGCAGCGACTCGACGGAGCCGTAGCGCTGCGCAGGCTGCTTGGCCAGCGCGCGCAGCACGACGGCATCGAGGTCTGCCGCCAGCTGCCGGCGCAACGCCGCCGGGGTGCTGGCGCGCGCCTCGGCGGCCGCCGCCGTGAAGTCGCGCCGACTCGGCGGGCGGGGATCGACGTCGAGGATCGCCAGTTCCAGCTGCGCCGGCGTCTCGGCCTTCAGCTCGTAGGGCCGCAGGCCGGTCAGCAGTTCGTACAGCACCACGCCGAGCGAGTAGACGTCGCAGGCGGTGGTCAGCGGCAGGCCCTGCAACTGCTCGGGAGCGGCGTAGGCCAGCGTGAGCGGGCGGCCGTCGCGCCGCGTCAGTTCGGTCTCGGGCAGCGCCGCGCCTTCGGCGACCGCCAGCTTGGCGATGCCGAAGTCCAGCAGCTTCACGCTGCCGCCCGACGTCAACAGGATGTTGGCCGGCTTCAGGTCGCGGTGCACGATGAGGTTGGCGTGCGCGTGCTGCACGGCCAGCAGCACCTGCTGGAAGCGCTGCACGCGCTCGCGCAGCGTCGAGGTCCGGCGGTCGCAGGCCGCGGTGATGGGTTCGCCTTCGACGTACTCCAGCGCCAGCCAGGGGTGGCCGTGCCCGGTGACACCGGCGTCCAGCAGGGCGGCGATGTGGGCGTGGTGCAGGCTGGCCAGGATGTCGCGCTCGCGGGCGAAGCGCGCCATGAAAGTGTCGCGGTGCTGGGCGGCCACGTGCCGGTGCAGCAGCTTCAGGGCGACGCGGCGCTGGTAGGCCCCGTCGTCCCGGTGCGCCAGCCAGACCTCGGCCATGCCGCCGCTGCCCAGCGGCTGCTGCAACCGCCAGGGGCCCACCAGATCGCCACCGGCCAGCCCGGCGTCGGGCCCGGCATCGGGCTCGGCATCCGCCAGCGGCGGCAAGGTGGCGAGGAAGGCATCGCGCTCCACGTGCTCGCGCGCGAGCAACATCCTGCGCAGCGGATCGAGCAGCGGGTGTCCCTGGGAGCGCAGGTCGTCCAGCCACCCGGGCAGGTCCTCGGGCGCCATGTCGTCGGCGCGCTCGTACAGCTCGGACAACTGCTTCCAGCGATCGACCGCGTCGTGCGTCATGCGGGACTCCTTGCGCTCTGGAATGTTAGGCCGCCTGTCTTGACACGCCCATCCCCCTTCTGGTCGAGGGGGACGGATGGTGGTGAGCGGGGACGATGCTCCGATGCACATACGCGGGCCGCGGCGAGAACCGGACAGGGCCCGTCCGATCGCCTGCGCGCTGCGATGGACTGCGCGCAGGTCTCTTGTTAGGCTCCGGCGCGTGAGCAACCGCCTCCCTGCCGCCGACGCCGTGCCGACCACGGCGTCGCCCCCCATCACCCAGCTGCTGCAGCGTGCGGCGCAGGGCGACCAGGCCGCGCTGGGCGAGGTGTTCCAGTCGCTGTACCCCGACCTCAAGCGCATCGCCCGGGCCCGGCTGTACAGCCAGGGCCGTGGCAACGGGATGCAGACCACGACGCTGGTGCACGAGAGCTTCCTCAAACTGGTGGAAGGAAAGCTCGCGCGGCTGGAAGACCGACGGCACTTCTTCGCCTATGCCGCCAAGACCATGCGCCACCTGATCATCGACAGCGCGCGCGAGCACCTGGCCGAGCGCCGCGGCGCGGGCGCCGAGCACCTGACGATGGGCGCTGCGGAACAGGTGGCCGCCGCCAGCACGGGCAGCGACGAGCAACTGCTGCGCGTGCACGAGGCCCTGGCCGAGCTCGAGACGCTCGACCCCGAGCTGGCCGAGCTGGTCGAGCTGCGCTACTTCGGCGGCTACACCGAGGTCGAGGTGGCCGAACTGCTGGGCGTCAACGAGCGCACCGTGCGCCGCCGCTGGGACAAGGGGCGCGCCTGGCTGTACGTGGCGCTGGGCGACGACGCGGGCTGACGCCTTCCGTCGGCCGGGCCTGCGCCTGAGGCCCGGTGGCGAGCCGTGCCGCCCGCCCGGGATAATGCCCCCATGTCCCCGATCCAGAATCCGTCGCAGCGCCGCCGAGCGCTCGGCGCTGCCGCCCGGCGGTGGCCTGTCCTGCTGCTGGCCCTCGCGGTGTCGGCAGTGACGGCCGCACCGGAGCGTGCCGTCAAGAAGGCCGCCGGCCCGGGCGCACGCAAGGCCCCGCCCGGCGCATCGGCCCCGGCCCACCCCACGCCGACCTGGAAGGAACGCGACGACGTGCTGCAATGGGCCGCCGGCGTGGCCGAGCGCAACGGCCTGGCGCGCGACTGGGTGATGGCCCAGCTGGCGCCGGCCAGGGTGCTGCCGCGCGTGCAGCAGCTCATCATGCCGCCGCCTGCCGGCACGGCCAAGGACTGGGCGGCCTACCGCGCGCGCTTTGTCGAGCCGCGGCGCATCGCCGCGGGCGCCGCCTTCTGGCGCAGCCACGAGGCCTGGCTGCAGCGCGCCGAAGAGCGCTGGGGGGTGCCGCCGGAGCTCATCGTCGGCATCGTGGGCGTGGAGACCTTCTACGGCAGCATCACCGGCAGCTTCCGGGTGCTGGACGCACTGGCCACGCTGGGCTTCGCCTTTCCCTCCGGCCGGCGCGACCGCAGCGAGTTCTTCCGCTCCGAACTCGAAGAGCTGATGGTGCTGTCGCACCGCGAGGGCATCGAGGCCAGCAGCCTGCGCGGCTCGTTCGCCGGCGCCATCGGGCTGCCGCAGTTCCTGCCGGGCAGCATCAACCGCTGGGCAGTCGACTTCGACGGCGACGGCCACATCGACCTGCAGCGCAGCCCCGCCGACACCATCGGCAGCGTGGCCCACTACATGGCGGCCTTCGGCTGGCGGCAGGGCCAGCCCACGCATTACGAGGTGGCGGTGCCGGTGGACAGCGCCGACCGCGCCGCCCTGCTGGGCCCCGACATCCTGCCGAGCTTCACGCCGGCGCAGTTCCTGCAACGCGGCGCGCTGCTGCCCGATGAAGCACGCACGCACGACGGGCTGCTCGCGCTGGTGGAACTGCAGAACGGCAGCGCGGCGCCCAGCTACGTGGCGGGCACCTCGAACTTCTACACGGTGACGCGCTACAACTGGTCGAGCTACTACGCGATGGCGGTGATCGATCTCGGCGCCGCTGTCGGCCGCGAGGTGCGCAAGGCACGCTGAACCGCTGACCCGCCATGCGGGTGCCGCGCGGGCCGCTCAAGCCGTGCAGGCGACACACCGATAACGACGACATGCCGTGATCGGAGACCCTGCAAGATGTGGAAGCGAGCCCTGGCCGCAGTGCTGATGGCGCTGGCCCTCGAAGCCCCCGCGGCGACCTGCCAGGACCCACTGTTCGTCGATGCCATCGCCGACAGCGCGTGGGTGAACATCGACGTGCTGCCCGTACTGGGCACGGCGGGCGTGCGCGAGGCGCTGCGCAACGCCGAGCGCCTGCACCCGCAGCGGCCGGTGCGCATCCGCCTGGCGCCCGGCCGCTACGCCGACAACCTGGGCAGCGAGATCTATGCGCAGCGCCTGCTGCGCGGGCCGTCCAACCCGATCTGGCTGGTGGCCACCGACCACCGCCCCAACGCCACCGTGCTGGGCCACGGCATCAACCTGCTGGGCGTGTCCTACCTGGCGATCGACGGCGTGACCATCGGTCCGGCCACGGTGGGCGCCTGGAACGGCTCGCGCCACGCCGACCCGCAGCCGCTGCAGGCGGCAGCCGGCGTGCACGTCGCCGGCGCCGCGCTGAACGCGCGCAGCAACGCGCTGAAGGGCGGCACGCTCGACAGCACCGTGTACGGCCGCTACGAGCCCTCGCACCACGTGGTGGTGCGGCGGGTAACGGTGCAGAACCTGTTCAACCCCGACGAACGCGACGCCGAGACCAGCGAGAGCCAGGGCATGGACGGCATGAAGTTCAACCAGGTGCAGGACCTGTGGGTGCTGGACAGCACGGTGAGCCAGACCACGCGCCACGGCATCGACAACGTCGGCGTGCACCGCGCCGCCTTCTGCCGCAACCTGGTCAGCCAGACCGGCGGCGGCCTGGGCATCGAGGCCAAGGGCGGCTCGATCGACGTGCTCTACGAGAGCAACACCTTCTACCGCGTGCGCCGCGTCGAGCTGGGCGGCGAGGAGACCGACGCCACCTACTACTTCTCGGCCGACGGCCGCTGGGACTACGAGGCCCTGCGCACGGTGGCGCGCAACAACCTCATCGTCGACGCGCGCGAGGCGGCGCTCGAGTTCTCGGGCTGCATCGACTGCGCCGCGGTGGGCAACACCATCCTGTACACCGCCGCCTACCGGCCGCCCAGCGCCGGCGGCACGATCTATGGCGGCGACGCCATCCGCGTGCACGACAGCCGCGTGCTGGGTGCCGGCGACGGCGCCGGCAGCGACTGCCAGACCTGGGACGCCACAGCGCAGGACTACGTCACCGTCGACCCCTGCTGGGGCGTGGGCTCGCGCGCCCCGGCCCCGGTGAACCGCGTGCTGCGCAGCGACAACGTGCTGGTGGCGAACAACGTCTTCGCCTCGGAGCGGCCGATGTTCGTCCAGGGCACCGACGCGACCCTATCCTGCCCGCTGAACATCTCCGGGGGCACGGCGCGCCTCAGCTTCGACGGCAACTACTGGTGGAACGGCGGTCAGGGCGTGGCGAACCCGGGCTGCACCACGCTGCCCGAAGGATCGCGCTCGCGGCTGCCCGGCGCCGGTGCCAGCACCTCGCCGCTGGCCGGCAGCGCGGTGGACGCCAGCACGACGGCGCGGCTGGGGGCGACGATCGTCGCCGCCGCCCTGCCCCGGGCCTCGGCGCCGCTGTCGGGCATGCAACTCGTGCTGCCGCAGATGGCCGCGCACGACCGCCTGGGCGCACCGCGCAACGGCCACGTGGGGGCCGTGGCCAGCGCGGAGGCCGTGTCCGACCGCGTCTTCAACGTCGCCGAGCGGCTGTACCCGCAGTGGTTCGTCGCCGGCAGCATCAGCCAGTGGGTGCAGGGCTACTACCTGCGCTACTCGCCGGCCACACAGGCCTACATCGGCAGTGCGGGCGGGCGCCTGTACGTGCTGGGGCCGGCCTTCGGCCCGCAGGTGCTGGACCTGGGGCCGCTGGGGCCCTGGCTCACCGTGGCGAGCGAAGCCGGGTACTGAGCGCCGCCGGGGCCGGGCTGCGCCCAGCCCGCCCCCCGAGGGGGTTCAGGCCCAGTGGCAGCCCTGGGACGCGAGAGGCGCCGTCAGGCCGCCACCGGCACCAGGAAGTCGCGGCTGATGCCGGCGCCCAGGTCGTTCACGCGGTCGAGGAACTGCGTGAGGTAGGCGTGCAGGCCGGTGGCCAGGATCTCGTCAATGCGGCCGTACTGCAGGTCGGAGCGCAGGCGGCCGGCGCGGCGCAGCGTGTCGCCGCTGCCCTGGTTGGCCACGTAGTTCAGGTTGGCCACCACCTCGTTCATGCAGGCGGCCAGCGAGCGCGGCATGTCGGGGCGCAGGATCAGCAGTTCGGCCACCAGCTCCGGGCGGATCACGTTGCGGTAGACCTTGCGGTAGATCTCGAAGCCCGAGACCGAGCGCAGGATGGCGCTCCAGTGATAGAAGTCGACCTCGTGGATCTCCTTCACGTTGCCGGCGCCGAAGTAGTCGCCGGCCAGCGCGTGGAACTTCACGTCGAGCAGCCGCGCGGTGTTGTCGGCGCGTTCGAGGAAGGTGCCGATGCGCAGGAAGTGCAGCGCCTCGTCCTGCAGCATGGTGCCCACCGTGACGCCGCGCGACAGGTGCGAGCGGAACTTCACCCACTCGAAGAACGCCCCGGGGTCGCGCTCGAAGGCGCCTTCCTTGAGCAGCCGGTTGAACTCGAGCCAGGTCTGGTTCTGCGTCTCCCAGACCTCGGTGGTCAGCGCGCCGCGCACCGCACGCGCGTTCTCGCGCGCCGCTCGCACGCAGGCCAGGATGCTCGACGGGTTGTTCTCGTCGCGCACCATGAACTCCATGACGTTGCGCGCCGTGGCGGCCTTGTACTTCTGGCCGAAGGGATGCGTCAGCTCGCTGATCGACAGCAGGCCCTGCCAGCCCTGCTGCGCCATGTCGGCCGACTGCGGCAGCAGGGACGTCTGGTAGTTGACGTCCAGCATGCGCGCGGTGTTCTCGGCCCGCTCCATGTAGCGAGCCATCCAGAAGAGATGGTCAGCAGTTCTGGAAAGCATCTACTGCTCCCGTTCAAATTGATCAAGCTTCCCGCCGCGGAACCGGCTTTGCCGGGCCGCTGGCGGACGGCCCCCTCGGGGGGTAGCGAGCGATAGCGAGCTTGGGGGCTCCATGTCAGTCTTCCAGGACCCAGGTGTCCTTCGTTCCGCCACCCTGCGACGAATTGACCACCAGGGAGCCTTCCTTCAGGGCCACCCGCGTGAGGCCGCCGGGCACCATCTGCACGGTCTTGCCCGACAGCACGAAGGGCCGCAGGTCGATGTGGCGCGGCGCGATGCCCTTCTCGACGAAGGTCGGGCAGGTGGACAGGGCCAGCGTCGGCTGCGCGATGTAGTTGCTGGGGTTGGCCAGCAGCTGCGCGCGGAACTCCTCGATCTCGCCCTTGCTCGCGGCCGGGCCGACCAGCATGCCGTAGCCGCCGGCGCCGTGCACTTCCTTGACCACCAGTTCGTGCAGGTGCGACAGCACGTACTTCAGGTCTTCGGGGTCGCGGCAGAGGTGGGTGGGCACGTTCTTCAGGATCGGCTTCTCGCCGAGGTAGAACTCCACCATCTTGGGCACGTAGGGATAGATGGACTTGTCGTCGGCGATGCCGGTGCCGATGGCATTGGCCAGCGTGATGTTGCCCTTGCGGTAGACGTCCAGCAGGCCGGCGCAGCCGAGCGTGGAATCGGGGCGGAAGACCTGCGGGTCGAGGAAGTCGTCGTCGACGCGGCGGTAGATCACGTCCACCCGGCGCGGGCCCTGCGTGGTGCGCATGTAGACGAACTGGTCGCGCACGAAGAGGTCCTGTCCCTCGACGAGCTCGACGCCCATCTGCTGCGCCAGGAAGGTGTGCTCGAAGTAGGCGCTGTTGTACATGCCGGGCGTCAGCACCACGTTGACGCCGGCCGGCGCCACGGTGCGCAGCGTCTCCAGCAGCAGGTCGGGATAGTGCGCCACCGGCGCCACGCGGTGCATGGCGAACAGCTCGGGGAAGAGCCGCATCATCATCTTGCGGTCTTCCAGCATGTAGCTCACGCCGCTGGGCACGCGCAGGTTGTCTTCCAGCACGTAGTAGTCGCCGCTGCCGTCGGGCATCGCGGCGCGCACGATGTCGATGCCGGCGATGTGCGAGTACACGTTGCCCGGCAGCGTGACCCCCATCATCTCGGGACGGAACTGCGCGTTCTTCAGCACCTGCTCGGCCGGCACGATGCCGGCCTTGAGGATCTCCTGGTCGTGGTAGACGTCGTGCAGGAAGCGGTTCAGCGCGGTCACCCGCTGGCGCAGGCCGGCTTCCATGTCCACCCACTCGCCCTTGGGGATGACGCGCGGGATGAGGTCGAAGGGGATCAGGCGCTCGGTGCCGGAGCCGTCCTCGTCCTTGGCGCCGTACACGGCGAAGGTGATGCCCACGCGGCGGAAGATCATCTCGGCCTCGTCACGGCGCGAGCGCATGATGTCGCCGGGCTGGGCCTTCAGCCAGTCGTCGTAGGTCTTGTAGTGCTCGCGCACGCCGTTGCCGGCGCCGATCATTTCATCGAAGGCGGGCTTCATGGTGAGCGCTTCTCCTCGTCTGGGTTCTCTGTAGCAACAAGCGGGCCATTCTGTGCCTCGTCGCGGGCCTCGCCAACGGGGGACAGCACGCGGGTGTGCACCCCCACCGACAGCGTGTGGCGGCCGCCGCCGCGGATCACGCCGCGCAGCGGGGTCACGTCGCTGAAGTCACGGCCCACGGCCACGCGCACATGGCCGGTGGCAGGGATCACGTCGTTGGTGGGGTCGAGGTCGAGCCAGCCGTCGGACGGCACGCCCGGCGTGCCCGGGCAGTACACCTGCACCCAGGCGTGCGAGGCGTCGGCGCCGACCATCATGGCTTCGTCGCCGGCCTGGGTCAGCAGGTAGCCGCTGACGTAGCGCACGGGGATGCCGTGCATGCGCAGCGCGCCGGCCATCAGGTGCGCGAAGTCCTGGCAGACGCCGCGCTTCTGCGCGAAGGCCTTGGCCAGCGGGGTGTCGATGTCGGTGCTGGCGCCGTCGTACTCGAAGTCCGCGTGGATGCGGTGCATCAGTCCGATCGCGGCTTCGGCCACGGGGCGCCCCGGCGGCAGCGATTCCGCGGCGTAGGCCGCCAGTTCGGGCAGGCGCGGCACGTAGGGCGACGGCAGGGCGAACTCCACGGCGGGGTCGAAGGGCGCCCGCGCAACGTAGCGCAGGCGCTCGGCCAGCGCGTCCCAGGCCGGCGAGGCGTCGGGCTGCAGGTCGTCGAAGCGCGGCGTGAGTTCGACCACGCTGCAGGCCGTGACCACCAGGGCTTCGTGCGGCAGGCCCAGGCTGAACCAGGTGCAGGCATTGCCCATCGTGTCCAGCGCCTCGTGGCGGTGGCCGGGCGCCGGCGAGACGTCCAGTTGGAACTCGCGCAGCCACTGGTGCTCGTCGTCCAGCGGCCTCAGGTGCGCCAGGTGCTGCGCCAGCGAGACCGGCGCCGCGTAGTCGTAGCGGGTCTCGTGGACCACCTCCAGCAACACGCTCATGGGTTCAGACCGCCTGGTCGGTGCCGTGCACCAGGGTGAAGAAGCGGCCGCTGACGTCTTCGGCCAGCGCCAGGGCGGCAGTGCGCAGGCTCTGCGAGACCTGCAGCAGGCGGCGCGCGATCTGCTCGTCGCTGGCCATGCGCAGGTCTTCCAGGGCCAGCCCGACGCCGGCAGCGGGCAGCCGATCGAGCAGCGGCTGCAGCGATTCGCGGCTGCCGGGCAGCTTCTGCAGCTCGGTGCGCAGCCGGCGCAGCACGCCGGCGAAGGCGCGCGGGTTGCCGTCCTCGAAGACCAGCAGCTCGGCCAGCGCCAGCATCTCCTCGTGGCGCTGGTAGCGGGCGCGGAAGGTGATGGTGCTGTCGAACAGTTCCAGCAGCAGGTCGATGCCCACCACGCCCCCCAGCGCACGCGCCTGCACGAAGGCTTCCATGCTGGCGCACACGCCGATCAGGCGTTCGATGAGCCGGCCCACGGTGAGCAGCCGCCAGCCGTGGTCGCGCGTCATGCGGTCGGTCTGCAGGCCGGTGACACCCACCAGCTGCAAGGCCAGGGCATCCAGCGCAGGGACGGCCTGCGCCAGCTCCGGCACCTTGCCGGGGGCCGACTGCAGCGCCGCGGCAAAGGATTCACGCATCGAGCGGATCTGCCCCCATTGCTCCGACGACAGGCGCTCGCGCAGCGCCTGCGAGGCCCGTTCCAGTGCACCGAGGTTGAACGCCACGCTCCAGGCTTGGGGATCGGACAGCCCTGCCAGCACGGCGCGCTCAAAATGGTGCGCACTCTGCACCAAGGTGGGGACTCCCGTGGGCGCCAGGCTGGATCGCACGCCCAGCGTCGACAGCGCCTGCAGCGCCGGTTCGGTGCTGGTGTCGACGTCGCCGTCGATGGTCTGCAGCGTGACGCGCGCCAGCCGCACCAGCTGCTCGGTGCGCTCGGTGTAGCGGCCCAGCCAGAAGAGGTTCTCGCCGGTGCGGCTGCTGACCGGCTGCTTGCGGTGCATGAGGTCGTCGACCGACAGGCGCTGCGGTGCCATCTCGAAGTTGTCCAGCGGGCCGTCGGTGAGCACCCAGGTGTCGAGGCTGGAACCACCGCGCTGCATGGACACGCCGGCGTCCTCGCGCGGCGCGACGCGCGTCATGCCGCCGGGCATCAGGTGCCAGCCGCCGTTGCCGTCGGCCACGGCGTACACGCGCAGCACGGCGGGCCGGGGCTGCAGCCTGCCGCCGCTCCACACGGGGGCGCGCGACAGCGGCACGCGGGCCTGCAGGGTCCAGGCGTCGGGGTCGGCCTCGATCTGCTTTTCGGCACCGCGCACGTCGAGCACGCCGGTGCCTCGCTGGAAGGTGCTGCGCAGCAGCTTGCCGTCGAGGTGGTGCCGCACGTCGCGCCAGGCGGCGGCCTCGCCGCACCACCAGGTGGGCAGCGCCGGCAGGCGCAGGCGCTGGCCGGTCAGGCGTTCGGCGATGCCCGGCAGGAAGCCCTGCACGGCAGGCGACTCGAGGAAGGCGCTGCCCAGCGCATTGGCCATCACCACATTGCCGGCGCGTGCCACCTTCATCAGGCCCGGCACGCCCAGCGTGGAATCAGGACGCAGCTCGAGCGGGTCGCACCAGTCGTCGTCGAGCCGGCGCAGCAGGCCGTGCACCGGGTCCAGGCCCTCGACGGTGCGCAGGAAGAGCCGGTCGCCGCGCACCGTGAGGTCGCCGCCTTCGGCCAGCGACAGGCCCAGGTAGCGGGCCAGGTAGGCGTGTTCGAAATAGGTCTCGCTGTACGGCCCCGGCGTGAGCAGCACGATGCGCGGCGCGGCGCCGCCGGCCAGCGTGGCGGCCATGTCCTCGACGCCCTGCATCAGGCGCCGGTAGCTGGGGCCCAGCCGCTGCACGCGCATCTCGCGCAGCGCGTCGGGGAACTGGCGCGACACCACCAGCCGGTTGTGCAGCACGTAGCCCAGGCCCGACGGCCCCTGCGCACGCTGCGACACCACCCACCAGCGGCCGTCGGGCCCGCGCGCGAGGTCGAAGGCCACGATGTGCAGCCATTGCCCGCCCACCGGCTTGATGCCGTGCATGGGCCGCAGGTAGCCCGGGTGGCGCAGCAGCAGGGCCGGCGGCAGCAGGCCTTCGTGCAGCAGGTGCTGCGGGCCGTAGAGGTCGTGCAGCATGGCCTCGAGCACGGCAGCCCGCTGCTCCAGGCCGGCCTCGATCTGCTTCCATTCGGCCGCCCCGACGATCAGCGGCAGCAGTTCCAGCGACCACGGCCGCGCGGCCACGCCCTCGTCGCTGTAGACGTTGTGCGTGACACCGTCGCGCTGGATCTGCCGTGCCACCTGCTGCAGGCGCTGGTCGAGGTCGGCCGCGGGGGTCAGGCCGGCATCGGGCGCGGGCAGCAGCGACGAGAAGCGCCGCCAGTCGGCGCGCAGCGGCCCGGCGGGCTCACGCAGTTCGTCGAAGACACCCGCCTCGGGCGGCGCCGCCAATGCGGACAGCGGCCCGCTGCGGGCCGCTGACGACTGGGACTGCGACTGCGATTGCAAGATTCAGGGCGACAAGGGTCGGGGGCCGCGAAGGTTCATCGGCGCAGGTCGATGGTGAACGGAAACTCGCGGCTCGGCACCGCGGGCTCGATGTTCATCTTGCCCGGTGTGTGACCGAATCGGAAGAAACGCGCCAGTCGCCGGCTCTCGGCCTCGTACGCGTTCACCGGGAAGACCTCGTGGCTGCGCCCGCCCGGGTGCGCCACGTGGTAGCGGCAGCCGCCGATGGAGCGCGAGTGCCAGGCGTCGACGATGTCGAACGTGAGCGGTGCGTGCACGCCGATGGTCGGGTGCAGCGCCGACGGCGGCTGCCAGGCGCGGTAGCGCACGGCGCAGACGAATTCGCCGACGCGCCCGGTGGGCTGCAGCGGCGCGGCGCGGCCGTTCACCGTGATGACGTGGCGGTTGTCGTTCAGGCCGGTGACCTTCAGCTCCACGCGCTCCAGCGACGAATCGACGTAGCGCACGGTGCCGCCCGGCGCGCCTTCTTCGCCCATCACGTGCCAGGGCTCGAGCGCGGTGCGCAGCGTCAGGCCGATGCCCATGGTGGCCAGCTCGCCGATGAGCGGGAAGCGGAACTCGAAGTGCGGCGCGAACCAGGCGCTGTCGAAGGCGAAGCCGGCGCCCTGCAGGTCGGCCATCACGTCGTCGAAGTCCATCTGCACGAAGGTCGGCATCAGGAAGCGGTCGTGCAGGCCGGTGCCCCAGCGCGTCAGCCTCGCGCCAGAACCAGGCCAGCAGCGCGCGCAGCAGCAGCTGCTGCGCGAGGCTCATGCGTGCATGCGGCGGCATCTCGAAGGCGCGCAGCTCCAGCAGGCCCAGGCGGCCGGTGGGGCCGTCGGGCGAGTAGAGCTTGTCGATGCAGAACTCGCTGCGGTGCGTGTTGCCGGTGACGTCGATCAGCAGGTTGCGCAGCACGCGATCGATCAGCCACGGTGGCACCGAGCCGCCGGCCGCCATCTGCTTGTCGAGCTCGTTCAGCGCGATCTCGATCTCGTAGGTCTGGTCGTCACGCGCCTCGTCGAAGCGCGGCGCCTGGCTGGTCGGGCCGATGAACATGCCCGAGAACAGGTAGCTCAGCGACGGGTGGTTGTGCCAGTAGGTCAGCAGGCTGGACAGCACGTCGGGCCGGCGCAGGAAGGGGCTGTCGGCCGGCGTGGCGCCGCCCAGCACGAAGTGGTTGCCGCCGCCGGTGCCGGTGTGGCGGCCGTCGAGC
>LNFM01003778.1_pt1 | contig 34442 bp, 32 predicted proteins | sample 596031 | NCBI WGS metagenome assembly LNFM01 (sample SAMN04254537, study PRJNA301005) | activated carbon metagenome | isolation source: dual media filters at the Ann Arbor, Michigan drinking water treatment plant | place: USA: Ann Arbor
TGTGGCGGCGGAGCGGGACGGGCGAAGGCTGGTGCTGCCGGTGGTGAGCGGGGACCGGAGCAAGTTTTTGAAGGCGCCGCGGCTGCATTGAGGGTTTAAAGCCAGGTAACATTGGCGTGGATAACGACCTCGCCTTCCGTCGGCTTGCGCGGAGGTCGGTGCGCTGCAACGGGCAGGCGGTTAGACCAAGCCATAGGCTTTTTCCAGTATGTCTGCCTGCATCGGGTTTATGCCTCGTACATAGCGGACGATTGCTAGTTCCCGCAGATTGTTCGATGAGCGCTCGGACCGCATCCATTCAGCCATGCGCTCGTCAGTGAAACGTGCAACACCATTCGTCAGGTGCAAATTAAATGCCTCGACCGTAGCGCCAAGCTGCCGCTTGTGCGGATGCAACTCGAAACCAGAGAGCCTAGCAGCGGAATCAAGCTCAGCAATTTTTTGCGCAAGTTCTTCCTCGTTCTCGGAAGACATAAGGATGTCGTCAACATAAACCGACAAGCGGAGTTGGGCGGCAGCAGATCGAAGCGCTGCGCCCAGAGCGGAGCTTTCAAGCGTTAGCGACGCAAGGAGCGGCGACTGAACATATCCGAAGGGGAGGCTAAAGCTTTTGCTTCCAAGCTTGCGCACCGTACTGCAGGTAGCAATCTCAAAGGCATCGCGATGAGGAACACCGATGCGGCGCAGTGCACGATGCACCTTAGTCCGAGTGACGCTGTCAAAAAAGGACTTTATATCCAGTCGAGCAAATGTACTGCTACTGAGCTGAAGTAGGCTGGCCGCAACATGGCCACCGCGCTGAAAATGAAAAAAGTAGCGCGGTGGCGTCCACCGCTTGAGAACCAGCTTAATAATCTCTTCGCCCTGTCGCCGCCCTTGAGCGCTTGGCACAAAAATTAACAGGCCGCTGTCGGTAGTAAATTTGTGCAGGTGCGCGTTGTGATACATAGTTAGTGGCCCCGCTCGTCAGCTTAATCACGGCATCAACTAGCTTCACCAGCCAGTATATTACCATGATCCACTTCTGAGCGAGGCCAAGCATGCGTTCAGTTTTCATGAACGGGGCTCCTCTGGATCACCCCAGCGGACTTGCTATGGCTGTTTAGCCACTAACCAACACGTAGTGCCAACTGAACACGTCGCCAGTCAGCCCTTGCGGTTGCCTCGTCGAGTTGCCTCGTCGACGCGTGGGAGCCCCCCGTAATGCTGGGGTCATTTCAAATACCACGGCGCCTATTGGCGCGCCATCGCATTTTAGCTGTCTGCAAGTGCGTCTAAAGCCGAAGTCCTCGCCAAGGGCGCCAAGAGACAGAGCGAACTTTAGGAGCCCTCAAAACCTCCCCACCCCAAACACCCCCGGCGCCCCCTTCCCCCCACGCACCCCTTCCGCCACCAGCCGCCCGCAGACCGGCCCCAGCGTCCACCCGTTGAACGTCACCGCATGGTGCAGCCCCTGCACCCGAGGGTCCGCCCCCAGGATCGGCCCCGGCACCTGCACATTCAGCCCCGTCCAGGCCCGTATCACCTGAAGCCCCGCCAGCGCCGGCAGCACCGTGCCCGCGACGAACAGATTGCCCTCGATCGACTCCCGCAGATTGCGCGGCCGCCCCGCCGCATCCAGCACGCCGGGCCAGGCGCCGCCGAGCACCAAATGCCCGGCATCGCCCTGCTTGGCCGAAAGGTGCCGGCTGCCATGCAGCACCAGGTGGCGCATCACCTCGCCGCCCGCCGCCTCCGTCACCATCACCTGCTGCACCGCCGCCCGCACCGGAATCGGCGCGCCGGGGCCGCAGGCATTCACCACCTGCCCGGCGCGGATCACGCCACCCCCCGTCGTCTCCGCCCGAAACCCCGCCCCCTCCCGCGTCACCGCCGCGATGGTGCAGCCTGCGCGCACCAAGACCCCCGCGCGCCGCACCAGCGCATACAGCGCGGACAGGCCGCGCAGCGGGTCCATCTGGCCCTCCGGCGCGCAGAAGGCCGCGCCGGCAAAGCCCGGGGCGAGGTAGGGGGCGACGGACATCAGCTCATTCGCGCCCAGCACCCGGCTGTCCACGCCGAAGGCGCGTTCCATCGCCACCTTGGCCACCAGGCGTTCCAGCAGCGCCGGCGTCTCCGCCAGCATGATCCCGCCCTCGGTGCGGATGCCTAAGGACTCGCCCGCCTCCGCCGCAATCTCCCGCCACAGCGCCACGGATTGCGGGCCGATGGACAGCACCTGCGCCGCCGCGCTTTCGGGCCCGTCCTCCGCCCCGGCGCTGTCATAGGCGTGGAGCTGGATGTGCAGGCTGCCGGCATTGCCGGTGGTGGCGCCCTGCCCCGGCTCGCCGCGTTCCGCGAGGATCACCGAAAGCCCCTCCCGCGCACAATACAGCGCGGTGGACAGGCCGAGCGCGCCGCCGCCGACCACCAGCACGTCGCAGGCCTCGGCCGGGCCGGTGGCGGGGGTGTGGTGCGCCGGCAGGATGGGGGCGGGCTGCACCGCGGGGCCTTCGAGCCATTCCGGCTTCTCCATCGCCAGCGCGATGGCCGGCACCGGCTTCAGCGGCGCGCGGGGGGCGGCGAAACCGGCTTCCTCGGAGGCGCCGACGATGCGCGCGACGGTCGCGCCGCACATGCGGCCCTGGCAGCGGCCCATGCCGGCGCGCGTCGCCTTCTTGACCGCACCGAGGGATGCCGCGCCCTCGGCCATGGCGGCGCGCAGGGTGCCGGCGGAGACTTCCTCGCAGCGGCAGACCAGCGTGGAGTCGGCCAGGCTGCGTGCATCGAATTCCGGCACGGCGAAGAAGCGCCACAGCGCGTCCTGGAAACCGATGGCGCGCGCCAAAGCGCGGCGGCTGGCCGTGTCATCGGGCAGGCCCGGCCGCAGGTCGCGCGCCGCCGCCAGCCCGGCCAGGCGGCCGCGCGCGAAGGCGATGCGCGCGCCACCCACCTGCGCGCCATCCCCCACCGCGAATATTTGCGCAATGCTGGTGCGGCCGTCCTGGTCCGTCACCGTCTCCAGCCGGCCGAGGCCGCTATCGATGAAGCGATGCGTGCAGCCCAGTGCGCGGGCCAGGCCGGTTTCCGGCTGGAAGCCGAGATTCAGCGCCAGCGCATCGGCGGCGATGCGCGTCTCGCCTTGCGGGGTGCTGGCGCGCAGCGCGGTGAAGCGGGCCTCGCCTTCCGCCGCCAGGGGCCGGGCGCCCCAGATCACCGGCACGCCCGCGCGCTTCAGCACGGCGAGGTAGCGCGCGCCGTCCCAGGCCAGGTCCGGCGCGCCGGCCGCCAGCCGCAGCGCCTGGCGCGCGCCGCGAAAGCCGGGAAAGGGCGCGGCTTCCAGCACGGCGGCCACCTGCACGCCGCCCTCCACCAATTCGCAGGCGAGTTGCAGGTTCAGCGGGCCGTTGCCGGCGATCACCACGCGGTTGCCGGGCGAGACCCGGTTGGCGCGGGCGAGGGTCTGCAGGCAGCCGGTGGTCATCACCCCCGGCAGGGTCCAGCCGGGAATCGGCACCGGGCGTTCATGCGACCCGGCCGCGATCACCAGGCGCTTCGGGCGGAACACCACATTGCGGCCCTCGACCAGCGCCGCGATCTCATCCGCGGCGAAACCGCCCCAGACGGTGGCACCGAATCGGAAATCCACCCCGGCCGCGATGGCCCGCGCGCGCAGCTCCGCGCCCTGGCGGAACTGGCGGTCCGGCGCCGCATGTTCGTGGCTGGCGGCGAGCGGCTTGAGGTACTGCCCGCCCGGCGCATCCCGCTCATCCAGCGCCACCACCTGGCAGCCCGCTTCCGCCGCGGCGATGGCAGCCGATAGGCCCGCGGGGCCGGCGCCCACCACCAGCAGGTCGCACGCCACTTCCTCCGCCGCCGCATGCGGCGGCGGGGCGAGGCGCGCGGGCTGCACGGGGGCGGCGCGTTCCACCACCATCCCCGGCGCCACCTTCGCCAGGCAGGCGCGCTGGTTGGCGCTTCCATCGATGGTGACCAGGCAATCGAAGCAGGCGCCCATGCCGCAATGCAGCCCGCGCGGCGCGCCGGACTGCGTATACCGCAGCGTCAATTCTCCGGCGGCGGACAGTGCGGCAGCCACCGTTTCCCCATACAGCGCGGAAATCGGGCGGCCGTCGAAGGTGATGCCCACCGCTTCGGCAGAGGGGCGGATCGCCGCATGGGTCAGTCGCATGGGATGGGCTTGATGCTTTCGCGGAAAGGCGCATGGATGATGGACGTTCACGCGTCAGGAGCAAGTCGATGGCCGGCGAGAAATTTCGCGGCTGCTACACCGTATTGATCACGCCCTTCACCGAGGGTGGGGAGGCAGTGGATCTGAAGGCGCTGGAGCGCCTGGTGGAATTCCAGATCCGCGAAGGTATACGCGGCCTGATCCCGCTCGGCTCCACCGGCGAGTTCCTCTCCGTCTCGCCCGAGGAGCGCACCGCGATCGTCGAGACGGTGGTGAAGACCGCCGCCGGCCGCGTGCCCGTGCTGATCGGCACCGGCGCGGAGGATACGCGGGAGGTGGTTCGCACGTCGCGGGAGGCGGAGGCGCTGGGCGCGGATGGCGTGATGATCATCCCGCCCTTCTATTCCGTGCCGACCGAAGACGAGCTGTACCTGCACTACAAGACCGTCGCGGATGCCATCGGCATCCCCATCATGGTCTACAACAACCCTGCCACCGCGAATGTGGATTTGACGCCGAAGATCCTGGCGCGGCTGGCCACCATCGAAAGCTGCCTCTACGTGAAGGAGAGCACGCTGGAGGTGACGCGCGTGCGCGACATCGTCGATCTCTGCGGCGACCGCATGGAGGTCTTCGCCGGCGTGCTCGGCTATGAAAGCGCCTGGCTGGGCGCGATCGGCTGGGTCGCCGTCTGTTCGAACCTGGCGCCGAAGCTGTCGACGGACATGTTCCACGCGGCGGCCTTCGACAAGGACATGGACAAGGCCCTGCCGCTGTATCGCAAGCTGATGCCGCTGCTGCCCTTCGTCGGCGGGCCGCGCTACGTCTCCGGCACCAAGGCGGGCTTCCGGCTGATGGGCATGCCGATGGGTGACCCGCGCCCGCCGCGCCTGCCGTTGCCGGGGGCGGATGTGGCGCAGCTCAGCGCGGTGCTGCAAGGCATGGGCCTGCTGTCCGAGGGCGCGCGCCAAGCCGCCTGACTTCGCCTTTCAAACAAACAGGGAGTTTCAAAACATGCGTCGTCTTCTTCTCGCCGCCGCGCTGGCGGCTTTCGCCTCGCCGGCTTTTGCACAAGCCCCCGCCGGCTGCACGCCGCGCGTTGCGAATTCGGAACTGGTGAAGCCCGGCACGCTGATCATGTCGATCAACCCGACGCTGCCGCCGCTGCAGTTTGTCAACGCGCAGGGCCAGTTGCAGGGGCTGCGCTTCGATCTGGGGCAGGAAATCGCGAAGCGCCTGTGCCTGACGCCGGAATGGGTGCGGATCGAGTTCAGCGCGATGATCCCGGGCCTCGCGGCGCGGCGCTGGGACGTGATCAACAGCGGCACTGCGCTACGAGAATGCGGCCGTCGCCTTCTCCGCCGCGCGCGGCAACCCGCTGAACATCACCAGCGTCGATGACCTGGCCGGCAAGGTCGTGGGCGTCGAGATCGGCGGCTTCGAGGAAGCGCGCACCCGCGCACTCAGCGCGGACCTGGTCGCGCGCGGCAAGGCGCCCATCACCATCCGCACCTTTGACAACTTCGCCATCGCCTTCCAGGCGCTGCGCGCCGGACAGGTGCAGGCCGTGACGAGCGTGGATGCGGTGGCCGCCGAATACGACCAGCGCGGCGACTTCCCTCGCGTCCTGCACGGCCTGTTCCCCACCCCCGCCAGCCTCGCCATGCGGTCGCGTCCGCTGGCGCAGGAAATCGCCAAGGTGCTGACCGAGATGAAGGCGGATGGCAGCTACGACGCGCTGTTCGACCGCTACGGCGTGAGCAAGTACGAGGCGGGCTTCGAGGTCGTCGGCCCGCAATAGCATCCGGCCAGGGCGGCCCGCGCATCCGGCGCGGGCAGCGCCCAGACCAGCACACCTGCCAGGCACGACCGTGCACGGCGCGAAGCCAGGCGGCCGCAGGCCGTCTCCGGCGCTTGAGAGCCTGAACAATGCACATCTGGTCCTGGCAGGGGTTCTTCGACTACCTGTTCAACCCCTTCCTGCTGGAAGGCGCGGTCACCACGCTGTGGCTGACCGCGGCGTCCCTGTTCTTCGGCCTGATCCTCGGCATCCTCGTCGCGCTGCTGCGGCTGTCGGGCAACCGGTGGCTGGCGGCGCTGGCCGGCTTCTACTGCTGGATCTTCCGCGGCACGCCGCTGCTGGTGCAGTTGCTGATCATCTATACCGGCCTGCCGCTGTTCGGCATCCGCTTCAGCGTGACCCAGGCGGCGCTGCTGGGCCTGGCGCTGAACGAGGCCGCCTATCTGAGCGAAATCGTCCGCTCCGGCATCTCCGCCGTCGGCCCGGGGCAGCGGGAGGCCGGGCTGGCGCTGGGCCTCAAGAAGATCCAGGTCTTCCGGACCATCACCTGGCCGCAGGCGTTCCGCATCATCATTCCGCCGCTGGGCAATTCGGTGAACGGGCTGTTGAAGACCACCTCGGTGGCCAGCGTGATCTCCATGGAGGAATTGCTGCGGCGGACGCAGATCCTGATCCAGGAACGCTTCCTGGTGCTGGAATTGTTTCTCGCGGCGGCCTTCTGGTACCTGGTGATGACCACCGTGTGGGACCTGGTGCAGCGCCAGTTGGAGAAGCGCTACGGCCGCGCCTATGTCCCCACCGCCGCCGACCGGCGCTGAGCCTCAGCCGGCCGCCAGCGCCCGCAGCAGGGCGGCGAGTTCGGGCTCCACCACCAGCCCCGCGGCGGTCGCCGGCGTGACCAGGCGGCGCTCGCGTTCCCGCCGCTCCGGCCAATCATGCAGCAGGCGGGCGACGCGCAGGCGATAGACCAGCACCTCGCAGGGCAGCAGCACACCGCCCGGCTTGCGCTTGTGGTAGCCGAACTGGCCGATCGGGTCCGGGTCGGCCTCACCCAGGATGCCGGCTTCCTCGAAGGCTTCGCGGGCGGCGCTGCGGTGCGGCTGCTCGCCCGGCTCAATCCAGCCCTTGGGGATGACCCAGCGCCGCGTCTCGCGGCTGGTCACCAGCACCACGCGCAAAGCGGCGCCGGTGCCGGACAGCGGCAGGGCGGCGCATTGCCGGCGGAGGTCGAGCACCGCATCGCCCGGCATCTTTCCCTTGGCTCCCCGGATGGTGGAAAGGCGGACCATCCGCCTACGAAATCGCATCCAATCCAGATGGACAATCCGGGCTTCCATGTGAAGCGTTCATGAACGAAATCGGTCATTTCATACGGATGACTGGACCCGTCATGGATATTTCACAGACCCAGCAGGGCCAGCGCATGCGCCCGCAGCTTCGCCTTCTGCACCTTGCCGCTGGCCGTCATGCCGATGGCCTCGAATCCCTCGACGATTCGCAGATGCCTTGGCATGCGGAAATTCGCGAGGCGCGGCTTCAGCCAGGCGAGCAGTTCCGCCTCCGTCACCGTCGCACCTTCCCGGCATTGCACGAAGCAGGCGACCACTTCGCCGAGCCGCGCGTCCGGCACGCCGACCACCTGGGCGAGCGCCACGGCGGGGTGCGCCGAGAGTACCTCCTCCACCTCGGCCGGCGCGACATTCTCGCCGCCGACGCGGATCACATCCTTGATACGGCCGACCATCCGCAGCCGGCCATCCGAATCCTGCGTGCCGAGATCGCCGGTCCGCAGGAAGCCATCCGGCGTGAAAGACCTTTCCGAGTTCTCCGGGTCGTTGAGATAGCCGCGCATCACCGACCAGCCCCTCACCTGGATCTCGCCCGCCTCGCCTGCGGGACGCGGTGCGTTGCTGGCGGGATCGGCGATGCGAAGCTCCAGCCCCACATGCGGCACCGCGCCACCGGCCATGCGGTCGGCCACCGGTTCACGATGGTCGGACAGCGCGATATTGGGGGACGCCTCGCTCAGCCCATAGGCCCAGCACAGTTCGGCCACGCCCATTTCCTCGACGATCCGGCGCATCGTCTCCGGCCCCGCCGCGGCCCAGCCACCGCGCAGATGCAGGCGGGCGCGATCGAAGCGCGGGTGGGACATCATCAGCTGGAAGATCGCGTCGTTGCCGGAGGTCAGCGTGCAGCGCTCGCGCTCCAGCAGGTCCAGCGCGGCGCCGGCCTCGAAGGTCGGCGGCGTCACCATCACGGCGCCGGTCGCGAGGCAGACCAGCAGCGACAGGGTTGATCCGGCGACATGGAAGAAGGGCCGGCAGTTGAGGTAGCGATCCTCCGGCCGCACGCCCAGCTTCGCGGCACAGGCGGTGGCGTTGCGCAGCATGTTGTGGTGCGTCAGCAGCACGCCCTTGGGGTGCGCCGTGGTACCGGAGGTGTATTGCACCAGCAGGATATCCTCTGCCGTCACCTCGGCCATGGCGGCATCCAGCGCGGCCTCGTCCACGGCCTGGGCGCGGAAGGCGTCCCAGCCCGGGGTGCCCGCCACGATCACATGGCGCAGCTCGGGCAGTTCGCCGCGGATCTCCGCCACCGCCGCGGCGAAGTCGATGTTGAGGAAGCGCCCCGCCAGCAGCACCGCCTTGCAGCGCGCGCGGCCGAGCGCGAAGGCGATTTCGGGCGGCTTGAAGCGGGTGTTCACCGGAACGGTCACCGCGCCGATCAGCGCCGCGCCATAGAAGCTGGTCACCCAATTCGCGTCATTGCCCATCAGCAGACCGACGAAGTCGCCGCGCCGGATGCCGAGCGCCAGCAGGCTGCGCGCCACGCCACGCGCCGCCGCGCGCAGCGCCGCATGCGTCAGCCGCGCGCCATCCGCCACCAGCGCCTCCGCATCGGCGCGCTGCGCGGCGTTGGCGTCGAGCAGGTCGCCCAGGCGTGTCGTCCAGCTCATCGGCCGAAGCCGGCCATGGTCTTGCGCCATTCGGCGGCGGCCAGGCTGTCCTCGATCGCCATCAACTCAGTTGCCAGCGCGCCGCGCGGGTCGCGTTCCAGCCCCTCATCGATGCAACGCTTTGCCAATGCCATTGCGGAGGCCGGCGCCTTCAGGATGGTGGCGGTCATCGCCGCCAGCGTGTCCGTCACCGCATCCGGCGCCACCAGCCGCGCCACGAGGCCGGCGGCCAGTGCCTCCTCCGCCGACAGCACGCGCCCGGTGAACATCATGTCCTTCGCCAGCCGCTTGCCGAGGATGCGCGGCAGCCGCTGCGTCGCGCCCACCGTGCCCCACAGCGCCTCCGGCGTCTTGAAGTTGGCCGAAGGCGTGGCGAGGATCAGGTCGCACGCCGCCGCGATCTCGACGCCCGAACCCACGGCCGGGCCTTCGACCAGGGCAATGCTCGGCATCGGCAGCCGCTCGATGGATTCATACGCCCAGAACCCCTTCACGCGGCGCGCGCGCACCGCGTTGTCGTCCATGCCCTGGCGTTCCTTGAGGTCCGCGCCGGCGCAGAACACAGGACCATTGGCGCGGATCACCACGCACTGCGCCCGGGATTCGGTGGCGCGTCGGCAGGCGGCGGCCAGCGCCTCGGCCAGCGCCAGGTTCAGCGCATTGCGCGCCTGCGGACGGTCCAGCGTCAGCGTCACCAGCCCATCGGCTTCCGTGTAGATCAACGGTTCCATCATATCGCGCCTTCCTCCCGCAAAGCCGTGATGCGCGCGGCGTCGTAGTCGAGCTCCCGCAAAACATCGTCGGTGTCGGCACCCAGCGCGGGGGCCGGCAGCGGCGCCGGGTCCGCGAAGCCGTCGAAGCGAAACGGCAGGCGCAGCGCCGGGTGGCTGGCCGCGCCATGCGCCACCTGCGCCACGCTGCCGCGCGCCTGCACATGCGGGTCCGCCACCACCTCGTCGAGTGCCAGCACCGGGCCGTTCGGCACATTGGCCGCATCCAGCACCGCCACCGCCTGCGCGCGCGTCATCGCGCCCAGGGCCACCGACATCGCCGCCATGATGCGCTCCCGCTGTTCCAGACGCTGCGCGTTGGTCGTGAGCCCCGCCAGTTCGGACAGGCCCAGCGCGGCGCAGAGCGGCGCCCAATGCTGGTCGCTGGCCGTGATGTGCAGGAAACGGCCGTCCTGGCAGCGGAAGCTGGCGGTAGGGACGCGGCCGGGATGTTCCGTGCCGAGCCTGGACGGCACCTCTCCCAGCGCAAACAGCCGGGCCGCGGCGATGGTCAGCAGCGCCACCTGCCCGTCCAGCATGCCGAAATCCACATGCGCGCCTTCCCCGGTGGCGTCCCGTCCACGCAGGGCCGCCAGCAGCGCGATCGCCACCCACAGCCCGCTGGTGAGGTCCGCCACCGGCAGCCCCGGCTTGACCGGCCCGCCGCCCTTCTCCCCGGTCAGGCCCATCAGCCCGCCCATCGCCTGGAACACCGTGTCGTAGCCCTTCCGCTGCGCATAGGGGCCGGTCTGGCCGAAGCCGGTGCAGGACAGGTAGACGAGGCGCGGGTTCACCTCGCGCAGCGCGGGAAAATCCAGCCCGCGCCGGGCCAGCGTGCCGGTCGGGAAATTCTCCACCAGCGCATCCGCGCCCGCCGCCAGGTCGCGGATCACCTGCCGCCCGCCGGGCTTGCGCAGATCCACCGTGATGCTGCGCTTGCCGCGGTTGCAGGCCAGGAAGTAGCCGCTGGTGCCGAAATCGAAGAACGGCTCGAAGCCGCGCGTCTCATCCCCTGCCCCGGGCTGCTCCACCTTGATGACGCTGGCGCCAAGCTCCGCCAGCAGCATGGTGGCGAAGGGGCAGGCCAACACACGCGACAGATCCAGGATGCGAAGCCCCTCCAGCGGCCGCACGCCACCTGCCGACTGATCCATCGTGCCAACCCCCTCGCATCGTGCTTGCAGGATTGGCGGCAGATGGTTGAGGATGTCAACGGCAGGGGCCGCCAGAGCCCCCCGGACGGAGACACCGACACATGCACATCACCCGCCGCCACGCGCTGGCCGGGCCTGGCCTGGCAAGGCTGCGCTCGATGTCAAAAGATCTGGCGGCGCTCGGGACGGTGGCGGCCCAGGCGCAGCTAGCCTGGCCGAACCGAAGCATGGCCGCAGCCATGCGCCCGGGAGGAACCGCATGATCCACCTGCCCGACCGCTTCGACGCGCTGGACCCCGCCACGCAGCCTGTGGTGCCCGTGCTGGGCTACCCCAACACCATCCGCCGCAACCCGTCCCGCGCCCCCTTCCGCCGCGCCCTGACTCGCACGGAACTGACTGGCCCGCTGGACCTCGCGGAAAAACTGCGGCCGGGTGACCACAATCTGGCGCAGCTCGCACCCGGCCGCATGGCGCAGGGCCAGCTCATCCATGTCGGCGGGCGGGTGCTGGACGAGGATGGCCGGTCGGTGGCGGGCGCCATCGTGGAGCTGTGGCAGGCCAATGCCGGCGGGCGCTACTTCCACCCGATCGACCAGCGCGACGCGCCGCTCGATCCGAATTTCGTCGGCAACGGCCGCACGCGGAGCGATGCCTCGGGACAATACGGCTTCTTCACCATCAAGCCCGGTGCCTATCCGGTGCCCGATAGCGGGCGCTGGTGGCGGCCGCCGCATATCCATATCTCCGTCCTCGGGCCGGGGTCCCTCATGCGTCTGGTGACGCAGATGTATTTCCCGGGCGACCCGCTGAACGCCATCGACCGCATCCTGAACGCGGTGCCGGATGCCGGCGCACGCGCCCGCTGCATCGCCGGCTTCGTGCCGCCGGAGGCCGTTGCGGGCGACTGGCAAAGCTTCACGCATGACCTGGTGCTGCGCGGCCGCCACGCGACGCCACCACTGTGAGCGACCGCCCCAACGCCCCGCGGGTGCCCACCGCCTGGGCCACCATCGGCCCCTTCTTCCCGCAGACCTTCTTCCGCGACGGCGACAACGACCTGACCCGGATGACGCCCGATGCGCCGCAGACGGCGCAGGGCAGCCCGTTCTGGCTGGCCGGGCGAGTGCTGCAGGAAGGCGGCGGCCCTTGCGTCAACGCCGTGCTGGAAGCCTGGCAGGCCGATGCCGCCGGCCGCTTCCGGCATCCGCGGGACCCGGATTGGCAGCAGGCCGACCCGGGTTTCCTCGGCTGGGGTCGCGCCTGGACGGATGCGGAGGGGCGCTTCGCCTTCCGCAGCATCATCCCCGGCGGCTACCGGGACGCGACGGGCCAGCGGGCGCCGCACATCAACCTGGCGATCATCGGCAGCGGCATCATGGGGCGGCTCGCCACCTGCGTCTTCCTGCCGGATTTCGCCGAGGCCAATGCCGCGGACCCGGTGCTGTCCGCCCTGCCCGAAGCGCTGCGCCCCCTGCTGGTGGCCCGCGCCGATGGACAGGGGGCGGATGGCGCGCCGCGCTTCAGCCTGGACCTGCTGCTGCGCGGCGATGCGGCGGCGGAGACGCCGTTCTTCGAGGATTGAAGCATCTCAAGTCTTGCGGCTTCGCAGGGCGACTCGAGGATGCGTCACAGAAAGCTAGAGGACGGCGTAGACGTCATAGACCGGGCCATGCGGGAACCGGTGGCCGACACCCACCGCCAGCACCCGGTTCAGCCATTCATGCGGCCCCGGCCCGGTCTCGAATCGCATGGCGACGCGCATGTAGTAGCTGCCGGGCGCCATCGCCTCCCCGCCCGCCATCCGCGCGGCGACCTCGGGCGGGGCGTGGCGGATACCCTGGTAGGTGGCGCCGATGATCTGCCCGTCATCCGCCTGGAGCACCACCCGCACATCCAGCCGCGTGCCGCCATCGGATTGGGTTACCAGCCAATCCGCCCCGCCCGGCAGCACCTTCCCCGAAAGCCCCGGCCCGGCGAAATGCCCGCCGGTGACGAGGAAGACGCGGCGATCGCCGATCGGGCCGGCGCCGATGGCCTGCGGCCCTTCCACCGACAATTCCAGCCGGAACAGGAAATCGGTGTTCAGTTGCATCCGGTCCGTGGCCATGGCTCAGCGCTGCCGCCAGGGCAGGCCATCGGCTTTCCAGCCGGCGACGCTGCCGCGATGCCCGTCCTGGTCCACCGGCCCCTCGAATCCATCGGCGACGTTGAAGGCGTGCGGAAAGCCGTGCTGCTGCGCCGTCTGGCCGGCGGCCAGGCTGCGGGCACCTGAACGGCAGATGAAATAGAGTTTGGACAGCGGCGTGGCGCCGGCCCGGTGCAGCTGCTCCACGAAGCCGCCATTGACCTGCATGCTCGGATAGACCTGCCACGGGATCAGCGCGACCTGCTTGCCGACCTCCGCGAGGTCCGGTAGTCCGACGAAATTCCACTCGGCATCGGTTCGGACATCGACCAGGATGGCGTCGGTGTCCTCCGCCAAGGCCTGGTAGGCCGCGCGGGGCGTCACATCGGGAACACCTGTCATGGCTTCCTCTCCGTCGGTTGTTATCCGGCAGGATGGGGCCTTCGTGGCGGGGGGACAACCACAGCGTGCCACGCAGAGTTCGGCGTGGTGAGAAATAGGGGAAGATCGAACCAATGACCGAGACTCACGAGCCCGCCGGGACGCACGACCATATGGGTCGCAAGATCGTTGCGTCGAAGCAGGAAGCCTTCCAGCAGGATCTGCCCTGGATCATCGCGATGGTGGCGCTCACCGTGTTCACGCTCATGGCGCTGGCCGGCTACTTCCGGCTGTAGAAGCCGACCCGTTCGCGCTTCCCCGCCCCGGCGGGGTTTCTCAGCGCGCGGCGCGCAAGGCGATGGCCAGAGGCGGGTCATCGGTCGCGAAGATATCCACGCCAAGCGCCAGCATCCGACCGATGCTTGGCGCATGGTTGGCGCCCCATGTGCCGATGCCGATACCGGCCGATCGCAGGCCGGCCACCAGTTCCGCATCGATGGCGCTTTCATGCACGCCGATCTCGGGGAAGCCATAGGCCCGCGCCGTGGCCAACAGCCCGGTCAGGCCCAGGTCACGCAGAGTTGGTAGCTCCAACAGCCAGGCCACCCCGGCCAAACCGCCGGCCGCCTGCGCCTCCGCCATCGTCCCGGCGTGGAAGCCGATGATCCAGCTTCGCGCGCGTTCCCCGGCCTGGTCCAGCACCGCAAGGGTCGCCGGGACGATGCCTGGATAGGGCTGGCCCGCCGCACTGGTCTTGATCTCGATTCGCGGCGCCACCGGCGTGCCGGACAGGATCGCCAGGTATTGCGCCAGCGTCGGCGGCGCCTCCCCCGCCGTGCCGCGCACCCGGACATCGGCGAATTCGGCGGCGGTCAGGCCCGCGACGGGGCCGCGCCGATCCGTGGTGCGGTCGAGCGTGGCATCGTGCATGACCACCACCTGACCATCCGCGGTCAGGTGCACGTCGCATTCCGCCTGTTCCAGCGCCAGGCGCGCGGTGTTGCGAAAGGCAAGCGCGCTGTTCTCGGGCCAGAGGAACAGGCCGCCGCGGTGGCTGGCGATAAGGGTCATGATCGGGTCCGGGCACCTAGGGCCCGGCACTCTCGTCCCGCTTGCGCCGGCGCACCAGAGCCGTTTCGGGAAGTTGCATCGGATTGCAAGCAAGGCAAGCTTCGGCGCATAAGGGCCGCGGCCATTCATGGTCATCAGCAAGCCGCGCGGAGGGCTCCAGTGACCCTGTCCATTGTCATCCACCGTCCGGAAAGCGGCCCCTTCGAGAGCCTTCCGGTGGCGGAGGCCGAAGCCATGCGCCTCGCCGTGCGGGATGCGGTGTGGGAAATCGCGGATGCACACTGGACCATGGGCAACGATGCCATCCTGGTCTCGACCGACCTGTCACCCGACTACATGCTGAGCCATTTCCGGCGCGCCCTGGCCCGGCGCGGCTTCGATCGCAGCGGCCTGCTGCTGGTCACCGGCGTCGGCCCACGGGCCGCCTGGTCGGATCTGCCGGAGGAGGCTGAAGGCTGGCTGAAGGACGTGCTGGCCTGACCCGCGCCACTTGCCATGTCACTTCACGCGATTGCATGCGACGCCACTCGCGTTATGGTTGCTGCAATCGTTAACGCCGATGGTATAGGGTGTTGAGGCGGCGGGACAGATCGCCACGGCCCGAAACTTGGCGGGCCCCTTGATGCCAGGGAGCCCAGAATGTTTTTGACGCAAGCTTGCGTTCGAAATTTCCTCGTCGTTTTGCTCCTTTGCCTGGGGTTCAGCCCCATGGCGGCCCAGGCCGAGCAGGCGCCGATCCGCATCAAGATCGTCGGTGGCCTCGCCGATGTCAGCCAGTATGTGCGCTATGAGGAACCCTTCTGGCGGACCCGGATCGCGGAACTGACGGCGGGACGAGTGCAGGCGGAGATCGCGCCCTTCGACCGCAGCGGCATCCGCGGGCAGGAAATGCTGCAGTTGATGCGCCTCGGCGTGGTGCCCTTCGGCACCGCCCTGCTCGCCATCGTCTCGACCGAGGAGCCGGAATTCAACGCAGTGGACCTGCCCGCCCTGGCGCCGGACATCGCCAGCCTGCGCCAGACCGTCTCCGCCTTCCGCCCGCATATCGAACAGGTGCTGCGGGAGCGTTATCAGATCGAGTTGCTGGGCATCTACACCTACCCCGCGCAGGTGGTGTTCTGCACCCGCCCCTTCACCGGCCTCGGCGACCTGTCGGGCCGCCGCATCCGGTCCTCCTCCGTCGGGCAGTCCGAGATGCTCCAGGCGCTCGGCGCGACGCCGGTGGTGATCCCCTTCGCGGAGGTGGCGCAGGCGATCCGCAGCGGCGTGGTGGAATGTGCCATCACCGGCACGCTGTCCGGCAACGCCATCGGCCTGCACGAGACGACGAGCCATGTGCACGCCATGGCGCTGGCCTGGGGCATTTCCATCTTCGGCGCCAATGCCACCGCCTGGGCGGCCATCCCGGCCGACCTCCAGCAGGTGATCCGCAACGGGATCGTCGATCTCGAACGGCAGATCTGGGCTGCCGCGGACCGTGAGACGGGTGAGGGCCTGGCCTGCAACGCCGGCCTGCCATCCTGCACCGCCGGGCGCCGTGGCGACATGACGGTGGTGCCGGTGAGCGCCGCCGATGATGAACGCCGCCGCCGCCTGCTGACCGAGGTGGTGCTGCCGCGCTGGGTCAATCGGTGCGGCATGGATTGCGTGGACGCCTGGAACGAGTACCTGGCACCCACCCTCGGTCTGCGCGCACGGCCGGAATAGATGCAGAACGCCCGCCGCCTTCGCCTCGCAGTCCTCGCCGCCGTCATTCTCCTGCTGCTGGCGCAGGTGGTGGCAACGGCGATGCTGCTTGAGCGATCGCGGGAGGCGGCGCTGGCGGCGGCGACCGATACGGCGGACCGCGTCAGCCGGGCGGTCGAATCCTCGATCAACCGCAGCTTCGTCCAGGTGGATGCGATGCTGGCGGGGCTGCCTTCCATCCTGGCCCCCTATGCGCGCGACGGCCGCTTCGATGCCAATGCGGCCGGGCGCGTGATGCGGGAGCTGAACAACCAGAACTTCACCTTCCGGGACGTGTTGCTGGTGCGCGATGATGGCATGCCCATCGCCACCGGCCTCGCCGTGTCACGCCGCCGGCCGCTGCCGCTGCCGCTGGGGAGTGCCTTCACGGATGCCACGCCGAATGCCGGCAGCGTGATGATCGGCGGGCCGGTGCAGAACCCGGCCACCGGCGAATGGGCCCTGTTCTTCGCTCGCCCGGTGGTCATGCCGGTGCTCGGCGCCGTCACGGCGGTGGCGGAGGTGCCGGTGCCGATGGTGGGCAGCCTGCTGGCCGTGGGCGGCAGCGCGCCGGGGCTTCGCATCACGCTGGAACGCGACGATGGCACGCTGCTGGCGGCCCTGCCGCATGACGAGACGCGGATCGGCCGACGCCTTTCGCCGAATGCCGCCGCGCTGACCGGCCTGTCGGAAACCCGCAGCCGCTTCAACGGCGAGCAGGCGCTGATCGCGGTGCGACCCACGCTGTATCCCTCCTTCTCCATCGTCACGACCATGGAACTGGAGGCGGCGCTGGAGGGTTGGAGCACGGACCGCGAGCGCGCGCTGCTGGTCTCCGCCGCCTTCGCCGCCCTGGTGCTGGCACTCGCCGCGGCGCTGATGCTCGGCCTCCGGCAGCGGGAGAAGGTGGAGGCGGAGCGCGCCCGCTGGCGCTCCACGCTGGAGAATGCGCTGGAGAGCATGTCGGACGGCTTCGTCATGTTCGGCCCGGATGACCGGCTGATCGCCTGCAACCAGCGCTACAAGGAATTCTACGCGATCTCGGCGCCCTTCATCAAAGCCGGCGCCGCCTTCCGCGACATCATGCGCGAAGGTGCCCGGCGCGGGCAGTACCCGCAGGCGGTGGGTGACATCGAGGCCTTCGTGGACGAGATGGACCAGTGGCGCCACGCCAACAACCCGCCGATCGAACGGCTGCTGCCGGATGGCCGTTGGGTGCTGATCACGGAACGCAGCACGCCCGATGGCGGCACGGTGGGCATCCGCACGGACATCACCCCGATGAAGCGGGCGATGGACGACCTGGCCCAGGCGCGGGACTCGGCGCGCGCCGCCGGCGAGGCCAAAAGCCAGTTCCTGGCCCGCATGTCGCACGAGCTGCGGACCCCGCTGAACGGTGTGCTCGGTTTCGCCCAGGTGCTGCTGCGCGACCCGAACCTGACCGAGGAACAGCGCGACCAGGTGCTGACCCTGCACGAGGCCGGGCAGCATCTGCTGGAGCTGGTCAACAGCCTGCTCGACCTGTCCAAGATCGAGGCCGGCAAGCTCGACCTGCATCTGCGCAACGTGGCGGTGCGCCCGCTGCTGGAGGCCTGCGCCGGACTGCTGGCGCCGGAGGTGGACCGCAAGGGCATGGTCCTGACGCTCGATATCGCGCCCGGCACGCCGGAGGCGGTGGAGGCGGATGCGACGCGGGTGCGGCAGATGCTGCTGAACCTGCTGTCCAACGCGGTGAAGTTCACCCCGCCCGGCGGCCGCGTCGATCTCCGGGCCGGCCCCATGCCGGATGGCCGCCCCGGCCTCAGGATCGAGGTGCAGGATACCGGGCCGGGCGTACCACCGGAAAAGCGGCATCTACTGTTCGAGGATTTCTCCCAGCTCTTCCCCATCGAAGGCCAGGAAGGCGCCGGCACCGGGCTGGGGCTCGCGATCTCCGCCAGGCTGGCCGCCGCGATGGGCGGACGGATCGGCTGCGACAGCGAATTCGGCCCGGGCGCGCGCTTCTGGGTGGAATTGCCGCTGAAGCAGGTGCCGCTACCCGCCGCCATGCCCGCCGAGCCGGCGCGCCCTGCCGATCCTGCGCCGTCTGCGCCCGGCCGCAGCCTGCGGATCCTGGTGGCCGATGATGTGGCCGCCAATCGCATGGTGGCCCGCGCCATGCTGGTCGGCGTCGGACATCGCGTCGACAGTGCGGCGGATGGCGCGGAGGCCTTGGCCGCGGTGGAACGCGAAGCCTATGACGTGGTGCTGATGGATGTGCAGATGCCGGTGATGGACGGCCTGGAAGCCACCCGCCGCATCCGCGCGCTGGACAGCGCCCGCCGCCGCGTGCCGGTGCTGGCCGTGACCGCCTCCGCCCTGCCGGAGCAGGTTGCTGCCTGCCACGCCGCCGGCATGGATGGGCACCTGGCCAAGCCGATCGACCGCGAATCGCTGATTGCCGCGGTGGCCCGGCTGGCGGGTGGGGATTCGGTCCAGGGCACCACCAGCGTCGCCGTGGTGGATGCCCAGCAGCCCTTGCTGGATCTGTCGGCGCTGCGGAACCTGGCCGCGGATCTCGGACCGACCGCCGATGCCGTGATTTCGGAGTTCGTCTCCGAGATCAGGCTATGCTTCGAGACGCTTTCCGTTCCGGCGATCCTCGACGACCCGGACCGGCTGCGCCACGCAGCGCACCGGATGCTCGGCGCCGCCCGCACCCTGGGTGCCCGGCGCCTCGGCGCCGTGACGGACGCGCTGCAGAAGGATATTCATGGGGAGCGCGACCTGTCCGTGTCGCTGCGCCTGGTACTCGAGGCCGCGGCCGCCACCTTGCCCTTGATCGAGGCGCCGCTGGAGCCGGCGGCAGAAGACGCCTCCGCGCCCCGCAGCCGTGCCGCGCGGCTGGCGCAGGGCGTGGGGAATTGAAGCCGGCTCAGCCAGGCGGGATCCGCATCGGGGCGATCGGCGGGCGGACGAAATAGGGCGGCAGGTCGCGCCAGAGCCCGCCGCGGCGCATCTCCGCCGCGCCGAAATCGAACAGGCAGCGCATATAGACCGGATCGAACTCCTCGCTGGAGGTGCAGGGCGTGGCGGGGGGAATCCAGGCGGCGCGGAAATCGATCTCGTCGCGCTCCGCGATCAGGAACAGCTTGTACAGATCGCCCACGGCGCTGCTGCGGATCAGGGAGCTGATGGAGGCGCCGGCGATGGAGAAGATGCGGGGGCGCACCGAGGCGGCATTGGTCAGCACCTGGTTGTTCACGATCACCCACATGCGCCGCTCGATGTTGCGGCCGATCTGCTGGCGCGTCAGCGCCGCGATCGGCAGCTGCGGGGAGATCAGCACCACCTGGGACGTCGCGCCGCCATCCACATGCATCTCGTCGAAGCGCCGCCCATCGGCGGTCTGCACCGGGATGAAGACCGGCGGGAAGGCGATGGGCACGGCGGCGGAAGCGCGGATCACGTCGCGGAACAACTGCACGGCGCCCGGATGGCCCGATGCCGCGATGGCACCCATGTTCCAGACCATCGGCCGGCCGTGATCCAGGTTGGTGGTGCCGACGAACAGCAGCCGGCCACGCTGGTATTCCGCCGCGACCTTGGCCAGCAGATCCGCGGTGACGTAATGGGCGATGCGGTTGGCGAGCCCGGTGGTATCGGTCAGCGCCACGCCGGAGACCAGGCCGCTGAACACGGCCGGGCGCGCCACCTGGCTGGTCCGCAGCGTGGTGTAGATTTCCTCGATCACCGGGTCGTAGTCGGAGCCGAGGAAAGCAAAGGGCGCGATGATGGCGCCGGTGCTGATGCCGGCCACGGCGGCGAAGCTGGGGCGCGTGCCACTTTCGCTCCAGGCGCGCAGCACGCCGGCCCCGAAGGCGCCATCCGGCCCGCCGCCCGACATCGCCAGATAGTGCAGCACCGGCATCTGCCCGGCCGCCGCACGCGCCCCGTAGAGCCGGCGCAGGATGCCGGCCTGGCGCGCCACCAGCGCATCCAGCGCATCGCGCTCCAGCACATCGCCCCAGACCCGCAGGCCCGGAATGCCGAGCGGATGCGCCTGGCCGGTCAGGTCGGCCGGCACGGCGTTGCGGCTGATGCCGGCGCAGGCGCCCAACAGGCAAAGCAGCAGGACGGCCGCGAGTTGGCGGAGTCGGTTCATCGAGAGGCACCCCAGGTCAGCCGGCATGGTTGCGCCGGCAGGCATTGAACCTTCCTGAAGGTTGCCTCAGGGCAGCGTGGCTATACGTGACGATATCAGATCGAAAAAGCCCGCTGTGTCGAGGGTCTCGAGCAGATTGAGGTTCGGCGGGCGGCCGAGGCGCTGCCAGCGGTCGATCACGGTGCGGCCACGGCCGGGTCCGGGGCCGCAATCCACCTCCGCCTGCGCCTCCCGCGCGCCGAACAGGCCGGGCGCCAGCAGCCAGGCGACCGCGGTCGGGTCGTGCAGCGGGAATCCCCGATGGCCCATGCGGCGGGAGGGTGGCAGGGCGCGCAGGATGGACGTGGTGGCGCGCCAGCAGGCACCGCCCGGCCGCGCCTCCAGCGCCGTCACCACATCGGGCGTGACGAAGGCCTGCGCCGTCAAATCCAGCGTCGCCATGGTCAGCCGGCATCCGAGGCCGAGCAGGATGGCCAGTGCCTCCGGGTCGTTCCAGGCATTGAACTCGGCGGCGGGGGTGATGTTGCCCTCGGACCAGGCGCCCGACATCAGCACGATCTCCGCCACCCGATCCACCAGCGCCGGTTCCGTCGCGAAGGCCAGGGCAAGGTTGGTGACCGGGCCAAGGCCGATGATGGTGACGGAGGCGGCGGGCGCCGCCCGCAGCAGGTGCCGGATCGCATCGGCCGCGATGCCGGGGGCCAGCGGCGGGCCTTCCGGCAGTTGCACGCCGGCCAGTCCGTCCTGGCCATGCACCGCCGTCTCGAAGCGGAAGGGCGCCATCAGCGACCGCTCGGCGCCGGCCACAACCGGGATGCCGCGCCCGGCCAGCGCGACGATGGCGCGCGCATTGGCGGTGGTGGAGGCCAGGCCGACATTGCCGCCCGCCACCGTCACCAGCCGCACATCCAGCTCCGGCGAAGCGAGCGCCAGCCACAGCGCGATGGCATCATCCGTGCCCGGGTCGCAATCGATGATCGTGGTGCGGCTCATGCCAGTTCGCGCTCGACCAGGCTGCACCAGAAGGCCGCGCCATGCGGCAGGGCGGCGTCGGGGAAGTCGAAATGCACGTTGTGGTGGAAGCCCTCCGGATGCGCCGGGTCGCCGGTGCCGAGCCAGGCATAGGCGCCGGGGATGCGGGCGAGGAACTCGGAGAAATCCTCGCCGGCGGTGATCGGCGGATGGTCGTCCCGCACCGCCACCGCCGTGCCGGTGGCGGCGGCGACCATCACGGCGGCCTGTGCCGCGTGGTTCACCGTGGGGCCGAGGCGGCGGATGTAGCGCGGCGCGGCCTGGACCCGGTGCTGAAGCGCGATCGCCTGGGCGATCTCCGCGATGCGGGTTTCCAGATGTGTGCGGACCTGTTCGTCCAGCGCCCGCGCCGTGCCGCGCAGGAAGACCTGCTGGGGGATGACATTGGGCGCCGCCGCATCGCCCGCCGCCATGTGGCCGACGCTGACCACGGCGGTGCCGAGCGGGTCCACCTCCCGCGCCGCGATCGCCTGGAGGCCGAGGATGAAGGCGGCCGCCGCCAGCGTCGCATCGCGGCCGAGATGCGGCTTGGCGCCATGCGTCCCGATGCCGGTGAAGGTGACCTCCCAGGTGTCGGAACTGGCCAGCACCGGCCCCTTCGGCACGGCGATGGTGCCGATCGGCAGGCCGGGCAGGTTGTGCAGGCCGTAGATCGCGTCCACGGGGAAGCGTTGAAGCAGCCCCTGCTCCACCATCACCCGCGCGCCGCCGAGCGATTCCTCGGCCGGCTGGAACACCAGGTGGACGGTGCCGGCGAATCGGTCGCGATGCGCGGCCAGCCATTCGGCGGCGCCGAGCAGCATCGCCGTGTGGCCGTCATGGCCGCAGGCATGCATGCGGCCGGGTGTGGTGCTGGCATGGGGCAGGCCCGTCGCTTCCGTCATCGCCAGCGCGTCCATGTCGGCGCGCAAAGCGATGGCGCGGTTACCGGGGCGGCCCTGGATGGTGCCGACCACCCCAGTGCCGGCGATCCCCTCGGTCACCGCGATGCCCCAGCTGCGCAGCAATTCGGCGACGCGGGCGGCGGTGCGATGTTCCTGGAAGCCGAGTTCCGGGTGGCGGTGGAAATCCTGCCGCCAGGCGGTCATGGCGGGCAGGCTCGGGGCGAAATCTTCGGGGCGGGGCAAGGCGGTGGCCTCAGGCAGTTCCGCGGCCGGGTCTATCATGCGCGTCGCCCCAGATCGCGTCCTCGGTGAAGCCGAGCTCAGCGAATTCCAGCGCCCGCAGCGGCGCTTCCTCCGCCGCATAGAACTCATCGAGTTGCGGCGGCGCGACGGAGGTGCCGGACAGCATGGCATGCGCCTGGCCGCGATGGTGGATCTGATGCTGGAACAGGTGCAGCAGCAGCCGGTCCCGCCGTTCCGCCTGCACCCGTGTGGCGCGGTTCACCCGGACAATGCTCGCCAGCGCGGCCTCATCCAAGGCGTCGCAATGCGCCACCAGCCGCCGGTCAACCGCCGATTGCGCGGCGCGCAGGCCCGGCAGGTCGGGGTGCGGCACCGGGTTGGCCCAGGCGGCAGGGCCGAGCCAGCCGCCCTCCAGCGCATCCACGTAGAACCAATCCAGGACCAGGATGTGGTTCAAGGTCGCGATCAGGCTGGGGAAGAAGCCGGTGCGCGGCGCGGCCAATTCGGCAGGGTCCAGCCGGGCGCAGGCGGCAAGCAGGCGGTGGTTGGCCCAGGCGTTGTTGCCGGCCTGGGCCCGGAACAGCAGCACGCTCATCCCGACGCTCCTGTCGGACGGTTGCGGTGAAGCGCCGCAGCATGGCAGTTTGCGCCGCGCAACCCAATGGAACCCGGATGGCGTATTGGCAGCAATTCGGCGCGCCGCCAGTCGCACGCGCGCCGTTTCAACAAAGCTACCCCGCCGCCCTGCCCGATGGCGCCGTGCTCGACCTGCCGCTGCGCGATTTTGCCGATTTCGCCGTCGCCGGGCTGATCGCCAACCAGGCGAGCTTCGCCGTGGTGCGTCGCCTGGCCGGCTTCATGGCCGAGGCCGCCCGGCCGCTCCGGCCCGATGTTGTGGTGGGTCTGCCGACGCTCGGCCAGGTCTTCGCGCCGCTGGTCGCGGAATCGCTCGGCCACACGAACTGGGTGGCGCCGGGCTGGTCGCGCAAGCGCTGGTACGAAGAACGGCTTTCCGTGCTGGTCCATTCCATCACCTCCCCCACCCCGCGCCGGCTGTGGCTCGATCCGCGCATCCTGGACCGGCTGGCGGGGCGGCGGGTGCTGCTGGTGGATGACGTGATCTCTACCGGCACCTCCGCCCTCGCCGGGCTGGACTTGCTGGCGGCCGCGGGCGTCTCGCCGGTGGGGCTGCTGGTTGCCATGGTGCAGGGCGATCGCTGGGAGGCTGCCTGGCCCGCCGCCATCCCCGTCCGCGCCGCCTTCGCCACGCCGATCTTTCGGCCCTCCTCCGCCGGCTGGGTGCCGCAGGAAGGGACCGCCTTGCATCACCTGTGTCTCACGCACGCCAAGGACCACGCCGCATGATCCGCACGCTCCGCGCCGCCTTGCTCGGCACCGCGCTCCTTACCGCACCGGCTGTGGCGCAGGAGAATATCCGCATCGGCGTGGAGGCGGGGCCGACCAGCCTCGACCCGCATTTCGCCAGCCTGATCACCAACATCGCCTTTGCCCGCCATGTCTTCCAGCCGCTGATGGAACAGGATGCGCAGCAGAATCTGCGCCCGGCCGTCGCCCTGTCGCTGCGCGCGGTGGAGGAACTGGTCTGGGAGGTGAAGCTCAACCCCGCCGCCCGCTTCCATGACGGCGCGCCGGTCACGGCAGAGGATGTCGCCTTCACCATCGCCCGCGCCGGCGACGTGCCGAACTCTCCGTCGTCGTTCCGCTATGCCACGCGGCCGATCGCGGCGGTGGAGGCGGTGGATGCCACCACCATCCGCATTCGCACGACGCAGCCCACGCCGCTGCTGCCGAACTTCCTGGCGCTGGTGATGATCGTCTCGAAGAAGCATGGCGAGGGCGCCAGCACGGCGGACTACAATGCCGGCCGCGCCATGATCGGCACCGGGCCGTTCCGCCACGTCTCCTGGCAGCCCGGCAGCCCCTACGTCATGGAGCGCAACCCGGCCTTCGCCGGGGCCGCGCCGGCCTTCCAGCGCGTGGAGTTCCGCCCGATCGCCAATGCCGGCGCCCGCGTCGCCGCCCTGCAGGCCGGCGATGTGGACATGATCGAGATCGTCCCGCCCGACCATTTCGCCCGCTTCAAGTCGGAGGCCGCGCGCTTCGCCACCGCCGAAAGCCCCTCCAACCGCCTGATCTTCCTGACGCTGGACAGCGACCGGGAGGACAGCCCCTTCATCCGCGGCCGTGACGGTGGGCGCATCGCCAACCCGCTGCGCGATGCCCGCGTGCGCCGCGCGCTGTCGCTCGCCATAAACCGCGATGCCATCGTCTCCCGCATCATGCAGGGGCAGGCGCTGGCGGCGGGCGATCTCGGCCCGCCCGGCTATTTCGGCACCTCCCCCGATTTGAGGCCGACGCCGTTCGACCTCGACCAGGCCAAGCGCCTGCTGGCGGAGGCGGGCTACCCGGAGGGCTTCGCGGTGCAGATCAACGGCCCGAACGACCGCTACATCAATGACGAACAGGTGGTGCAGGCGATCGCGCAGATGTGGACGCGGCTCGGCCTGGCCCCCACGGTGGAGACCAAGACGCGGTCGATGTGGCTGAGCGAGGCGGCGCAGCTGCGCTATTCGGTGAACCTGGCGGGTTTCTCCCCCAACCCGGAACTGCTCGGGATGCTGGAGACGCAGATCCATAGCTGGAACACCACGCTCGGCCTCGGCACCGCCAATCGCGGACGGTTCTCCAATGCGGAGATCGACGCCATCATCCAGCGCGCCCGCACCACCATCGATGACGACCAGCGCCGGGCGCTGACGCAGCAGGCGACGCGGATGGCGCTGGTAGACCAGACGGCGCTGATCCCGCTGTTCTTCCCGGTGAACACCTGGGCGATGCGCCGCGGCTTCACCTATGAGGCGCGGACGGATGAGATGACTTTGGCTTTCAAGGCGGGGGCCTTCAGCGCCGGGCGCGCACCGCGGTGAACCAGCCCGTCGATCCCGCCCTGCGCGCGCGCGCGGTTCAGGCGGCGCGCGGCGCGGCGCCCTTCGACCTGCTGCTGGTGGGCGGCACCGTCGTGGATGTGGCGACCGGTGAATTGCGCGCGGCGGATATCGGCATTGTCGGGCCGTTGATCGCCTCCGTCCATCCGTCCGGAACCCGGGAGGATGCGGCGGCGGTGGAGGATGTGGCGGGGCGCTACCTGGCGCCCGGCTTCATCGACAGCCACCTGCATTACGAAAGCAGCCTGATGGCGCCGGCGGATTACGCCAGCGTCGTGGTGCCAGCCGGTACCACCACCTGCGTCTGGGACCCGCATGAGCTGGCGAATGTGCTCGGCGTGCCGGGGGTACGCTGGGCGGTGGATGCCTCGCGCGGGCTGCCGCTGCGGACGCTGGTGGCGGCGCCGTCCTGCGTGCCTTCCGCACCGGGCCTCGAACTGGCAGGCGCGGAGATCGGCGCGGCGGAAATGACGGAAATGCTGTCTTGGCCGGAGGTGGTCGGCGTGGCGGAGGTGATGGACATGCCCGGCGTGCTGCGCGGCACGCAGCACATGGCGGGCATCGTCGGCGCAGGCATGGCATCGGGCAAGAATGTGAATGGCCATGCACGCGGGCTGCTGGATGCGGATTTGCAGGCCTATGCCACGGCCGGCGTGACCTCCGACCACGAGATCACGGCCGCCGAGGATTTCCTCCAGAAGCTGCGCGCGGGGCTGACGGTGGAGTTGCGCGGCAGTCACGACCAGGTGCTGCCCGGCGCCGTCGCCGCCCTCACCACGCTGCCGCTGCTGCCGGTGAACGTGGTGCTGGCGACGGATGACGTCTTCCCGGATGAGCTGGTGGCGAAGGGCGGGCTGCGCGACACGATCGTCCGGGTGATCGCGCGCGGCCTGTCGCCGATCAGCGCGATCCGGCTGGCGACGCTGCATGCGGCGATGCGACTGAAGCGCGACGATCTCGGGCTGGTGGCGCCGGGGCGGCGGGCGGATATTGTCGTTCTTTCGGACCTCAGCACCGTCACGGTGGATCGCGTGCTGGTGGATGGCGTGGTGGCTGCGCGCGACGGCGCGCTGGTCGCGCCACCCGCGCGGCGCACCGATGCGCCGACGAATACGATGAAGCTGCCGCCACAGTCACCGGATGCCTTCCGGCTGCATGTGAACGGCGTGCGGGACGGCCGCGCCAGGCTGCGCCGCATCATCGGGTCGCGCTTCACCGAATGGGGCGAGGCCGATGTGGCGGTGCAGGGCGGCGTCGCCGAAACCCTGCCGGGCCATGCGGTGCTGACCATCATCCACCGTCACGGCCGCGCACCGGCCACGCCACGCAGCTGCCTGACCGATGGCTGGGGCGAGATGCGCGGCGCCATCGCCACCACCATCGCGCATGACAGCCACAACCTTCTGGTGCTCGGCGACACCGCCGAGAACATGGCCGCCGCCGCCAATGCCGTGATCGCCGCCGGCGGCGGCATGGCGGTGGCGGAGCGCGGCGCGGTGACGGCGCTGCTGCCGCTGCCCATCGCCGGCCTGCTGGCCGAAACGCCACCGTTGACCACGGCGCGCAATTTCGCCGCGCTGCGCGAAGCGGCGGACCGGGTGTGTGACTGGCAGCCGCCCTACCGCATCTTCCGCGGCATCACCGGCATCTCGCTGGCCTGCAATGCCGGCCCGCACCTCACCGATCTCGGCCTGACCGATGGCGGGACCGGGGAGGTGTTCGACCCGGCGGAACCGCTTCCGGCCTAAGCCCGAGCCAGCCGCCGGCCCGCCAGCCGCCGCCGGTCCAGCACCGCGGCGAAGCCGGCCAGCGCCGCAACGCCCACCGGCATCAGCACCAGTTCCAGCCACCAGGCCCCCGCCGGATGCAGCGCCAGCGCGGTCGCCACGCCCCAGGACAGGAACAGGCCGAGGCAGAACACATGCAGGCTGTGCTGCCCGATCAGCGCCAGCACCCGCGGCACCGCACCATGCATCCAGGGCGCATCGCGCGGCACCAGCACCGCCACCAGCCAGGCCAGCGCCAGCGCATGCGCCAGCCGCAGCGGGCCAAGAATGGGCTTCTCCGCCGCACCCTCCAGCGGTGGCGCGCCGAGCAGCGCGCGCCGCCCGCACCAGGCACCCAGCAGGAACAGCACCTGCCAGGAGAAGGGATTGAAGCCGATCTCGGTGCCGCCCAGCCCGGGCAGGTTCAGGCCTGTCAATTGCGTGGTGCCATACAGGCCAAGCGGAAACAGCAAGGCCCGGTCGCCCATTCGTTCCAGCAACCACAGGAAGGGTGCCAGCAGCAGCATGCAGAACACGAACAGCGGCAGGATATCCATGAAGGCCGGCTGGTACAGCAGCACCAGCGTGCCGCCGATGGCGCGCAGCGGTTGCTCCGCCAGCCAGCCCCAGCCCACCGCCTCCGGCGGCACCGGCGCCGTCATCCGCATCCAGAACACCATCGCGGCGAACAGCGCGAAGACCAGCAGATGCGTCAGGTACAGCTTGCGGATTCGCATGCCGAGGTCGCGCAGCGCCGCCCCGAACCCATCCCGCGCCCGCTTCAGCGTGAAAACGGAACCGAGCGCCAGGCCGGACAGCAGCACGAACTGCTCCGAACTGTCGGAGACACCCCAGCTCGCATGGATGCCCCAGAAGTAGATCGCGCCAAAGGCATGCGCGATGAAGATGGAAACCTGCAGCCAGCCGCGCAGGACATCCAGCCGGACATCGCGCGGCGGGCGCTTCAGCGTCACGGGCGCCACCGCTCAGGCCGCCTGCGGCAGGAGGCGGCCGCGCAGCCAGCCCAGCAGCGCGAAGGCCTCCGCGCGATGCGCGAACAGCACGAAGGCGGCCATGAACCAGGTGAAGACCGCTTCCTTGAACAGGCCGCCGCCATCGCCGTAGGGGTCGATGCCAAGCGGGCTGACGGTGTGGAAGAAGATGGCCCCCGACATGGTGCCGAGCGACAGCGCCGCGCCCACCATCCGCGTGCGCGGGATCAGCACCAGGACGGCGCAGAAGATCTCGAGGATCGCGACGGTCAGCCGGAACGGCTTCTCCCCGCCCGGCGTGCCGAGCCAGTCCGACAGGATGGTGAACAGGTAGACCGAGCCTTCGTTGCCGGTCAGCTTGAACTGCTGGTACCAGGTCAGTTCATAGGCAATCCAGATCGCCGCCGGCCAGGCCAGCAGCTTCAGCACGCGGTCGGTGGCGGGCGAGAGGGTCGGCATGGCGGGCGCTCCGCTGGATGACTGCACCCAGCTTCGCCAGCCCCCGCCCGCCGGTTACGGAATGTCTCAACCCAGCTCGAGATCGAGGAAGATCGGCAGGTGGTCGCTGCCCTCCGCCTCCGTGCCGATGCGCGCGGCGCGGAAGGCGGGCACCAAGGCCGGGTGCAGCAGCGCGTAGTCGATCCGCGCGCCCGCCTGCCCCTTCCACTGCGCCATGGTGTGGCCGGACATCTCGGCATTGCCCGCCAGCACCCAGGAATCGACGAACTGGCCACGCACCGGCACGCGGGTGCCGCGATGCGTCGCCTCGCCCACCAGCATCGGATATTCGGGGCCGTCCGGGCGCAGGTTGAAGTCGCCGAACAGGATGCAGGGCTCGGGCGGCGCGGGCTCGGCCCAGCCTTCCGTCCAGCCGGCGTCGCTGCCACTCGCCCAGGCCATGCCGTCGCGCGGCGCGCTGGCCACCATCGCCTTCAGCGCCTCGACCTGCGGGATGCGGGTGCCGGGCGTCAGGTGCGACAGATGGATGGAATAGACGCGGATCGGCCCGCTTGGCAGGTCGATCACCGCCTCCACCGCGCAGCGCTGCACATCCTGGTGCCCGGCCGGCGGCAGGAAGGGCAGCGGCAGGGTGCGGGTGGAGCGGATGGGGAAGCGGGAGAAGATCGCATTGCCGAAGCGCCGCCGCCGGTTCACCACACGGCCCGCCTCGTCCGTGAAGCTGGCATCCACATCATAGGTGGCGCCGTAGACCATGTGGCGGTTCAGTCGCGCAGCGAACCAGGCGGGCTGATCCACGAAATCATTGCGCGCGAAGCCGGTGGCGACTTCCTGCATGGCGATGATGTCGGCGGCCTCGACCTCCCGCGCGATGCGCTCCAGGTCGTACTTGTCGTCCTGGCCCTTGCCGTATTGGATGTTGTAGCTGGCGAAGCGGATGGTCACGGATGCTGGCCCTCGGGGTTTGGCGGACCCTGCCGCCGGAGGGTGCGCCGCGTCCAGGGTCGGAAATGTGACAGCGGGTGCGGGCAGCCCCAAGCCCTTGGCTTGCAACCTGCGACCGCCGCAGGCGGGCGAGCGCCGCCGCGGCTCATGCTGCGCGGCCGAGCGGCCGGAGGCCGCGCCCGGCGCCTGAGCCATGGATCGGTCACGCTACTCCGCGATCAGGTCCACGCCCACCGTCAGCTTCTGCCGCCCACCGCCCAGCAAAATCCCCGTCACCGGGCTGACATCCGAAAAATCCCGCCCCCAGCCGAGCAGCAGATGCTCATCCGAGATCACCAGGTCGTTGGTCGGGTCCAGATCCACCCAGCCATGACGGGGGCCGAGCCAGCAGCCGACCCAGGCATGGCTCTGATCCGCCCCCTGCCGGCGCTTCTGCCCCGGCGGCGGGCGGGTGCGGACATAGCCGGAGCAGTAGCGCGCCGGCAGGCCCAGCGCGCGGAGGCCCGCGATCATCAGATGCGCGAAATCCTGGCAGACGCCGGCGCGCAGTTCCAGCACGCGGGAGACGGGGGTGGAGATGCTGGTGATCCCCGCCTTGAAGGCAAAATCCCGCCGGATGCGGGCGCATAGCTCCCGCACCCCGGCCATGATCGGGCGGCCTGGCGGGAAGGATTCGGCGGCATAGACGCCGGCGGCGCGCTCGGCCGGGGCGTGGTGGCTGGGCAGGGTGAATTCGGCGGCGTCCCAGCCTTCCGGGCTGCGCGCGGCGTCGCGCACCTGTTCCCAGGGCAGCGTGTCCTCGGCCGGCGGCGGCGGCGCGAAATCCACCTCGACCGTCGCCTTCAGCGTCACCTCGAAAGCGTCATGCGTGGTGCCTATGAACAGCCAGGTGACGCCATTGCCGAAATGGTCCCGGCCATCGGTTCGGTGCCCGCCTTCCGGCAGCACCTCGATGGCCGCCTCCCGCACCACCTGCCCCGGCAGCGGGCGCGGCGACAGGTGCAGCAGGTGGGAGGCGAGGTCCACGGATCGACCGTAGCGATAGGCGGTGCGGTGCCAAAGCGTGTAGCGCGTCATCTATTCCTGCGCCCCGCTCTCATCTTCGCCCAGCGACCGGGTGCGGACATGGCTGACATAGCGCCGCGCCACGGCGTCCGACAGGGCCGCCGTCTCGGCCTCCAGCGCATGGAGCGCCGCCGGCAGCGCGGCGGTCGCCGCATCCCGGTCCGCGGCCAGCAGCACCGCATCCACCAGCGCCTGCGGCCGCGCGGCGAGCGAGGCGGCGGAGGCGGCCAGCAGATCCTCCGCCCCCGCGATCTCCGCCAGGCGCTCCTTCACCGCGGCCAGCTGAAAGCCCAGCGCGCGCGGATTGCCGGGATCGGCCAGCACCAGGTCCAGCACCGGCGCCGCCTGCACCGCGGCCAGATAGCGGGCGCGATAGGTCAGCGCGCTGTCGCACAGCTCCAGCGCCAGGCGCAGCCCGGCTTCCAGCCGTCGCGGCGGCTGGTCCAGCGCATGGGCGAGGTTGCGCGCGGTCGCGGTCGCACGCTCGATGCGCCGGCCGAGGTCGAAGAACATCCAGGCGCCGCCGCGCACCATGTTCTCCGCCGCGATGCCTGAAAGCGCCGTGCAGAAGCGGATGATGGCGGTGGCCGCCGGGGCCAGCGCGTCCAGGCCGCCGACACCGGCCAGCAGCCGCGCCCGGCCCTCATGGATCAGATGCGCGAAGGCGGCCCACATGTCATGCGTCAGCCGGTCCCGCACCGCCACCTGCGGCCGCTCCAGCGCCTCGAGCAGCCCGAGCAGCGCGCCGCCCGGCCCGGCGGCGGCCCGCAGCGCGCGTGGCAGTGCGGTGCCATCGGCGGGGCTGGCCGCGGCCTCGGCATCGATCAGTCCGGCGGCGTGCAGGCAGCGGGCGAGCGTCTTGATCTCCGCGATCTCGCGCGGCGTGGCGGCACCCCGCAGCAGGCGGGACAGCAGCGCGCGCATCAGCCGCGCCGCCGCATCCAGCCGTTCCACGTAGCGGCCGAGCCAGTACAGGTCATCCGCCACCCGGCTCGGCAGGTCGCCGGTGGCGCGCTGGATGGTCAGGGTGGCGGTGCGCGGGGCGGCGGGGCCGACGATGTCCTGCGTATCCTCCGCCATCACCCAGACATCCTTGGCGGAGCCGCGGCGGGAGGGTGGGCCGGCAATGGCGCCACTGCCCTCCAGCACATGCGCCATGCCGCCGGGCATGGCGTGCCACTGGCCGGCGGCGTCGCGCATCAGGAACATCCGCAGCACCACCGGGGCGGGCTCCAGCGCCTCGCCGGCCAGTTGCGGCGCGGCGGAGGGCAGCATCGGGCGGGTCGCGGCGAACATCCAGGGCGCGGCGCTGCCGCGTTCGGAAAAGGCTTCCAGCGCGCCCAGCGGTGGCTCCTGCCCCTGCTCGAACGCCGAGCGCAGGCGCCAGGCCTCGGGCGCGGCCTGCACCGCCTCCCGCCCCGCAGGGTCGCCCATCCACAGCGTCTCCAGCCCCGGAAGCGCCAAATTCTCATCCAGCAGCAGGCGGGCGCAGGCGGCGTGGTAGGGGGCGGCGCCGGGCATTTCGGCCAGCATCGATCCGGGCGCATTCACCAGCCGCACGGCGCCATCGCGCAGCACCCGCATCAGGCCGGGCACGCCGGTGCCGGCATCGAATTCCAGCGGGTCCGACATTTCGCCCTTGATGCGGCGCAGGATGACATCGACGCGCTTCAGTCCGCGCAGGCTTTTCAGGAAGACCTCGCCATCGCGCACCGTCAGGTCGCCGGTCTCGACCAGTTCCAGCCCCAGTTCGCGGGACAGGAACAGATGCTCCAGCCAGGTCTCCTGTTTGGCGCCCGGCGTCAGCAGCGCGAGGCGCGGGTTGTCCACGCCCTCCGGCGCCATGGCCTGCAGCGCATCCATCCAGCCATCGAAGAAGGGCCGCAGGCTGCGGACCTGCACCGCGCGGAAGGCTTCCGGCAGCACGCGGGCCAGCAGGTTGCGGTTCTCGGCCGCGAAGCCCACGCCATTGGCGCCGCCGGTGCGGTCCGCCAGCACCCGCCAGGCGCCATCCGGCCCACGCAGCAGATCGGCGCCGTAGAAGGTCAGGCGCGGGAAGGGCACGGTGGCGGGCGCCCGGCAGGGGCGCAGGAAATGCGGATTGCCGAAGACCAGGGTCGCCGGCAGCACGCCTTCCGACAGCAGGCGCTGGGGCCCGTACAGATCCTCCAGCATCGCCGCCATCAGCCGGGCGCGCTGGGCCAGGCCGGATTCGAGCGTGGCGAATTCAGCGGCGGACAGGATCATCGGCACCGGGTCGCAGCGCCAGGGGCGGCGGGTGCGGCTGGCGGAATCGGCCAGCACGGTGGCCACGCCTTCTTCCTCGAAGGCACGGTCCAACCGGCGGCCGCGTTCCGCCACCGCGGCATAGCCGAGCGAGGAGAAGGCGCCGAGCAGCCCGCGCCAATGCGGCCGCACCTGGCCGCGGCCATCCACCATCTCATCCAGTTGCGGTGGCGTGTGGTCCGCGTGGGCGGGTGCGTCGGTCAGGTGTGGCGCCTCAGATCCAGGGTTCGGGGAGTTGCACGGGAGTTTAGCACGCGCGGCGCCGGCATGGCGCCCGGCGTATGGCCGAATGGGAAGAACAACGCGCGGCGGCGCGCCTCGGCCTCATTCGCATTGACCGGGAAGCTTTGGTAGTTGCGACCACCCGGATGCGCCACGTGGTGCTGGCAGCCGGCCAGGCTGCGGCCGGTCCAGCTATCCCACACATCGAAGGTCAGCGGGGCCTGGGCGCGTACCGTGGGGTGCAGGGCGGAGGGCGGGTTCCATGCCTTGAAGCGGATGCCGGCGACGTATTCACCCTCCGTCCCCGTCGGCGTCAGCGGCACGGCGGCGCCGTTGCAGGCCAGGACGAAGCGTTCATCGACCCAGCCCGTGACGCGTGCCTGCAGGCGTTCGACGCTGCTGTCCACATAGCGCGTGGTGCCGCCGGCGGCGCTTTCCTCGCCCAGCACATGCCAGGGCTCCAGCGCGTTGCGCAGTTCCAGTTCCATGCCGCGCATGGCGATGTGGCCGACCTTGGGGAAGCGGAATTCGAAATGCGGCTCGAACCACTCGGCCTGCACCGGGAAGCCGAGCGCCTGCACCTCCTCGATCACCTCGGCAAAATCCTGGCGGGCGTGGTGGTGCAGCATGAAGTCGTCATGCAGGCGCGTGCCCCATTTGATCAGGCGGCGCTCATAGGGCCGCTGCCAGAAGCCGGCGACCAGGGCGCGCAGCAGCAATTGCTGGGCGAGCGACATCTGCCAATGCGGCTGCATCTCGAAGCCTCGGAACTCCACCAGGCCGAGGCGCCCGCCGGCGCGGCCCGGGTCGTACATCTTGTCGATGCAGAATTCCGTGCGGTGGGTGTTGCCCGTCATGTCCACCAGCAGGTTGCGGAAAATGCGACCGGTCAGCCAGGGCGGAACCTGGGTGCCCGCCGGCGGAACCTGCGCCAATGCGGTTTCCAACTCGTGAACCGCATCGCCGCGCGCCTCATCCACCCGCGGATGCTGGCTGGTCGGGCCGATGAACAAGCCGCTGAACAGGTAGGACAGCGAGGGATGGTTGTGCCAGAAGCCGACCAGCGACTTCAGCAGGTCCGGCCGCCGCAGGAAGGGGCTGTCCGTCGGCGTCGCCGCGCCCATCACCATGTGGTTGCCGCCGCCGGTGCCGACATGGCGGCCGTCCAGCATGAATTTTTCCGCCGCCAGCCCGATCTGGCGGGCTTCCTCATACAGCGTCTCGGTGCGCGCGCTGGTCTCGGCCCAGCTGGCGGAGGGGTGGATGTTCACCTCGATCA
>LNFM01003170.1_pt1 | contig 34432 bp, 31 predicted proteins | sample 596031 | NCBI WGS metagenome assembly LNFM01 (sample SAMN04254537, study PRJNA301005) | activated carbon metagenome | isolation source: dual media filters at the Ann Arbor, Michigan drinking water treatment plant | place: USA: Ann Arbor
GCGTCAGCTCACCACGGCCATCAAGCGTGCGCGCTTCCTGGCGCTGCTGCCGTACTCCGATCAACACAAGGTCTGACCAGGAGCACGACATGCAGATCATCCTTCTTGAAAAGGTCGGCAAGCTCGGCAACCTCGGCGACGTCGTCAAGGTCAAGGACGGCTATGCCCGCAACTTCCTGATCCCCACCAAGCTCGCACGCCGTGCGACCGAGACGGCGATCAAGGAATTCGAGGGCCGTCGCGCCGAGCTGGAAAAGGTGGCCGCTGCGAAGCTGGCCGCCGCCCAGGCGCTGGGCGAGCAGATGGCCGGCAAGACCGTGCGCATCGCGCAGAAGGCCGGCGTCGACGGCCGCCTGTTCGGCTCGGTCACCAACGCCGACATCGCCGAAGCTCTCACCAAGCTGGGCATGGCGACGCAGAAGTCGCAGGTGCGCCTGCCGAACGGTCCGCTGAAGACCGTTGGCGAGCATCCTGTGACCGTGGCTCCGCACCCCGACGTGGTGGCCGAAGTCACCATCCACGTCGTGCCGCAGGCCGACTGACAGCCAGGGCGGGGCGCACCAGGCAGCTGCCTGGCGATGCCCGGCCGCGCATGACGCCGCCCCGCATCCTGAACCCGCGTTCCGTGCCCGTGACGGGCACGGACGCCCATCTTCCGAACCTCGACGCCGGCTTGCTCAGCGCACAGTCGCTGCGCGAGCGTCTGTCGCGCATGCAGGGCTGGGCGCCCGAGATCCACGGCGACGGACGCCTGTCGGACCGGCCGCCCGCCGCCGCCTCGGTGCTGGTGCCCCTGGTCGAGCGTGACGACGGCCTGCACGTGCTGCTGACCCAGCGGGCCGCCCACCTGCGGGACCATGCCGGCCAGATCAGTTTTCCCGGCGGACGCGCCGAGCTCTACGATGCCGACGCTGCAGCCACCGCGCTGCGCGAGGCCGAGGAAGAGGTGGGCCTGGCGCGGCGGCATGTCGAGGTGATCGGCCAGTTGCCCGTCTACACGACGGTGACGCAGTTCGTCGTGACGCCTGTGGTGGGCCTCGTGCGACCGCCCTTCGTGCTGACCATCGACCGCTCGGAGGTCGACGAGGCCTTCGAGGTGCCGCTGCGCTTCCTGATGTCTCCGGCGAACCACCGGCGCCATGTGATGAGCTTCGATGGGGGGCAGCGCCAGTTCCTGTCCATGCCCTGGCGCAGCGCCGACGAGCAGCGCGAGTACTTCATCTGGGGTGCCACGGCAGCCATGCTGCGCAACCTCTACCGGCTGCTCAGCACCTGACCCCCTGGGCCTGTGCTGCCGGGGCCGCGCCAAGGCCTCGTTATGATCGCGCACGATGAGCTTCGTGGCCGTTCTCTTTGCGCTGTTGCTCGAGCAGTTGAAACCGCTGCCCCGGGACAACTCCATCCACGACACGCTCGTGAGCTGGGTGCGCTGGACAGGCCGGAATTTCGACGCCGGCAAACCGCATCACACCTGGGTGGTCTGGTGCGTGTCCGTGCTGGGACCGGCCGTGGTGGTGGGTGCCCTGTACATGCTGATCCGCGAGTTCAGCCTGTTGCTGGCGCTGGCCTTCGACATCGCGCTGATGTACCTCACGCTGGGCTTCCGCCAGTTCAGTCACTTCTTCACCGACATCCGCGACGCACTCGATCGCGGTGACGAAACCACCGCGCGCCAGCGACTGAGCGAATGGCTGCACCTGGACGCCAGCGAACTGCCCCGCACCGAGCTGCTGCGTCACGTCATCGAGCACGCGCTGCTGGCCGCGCACCGCCACGTCTTCGGCGTGTTCTTCTGGTTCGTGTTCCTGTCGGCGCTGGGGTTGGGTCCGATGGGCGCGGTGCTGTACCGCATGGCGGAGTTCTCGAGCCGGTACTGGGGCTACCGACATCGGGCGCTGGACGCGCCGGCCAACGACGAACTGCTGGCGCTGTCTCGCAAGCTCTTCAACCTGATGGACCATGTGCCGGCGCGTCTGACCGCCTTCGGCTTTGCCGTGGTGGGCAATTTCGAGGAAGCCGTCAACGGCTGGCGGCGCGATGCCGAGCTGTGGCTGCACCCGAACGAGGGCGTGATCCTCGCGTCGGCCGCCGGCGCGCTGGGGGTTCAACTGGGCGGCAATGCGGCACCCGGCGTCACGCCCGATCGTTCGAAGACCTTCAGCGGTGCCGTGGAGGTCGCCATGGCCGAAGCGGCAGGACCGACGTCAGGCGCCGCTCCCATGCTGGGTCACCTGCAGAGCGTGGTCGGGCTGGTCTGGCGCTCGGTGGTGCTGTGGATGCTGCTCGTGGCCCTGCTGTCGCTGGCCAACATCGTCGGCTGACGAGGTATCGGCATCGTGGGGTTCGACCCCGGTGCGTCTACCAGCGTTTCTGCGACAGCTCCTCGTGCAGTTCGAGGTAGATCCGGTAGCGGTACTCGCTGATGTCACCGCGCTGAAGCGCTGCACGCACGCCACAGCCCGGTTCGTTGCGGTGCGTGCAGTTGTGGAAGCGGCAATCGCCCAGGGCGGCAGCGAAGTCGGGCATCAGCAACGCCAGACGCTCCGGCGCCACTTGCCTCAGGCCGAACTCCTGGAAGCCGGGCGAGTCGATCAGGGCCCCGCTGTGGGCGTCGTCCAGCCAGTACCAGGTGGTGGTCGTGGTCGTGTGCCGACCCGAGGCCAGCGCACGCGAGATCTCGCCCACCTGGGCTGCGGCGGCGGGCACCAGCAAGTTGATGAGCGTGCTCTTGCCGGCGCCGCTGGGGCCCAGCACGAGGGTGGTGTGCCCCTTCAACAGGGCCCCCAGGCGCTCGCGTGAGGATTCGATCTCCGTGCGCAGCGCCAGCTCGACCAGCGTCACGCCCATGCGCCGGTACGGCGCCAGCCGTTCGCGCGCCGTCGCGGCAGCTGGCAGGTCGGTCTTGTTGAGGCCGATGACGCTGGGGATGCCGGCCTCCTCGGCGGCGATCAGCGCGCGCGTGAGCTGCGATTCGCTGAACATGGGCTCGCCGGCGACCAGCACCAGCAACTGGTCGAGGTTGGCGGCAAAGCTCTTCGTGCGCCACTCGTCCTGCCGGAACAGCAGGTTGCGGCGGGGCAGCAGGCGGTCGATGACGCCTTCGTCGCCAGCCGTCTGCCACAGCACGCGGTCACCAACCACCAGTTCGCTCTTCTTGCCGCGGGTGTGACAGTGCACGCGCTCCCGGTCCGGCGTCTCGACCATCACATGGCGGCCGTGGGCGCCGACCACAAGCCCTTCGCGCTGGGCGGCGGAATCGCTCATCGGGCTGCCCGGCGCCCCGCGGGCCGAGCGATCACGGCGGGACTGACGCTCCGCGCACTCAAGCGAGCAGCGCGTCGAGCTTGGCGGCGCAGATGAAATCGTTGATCGAGATGCCCCCCACGCTGTGCGTGTCGAAGCGGACCACGCATCGGTTGTAGGTGACGCGGAGTTCCGGATGATGGTCTTCCGCGTGCGCGACCCAGGCCAGCGCATTCACGAAGGCTAGGGTCTGGTGGTAGTCGGCGAAGGCGTACGTCTTCTCGATGGCCCCGTTCACGAAGCTCCATCCCTCGGCCGATGCCAGATGCTCGGCGATCTGGGCGGGTGTCATCGCGGCGCTGCCTTCGAGCGGGCGGCAGCGCTGGTCCTTCAACTGGTTCATAGGGCGGGCGAGGTGGCGGGCGAGGTGGCCGGGGGCAGGGCCGCCAGGCGCTCTGCGGCCGGCGGATGGGAATAGTAGAAGCGGACGTACAGCGGGTCGGGGGTCAGCGTGGCTGCGTTGTCCTCGTTCAGCTTCAGCAGTGCACGCGCCAGATCGCGGCCGTCGGCTTGCGCGCAGGCATAGGCGTCGGCCTCGAACTCGTGCTTGCGCGACACCTGCGCCATGAGCGGCGAGACGAAGAACATGAAGGGCGGCAGGGCCATCATGAACAGCAGCAGGGCCAGCGCGTCGTTCGGTGCAGCCAGGTTGGGTGCCACGCCCAGGCCCATGTAGAAGCCGCTCTGGCGCGACAGCCAGCCCAGCAGGGCCAGCCCTACCAGGCTCAGCACGAAGATCGTCACCATGCGCTGCAGCACGTGCTTGTGGCGGAAGTGGCCCAGTTCGTGGGCCAGCACGGCCTCGACCTCGCCCGGCGTCAGCCGGGACAGCAGCGTGTCGAAGAAGACCACCCGCTTGGCCGCGCCCAGGCCGGTGAAGTACGCGTTGGCGTGCGCCGAGCGCCGGCTGCCGTCCATCACGAACAGGCCCTTCGCCGCAAAGCCGCAGCGCTGCATCAGGGCCGAGACCCGGGCCTTCAGCGCGTCGTCCGCCAGGGGCTCGAACTTGTTGAACATGGGCGCGATGACGGTCGGGTAGATCACCAGGAGCAGCAGGTTGAACGCCACCCAGGCCCCCCAGGCCCACAGCCACCACAGTGAGCCGGTGGCGCCCATGATCCACAGGATCAGCGCTGCGATCGGCAGGCCGATGGCCGCGCCCACGGCCGCGCTTTTGACCAGGTCGGTGAAGAACAGCCTGGGCGTCATGCGGTTGAAGCCGAAGCGCTGCTCGACGCGGAAGGTGCTCACCCACTCGAAGGGCAGCTCGATCAGGGCGCCGATGACGGTGAATGCCGCCAGCAGCGCCAGCTGGTAGGGCAGGGTGCCCCAGCGGTCGATCAGTGCATCGCGCAGCGTGGTGTTCAGGGCGTCCAGGCCGCCCAGCAGCGTCCAGCCCAGCAGCACGGCGGCCGAGAAGGCCATCGACAGCAGACCGAGCCGGCCCTTGGCCAGTGTGTAGTCGGCGGCGCGCTGGTGCGCCTCGAGCGCGACGGTGCCTTCGAATGCCGCCGGCACCCTGTCGCGGTGCTGCGCGACGTGGCGCATATGCCGCGTGGCGAGCCAGAACTTGACGGCCAGCGAGGCAAGCAGCGCCGCCGCGAAGGCCAGGGTGACATCGATCGGTTGCATGGGTCGCAAGTGTAGGCTTGGGCGAGAATCGGACACCTTACCGATGCCTTGACCCCATGCACGACACCGCCCTGCCGCTCAGCGAGAACAACCTGATCTGGATCGACCTGGAGATGACGGGCCTCTATCCGGACCGCGATCGCATCATCGAGCTGGCGGTGGTGGTCACCGACCCGATGCTCACCGTGCGCGTGGAGGGCCCCGTGTTTGCCATCCACCAGACCCAGTCGGTGCTGGACGGCATGGATGCCTGGAACAAGGGCACGCACGGCCGCAGCGGGCTGATCGACCGCGTCAAGGCCTCGACGGTCGATGAGGCCAGCGGCGCGCAGGCCACCATCGATTTCCTCAAGGCCTATGTGCCGGCGGGCAAGAGCCCCATGTGCGGCAATACCATCTGCCAGGACCGCCGTTTCCTGGCCAACTACATGCCCACGCTGGAGGCCTTCTTCCACTACCGCAATCTCGACGTCAGCACGCTGAAGGAGCTGGCCAAGCGCTGGAAGCCCGAGGCGCTGGCGGGCTTCACCAAGAAGCAGGCCCACACGGCGCTGGCCGACATCCACGAGTCGATCGACGAACTCCTGCACTACCGAACGACGCTGCTGGCAATCTGAGCCTGCAGGTGCTAAGTGCCCTGGGGCAAGAACTCCAGGCCCGTGTTGCTCAGTCCCACCAATTCAACGCTCTGGACGTTCAAGCCGACCTGGGCGGCCAGCAGTCCCAGAGAAGCCTGGGTGTGTTGGCCGTTGTCAAGCAGGCCCACGAACATGGCCAAATCAGCCGCTCCTGGAGCAGTGCCCACCACGTTCTTGTAGACGGTGCTGACAAAGGCTGCGTTCGATCGGCCGCCTGCCACCTTTGCGAAGGCCTCCGTGCCGATCGCCAGTGACACCAGGTCGGCATAGCCCATCCCACCATCGGCGATCACCAGGCCAGTACCGATGACGTTCTTGTCGGTCAAGAACTGCTTGCCGAAGAGCGCCCGGACGATTTGGGCCACCATGCCGGCGTTGCCGTCCAGGTCCAAGGCGACATGCGTGTTGTCGAACTTCAGCCGTTCGACATTGGTCAGCCTGTCTGTGCCGGCTACCAGCTTGCTGTCGCTGACTGTCCATCCATAGTCGGTCTTGACGATGCGGTACTGCGGTCGTGCGCCTACGTAAATGCTGGTATCGATACCGTCCCCGCCATCGATGACGTCGTCCCCACCACCCCCCGTTACAAGGTCATTCCCTCCCAAACCGACGTAGGAGTCGCCTCCGGGATGGCTCGCCATTACATCTGTACCTTCTGTGCCGGGGCGCGTTTGGTCTGTCTGCGCGACGACTATCCTCGCGATGTAGGTGCTGCTGCCGCCCATACCGTCGCTGACGGAGTAGGAAAAGCTGTCGTCGCCGATGAATCCGCTGCGTGGCGTGTAGACAAACATGCCATCGCCAGACACGGCCACGGAACCACTTCGAGGGTCGGAAGACAGCGCGTACGACAAGACGTCCCCGTCGACGTCGCTGGCACCTGGAAGGCGTGCGTGCGTCACGCCTTTGCCTGCAGCGAGGTAGCTGCCGTCGCGGCCCACCGGGGCCGCATCATTGACCGGCAACACGTCGATGTAGGCCACGTACCGGTTGCTGCCGCCGGCCTGACCGACGATGTCGAAGCTGACCATGTCGACACCGTGGAAGTTCGCCGCGGGCGTGTATTGGAGCTGCCCCGCGGCGCTGATGCTGGCGGTGCCGTGCGCCGCGCCAGCGGCCAGGCTGTAGCTCACTGCGCTGCGAGCGACGTCAACCGGGGCGGGCAGAAGGTCAGACAGGCGGCCGTCCTCGTCGAGCGAGAAGATCGGGTCGGATGCCATCACGGTGCCGCCGAGGGCGAGCGTCAGGTCGCTGAACTGCAGGCGCTCGATGTTCACCAAGGTGTCGAACCCGGAGACGCCGTCGCGGGCCTTCACGAAGACCTTGCCGAACTCGTTGGAGATCTCGTAGTCGGTGCGCCGGGCCGAGAACCTGGCGGTGTCGATGCCGGCGCCGCCATCGATCCAGTCGTTGCCGGGGCCGCCGGTCAGGGTGTTGGCCCCGTCGTTGCCCGTCAGCACGTCGTCGAAGGCCGAGCCGATCGCATGTTCGATCACCGTGCCGGCCGACAGGCCCAGGTTCTCGACACCGCTGAAGCCGGCCGGCGTGATGCCGGCGCTGCCCAGACGGCCCGGCACGAGGTCGAGGCTGACGCCGGTGGTCAGCGCCGAGGCGTCCAGGGTGTCGATGCCGCCATCGTCGACGATCGTGCTCTGCGACGCACCCTGCAGCGCGCCGAGCAGGTAGTGCGTGTCGCCCGCTTCGGCCGGCTTGCTGCCGTACAGGTGGCGCAAGGCCAGCACGTCCAGCGGGCCCCAGTCCGAGCGGAACAGGCCGTCGCTGCTGGGACTCTGCGACATCACGGTCAGCGCCGTGCGGTCGTCCTGCTCGCGCATCTGGGTCGGCCAGGCGTCGCCGCCATCGACGTTGCGTGGGTGGCGCAGCCCCAGCGCATGGCCGATCTCGTGCAGCAGGGCGGCGTAGCCCTCGGTGCCGGGCGCGATGCCCGCGAGCGAGTCGACGTCCATCCAGACATCGCCGGCCTGGTCGCCGTTCTGGCCCGGCAGGTAGGCGACCCCCTTGCTGGTGGTCTGCTGGCTGGCGCCGAAGCGCAACTGGCCGACGGACGTGCCCGACTCGGCCACCTCGCTGCAGCTCAGGCCCGACATGCCGGCGGTGGCCGCGAGCATGTCGCGCACGATCTGCTGTTCGGCCGCCGTGAACGCCCGGAAGCCGCTGGCCCCCGGGCCGCTGGCCGGCGCCTGGGTCACGAAACTGAAGCTCAGCGACACCGCGGTGCCCAGCGGGCTGGCGGCGTTCCAGCGCGCATTGCCGCCGGCGGCGATGGCCTGTTGGGCCATGTCCTGGTACGAGATGAAGTCGGTGAGCAGGAAGCGCTGCCAGGGGCCGTTGTCAACCAGGGCCACTTCCACGTATTCGACATCGTGGACGGCGTAGACGAAGCCCTTGCCGTTCTTCGGGCGGATCGTCGCGGAGAGCCCGTCGACCGAGACGCTGATGTCGAGGTCGGACAACAGGGTCTGCCGCCAGGGCTGTCCGGCAGGCTCGAACCATGGGATGGAGACCGTGTCGCTGCCCCCCCCGCCGAACACCGTGTCGTTGCCGTTGCCTGGCCAGAACCCGTTGTCCTTCGCGTCGCCCTTGAACCAGTCGTCGAACCGGCCCCCGGTGGCGCCGTAGGCGCCGACAAAGGTGTCGCGCGTGCCCCAGCCGTCGTCGGCCACGCCTTGTTCCAGGTCGACCCGCACCGCATTGGGCCCGTCACCGTAGCCCAGATGGATGTGGCGCCAGGGCTGGCCCGCGATGGGGATGATCTCGATGCGGTCGTTGCCCGGGCCGCCCCACATGCCGCCCGAGTAGGCGCGGATGATGTCGTCGCCATCGAGCCCGTTGATGGTGTTCCAGACGTCCCGGTCGCTCTCGGGCTGGGTGTAGACGTCGTTGCCGGCGGTGAGATTGATGGTGGCCATCGCCTGCCTCTTACACGCGCAGCAGCGGCACGGTCTTGGTCGGGAAGTTCACCAGATCCGGGAAGACCTCGTGGAAGAGCGACGGCGGCAGCCCCATCCAGTTCATCAACGTGGCGCCGATCTGGTCGGTGGCGGTGGTCGGCACGTGGCGACCGTTGTTGCCAACGTCGCCGTCGTCCGCCCCTCCCAGCACGGGGCTGGGGAAGCGGCCGTGCACCGTGCCGCCGGCCACGGGGCCGCCCAGGGCCAGCCAGTGGTTGCCCCAGGCGTGTTCGCTGCCGCCGCCCGAGCCTGGGCGCACAGTGCGGCCGAAGTCGCTCATCATCAGGGTGACCACGTTGTTGTCGAGTCCGTTGGCGCGATGCGTCTCGTCGAAGGCGGCCAGTGCCTTGGCCACGTCGATGAACTGCGCGTCCTGCGTGGTAGGCCCGTTGCCGCGCTGGTTGGTGTGGGTGTCGAACTGGCCCCATTGCACCAGGAAGACCTGTCGCCGCAGGCCTTGCGCCTTGAACACCGGCATCACCGACGCGAGGGCCCGCAGGCGCTGGCCCAGCTCGTTGTTGCCGAAGTCTGCAGCGGGCGTGTGCGCCGACTCCACGGCTTTGGTGATGCGCGTGGCGTCGCTCACGGCATAGCCGAAGGTGCGCGCGTACTCGGCCTCGTAGGCGTTGGCGAACTGCCACTGCGCCATGCGGTTGATGGCCTGCGCTGCCGCGGAGTCCGGGCGCGCCAGATCGGCCGGGCCCCAGTAGCGCGCGCCGTCCTTGGGCATGAAGGAGACGGGCGAGCGACGACCCAGCACCAGGGTGCGGCTGTTGTCCATGGTCACCGCGGCCAGCGGATTGCGCAGCACGGAGGGCAGCAGTTCGAGTGCGCGGCCGGCCCACCCGCTGGTGTCGTCGCGCACCGTCCACCCCTGCTGGATGGCGATCTGGTCGCTGTGCGACAGCAGGAAAGGCGGGAGGTCGACGGCATTGCTGCGCGCCTGCTGTGCCGTGGTGGGCACCACCAGCGGGCCGACGTTGGCAATGAAGCCCAGGCGCTGCTGGCCGTACAGCGGCACCAGGGGCGCCAGCGATGGATGCAGACCGAAGGTGTGGCCTGCGGCGGCTCCCGGCAGCGCGGTCAGGCTGGCGTTCGGCAGCGCCAGGTTGGCGCGCGCCCGCTGATAGTCGCTGTACATGCCGTCCGTGGGGACCAGCATGTTGTTGCCGTCGCTGCCCCCCGTCAGGAAGACGACCACCAGGGCCCGGTAGTCCTCGCCGGCGGCCTGGCTGCGATCGGCCAGGCCGAGCAGCGAAGAGGTGCCGGCCAGGGCTGCTGCCGCGGCGCCGCCCCCGATCAGTTGACGACGGCCGATCATTTGATGACTCCGTAGGCGGGGGTGCTGAGGGCGTAGGCGATCATGCGCATCGGCCCCTCGGTAGGGTCCTGCACGTTCCACTGCGGTTGCTTGATGAGCTGCTCGAGCGTGCTGCGCAGCGTGGGCGGCATGGCGCCGCGGAAAAAGCGCTCGGACAGCAGGTCGATGAAGGCCCTGGGCGAGCGGTTGTAGGCGGTGACGAACTCGTCGACGTTGCAGCCGGCGTTCGTGAAGGCCAACAGGTCGTTGGTCTGGCGCACATGGTCCCAGCGCATCCAGTTCAGCTCGCCCAGGCGCGTGGTGAGTTCGCTGGCATTGAGCAGGCGCTGCTCGGGTGCCAGCAGGTTGCTGCCTGGCGCGCGGTCGGTCGGCGCGTAGAAGCCAAACACACTGGAGGGATTGAAGGCCTGCTGGTTCCAGAGCACCCAGCTGAAGCCCTGCGCGTTGCGCGTGGCCTGGCGGCAGCCCATGCCGCGGAAGGTGCCCATGCGGTGCAGCCAGGGCTCCTTGAACTTGCCGTCCTCCGCCCGCGCGGTGGCCGGGTCGTCGCCGCGTCGTGCCTCGGGGTCGAGCAGCACGGCCTTCACCACGGCCTTCATGTCGCCGGCCACGCCGCTGCCGTTGTTGCGGAACCTGGCCGCCACACGCCCCACGTAGGCCGGCGTCGGGTCGCTCTTGACCAGGTTCTGGATGAGGCGAAGGCTCACGAAGGGCGCGATGTTGGGATGCGCCATGAGCAGCGCCACGGTGTCGGTGAGGTCCTGCTGGGCGCCCTGTCCTGCGGCGAAGGTCTTGCCCAACACGACCTTGCTGCCGTTGTCGCGCTCCGGCGGCCAGGTGCTGGGCACCATGGGCTTGCCCCAGTTGCCCCAATTGCGCTCGGGCCGCTGCTGCGGCACGGGGTCGTGCATCCAGCCGGTGAGCGCGCGCGCCAGTTCCTCGACGTCACGTTGCGTGTAGGTCTCGATGTAGCGGCCGCGGCTGTCGCGCTGCGGCGTGCCGTCGGGGTTGAGCTTGAAGACACCGATGCTGAACAGCTGCATCAGCTCGCGGGCGTAGTTCTCATTGGGCGCGCAATGCTGGCACTCGGCGCTCTTGGGACGGTTCTGGTCGTTGTCCAGGTAGTGGCCCATGTGCGGGTTGAGGCTGGCCTCGCGCAGCAGGTCGGCGTACTTGCCCAAGGCATTGCGGTACAGCAGGTTCATCCAGTGGATCCACCCCGGCACTTCGCCCTTGGTGCGGCCTGCCACGACGAACTGCGACAACGACCACATCACGCGGATGCGCAACTGATCCGGCCCCACCAGCGACAGGCGGGTCATCTCGGCGTCGGGGTAGTTGGGGAGGTCCGGTGGCAACTGCGACATGCCCGGAAACTCGTACACCTTGTCGGCCGGTGCCAGGTCGATGGGCACCAGGGGCAGCGCCATCTGCTCGTCGATCCAGCGTTCGAAACCCTTGGCACGCAATTCGGCCACCAGGGCGGGAGTTGGTCCGAAAGCTGCCTGTTCTGCAAAGCGTGAGGCCGCATAGTGGCTCACCTTCGCGGCGGCGGCGGGTGCGGCCACCTGGCCGGCCGAGGGGCTGGGTGCGCCGGAGGCGACCGGCTGCGACGCCTTGCGGTCGTCGCCGCCTCCGCAGGCAGCCAGCAGGCTGAGGGCGACGGCGCACAGGGCCGCGCGGGGTGTTCGGAGGAAAGGTTTCAATCTCTGCACCTTGGACCCGTCTCGGGTCCGAGGAGTTTATCGGCAGCATAGGGGCACGGGCATCCTTTGATTGGATGAGCTCCCGCAACCGAGTGCCCAGGCGCAGGCCCGCGGCGGCGCGATCCCGCGAGGCGCTCAGGATCCCGGTCCCGCCAGGCCGATCGCGTCAGCTCTTCGGCCCTGCGCGTCCACCATGAATGCGGACAAACCCTGCTCCTCGAGAAAGGCCGGGGCCGCCGATCCCAGCAGCATCGCCAAGGTGCAGGCCGCTCCCGCCGCAGCGCAGGTGGGAGCGACCACGCTGACCGACTGCCAGTGCGACACCGGCCAGCCGCTGCGGGCGTCGAGCACGTGGCACCAGCGCCGCCCGTCGGCTTCGAAGTAGCGCTCGTAGTCGCCGCTGGTGGCCAGCGCACCGGCGGCCAGGTCGACGTGGCCCAGCAGCGCATCGTCCTGGCGCGGGTGCTGCAAGGCCAGGCGCCAAGCGCTGCCGTCGGCACGCGGGCCGATGACGGCGATGTCTCCGCCCAGGTTCACGAAGCCGCCGCGCACGCCGGCATCGCGCAGCAGTGCTGCCGCGCGATCGGCCGCGTACTCCTTGCCGAAGCCGCCGAAGTCGATCTCCATGCCGTGCCGTGGCAGCTCGATGGCGTGGCCGTCGAACCGCACCTTCGGCCAGCCGATCAAGGGCAGCAGCGCGTCGATCTCTGCGGCAGCGGGCAGGCGAGCGGCGCGGAAGTCCCAGGCGCGCCGCAGCACGCCCGAGGTGACATCGAAGCGGCCGCCGCTCAGCGCATGCAGCTGCGCCGCGAAGTCCAGCAGGCCGGCGGTCTCGGCATCGACGGCGACGGCCTGGCCGGTGCCGGCGGCGGCATTGATGTGCGAGACCACGCTGGCCGGGTCGTAGCGTGAATAGCGGCGCTCGATGCGGCGCACCTCGTGCAGGGCCGCGCTGGCGGCGCTCTCGAGTGCGGCTTCGTCGGCGCCGACCAGGCGCAGCTCGCATGGGCTGGCCATGGCGGTGAACTCGAAGCCCAGTTCGATGTCGGCGCTGCGGCTGCCCATCGTCGGTGGCGCCTCAGGCGCAGGTCAGAAGCGCCGGGCCAGGCCCCATTGCACGAAGCGGGCCGAGAACGGTTCGAGCCCGGGCGAGCCTGCGCCACCCACGTGCCAGCGGCCACGCTGTTCGTAGGCTTCGATGGCCAGGTCGCAGCTCCAGTGCTCGTCGATCTGCCAGCCGAACTTCAGACCCAGCGTCACCGCGCCGAAGGCCGACAGCCGCTGGTCCGACGACAGGAACCGCGGCGGCGCTTCGAGGTAGCCCGGGGGCAAGGGCGCGCCGAGGAAGGAGTACACCGGGTCGTAGTAGAAGCGGGCTGCGGTCTGCGTGTACAGGCGCAGCACCGGCGTGATCGTCCAGGCCGGGCTGGCCTGCCACACGGGCTCGACGCTCAGCGTGTGCGACAGCACGCCGAAGCTGTCGCGGTAGAAGCGGTAGCTGCTGCGCAGCGTGATGTCGCTGGTTTCGAAGTGGTGGTTCCAGCGCAGCGTGGCGATGGTCTGGCGCCGGGCTGAAGGCCGCGCGTCCAGCGACTTGTAGGGGTCGGTGTACCAGCCTTGGCCGTCGGCCAGGGTCAGACCGACCTGCACGAGATCGACGCGCGACAGCGCCTGCGTGAGGCCCACGGCCAGCTCCACCGTGCGGCGTGGCTCGTCGAGCTGCGGGTTGTTGGTGGAGCCGACGCGGTCGCGCGTGTAGCCCAGGCCCAGCGTCCAGCTGCGGTTGTTGTCGTCACTGCTCCAGCTGCCCTGCAGCGACACGGCACGCGAGCGGAAGTCGTTCTCGTCAGAACCCGCCAGCGCCAGCGACAGCGTGCGGCGCTCGTCGTAGCGCGTGACCTTGACGTCGCCGGCGTGGCGCTCGTCGCTCATGCGCGAAGCCCCGCTGATAGCAGTGTGGTAGCGCGGCGAAGCGCCTGAGACACTGTCGGCCGTGAGGCTGCCTTCAATGGCGTAGCGATCCCCGACAGGTGCCCGCGCCAGCAGCGAGGGTGACTTCACCGACACCCTCTTCAGCCCCGGCTGCGAGTCTTCGTACGACAGCCATTTGAAGGCCACCAGCCCCGGCCCCGGACCGGGCTCGCCCTGCGCCGCTGCCATGCCAGGCAGTGCCAACGCAGCAGCAAGCAATGCCCCCCGACGGCCATCGCGTCGCAGACGCGAGGCCTCCTCCAGCAGACGCCGTGGATCCGGCTCCGCCGGTCCACCAGCGTCGCCCCCCTGGGGGGGAGCGCCGCAGGCGCTACGGGGGGGGGCGTCAGTTGCAGCCGCAGCCACCGCCACCCACTCCGTCGCCGCCCGAGGAGTTCTCCTTGCTGGTGTAGATGTGCTGCCGGAAGCGCTGGCCCAGCGCGTCGCCGTCCATCCACATCGCCGGTCGCGCCAGCACGTCCTTCTCCCAGGGCTTGGGCGGTGCGATGGTGCAGGCGCCCAGCAGGCTGGCCAGGGCGAGCAGCAGGGCGCAGCGCGCAACGCGGGGCATCGTCACCCCTTCAGGCCAGCGCGCGTCGCAGGCGTTGTTCGAGGTCCGCACGGTCTTCCAGGCGGAACCCCCGGTGCTGGAAGGTCAGGCTGCGGTCGGGGGCCACGAGGAAGCTGCTGGGCATGCTCTGGATGGCCAGCAGCCTGGCGCTGTCCGACGCCGGATCCATGGCCACCGCAAAGCGAGCCGGCATCTGCTGCAGGAAGCGCTGGGCGTCGGCCTCGCGGCGGTCGAGGTTCACGGCCACGATGCGCAGGCCGCTGGCGGCCAGGCTGTCGTGCATCTGGTTCATCCATGGGAACGACAGCTTGCACGGCGCGCACCACGACGCCCAGAAGTCGATGTAGGTCGCCTTCCAGCGAGCACCTTCGGCCAGCACCGGCTCGCCGTCGCTCGCACGCAGGGCGATGGGTGGCAGGCGCTGGACCGCGGCCGGCTGCGCCGCTGCGCGGCCGAAGGCGGCACAGGTCGCGGCGGCGACCAGCCACGAGCGGCGGGAGGGCGAGGGCCTGGCGTTCGACATGGTGGGGATTCTGAGGGCGTTGTTCGGCGCGGGGACCTTGCTGCGGGGTGTACGGTGAGCGGCGTCCACGGATTCCTTGCGTTGTCAGCGGCTCCACCGGGGGCGTCGGCGCCTTGCGGCCGCGCCCGGCATCGCCAGCGCCGCCACGGCCAGGCCCAGGCCCAGCCACCAGCCCACTGCCCCGGGGACGCCGCCACCCGTGCCCACGTTGCTGCGCTGCGCCGGATCTTCGCTGACGGCGATGTCGACGCCCGCGCCGCCCCAGGGGTCGTCGGCCAGGGCGCTCAAGCGGCCGCCGGCCGCGCCTGCCGAGGTGCCCGACCAGGTCAGGACGACGCTGCAGGCCTGGCCTGGCAGCAGGTCGAAGGGCGGAGCCGGGCAGCGGTCGTCTGCAGCCGTTGTCGTGGTCGTGGTCGAAAGTCCGAAGCCCGCGGCCTGCAGTTCGAAGGCGCCTATGCGCAGCACCCCGTTGCCCTGGTTTCGCCAGCGCACGGTCTGCGTCTGCGCCTGCCCCGCGGTGGCGGGCGCGGCCTGGAACACCAGGGTGCCGGGCAGCACGACCAGTGCACCCGCGCCGGTGCCGTGCACGGTCGCCAGGGCGGGCAGCGGCGACGCCGGCCCGCCGCCCGACAAAGACACCCACGCCGGCGGTCCGCCCTCGGGCTCCAGCAGCAGCGTGGCCGCCCGTGGTCCGGGCACCGTCGGCGCGAAGCGCAGGTCGATCTGGCAGCTGGCCCCGGCGGGCAGGGTGGCGCCCGTCGTGCAGCTGCCCGTGGGCACGAAGTCGCCGCCATGGTCGCCTGTCGTGCGCAGTCTTGCCCAGCGCCAGTCCACCGTGCCCGGGTTGCGGACGGTCAGCCGCTGCACCTCGGGGCTGGCTGTGCCGACGGGTGCCGGGCCAAAGCGCAGGGCAACGGCGTCCACCGCCACGCGAGGCGTGGCGCCGGCCGTGGCCCGGCCCGCCAGCTCGATGGCCGCAGGCGCGGCGGCAGGCCCGCCAGCAGGCCACTGCAGCCGCGCTCGCCGCAGGCCCAAGGCGCCAGGCTGGAAGCGCACGACGACGCGGCACGCTGCGCCGGCCGCCAACACGGCGCCACAGGTGGTGCCTGCCGGATCGATGGCGAAGTCGCCGGCTTGCGGCCCGTCCAGTCGGGCGCCCGGCCATGCGAGCGGTGCCGGGCCGCTGTGCCGGACGATCAGCTCCTGCATCGCCGACTGCCCGACGGCGGCATCGAACACCAGGCGCGGCCGGTCGACCTGCCACCGTGCCGCCGCCGGGTCGGCGCCTTCGCCTTGCAAGGGCAGGCCGACCGGCGCGTCCAGCCCCGCGCCGCCGATGCGCAAGGTGGCGCTGAACCGGCCGGGGCGTGGGGGCGTGAAGGTGACCTGCAGCGTGCAGCTCTGGCCCGTGCGCAGCGGCAGGGCGGCGCGGCACAGGGACGTGTCCACGGCGAAGCCGCTGCCGGGCGCGCCCACGTCCAGGCTGGTCCAGTCGGCCGTGCCGATGTTCTGCAGGCTCACGGCCGCCCGCGGGCCGGCGACGTCGATCGGCCATGCACCGAAGTCCAGGCCGTCGACGTCGAGTCTGGCGCGGGCCGCGCTCAAAGGTTCGGCGCGGCCATCCAGGGCAACGACCGATCGGCCGCCTGCGCCGTCGTGGTCCACCACCAGCCGCCCCGACGCGACACCGGCCGAGCGTGCTTCGAAGCGCAAGGCGAAGGTGCAGCGCTCGCCGCGTGCCAGCACCGTGCCGGCGGTGCAGTTGCCACCGACGATGGCGAAGTCGCCGTCGGTGGCAGCGCCAGCCACCGTCAAGGGCTCTGCGCTGTCGTTGGACAGCGTCACTGCCCGTTGCCCGCCGGGCAGGCCAACCGCACCCGTGCCGAAGTCGATGGCCTGGGGCGACACACTGGCCACCGCGGGCGGACGGTCTGGCGCCACGCCGGCGAGCGCGATGCGCACCGGTGTGGGCGTCGCGTCGTGTGACAGCAGCAGCGTGCCGCGGCGCTGGCCCGTGGCCAGGGGGGCGAATACGAGTTCGATGCTGCAGGTGGAAAACCGGGGCCGGTCGACACCGCAGTCGCTGGCCACGATCTGGAAGTCGCCCTCGGTGCTGGCGCCGAAGCCCCCCGCGCCCGTCTTGGTGCTGGTGGCCACGGTGACGGTGCGCACGCTGCTGCGCGCGCCGACAGGCGTGGACGCGAAGTCCACTGCGCCGGGCGAGTTGCCCAGGTAGGCGGCGATGTCCGCCAGGTCGGCGCTGCTGCGGTAGTTGCGCAGGTAGCCCATGCCGCCGGTGTTGGACTGGATGGCGCGATCGATCAGCGCGATGGCGTTGCGCCCGGCCCAGATGTTGCCGAAGTTGTTGACGATCGGGTTGTCGCTGTGGCAATCGGCGCAGCCCAGCAGGCCCGGGGCCGGCGGGCTGGCGAACAACAGGGCGCCGCGCGCCGGGTCGGCGGCCTCGGCGGGGTCGGCGTGCAGGAGTGACAGCGCGACCGAGGCCGCCAGCGCCGCCGCCAGCCGACCGCGCTGGCCGACGCGGCGGATGGCAAGGGCAGGTGGGGACGTCGGGTCGCGGCGCGGCACCCCGGAAGGCTAGCATCGTCGGGCGTTCCGCGACGCGTGAACGCTCTCTCGGGACCCGTGCTGTCCCTAGGGTGACTGACTGCCCCCCGAGGCATCACTATGGTGGCCCCGGCCAGCGCGCCCTGGCGCGACACCGATCCTGTCCGACGACACCGAAAGCACCCATGATCTTCGACCACACTCCCAAGGCCCGCGACCTGCAGGCCCGGCTCACCGCCTTCATGAAGGAACAGGTGCTGCCGCGCGAAGCCGACTACACGGCCGAACTGGAACAGCACCGCCGCGAAGGCAACCCCTGGCAGCCGATGCAGGTGATCGAGGAGCTCAAGCCCAAGGCGCGTGCCGCCGGCCTGTGGAACCTGTTCCTGCCGCAGAGCGAGCGCGGCGCCGGCCTGACCAACGTCGAGTACGCGCCGCTGGCCGAGATCATGGGCCGCCAGCCCTGGTCCAGCGAGGTCTTCAACTGCTCGGCGCCCGACACCGGCAACATGGAAACCATCGAGCGCTACGGCACGCAGGAGCACAAGGACCGCTGGCTGGCCCCGCTGCTGCGCGGCGAGATCCGCTCGGCCTTCCTGATGACCGAGCCGGCCGTCGCCTCCAGCGACGCCACCAACATCGCCACGCGCATCGTGCGCGACGGCGACCACTACGTCATCAACGGCCGCAAGTGGTGGAGCTCCGGCGCCGGCGACCCGCGCTGCCAGATCCTCATCGTGATGGGCAAGACCGACCCTGAGGCGCCGCGACACAGCCAGCAGTCGATGGTGCTGGTGCCGATGAAGGCGCCCGGCGTGAAGGTGCTGCGCCCGCTCACCGTGTTCGGCCGCGACGACGCGCCGCACGGCCACATGGAGGTCGAGCTGAAGGACGTTCGCATCCCGGCCACCGACGTGCTGCTGGGCGAGGGCCGCGGCTTCGAGATCGCGCAGGGTCGCCTCGGCCCGGGACGCATCCACCACTGCATGCGCGCCATCGGCATGGCCGAGCGCGCGCTCGAGATGACCTGCGCCAGGCTGGACAGCCGTGTGGCCTTCGGCAAGGAGATCTCGCGCCAGGGCGTGTGGGAGGAGCGCATCGCCGACATGCGCTGCCGCATCGACATGGCACGCCTGCTCACGCTGAAGGCCGCCTACATGATGGACACCGTGGGCAACAAGGTGGCCAAGGCCGAGATCGCCATGATCAAGGTGGTCGCACCCAACGTCGCCTGCGACGTCATCGACATGGCCATCCAGGCGCACGGCGGCGGCGGCGTCAGCGACGACTTCGTGCTGGCCGGCTTCTATGCCCACGCCCGCACGCTGCGCCTGGCCGATGGCCCGGACGAAGTGCACCGCGCCTCCATCGCCAAGCTCGAACTCGGCAAGCAGCGCGCCGCGCGCACCGGCATGCCGATGGCCGATGTGGCCATGCCAATCACCCGCGGGTCCTGAAGGGGCGATGCCATGAAAGCCGTTGTCTGCAAGGCCTGGGGTCCGCCCGAGAGCCTGGTCGTCGAAGAACTGCCGTCGCCGCACCCGAAGGCCGGCGAGGTGCTGATCCAGGTGGGGGCTGCGTCGGTGAACTACCCCGACGTGCTGATCATCCAGAAGAAATACCAGGTGCAGCCCGAGCTGCCCTTCACGCCCGGCAGCGAAGCCGCCGGCGTGGTGCTGTCGCTGGGCGAGGGCGTGACGAACGTGAGGGTGGGCGACCGCGTCATCGCCTTCGTCGGCACAGGTGCCTTCGCCGAGCAGTTGATCGCACCCGCCGCGTCGCTGATCCCCATCCCGACCGGACTCACCGACGACGTGGCCGCCTCGTTCACGCTCGTGTACGGCACCTCGCACCACGCCGTGGTCGACCGTGCGGCGCTGCAGGCCGGTGAGACCATGCTGGTGCTGGGCGCCGCCGGTGGCGTCGGCCTGGCGGCGGTAGAGATCGGCAAGGCCCTGGGCGCCAGGGTGATCGCTGCGGCGTCCAGCGACGAGAAGCTGGCGGTCTGCAAGGAACACGGCGCCGACGTGCTCATCAACTACACCACGCAGGACCTGCGCGCGGCGTTGAAGGAAGCCACCGGCGGCAAGGGTCCCGACGTCATCTACGACCCGGTGGGCGGCGTGTACGCCGAGCCGGCGTTCCGCTCGATCGGCTGGCGCGGTCGCTACCTGGTGATCGGCTTTGCCAACGGCGAGATCCCGCGCCTGCCGTGGAACCTGGCCCTCCTGAAGGGCGCCAGCATCGTCGGCGTGTTCTGGGGCGACTTCGCCCGGCGCGAGCCGAAGGCGAACATGGCGGCCATGAAGCAGATGATGGGCTGGATGGCCGAAGGCAAGATCCGCCCGCGGGTGTCGGCGCGCTACGCGCTGCACGACGTGCCGGCCGCGCTGAACGCGCTGGCGTCGCGGCATGCCACCGGCAAGGTGGTCATCGTGCCCACCATCCAGTCCGGCCTGGCTTGACCCGCTCTCGATGATCGACCTGCACTACTGGCCCACGCCCAACGGCTGGAAGATCACGCTGATGCTGGCCGAGTGCGGCCTGCCTTACACGCTCAGGCCGGTGAACATCGGCAAGGGCGAGCAGTTCGCGCCTGGCTTCCTGGCCCTCAGCCCGAACAACCGCATGCCGGCCATCGTCGACCACGCACCGGCCGATGGCGGCGAGCCGGTGTCGGTGTTCGAGAGCGGCGCCATCCTGATCTACCTGGCCGAGAAGACCGGTCGCTTCCTGCCGACCGAGCTGCGCCGCCGCAAGGCCGTGCTGGAGTGGCTCATGTGGCAGATGGGCGGGCTGGGTCCGATGGCCGGGCAGAACGGCCACTTCCTGCTCTACGCGCCCGAGAAGATCCCGTACGCGCTGGAACGCTACGCCAAGGAGGTCAACCGCCTCTACGGCGTGCTCGACGGCCAGCTGGCGCGCACGGCGGCCTTCGTGGCCGGTGACGACTACTCCATCGCCGACATGGCGATCTTCCCGTGGGTGCGCACCTGGCGGGCGCAGCAGGTGCCGCTGGGCGACTTTCCGCACGTGCAGGCGTGGTACGAGCGCGTGATGGCGCGGCCGGCCACGCGCGGCGCGCTGGACGTCGGCAAGGACCTGCGCGCGTCGGCGCTCACCGAAGAAGCGCGGCAGGCGCTGTTCGGGCAGACGGCGCAGAGCGTGAAGGCCGGGGCGCACCAGCCGGGCGACTGAGTCCGCGCCCTGCACGGGCTGGCGGCGAAGTTGGCGCACAAGTTGGCGCACATGGCGTGCGCCAGGCCAGCGCACTTGAGTTGCACCGGCGTGCTGCCGAAGACGCTTCATGTCCGGTGTTCCACCGGGACGGCAGGCCATTGCAGCCTGGCATGAAGGTCGGCAACCCCCTGCACCACGATGACCGAGCCCCTGACCATCGAAGTGGACCGCGGCGACAGCTCCCTGTTCCAGAGCCTGAATGCCCGTTCGCAGCCCTGCCTGATCCTCTACAGCGGCCCCGATGCCGGCCGTCGCTTCGACCTCGACCCTGGACTGCAGGTGGTGGGGCGCGGTGCCGACGCCCAGGTGCTCGTCGACAGCCCGGGCATCAGCCGGCGCCATGCCGAGCTGCAGGTGGGCAGCAATTGTGTGGTGGTGCTGCGCGACCTCGGCTCGGCCAACCGGACCCACGTCAACGACCAGCGCGCCGAAGGCCCGGTGGTGCTGAAGGACGGCGACCTGCTGCGCCTGGGGAACGTCGTGATGCGCTTCCACGACCAGCGCAGCATCGACGCCCTGCTGCACGACCGCATCTACCGCCTGGCCACGCTGGACGAAGGTACCGGCGTCTTCAACCGCCGCCACTTCCACGACACGCTGAAGCTGGAGATCCGCCGCGCGCGGCAGGCCGCGAGCGACCTGTCCCTGATCTGCTACGACCTCGACCACTTCAAGGCCGTCAACGACGCACATGGCCATGCGGCGGGCGACCTCGTGCTGCGCGAGAGCTCGACCCTGGTGCAGGCCGCGCTGCAGCCCGGCCAGGTGCTGGCGCGCGTCGGCGGCGAGGAGTTCGCCGTGCTGCTGCCGCAGTCCGACCTCGCCACGGCCCTGGCCCTGGCCGAACGCCTGCGTGCCGCGGTGGCCGGCCATGCCTTCATGCTGCCCGGTGCGCGGGGCGAGCCGGGCGTTCCGCACCGGCAGACCATCTCGCTGGGCGTGGCGCGCCTCGGCGGCGCGATGTCGATGGGCGCCGAATTGCTCGAAGCAGCCGACCGGCAGCTCTACATCGCGAAGAACGGCGGTCGCAACCGCGTCAGCGGCTGAACCCGGGCAGGGTGCGGTCAGCCCGCCATCTTCACCGCGGTGCCGCTGACGGCCACCATCATCATGCCGTTGGTTTCGCCCAGCACCTCGTAGTCGAAGTCGATGCCGACGATGCCGTCGGCGCCGAGCTCGCGTGCCGCTTCCATCATGTCGTCCAGCGCCGCGTCGCGCGCGCCCGACAGCGCACGCTCGTAGCCACCGGCGCGGCCGCCCACCACGTCGCGTACCGACGAGAACACGTCGCGGAAGATGTTGGCGCCGATGATCGCCTCGCCGTTGACGATGCCCAGGAACTTCTCCACCCGGGCACCGTTGCCGTCGGGCACCACCGTGGCCAGGAAGAAACCGGCGTCCTTCTTCGAAAACCAGCCCATGTCTGCTCCTTCGTTCCCTGTCCGGGATGTGCTCGGACCCTGACGATAGCGGGCCCGCGCTCGAGTCCGGGCGACGCGGGGCCGCTGGGCAGGCAGAATCCAGGGTTTGTGGATCTGAGGTGTGAGCCGTGGACTTGAAGGTGCCGATCGTGATTTCCGATGAGCTGAGCGACGAAGTGATCGTCTCCACGGGCTCGCTCAACCTCGCCAGCGGTGAGATACAGCGCATCGAGTACCGGGACTACGACGCCGAGGCGCGTGGCCTGCCGTGGGAGAGCGACGACTACGAATTCACCAGTGGCACCTTGTCCAACGACGGCAAGGACGTCGAGTTCGGCATCATGGTCAACAAGGTCACGGGGCAGTACTCCGTCAGCGCGAACGAACTGCTGGAACTGAAGCTGCGGGCCGCGGCCCTGTTTGCCGGGGTGCAGGGCAAGGAGATGCTGGCCCACAACGAGGGCAAGCTCGCCCACGGACCGGCCGGGGGCAACACGCCCGGCCGCGGCGGCCGCTTGCACTGAAGCCCGTCAGCGGGTTGCCGGCGCCGAGGCGGCGGGCACCCTGATCGGCGCGCCCTGGCGCATCGCCGCGCAAGGGTCTTCGCGCGGCTGGGTGGCCGTGTAGACCACGCGGTCGAACGAGCCGGCACGCATGCCGCCGTCCCGCTCCAGCAGTCCGATCGCCTCGGTGCGCGCCCGGGTGGCGGGGTTCAGCCAGCGCGGCACACCGACATCGACCTGCACGTGGCCGTTGCCCGCCAGCAGCAGCACGCCGCGGGCAGCGTGCTGCTCCACCAGGCGCGCCATGAACTGGTCGCGGGCCACCTGCGCCAGGGCCATGCGGCCGGCGGTGGCTTCGTCGAGCATGCCGCAGTGGCTGTCGAGCACGCTGCGCGCCAGGCTGCTGCCGATGTCGGGCGGCACCGCGGCGTCGAAGCCCTGCGCCGCCAGGCCTTGTCGCATCACGGAACGCGCTTCGTCGCGCGGCACGTTGGCGGCGACGATGGGCAGGCCGTGGCGCAGCGCCAGCGCGATGAAGGGGGTGTAGAAGCGCCAGTCCCAGCCGGCGCGGTCGGTCACCACCTCGGCCACGAACTCGTCGGCGCTCGGCTGCGGCTGACGCGCCAGCAGGCGGTCGATCTGCGGCTGCCGGTGGCGGTCCAACTGCTCCATCAGCAGGGCCGGGCGGGCGCCCTGCGCCAGCCAGGCCTCGAAGGCCCGCAGCCGCAGCGCGTGCTGCGCTGCGTTGTCGTGCACCTCCCCCAGCAGCACGACCGGGCGGGTGAAGGTCAGCGCCGCAGGGGGCGGGGCCGTGGCGCAGGACACCGTCAACAGGGCCGTCGCGAGCGGCAGCGCCAGGGCAGGAAAGGCTCGTCGGACAGGCATCGTGAGCGGGATCATGCATGAGCAGCAGCGGCCGCGCTTGACATGGCGCACTGCCACAATGAAGCGATGTCGGATGACAACCAGATGATCGTGCCGCCGTCCTTCGTGGCGCTCTTCGTGCCGCCGGGCCGGACGCGTCCCAGTGCGCCGCGCGACGAGATCGCCGCGCGCTACGAGTTCTGCGAAGACCTGGCCCAGATGTTGACCGAACCCGCCGGCACCAAGCTGTGGGAGCTGGGCGTTTCCGAAGAAGTCGTGCTGCAGCGCATGCACCAGGGCCTGGCAGGCGACGACGCCAGCGTCTCGCCTGCCGAGGCCCGATGGGTGGTGACGCGCCTGGCTGAGCTGCTGGGCTGGACGCTGCCGGCATTCGGCGCGCCGGGGGACACCGCGGCCTGACGCGGCCACCGCCGGCAGCGGCTCAGGGCGGCATCTCCGAGAGCAGGCGCTGGAAGTCGGGCGAGCGCCGCAGCGCCGAGGCGCCATGCCGGCGCAGCAGGGCCACGTCGGCGGCCGGCAGTTCCAGCGTCGTGGGGATGGCCAGCAGCTTCTCGCGCAGGGCGGCGTCGGGCTCGTCGCCGAGTCTCACTTCGATGAGATAGAAGCGCACGTCGGGCGCGAAGGTGTCGTAGTCGCCGCGCGCGTGCACCTCGCGCACCTCGGCCTGCCACCGGTCCAGCATGGCGCGCTTCTGGGACATGGCGACCGTCGAATTGCGGTTGATGGGGATGTCGGCCAGGGCCAGCGCCGTGCGCAGCGGCCCGGGCACGTCGGCGCTGCGGTCCTCCGGCGGGCGCGCGCTGGTTTCGGCGTTGACGACCAGGAAGACCACGCGCCGCACCTGGCGGTAGCCCGCGGCCTTCGAGGCCTTGATGACGCTGCCGAACTGCTCGAAGTAGTCGAGCGTCCCGCGTGCGCCGACGTTGTCGGCCAGGCCGCCGTCGAGCAGGTGCACGTAGGGGCGCAGCAGTCCATCGGAACGGACTTCCCGGAAGGTTTCCAGTTCGGCCATGTGCTCGGCACCGTGGCCGCCGGGCGGCAGCTCGCGTGCCAGGGCCCGCATCGGAGGCTCGCCACACCCGGTCTCGCCGATTCGCGGCGCGTGATTCCAGAAGGTCAGCGGACTCAGCACCAGGGGCGCCGCGCTCGAGGCGGCCACGGCGCGGGCCAGAGGCACCGCGTCGAGATCGCTGCACAGGAAGTCGAACTGGTCCTGCGTGAACTCGAAGCGGGCGCCGGTGCCCATGTCCGACGCATGCAGGATGACGTAGGGCTTGCGCAGTGCGCGGCTCAGGTCGCCGAAGGTGGCGCCCTGGAAGAGGCGCTCGTCGAGGTACTCGGCGAGCAGGTCGCCGCGACCGAAGCGCTGCGATTGCACGCGCCACAGGTTGCGTGGGCTGAACAGCAGCGACACCAGGTCCTGCTGCAGCGTGGTCTGGAGAAAGCTGCGCTCGAAGCGCTCGAGCCCGTCGGCGCCGTGCAGCGCGTAGGCGCCCGCCAGGATGCTGCCTCCGGACACGCCGAGCAGCACGTCCATCTGGTCGATGAGCCGCATGTCCCGTCCTTCCCAGCGCAGGGGCGTCTCGCGCAGGGCCTCGAGCACGCCGAAGCCCAGCGACGCAGCCCTGCTGCCGCCACCCGACATCGAGACGTGCAGGAAGAAGTGGTCGGGCGGCGACGCAGCGAAGATCCGGGGTGCGCGGTAGCCACTGCTGGTGTCGATGCGGGCCAGTGGTGGATTGACGGGGTAGTGCGTGGTCGAACAGGCTGCCGCGAGCAGGGCCACTGCGAGTGCGAAGACCGATCTCGCGCGCAGGAAGAGACGCTTTGACATGCCTCAAAGCATGACACGGCACCGCACTGCGGCGCAAAGCCTGCGCGCGCCGTGGCCCGTCGCGCCAGTCCGCCGACGGTCGCACGGGATTGCCGCGGCACACCGCACTTTGGCATGCTCTCCACCTGTGTCCTGTCGAGGCAGGCCGGAGACGCCACCGCTGCCCGAACGACCCGAATCACCGACATGGAGTGACATATGACTGCATCACCGCGCCTTGTTCTGGCGCGCACCAAGAAGTCGCCGGTTCCTGCGCCTGCCGGGGCCGTGGCCGTTGCTGCCGCGGGCCTGCTGCTCGGGGCCTGCGCCAGCCTGCCCACCGCCCGCATCGAGCTGCCGCCCGAGCTGCAAGGCCGGCCCGTGCAGGTGCTCGAAGGCGCCGTCGGCGTGCCACGCGGCGACTACCGACTGGGCGCGGCCAGTGGACGTTTCGAACGCAGCGCCAGCCGCTTGTCCCTCTTCGACGTCGTCACCCAGGACCGCGCGACGCTGAGCTTCACGGTCGAGCCCGAGGGCCTGCGCGCGCAATGCAAGCTGCTGGCCAACACCGGGACCGTGGGCATCGTGCAGGCACCCCTGAAGCGCGCGGCCTATGCCTGCGACTTCACGCGCGATGGTCAGTCCGGTGGCCAGCCCGTCCGCCATCGTCTGGAACTGCGCGCGACCGACACGGCCATGGGCACGCGCGAGGAACGTCGGGGTCGCTTCGAGGCCGGCGGCGTGGTGCTGGAGCTGGAGTCGCTCCATCGCGTGCAGGGGTCGCCTCTGCCCCTGTCGGCGCCGGTGGGCTACGCCATCAGGGCCCAGGGCCAGACCATCGCCGCGCTGGACCTCAACGACCTGAAGCCGCGGCTGTGGCAGCGCGAGGCCAGTGGCCCGACCGCTGCCGCCGTGACCCAGGCCGCCGTGGCGCTCGCGCTGCTGTGGGATCCGGCGTCGAACTGAGCCGGCCGACGTCAGCCGCCCCGGCGCCGCCAGGCCTTCTCGATCTCGACCGCGACGAACACCACGCCGGCCAGCGCGAAGCACAGCGCCAGGTCGGCCGCCGGCAGCGGCACGGTGCGGAAGATGGGCTGCAGCACGGGCAGGTAGATCGTCGACAGCTGCAGGACCAGCGTCAGCAGCACCGCGCCCAGCAGCGGCGTGTTGCTGCGCAGGCCCTGCGTGAACAGCGATTCGCGCTCGGAGCGGATGGCCAGCAGGTGCGCCATCTGCGCCAGTGTCAGCAGCGTGAAGACCATCGTCTGCGCATGCGTGTTGGCGCCCGCGCCGCCGCGTGACAGGGTCCAGGCCTGCACCGCCAGGCACAACCCGCCGATCAGCAGCCCCACCCACAGCGCGTGCTGCCACAGGCCGTGGGCGAACACGCTTTCCTGCGGCGGCCTGGGCGGGCGCTGCATCACGCCGCGCTCGGCGGGCTCGGCAGCCAGGGCCAGGCCAGGCAGGCCGTCGGTGACCAGGTTGACCCACAGGATGTGGATGGGCAGCAAGGGAATGGGCAGACCCGCCAGCGGGGCCAGGAACAGCACCCAGATCTCGCCCGAGTTGCCGGTCAGCGCATAGCGGATGAACTTGCGGATGTTGTCGAAGATGCGGCGGCCCTCGCGCACCGCCCCGACGATGGTGGCGAAGTTGTCGTCCAGCAGCACCAGGCTCGAGGCCTCGCGTGCCACGTCGGTGCCGCCGCGGCCCATCGCCACGCCGATGTCGGCCGCCTGCAGCGCCGGCGCATCGTTGACGCCGTCGCCGGTCATGGCGACGAACTGCCCGCGCGCCTGAAGCGCCTTGATGATGCGGATCTTCTGCGCCGGGTCCATGCGCGCATAGACCGACACCCGCTGCACGGTGGCTTCCAGAACGTCCTCGTCCATCGCCGCCAGTTCGCTGCCGGTGACGGCGCGGCCGTCCGGTGCCGGCGGTGCGATGCCCAGGTCCCGCGCGATGGCCAGCGCCGTGGCGGGATGGTCGCCGGTGATCATCACCGCGCGCACACCCGCAGCACGGCACTCGGCCACGGCAGCCCGTGCCTCCGGGCGCGGCGGATCGATCAGGGCCACGAGGCCCAGCAGCTGAAGATCGCGTTCGAAGGCGTCGGCGTCCACCGCGCCCCTGTCGGCATCGCCATCGCCATCGCGCTGCGCCACCGCCAGCACGCGCAGGCCGTCCGCGGCCCAGGCCTGCGCGAGGGCCAGGGCCGCGGCCGTGGCGGCTGTGGGCCGGCAGCGCGGCAGCACCGATTCAGGCGCCCCCTTCACGCAGGCGCGCCAGCCCGTGCCCTGCGCGTGCAGGGTGGACATGCGCTTGCGGTCGGCGTCGAAAGGCCATTCCTGCTGCCGCGGATGGGCCTGCTGCACGGCGGCGACGTCCAGGCCCGCGGCCCGTGCACCTGCAAGGAGGGCGGTCTCCGTGGGGTCGCCCACCCAGCCGTCGCCGGACACCACGGCGTCGTTGCACAGCACCAGCGCTGTCCACGCGGCCTCCGCCGTCCCATCGAAGCTGCGCAGTTCGCGCACCTCCATGCGGTTCTGCGTCAGCGTGCCGGTCTTGTCGGAGCAGATCACGCTCACCGAGCCCAGTGTCTCCACGCTGGGCAGCCGGCGCACCAGGGCGTTGACGTTGACGAGCCGGCGCGCGCCCAGGGCCAGCAGCACGGTCACCACCGCTGGCAGGGCTTCGGGGATGGCCGCCACGGCGAGACTGATGGCGGTCAGCGCCATCAGCAACACCGGCTCGCCCCGCAGCACGCCGATGGCGAAGATCACGCTGCACAGCGCCAGCACCACCACGGACAGCCGCTTGCCGAAGGCGGCCAGCCGCTTCTGCAGCGGCGTGGCGCGCTGCGGCTCGTCGCCCAGCAGCGTGGCCACCTGGCCGAGCTCGGTGCGGGCGCCGGTGGCCACCACCAGGCCGGCGGCGCGACCGTGCGTGACCAGCGTGCCCTTCCAGGCCATGTTCAGCCGATCGCCCAGCGGCCGGTCGCCGGGAGGCAGGTGCGCGGGGCTCTTCTCGACGGTGACCGACTCCCCGGTGAGTGCCGACTCGTCCACGCGCAGCTGCGCGACTTCGTGCAGGCGCAGGTCGGCCGGCACCAGGTTGCCGGCTTCCAGCAGCACCACGTCGCCTGGCACCAGGCGGTCCGTTTCGATCACCTGCACTCGTCCACCATCGCGCTTGACTGTGGCGTGCGGGGCGGCCATGCGCTGCAGCGCCTGCAGCGCCTGTTCGGCTCGCCATTCCTGCCAGAAACCGATGGCGGCGTTGAGCAGCACGATGACCAGGATGACCACCGTGTCGGCCAGGTCGCCCATCAGTCCCGACAGCACGGCGGCGGCCAGCAGCACACCGATCATGAAGTCGCGGAAGGGGTCGAGCAGCCGCTTCCACAAAGGCCGGGGGGGCGCCTGTGGCAGGCGGTTCGGGCCGTGGCGCTGCTGCCGCGCGCTGACCTCGTCGGCTGCCAGGCCGTCGTCTATCGTCACGCGAAGGTGGCGGGCGACATCGTCGGCGAGCAGCACGTGGGGATCGGCCAGCGGGGTGGGCATGCCGTCGAGCGTAGTCCTTGTGAAAGGACCTGACTGTGCGGCACACCGTTGGATCGATCGGGTACGCCGTTTGCCGAGTCAACGACTTCGCCGGTAGCTCCGGCGGGCCCCTCCTCGACACCCAGGTCCCAGGGTTCCGCCGCTGCGGGGCAGCGCTCTCAGCTCACGGCACCTACGCCGTACCGGCCGGTCAGCAGCGAGCCCTTGGCGAAGCGCTCCAGCGCGTAGGGCGTCAGCGGCACGTCGGTGGGCAGGCCCAGCGCTTCCTGCGCCAGCACGCGGCCGATGCCGGGCGACAGCTTGAAGCCGTGGCCGCTGAAGCCATAGCCCACCACCAGGCCCTGCATGCCGGGCAGACGGCCCAGCACGGGGTTCCAGTCGGGCGTGACGTCGTAGACGCCGGTCCACGACGACGCCAGCCCGGCGGTCTCGTAGCTGGGGAACCGGTCGGCCACCTGCGCGCCCACTTCGGCCACGTAGTCCATCGAGACGGGCCCTTGCTGGTTGTCGGGCGCCGGCAGTGTCTCGCCGCTGATGCCTTCGCTCACCAGCATCTGCGTGCCGCCGTAGCTGCGGCAGTACAGCATGCCGGGCGAGCCCAGGTCCTTGTAGACGGGCATCTGGAAGGTGTAGGGCTGCGGGCCATCGAGGGCCAGCACGGTGTGGCGCTCGGCGGCCACCGGCGACGGGATGCCGGTCCAGCGCTCGATGTCGCGCGCCCAGATGTTCTGCGTGCTGATCACCGTGCCGGCGTGGAAGGTGCCCGCCGAGGTCTCCACGCCGGTCACGCGGCCCTGGTCGTGGAGCAGGCGATGGACTTCCACGCCTTCCATGATCTTCACGCCCAGCCGCCGGGCGGCCCGGGCGAAGCCGGTGGCCGTGAGGTAGGCGTCGGCGAAGCCGGCCTCGGGCTCGAAGCCGATCAGCGCGGCGTCGTCGAAGCGCGCGATGGGCAGCAGGCTGGCGGCCTGCGCGGCGTCGAGTTCCTGCACCGTGATGCCCTTGTCGCGCTGGCCTTGCAGCGCGCCACGCAGCGCCTCGAGCTTGGGGCCGTCGGGTGCGGCGATGAGGTAGCCGCATTTCACCATGCCGGCCGACGCTTCGTCGTCTTCCAGGTAGCCGGCGAAGTCCTTGAACACCTGCCACGAGGCCAGTGCCAGCTCGACGTTCTCGATCACCGAGTAGTGCGTGCGCAGGATGCCCGAGGACTGCGAGGTGGTGCCGGCGCCCACCTGCGTGCGGTCGAGCACCAGCACGCGCTTCGCGCCGAAACGGGCCAGGTGGTAGGCGACCGACGAGCCGATGACGCCGGCGCCGATGACGATCACGTCGTGTGGGTTCATGGGGAGAGTCATGGGTTCACTAGCGTTCAGGCCGCGGCCTGCGGGTAGACGATGATGGACAGGAACTTGATCGGGCAGCGGACCAGGCGTTCAGGTCCGTGCGGCACGGTGCCCGGGAAGCTCAGCGAGTCGCCCGGCTCCAGCAGGTAGGTCCGCTGGGCGCAGCGGTACTCCAGCCGGCCTTCCAGCATGTAGAGGAACTCGGTGCCCGGGTGCTGGAAGGTGGGGTAGCGCTCGGAATCGTCGTCCATGGTGATCAGGAAGGGCTCGAACAGCTTCGACGGGCCCTGGTCGTAGGCCAGCAGGTGGTAGGTATGCCCGCTTCGGGTGCCTCGACGCACCACTTCCATGCCCTGGCCCTTCTTCACGTGCTGCGCGCTGGTGCCCGTGGTGTCGTACTTGCTGAACAGCATGCCCATCGACACGCCCAGCGCTCGGGCGATGCGTGCCAGCGTGTCGGTGCCTGCGGCCGTCTGCCCGTTCTCGATCTTGGACAGCATGCCGCTGCTCAGGCTGGCCTGCTCCGACACCTGCGCCAGCGTGAGGCCGTGGCGCTGCCGCAGTTCGCGGATGGCGCTGCCCACCGACTCTTCCAGCGAGGGCGGAAGCGGTGGAGTAGGGGCGGCGGGCGAGGCGGGAGCGGTCTTGCGCGGCATGGCCGGGGGCGTCATGAGGTGCTGCTGCCAGTGTAGTGCGGCGGTATCAGGGTTTTCCTGTCAGGCATAAATAGTGCTTAGCAGGAAACACACCATGTCCCACCTCCACAGGACAGCACGATGACCGCCGTCACTTCCAGCCCCGTCGCGGGCGACCTCGCCAGCCCCCTGCGCTTCGACGACGCGGCTTCGGCGCGCGCCTACCTTTCGGCGCAGGGCGTGAACTACGTGCTGGCGCAGTTCGTTGACATCCACGGCGTGGCCAAGGCCAAGTCGGTGCCGCTGGCCCACCTGGAGACCGTGCTCACCGACGGCGCCGGCTTTGCGGGCTTCGCCATCTGGGGCGTGGGCATCGAGCCGCACGGGCCCGACTTCATGGCCGTGGGCGACCTGCGCACGGTCTCTCTGGTGCCCTGGCAGCCGGGGCTGGCGCGCATCGTCTGCGAAGGCCACGTGAATGGCGAGCCCTGGCCCTTCGACAGCCGCGTGATGCTGCGCGGGCAGATCGATCGCCTGACGTCGAAGGGCTGGACGCTCTTCACCGGGTTGGAGCCCGAGTTCAGCCTGCTCAAGCGCGGCGTGAACGGCCGGGTCGAGCCCTGCGATGCCAGCGACACCTTGGCCAAGCCCTGCTACGACTACAAGGGCCTCTCGCGCACGCGAGTCTTCCTGGAAAGGCTGTCGAACGCGCTGCGCGCCACCGGCATCGACGTCTACCAGATCGACCACGAGGACGCCAACGGTCAGTTCGAGATGAACTACACCTACACCGACGCGCTGACCTCGTGCGACCACTTCGTGTTCTTCAAGATGGCGGCCAGCGAGATCGCCAACGAGCTGGGGCTGATCTGCTCCTTCATGCCCAAGCCCTTCGCGCACCTGCCGGGCAACGGCATGCACATGCATCTGTCGATCGGCGATGGAAAACGCAATCTCTTCGAGGACAAGAGCGACCGCCGCGGCCTGCAGCTGTCGACGATGGCCTACCACTTCCTGGGTGGCCTGCTGGCGCACGCGCCGGCGCTGGCCGCGCTGTGCGCGCCCACGGTCAACAGCTACAAGCGGCTGGTGGTGGGGCGTTCGCTCACCGGCAGCACCTGGGCGCCGGCCTACATCAGCTACGGCGACAACAACCGCTCGGCCATGGTGCGCGTGCCCAAGGGCCGGCTGGAACTGCGCCTGCCCGACGGCTCATGCAACCCCTACCTGGCGACGGCGGCCGTGATCGCCGCAGGGCTGGACGGCATCGAGCGCCAGCTCGACCCCGGCGAGCCGCGCAACGTCAACCTCTACGACTGGAGCGAGGCGCAGCTGTGCGAAGCAGGCATCGGCCTGCTGCCGCAGAACCTGAACGACGCGCTGAACGCGCTGCAGGCCGACCGCGTTGTGTGCGGCGCGCTGGGGCCCCTGGCGGCCGAGTTCCTGAAGCTCAAGCGCATGGAATGGGTGGAGTACATGCGCCACGTCTCCGACTGGGAGACCAAGACCTACCTCGAATTCTTCTGACCATCGCAGCACCGGGAGACAACACATATGTGCGGAATCGTCGGGCTGCTGCTGAAGCGCCCGGAACTGCAGGGCCAGCTCGGCGAGCTGATGGTGCCGATGCTGATCGGCATGTCCGACCGCGGGCCCGACTCGGCCGGCATGGCGGTGTTCACGCCGCCGCTGCCCGAGGGGCGGCGCAAGCTCAGCCTGTACTCCGGCCTCACCGAACGGGGTGATCGCTATGACTGGGCGGCCCTGGTGGCGGCTCTGAACGGCGCGCTGGGAGTGGACGCCACGGCGGCCGCCCACGGCAACCAGGCCGTGGTGTCCTTCAGCGGCGCGTCCGAGCCGGTGAAGGCCTGGGTGCATGCCACCGACCCGGTGCTGCACGTGATGTCGGCCGGCCGCCGCATCGAGCTGTACAAGGACATCGGCAGCCCTGCGCAGGTGGCGCAGCGCTACGCGTTCAGCCAACTCAAGGGCAGCCACCTGGTGGGCCACACGCGCATGGCCACCGAGTCGGCCGTCACGCCCGACCGCGCCCACCCCTTCACGGCCGGCGAGGACTTCTGCCTGGTGCACAACGGCAGCCTGTCCAACCCCAATGCGGTGCGTCGCATGCTGGAACCGCGCGGCATCCGGTTCGACACCGACAACGACACCGAGGCCGCCTGCCGCTTCCTGGAATGGCGCCTGCGCGAAGGCGACGACCTGCCCAGCGCGCTGCAAAAGGTCTTCGAGGTGCTCGATGGCTTCTACACCTTCCTGATGGGTACGCCCACCGAGCTGGCGCTGATCCGCGACCCCTTCGCCTGCAAGCCCGCGGTGGTGGCCGAGACCGACGCCAGCGAGTTCCGTTCGCTGGCCCACCTGCCCGGCGTGAAGCATGCGCGCGTGTTCGAGCCGGCGCCCGAAGAGATGTACGTATGGAAGCTGTGATGAGTACCGCGATGGACACGATCCACTTCGACCTCGCGACGACGACTGTGCGCGAGCTGAACCAGTTCCTGCACGGCCCGGCCGAGGCGCTGACCGGCCAGCTGGTGGTGGTCGCCAACACCGACGGCGCGCACAACCTGGCCGTGGGCCTGAACGCCGCCGTGCACATCACGCTGCAAGGCCACGCCGGCTACTACGCGGCAGGCATGAACCAGCACGCCACCGTCATCGTCGAGGGTAGCGCCAGCACCGGCGTGGCCGAGAACATGATGAGCGGCACGGTGCACGTGAAGGGCTTCGCCTCGAACGGCGCTGGCGCGTCCGCGCATGGCGGGCTGCTGGTCATCGACGGCGACGCCGGGCTGCGCTGCGGCATCTCGCTGAAGGGCGGCGACATCGTGGTGGGCGGCTCGGTGGGCAGCTTCTCGGGCTTCATGGCGCAGGCCGGCCGACTGGTGGTGTGCGGCGATGCCGGCGACGCGCTGGGCGACTCGCTGTACGAGGCCGTGATCTACGTGAAGGGGCGCATCGCCTCGCTGGGGGCCGATGCGCAGGTCGAGCCGATGGCGGAGTCCGACGTCGCGCAGTTGACGCAACTGCTGAAGGCCGCCGGCCTGTCGCACGACCCGCACGATTTCAAGCGCGTCGCGTCCGCCAAGGGCCTGTACCACTGGAACGCTGACTCGGATCAGGAATATTGATGAACTCGCCTCACTCCCAAGCCTCGACCCACGGCGAAGAATCCGCCACCTTCGACGCCAGCACGCTGGACTACATCCACCGCGCCTCGGCCACTGGCCTTTACGAGATCCGCGGGCTGGGCGCCAAGCGCAAGCTGCCGCACTTCGACGACCTGCTGTTCCTGGCCGCGTCGCTGTCGCGCTACCCGCTGGAAGGGTACCGCGAGCGCTGCCTCACGAAGACCGTGCTGGGCACGCGCTTCGCGAAGAAGCCGCTGGAGCTGGACATCCCCATCACCATCGCCGGCATGAGCTTCGGTTCGCTGTCGGCGAACGTGAAGCAGGCCATCGGCCAGGCGGCCAGCGAGATGGGCACCAGCACCACCACCGGCGACGGCGGCATGACCAGCGAGGAGCGCAACGCTTCGAAGACGCTCGTCTACCAGTGCCTGCCCTCGCGCTACGGCTTCAACCCCGACGACCTGCGCCGTGCTGACGCCATCGAGGTCGTGATCGGGCAGGGCGCCAAGCCGGGCGGCGGCGGCATGCTGCTGGGGCAGAAGGTCAACCCGCGCGTGGCGGCGATGCGCACGCTGCCCGAGGGCATCGACCAGCGCAGCGCCTGCCGCCACCCCGACTGGACCGGCCCCGACGACCTGACCATCAAGATCCAGGAACTGCGCGAGATCACCGACT
>LNFM01003291.1_pt1 | contig 34428 bp, 27 predicted proteins | sample 596031 | NCBI WGS metagenome assembly LNFM01 (sample SAMN04254537, study PRJNA301005) | activated carbon metagenome | isolation source: dual media filters at the Ann Arbor, Michigan drinking water treatment plant | place: USA: Ann Arbor
CGCGGCTGCGCGCCGAGGGCGTGTATGACGCCGCTGCACGCAGCTACACGCTCACGCTCTCCCAGAGCTGTGCGCCCACGCCCGGCCAGGCCGATAAGGAACCCTTCGTGATCCCGGTCTCGCTCGGTCTGCTCAGTGCCGACGGCGTCCAGCTGCCACTGCAGCTCGCCCATTGGACCCAGCCCGAAATGGGCAGCCGCACGCTGGTGCTCACGCAGCCCAGCGAGAGCTTCACCTTCGTCAACCTCGACAGCGAACCCGTGCCCTCGCTGCTGCGCGGTTTTTCGGCCCCCGTGGTGCTCGACTGCCACTACACCGACGCCCAACTGCTCACCCTGCTGGCCTTCGACACCGACTCGTTCAACCGCTGGGAAGCCGCCCAGAGACTGGCCCTGCGCCGCGCGCTCATGGCCATCCTGAGCGACGACCCGGTGCCCGCTGCCCCGCTGGATGCGGCGTACCTGGGCGCCATGCGCGACGTGTTGCGCCACCCCACGCTGGACGCCGCGTTCAAGGAACTCGTGCTCACGCTGCCGAGCGAAACCTACATCTCCGAACAGCTGGGCGAGGTGGACCCGCAGCGCGTGCACGCCGTGCGCGAAGCCATGCGCCTGCAACTGGCGCAGGCCTTGCAGGCCGACTGGGCCTGGGCGTTTGATGCACACAAGGACAACGGGGCCTACCGCCCCGACCCGGTGAGCACCGGCCGCCGTGCGCTCGCCGGCATGGCACTCACCATGCTCTGCCTGGACGCACGCACCAGCGGCGATGTCAAGGACGCCGGCAACATGACCGACCGGTTCAACGCCTTGTCGGCCCTGGTGGTGAGCGACCACGCCCTGGCGCGCGATGCACTCGCCCGCTTCCACAGCATGTTCCAGAACGAAGACCTGGTGCTCGACAAGTGGTTTGCCTTGCAGGCCGGCGCGCCCGACCGCGGTGGCAACGTGTTGCCCGCGGTGCGCCAGCTCATGAAGCACACCGACTTCCACCTCAAGAACCCGAACCGCGCCCGCAGCGTGATCTTCAGCTACTGCAGCGCCAACCCGGGCGCCTTCCACCGCACCGATGCGGCGGGCTATTTGTACTGGAGCGAACGCGTCATCGAGCTCGATGCCTTCAACCCGCAAGTGGCCGCTCGCCTCGCCCGCGCGCTGGACCGTTGGAAGAAACTCGCCGAGCCCTACCGCAGCGCCGCCCGCGAAGCCATCGCCCGCGTGGCCGCCAAGCCCGACCTCAGCAACGATGTGCGCGAAGTTGTGACGCGGGCCCTGGCAGACTGAAACGAAAACCCACCATGACCAAACGCATTTCCCTCACCCGCTATCTCGTCGAACAGCAACGCGTTGACGGCCACATCCCTTCCCAGCTGCGTCTGCTGCTCGAAGTGGTGGCACGCGCCTGCAAGAGCATCAGCCAGGCCGTCAACAAAGGCGACCTGGGCGGCGTGCTCGGCGCGGCCACCACCGAAAACGTGCAGGGCGAGATGCAGAAGCAGCTCGACATCATTGCCAACGAGGTGCTGATCGAAGCCAACGAATGGGGCGGCCACCTCGCCGCCATGGCCAGCGAAGAAATGGAAGGCATCTACGTGGTGCCCAACCGCTACCCGCAGGGCGAATACCTGCTGCTGTTCGATCCGCTCGACGGCTCCAGCAACATCGACGTGAACGTCAGCATCGGCACCATCTTCAGCGTGCTCAAGATGCCCGAAGACGACCGGGGCGTGGACGAAGGCGACTTTTTGCAGCCCGGGCACCGGCAAGTAGCCGCTGGATACTGTGTGTACGGCCCGCAAACCACGCTGGTGCTCACCGTGGGCGACGGCGTGGCCATGTTCACGCTCGACCGCGAGCAAGGCTCGTTCGTGCTCACCAAAGAGAACGTGCAGATACCGCCCGACACCAAAGAGTTCGCCATCAACATGAGCAACATGCGCCACTGGGACGAACCAGTGAAGCGCTATGTGGACGAATGCCTGGCCGGCAAGGAAGGGCCCCGAGGCAAAGACTTCAACATGCGCTGGGTGGCCAGCATGGTGGCCGACGTGCACCGCATCCTCACGCGCGGCGGCGTCTTTTTGTACCCCTGGGACAAGCGCGAGCCCGACAAGCCGGGCAAGCTGCGCCTGATGTACGAAGCCAACCCCATGGGCTGGCTGATCGAACAAGCCGGCGGCGCCGCCACCAACGGCAAACAACGCATCCTGGACATCCAGCCCGCCAAACTGCACGAGCGCGTGAGCGTGATCCTGGGCTCGAAGAACGAAGTCGACCGGGTGACCAGCTACCACACCGGGCTATAATTGCTGGCGTTGCCGGTGTAGCTCAGTCGGTAGAGCAGCTCATTCGTAATGAGAAGGTCGGGTGTTCGATTCATCTCTCCGGCACCACGTAGATACAAGAAAAAGATCCGATGTAAGGGCGGATGTAAGAGTATTTACAGAAGGGTGGTCACCCTCACCTCCTGCTTGGCCTTGCCTCGGTAGGTATCAAGGTCCACTCCTTTCAGTTGCGGCACCTTTTTGTAGTCCACATTCCCCTGTTTCCAGAACCGCGTCACCGCCACGCCAGCGCCTTGCTCGCGTGGATGTTGTGCCAGCGCAACCAATGCCTGCCGCGCAGCCTCCAGCCGCTCGGCCACCGCGTCCGCCTCGCGCTTGACCAAGGCATAGGCCCGCGCTGCCTCAGCCCAGGCTGAGTCTGTACGGACCACTGTGTCGGCCTCGCTCAGTGCAGGTGGTGTGTCGTCATCCAGATAGCGCTGGAAACCGTCCCACGCAGCCTGGATGCGCTCCATCAGCGTCTCATCGCGCTCCATGCTGTGCAGCAGCCCACGCTCGCCATCAAACACCCACAGGTGCGCCGTCTGTGCGCCGCTCACCATGAGCTGATGCTGGATTTGCACCCCGTAGTGCTCGGGTATCTCGCCCGCAGCCACCGATTGCCAAAGCTCGGATCGGGCACCCCGCACCGGGCACTTGATTTCCAGTACCAGGTCGCCTTCCAGCGTCATGCCATCGAGGCTTGCACTGTATGCCTCAGCTTCCAGCACCAGCGGCTGCATGACCAGACCTGTTTGTTCCTCGTAAACGCGGCGCGCAAGTGGCTCCAGATCCGTACCACGCTGCATGGCCGCCGTCGCAACCGCTTGGTGCCGGCCCGTTTTGATCAGCCAGAGTTGATATGGCGTCATCCAGGGGCTGAGCCCCAGCACCGCTGCGGATTCCGATGCGTTGCGCTTGGCCAGGCGGTAGGCCAGCCACTCGGGGCTGCCTTGAGGCAGGTTGATGAAGGTGGGTGAAACGAATTTGTTGGTGTTCATGGTGAATTCCTTGAGCGAGTGATGAAGATTTGCCCCTGCAGGGCAGATGAAAAAACACGGATTGGTCAGCCAGCCCGCACAGACCCTCTGCACGGAGCCGGCAAGGAGATCAAGCCGCTTGGCGGCGCTTCTCCAGTGAGCGCACCACGCGCAGGAAGTCGGTCGCGGGGATTGCAGCCAGTGACTGCACCCCGAAATACGACAACACCCGGGCGAGCTCGACGCCCACCTCAATAGCCAGCTTGTGGATTTGCGCTTGCTGCGACTTGGTGATGCAGGCCAGTGCGGCCGGCTTGCCCTTATTCCCGCGTGGCGCAGGCTGTGGTGCTCCGTCGGGCTCCACAAGCGATTCGTCGTTGGCCGCAGCGTGAGTTGCAGCAGCAGAAGACGACGGATGGGGTGTCGGAGCGAAGTCATCAGGCGTGACCGCCTGCGGCAGATCCTCGCCCGCATAGACGTAGAGCCCCAAGCCATGCAACGCGATCGCCTTGACCAGGCAGCGCTGCAGGCTGGTGTTGATGTCGAACGCACTGGGCGCCTGTATGGGACGGTTGCGTCCATCTAGGACCGGGTGAATCTGGCTAAGCCGCACGCCCTGCACGGTCACCGCCACCTCGACGAACACGCCAGCCTCGGTGGCCAGGTAGGGTAGGCCATGAAATCGCTGCACTTCCCAGGTGGCAGTGGCGTCAGCTGTGCGCAGCTGCGCGACGGCATAGGGCCATGAGAGGTAGCTGAAACCGCCTTTCTTCTCAAGGTGCTCGTTGACATTGATGGCATTGAGGCGGGCGAAATGGTTGATGGTGTCGGTCATGTGAACTCCAGTGAAATAAAAGAATGCCCAGTGAACCGAAGCTCGCTGGGCGGTGGGAAGGAACAGAGATGCGCAATTGGTGGTGCGGTCAGACCAGCCCCAGCTCGGCCATGCTGGTGACCTGGGAGCGGGTCACGATGAAGTGGTCCAGCACCCGCACGTCCACCAGCGCCAGCGCCGACTTGAGCGTCTGGGTCAGTAGCTCATCAGCGCGCGAAGGAGCGGCGGCACCACTGGGGTGGTTGTGACAAAGGATCACGGAGGCGGCGTTGTGAGCCAGTGCCGCAATAACTACCTCCCTCGGATAGACCGAGGTCTGGGTCAGGGTGCCGCGGAACATCTCTTCGGTGACGATGACGCGGTTCTGTGAGTCCATGAACATCACGGCAAACACCTCGTGCGCTCGCTCGGCCAGCCTGAGCTGCAAGTAGTCGCGCACGGCAGCGGGAGATACCAGCGCATCGGCCAGTCGAACCTCGCAGGCAAGATGGCGCAAGGCCTCCTCTACGATGGGTGCGCGGCTCATGCTGCCTCCTCCGCGTCCACCGCCTGTGGACGGGCCTGTGGCAACAGGAAGTCAGTTGCTCGCTGAGCCATCGACGCGGCGGTGAACACCAGTCGCCGGTCATCGCGAAGGGCTTGCAGCCAGGCTTGGATGTAGCTGGCATGGTGCAGCGTGCCGGCTGCACCACAGTGCCCGCTGATGAACGCCGAGCCCATCTCGGCCACAAGTTCTTCGAACGCATAGGCCTCGATGTGCTGGCGCGAGGACTGCAGACGGTTGCAGCGGCTGCTGTGCCCGGTCCAGTGGGTCAGCTCGTGCAGCAAGGTGCTGTAGTAGCTGGCCTGGCCATTGAACGAGGTTGCCGGCGGCATTTGGATCAGATCCAGGGCGGGGCTGTACCAGGCGAGATCTCCGCCGTGCTGGATCTGGGCGCCAGAGGCTTGAACCAGGTCTTCGGCCGCAGCGAGCGGGCTCCAATCGGCAGGGACTTTGGGGTGCTCGCTCAGTTGCTCTGGAAGGTCATCCGCTTGAGCAGCATTGAAGACCGTGAAAGAGCGCAGGAGCGGAATCACCTTGCGCTTGGAATCCGGCATCGGGCGCGGAGTCGTTGGGTCATCACGCTCCAGCAGCTTGAAGAACACGATGCGGGTGCCCGATTCGCCGCGGCGAATGCGTGCACCGACCGATTGGGCTTGCTGAAACGTGAGCCAGCGGTTGCTGGGGTAGCCGCGGGTTAGCTGCTGCAGGTTGAGCAGCAGCACATTGATGCCACGGTAGGGACGGTGGGTGGTGAGGTTGGACGGCGTGGCACCGCCGGGAGTGCGCGACCAGGGGCAAACCCACGGGGGGGTGCCCGCTTCGAGCGCGGCGATGATCTGGTTGGTAACGGTGGCGTAGAGGTCGATCGCGGGTTTCATGAGAAATGCTCCAGACATGAAAAAGCCCCGGCAAGACAAGCTCGGCGGGGCAGGGGGAGTACTCAACAGGAGTGGATGCACAGGGGACTGTGCGGCGGGGATTCAGGCCGGCTGGCAGCCGGAGCGGAAGGTGGACCACAGGCTGTGGCGGGCTTTGCCACTCAGGTGTGCCAGCACTTCGACCATGCCGGTGACGGCGGCGATGCCATCGTCGAGCTTTCGGTCGGACATGAGCTGCTGCGTGACGGGGTGAACCACATACTGGCTGATCGCCAATGACAGCAAGACGCCCAGCAGCCACAGCAGAAAACTCAGGAAGAGGCCGAGTGCTGCGCTTTGGATGAGCCAGACACAGGCGGTGGCCAAGGCCAGCCCGGTGGCGATTTCACCTGTGAAGGCCGTGATGGTGCGAATCAGGGTGTTGCGACGTGAAAACATGGGATACCTCGACGGTAGGTGGAACATAGAAAGACCGGCCATGTGGAAACGCAAGTCGTTCCAGAGGTGGGGCTGGTGGTGGCGGTGGTGTGAAGGGGGTCGTGGCGCCAGGATCTGCGCCATGTCATACAGCCAGGCGAATCAAACCGGGGAAGTACTGGTTCCCTTTGATGCAGCCAAACAGGCGCTTGGCCAGGCTGGTGCCTACGCTGGTGAACAGACCGGCGAAGGTAGCGGCCATCACACCGGAGAAGGTTCCCCAGTGGATGACCAGCACCAGCAGGGTGACTGCAACGTCCAAGGCAGCGTCGTAGCGCAGCCAGCGCAACATCGTGCGTCTAGGCAGTTTGATGAAGATGAAAACCAGGCCAAGGAATATGGCCAAACCGGTGGTGAACATGAAAAGCTCCAAAGAGTTGAGGGATTGACCTGAAGCACAGGAAGCTGGTGAACTAGTTCACCGGAGCGCCGCGCACGACCACTCCTCACCGGTGCGAAGACAACGGCGACGGCTTGAACGAGAAAGGCGAAGGGGATGACCGATGCAGTCAACGTAATCGTTGACTGCAGGCAAGGGGGAAGAGACTCCTTATCCCCGGCGAGGAATCGAAACCCGAAGTGGGGGTGTGCGATTTCGACCAGGGGGATAAGGGGCCCGTGCGGACGAGTAGTGGTCTTGAATCTGGGATTAATAAAAATTTTAGATTCGAGAAAATTTCAATCCCAGGTCATCTGCCGCAGGGCAGGTCGTGGTCCGAAGGGTAATTTTCGACCCTGAGCGGACGTCCGAAGTCGAACCGCCAACAGGCCCCCGGGCAACGGCTGTAATACTTGGCTGGAGGCGTGAGAGCCTGCAGGGTTTCGTGATTTACCTATACTTGCGCCGTAATCAGGTTCTGCGGGGTTCATTACGTTAAGTTTTGAACTCACATTCAATTCATGAGGAAGTAATGAAGATAGAAAAGTATGTCGGCTGGATCGCAGCAATTTTTACTGTGATCACCTTTTTCGATCAGTACCTATTGAGTTCTATTATATTAAATAATCTAAAAATACCCGAATCAATTCCAACTAATATTTTTTCATGGTATTTGCCGTAGTTTGTTTTACTTTTTTCTTTGCTTCGCGCAGTAGGTTGACGATACCTTATCCAGATCAAAGGAAAGAGGTTGCCAGTTTGAATATCAAACTGCAATCATATGAGGTAAGGATTAAAGAGCTATCCAATCAAAACGAAGGACTTTTATCTTTAAAAAATATATTTGATGGTGATGAATATTTAAAAGATAAAATTCTTGGCATTTTGTTAAAGGGGAATATTAGCTCAGAAAGTCTAATGAGAGAGCTTGGAATTAACTCCGGCGAAAAATATGCTGCAGCTAACTTTCAAGCCGTAATCGGCCGTATGGGTAAAGAAGGTTTAGTAAGTGCAACATCATTGGGACATTACAAATTGTCCAAAAACGCTTAATAATGCGTTCAAGCAATGACAAGTAAAATGCACGCCACTTAACTTGGCTTTAAGCCGCACAGGAGACCACTTGCGTATCATCGGAAATCAGTCTCTCAACATGGAAGAGCCGCTTTGGCGCTACTTTAAGACAGAGCGATGCTTAGAAGTCCTGAATTCGGGCCATCTGTACTTTGCAGCTGCACATCAATTTGAAGATCCCTTTGAAGGGGCAGTCGCCGTACTTCCCCCGGGATTTCCTGTCGATCCACGCTATGCCGAGCCGGAGCACTCGGAACGCGCCTTTGAACAACTCCGGCGACTGACAAAGGTAAGTTGCTGGCATCGGGCGTCCTACGAAAGCGACGCGATGTGGCAGTTGTATGCAGGATCACGCAAGGGTGTCGCCATACGAACTAACGCCAACCGGCTTCGCGCAGCCGTGATGCCATTTCGACTGAAGCCAGAGTACGGTCACGAAGATGTCTGGGCAGGCAACGTGAACTACGTTGACCTGCTGAAGGAACGCCTTCGCGTGAGCATGATCGATCGCTTTTGGTTCAAGCACATGGCCTTCGCATGGGAGTGTGAATTCCGGATGGCGGTCTCAGTTCGATCGGCCGAGGAATTTGGCGTTCAAGTTCCTGAGCATGGTGTTCATGTTGAATTTGATATTGCGCAGGTCGTCGATCGTATCTATCTGGGCCCACTACTATCTGAGGATGATGTGAACGCAATTCGAGAGGCTGCACGTCAGCACGGCTTGGAGGACCGTATCAGAGTTACAAGCATGCTCGGCACACCGCGATACGCTTAGCGCGGCCTCGCTCGAGCGAGGCGCCAATGGTAGAACCTCAGGTGAACAATCTCTGTTCATTGGCTTCGCCAGCCGCGGCTCCGGTTGTGTCTGGTCCCTGTCGTCGCTGCTCCACCTGTTTGGATGTAAAGACGCAAAACCGAAGTAACAACCACCAAGAATAGAGAACATCCGTCCCAAAGAGTCCCGAATCGTCGAGGAGACCGTGTGCAATTTCGTTACGCAAATTCGATCCCAGCTGTTCCGTGAACAGGTCCTGCAGTTCAAACACACCGTCCTCACCGAATGCGTGAAGTGCCTCGGGTGTTTCAAGCAGTGGGCCCAGCGAGCGCTCGGGTTGGACACCTCCAGGTTCTAACTTGGAGGTCGTCACTCCTTGGGATTCAACGACGTGTCGCACCATTGCCTCAAGCTGTGGCGGGACGAGATGCCCCACCACAATCATGTCGCCCTGAAATCCGGCGACAAGGGCTCGCATCACGCTTTCCGCGTGGCCAGGCGAAATCCACGGGCTGAATTGAATTAGGTCCGCGATGTCCTGGCGATCTGGGCAGTGGGCGCCATAAATCTCTGTTCTAGCGGGATTGAGCATCGCCTGTACGGTCAGACTCCGCAGCCCACGTGCCTGGCGGAACATGCGCCAACGAAGTCCCTCTTGCTTTGGATCGTCCCCGCCAGCATCAAGGCCCGGTGCTATCGCTACAACCTGGCCTCGGGAGTTCAGAACTTGGCTAGGCATGAGACTGCTAAGTACTGCAACTCGTGCCTGCTCATGGACGTCTCGCTTAAGCTTCTCCACAGAAGGCGGCCGCGCCATCGTGCATAGAGCGAAAACAGCCTCTTTGAGTGGCTTGTCCCGAACAGCGCTCAGAGCTCGCTGAACCAACTCCGAGACATCTGTGCTGGTTGAGACGGCCTTTAGTTCTGCTACAGAGTCCTTCTGAAGGGCAATCAGTTGGTCGTGCAGTTCCGCTGCGCGCTCTCGCCCTTCTGGCGCTTGGCGCATTGCCTCGACAGCATCGGACAAAATTGAGGCTGCAGCCATCGCTCCACGACCCGGTTGTTTGCGTGCTAGTTCAGCTTCCTTGACCAAGCATTCGGCAGAGCATCGCAGCGCCGCTGCCTCGCCGTCCGTGTCACCTGCGGCCCGCTTGCACTCCGCGACGAGCTGATAGTAGTCCTTGGCCCTCCAGAAATCCTGAGCCGTTTCAGCAGCTGTTGCTGCCACCATCGCGTATTCAGAGAACTGCTTGGCATCGCCATGTTTGAACTCCAAAAGGAGTCGGGTGAGACGCATGGTCAGGTAGAGCGGGTCCGTGCCTCGATGGCGATGCAGCATGCCCTCGGTTTCGGCTAGCACACGTTGGCGCAGGTCGGCGCCGCCCCTACCTAGGCCTGCTGCGAGACGGAGAGCACGTTCGAGGCGCTTATGGCCAGAGGTCCACTCCTGAGGATGTTCCAGTCGTAGGGCTGAAGCAATGTATGCCTCGACAGCGCCTTTGGCTGCAGGGAAGGAGCGCGCTTGCACCCAAAGCACGTCCAAGAAGCGGGCTCGGAGTTCCTCGTCGCGCAAGGAGAGTGCCCATACCTCGATATCGAGAAGACCCTGCTTGTCAAAGTCAGCTGGAATGGCGCTGCGCTGACCGTCCATGACGAACATTGGACCGTAAGGCTCGGCCGGCTCATCCGACCTCAGCATCATCATCAACACCGCCCCGATGAAGCGCAGGCACTCGCGCTGTTCAGGAGACCAGTGGCCCTCCTCACGCTCGACGCGTGATACCTCACTTGCGAAGGTGGTGCAGTCAAACCGACCAACATTACTGACTAACCCGTCGAGGTCGACGGAGTTCAGGGCATCTTGATTTATGAGTGTCCAATCTAGTGGCACTGGTCTTCTCCCGTGTTTTCTGTACTTTGCATCTTCACCTACTGCGGCTCGCCTCGATTCAGGGTGGCCATCCTATTCGTATACGCGTTCCAGCCGGCGAGCAGCGCCGTGCCCAATCTAAATATTTGAGCGGCAGGTTTGTGGTGTCATATCCAGATTGATGGAGGGCAGCAAAGGGGTCGCGAAGAGCCTGTCTTTTTTGCGGGCTACCGCTCCGCGGACTCTCGTTGTTGAGTGTCTTCTGGTATGCGTGCAGCGGTCGGTCGCCTGGCAGGATGTCGAATGGCAGGTTCCGTCGGCAGCTGCCTCTGGGTTGTAAGGTCTGGCTCGACGCTGACAGCCTTTAGCCGGATTGAACTTAACTGCGATCCGATCGCCTGGCTACATTGATCTCACTAAATCTAGATGCTTGTCCTCGTGGCCGTTCTCCCAAATCCCCTCGGACAGAAAGCGTGGCAACTGATCGTCTGTGCCCTTTAGCTTGCGCCAGCAAACCAGCTCTCCTGTGCGTTCGTGTTTTCTGTCTTTGTGTTCATGGCTGTCCTCAGATCGTGGTGCGCAAAGCGAGAAATTGAGTACTCGGCCCCTCCGAACGCAGGTCCAGGTTCGGGCTGTTCGAAATCACATAGGCCAAGGGACGCGTCAGCGTCAGCGTGAACGGGAATAGCACCGGCATTGATTGCAGGCTTGGCACCGACACGGGCTTGTCGGTGTAGCGTACGGCAGCTTCGATAAGCCACGCTGACAACTCATCGTTGTCGATGGTCGTGGTTTCAAGTCGAATCACACGCTTTCCCTTTTGCACTCGTTCAACCGCACCCCAGCTCGCCTGACTCTGAATGACCATGTTGGTCATACGACGCGTACCTTCGCGCTCGCCATAGATTTCACTCATCCGGCGATGCACTTCGGCCGACGCACAGTCACCTTGCAGGGCGGACAAGCGGCCGACCAATTCAGCCACTTTCCCGAAGAAGGGATAGGTCGCAATTGCCATCCCCCAACACAGTGCAGCGGTCGAAACATCTGTTTGCGACTTGTAGATGGATATGCCGCGATCGACGAATTCGACGAGGCTGGCACGTGGCTCAAGCCATAGCCGGTTCAGTACGGTGCGCGTCTTCTTCTTGGCTTCCAAGCTCAGGCCGGCCTCGTTAAGCAGTGCATTCAGATCATCTAGCCCAGCCACGCCTGCACGAATATTCAGCGCTGCAGCAGCCCAATCTAGTTGAATGAACCGATCAAAGCCAATTTTTGGGGCTGAGGAATTCATTCGTTGCCGCTCCCATAGCTGATTTTCACGAAGGGTACGATCAGTTCTTCGACCGACACCCCGCCGTGGACCACCACCTGCTCGCCCGTCGGCACAAAAGCGGTTCGTCCGCCTGCGAATAGAGGCATGAAATTCTCAGGTAGTCCAGCGATGTCCAACCTGACTGTGGTGGGATAAGCTGCAGCAGAGTCGGCCAGCAGTGGCGCACTCCGGTAGACCCGGACGCGCTCGCCGCGCGTCTCTGCAATCACGCCCTGATTGGGCCTGCCGACGCCGGTGGACTCAACGTTGCCGTGGTCCGCCGTGAGATAGATGTGGTAGCCCTTATCCAGCAACAGCGAGAACAGCCGGTCGACGAAACCAGTCGTCAACCAGTTCCCGATCCACATCGCCACGTCGTTCTTGGACCGCTCCTTGTGAAGCCGATCGTCTACCTCATCGATGACTAGGCCCACCACCTTCGGACGCCGTTCGATCAACTCCGCTTCCAGTGCGTCGAGCTGATTGGTCTGGCGCAGCGCGCGTCGATACATCACTTCATTTGAGTTGACGCTTTCGTTCTGCCAAAACGTCTTCCACAAAGATTCTTCCTTGTCAGTTCGGGCGATGGAGTCCTCGAACTCGCGTGGCCTCAAGCCGGAGAACAGTGCCTGGCGCGACACCGATGTCACGGTCGGCAGCCAGGCGAACGCCGTTCCCTCGTCGAAAGCGAAGCGTTTCGTGATGGCAATAAGACCCTCGCGGATCTGCACCCACTGGTCGAAGGCCAGCCCGTCAAATACAAGCAGAGCGATCTTGGATTCCCCTGCGGACAGACGATGGCGCAAGAAGCGCGGCACGTGGTGCACCATTACCGGCCCTTTAGTCACTGGCTGCAGGATCAGGTCGGCGTAATGCTTGGCCCCGACCCACGCTTGCAGATGCGCGTCTGATTGAGCCTGCAGGATCTTGATGCGTTCCCGAATCACCGGCAGGTGCGCACTGCCCTGCGTGCCTGACAGACCATACATGCGGGCCAGAATCTCCCCGTAGCGCTTGGCGAACTCGCTCCAGTCCTTGTGCGAAGAGGCTGCCGTTGGCGTAGTCTCGATCAGGCCATCGATGCCTTTGAGCACCAAGGCCTGCAATGCCGCCGGGTCTTGGATGATCCCTGCCTTGATCCAACTCGGCATCCCTGCCGGAATACTGTGGACGGCCAGCGGGTGCAGGCTACCGTCAAGAAACATGGAATCGACCAGCACCTGCACATCGGAGTGATCGAACGGAATTTCGATTCTGGCGAGGTAGTCTGGTGATGCCGGTTCCCCTGTACGCGTGCCATCAAGCCCAAGGGTATTAACATAGCGGTACCACGCAGTCTGTACTACGCGCAGCAGCGCACTCTTGGATGCTAGCCATGTGGCGACAGGCAGATTCGCCAACAGTCCCTTGGCTTGAATGATGTTTGCCGCGTGCAGGGCGAACGGGGGTGGCAATGAGCGGTTGGCAAAGTGCATTCGCAACAGCTCACGCCAGAAGTCGACCGGGTTGCGAATAGATCTCGGCGTCAGTTGGTAGACGTGTTCGAGAATGAAGTCTTTGGACTCGTTCTCGCCGCGCGCTGACTGCAATTCGGTCTGGTGGGCATGAAACAGGCCGGCGAGATGCTCCGGCTCGACTTGCTGTATCGCGCCATAGGCCAGCCTGGGGAACAGCTCCGCAAGGCTCAATCGAACCACGCGTCCGTGGTGCACGATGTCCCACGGCAACTCATTCGCGTCAGCGCTGCGCAGGTGCAGAACCAGCGAAGGCGTTGGCCCAGGCTCACCGCGATCCCATGCCGCGCGATAGCGTTCTTCGTATTCCGCACGGAAGGCGAACGGGTCCTCGTAAAGCATCACCTCAAAGCCTCGACCGCGCAGCTCGGTCAAGAGCTTTTCGTCCAGCAGCACATCGTCGGGGTCGCACGCTACCCATAGACGTGTGAGATCGGCGGTGAAGTGACTGAGAATGCGTTCTGACCACTGGCTCATGCCACACGCTCTTTCGTCACATTAGCCCCGGGCATCAAATCGCCGGAGACGCGCACCATCATCACGGCATTCAAATCCGGCGCGCTGGCCTCCATGTCGTCCAGGGCGGCCATGCGTGCATCGTGTTCCTGTTGCAGTCGCTTGCGCCGGTGCTCGCGCACGGCGGGCAGGCCAATTCGCCCAATGGCCTGGCTTCGGGCCTCGAACGCATAGACCGCACGTTCGCGTTCCTCCTTCAGCCGGGCGCTGTGTTCGGTCAGCAATTCGGTGAAGATCCGTTCACCCTGGGTGCTGGCAACCGCATGCGATGCCTCGAACCACTTCACCGAGTCCTCGGCGCCGGTCAAAGCATGCAAATCCACGGTTTCGGTCAGCAGCAGGTCCCACACGCGTTTCGCGGTCGGGACGAAGGGGCGGCCTTCCTCGTTGATGAACACCGGCAAGAAACGCTTCCGGCTCAAGCCTTCTGCTGACAGGCTGATTTCCCACAGGGACCAAATGCCGCGAACCGAATCCGGCAAGCCGGTCACCCGGATCACGGGTAATGGTTGGCCAGCGACAAAGCGCGGCAGCTCACTGATCACAGCTCGTGCGCGTGGGTCTTCCATCGTGACCCATTCCAACTCCGGATTTTCGTCCGCTGTACGGGCGTCAAAACATGCCTGTACTGACTCGCTGCCGTCCGCCCATTTCACTCGCCACGCCTTGCCTACTTTCACAGCCGAGCCACCGCGCGCAGCCAACCCGCTTGTGATGGCGCGCTCCAGCCAGAACTGCGCTGGGTGGTCTCGCCACTTGCGGGCATCGTCGGCGTCCAGATCGTGCTCTGTTGTGAGCAGATCGCTGTTCTTCTTCGACTCCGCCAGTGTTGATCGCATCTGCGACACCACCGCGTCGCACTCCTGTTCGATGGCATCCGGGTTCTGCAGACCATGCACGAACAACTCGTCGAAGATTGGGTCGGCCTCGACCGAATCCATTACGTCGGACGCTTTATCGACGCCAAACTCCTGCGCGATGACCTCGAGCTTTGCCTCCAACACCTGGCGCACCCGATGCTCCACGGTGTCTTCGAGCACAAAGTTGATGGCGCGAACAACGTGCTTCTGCCCGATGCGGTCCACCCGGCCAATGCGCTGCTCGATCCGCATCGGGTTCCACGGCATGTCGAAGTTGACGATGACGTGGCAGAACTGCAGGTTCAGACCTTCACCGCCCGCATCCGTCGAAATCAGCACGCGAACATCTTTGGAGAACACCTGTTGTGCCCGCGTGCGTGCATCCAGGTCCATGCTGCCGTTGAGCGTCGTCACCGAGAAGCCACGACTCTCCAGGTACCCGGCCAGCATAGCCTGGGTAGGCACAAATTCAGTGAAGATGAGCACCTTGAGCGCCGGGTCGCCTTCCTCTTGCTGCAGCTTGTAGATCAGCTCCAGCAGTGCCTCGGCCTTGGCGTCAGTGCCTGCGGCCTCCGTTTCGCGGGCCAGCTCCAGCAACATCTCGACTTCGGACTTTTCCAGCTCCCAGCCACTGGACTGCATGGCCAGATCCACCTGGGACTGGCCATCGAGATCGGCCCACTCGTCCTGGCTGGTGTTCTCGAACAGATTCGCCTGGGGCTGTGGCGCATCAAGCAGGGCTTGCCGCTTTTCCAGCGTGGTGCGGATCGCTGCGGTACTGGATGTGACCAGTCGCTGCATAAGGATCATCAAGAAGCCGATGTGGCGCTGCTTGGCCGCCATTGCCTGGTTGTAGCCGTGACGCACATAGTCGGTAACTGCCTCATACAACCGCTGCTGCGGCCCGTGTCGTGCCTGCCAGGCCACGGCCTGCAGCCGGGTAACACGCGGCTTGAACAGCGGCTGGCCCTCGGCATTGATCGACAGCCGTTTCTCGGTGCGGATAACAAACGGACGCACCCGGTCGCGGCTGACGCTGTTTTCGTCCGGAAACGCTTCCCGGTCCAGCAACTGCATCAGGCGCATGAACTGGTCGGTCTTGCCTTGGTGCGGCGTGGCCGACAAAAGCAAGAGATAGGGCGAGGCCTCCGCCAGCGCGGCGCCCAGTTTGTAGCGGGCCACCTGCTCGGTGCTGCCACCCATGCGATGGGCCTCGTCGATGATGACCAGATCCCACGACGCCGAAATCAGGTCCTCGAAGCGCTCGCGGTTGTAGGTGTTCAGTTGCTCCAGGCTCCAGCCGCGCCGACTCTCCATCGGCTTCACTGAGTCTAGAGAGCAAATCACCTGGTCGTGCATGCGCCACAGGTTTTCTTCCTCACCCGCGCCGCCGCTGCGCCACTGGCGGAAAGCTGCCAGCTCGGACGGCTCGATGAACTGGAACTTCTCACCGAAGTGCGATCGCATTTCGGCCTGCCACTGGCGCACTAGCCCCTTGGGTGCGACCACCAGAATCCGCTTCACTCGGCCACGTAACTTCAGTTCGCGCAGCACCAGGCCAGCCTCAATGGTCTTCCCTAGGCCAACCTCGTCGGCCAGCAGGTAGCGAATGCGGTCGCGGCTGATGGCGCGGTTCAGTGCATAGAGTTGGTGCGGCAGCGGAACCACGCTGGACTGAATGGGCGCCAGCAGCAGGTTGTCTTCCAGCGCGTCCAGCAGCTTGGCTGCAGCAGTGGTGTGCAGGATGTGCTCCACGCTAGGTCGGACGCTATCCAGCGGCGCTAGATCCACCGTCCGGGCGCGTACTACGGCATCCTTGGACGGCAGCCACACGCGGTAGGCGACCTCGCCCCACATGTCCTGGCGTTCGACTACGCGGCACGGGGTGACCTGCCGAACGAACCAGCACCAATCGCCTGCCTGAAACAGTTGGCCAATCATGCTTCCCGACGCTCAGGAATGGCTGACCTGGCAGCATCAAAGTCTTGGTTCCAGTCGCCCAGCTGCTTCCGTTTGGCGGCTGGAAGGGCCTTATCAACCTTGGCACGAAACTCTTGGTTCTTCGTTTGCTCGTAGGTCACATCCTTGAAAACCAACTTGACCTCAGGCACCTCATCTTTGGTCCGATCCAGGCTGTTCTGAATACCCTTTCGGAGTTGTTGCTCATCCAATTTGTTACCCGAACGGGCTGCGCGTTCGCCAATGAGCTTGACAGCTTCATCGATGATCTTGCCAGCCTGCTCATCCAACCGCTGGCGAATCGCTCCTGAGTAAGTTTCCAACTGAACTCGGTAGGCGGCCACCAAACGCTCTAGATCCTGCTTGTCGTCCTTAGCGATCAGGCGTCCAAAACCCGGAACATTGAACAGGTAACGACGCTCCAGCTCATTGCGCTGCCTTTGCAGGGACGCTTCGCTAATTTTTTCCATCAACCGTTTGTGGCTGTTGTCGAACACCTCATTGCCGTTGTTGAACGCGGGCACTTCAACTTCCTCGTCTCGAAAGTCGCCAAAGGCACGCAGTTTGGATTCCACCAGCCCCTTCAGATCGCCCTGAATATCCGCGTTCATGTAGTCGTTGGAAACCTTAAGTTCGCGCTTGGAAAACTTGGCGCCCTTGACAGTGAACTCTGCGAACTGAAGCTTGGTGCTGAACACACGGGTGATGCGAGCCAGATCCACAGGGATCGGTGGGTTCTTGGCCAGACCGTCCAGAGTTTTTTTCACGCGGCTTTTGGTGACCACCTCGACGCCAATTTCCGCATCGAGTGGGAGCGTTTCGGTGCCCGCGGCAGATACAGCGTGCGCCAGCTGTTCGCCAGGGCTCGCGCCCAGCAACAGCCCATTGGGCGATCCCTGGGTTGGAGTTGCAGCGATTCCAAGAGGGGCTGATTCCACTGAGCGCGGTGTCGGCGACCACACCAGGGTGACGTCATCCACCAAGAGCACCCCCACCCGAAGCCCCGGTTGCGCCATCAAGGCAAAGCTCTGGCGGTCGGCGTAATCGCTTAGCAACTCAAGTCCCTTTGCATCGCCGTAGCCAATGCGGCACACATCCTCATCCGGATCGATCACCACCGTTACCTGCAATTGATCAATCTCGGCAAACCGCTTTCCAAGCGCCTCTGCAACGACCTGATGCACGCCCGGAGCCACAAAGACGATGCGTTGCTGCGCCTTGGCGATGAGTTTGATCAGCGTCGCATCATTGACCTCCTGAAAAGTACTCATAGGCCGTCCTCTGTACGGGTCAGCGCCAGGTCATACAAGGTGAGCAGCTTCTCGTCTTCTTGCAGCGTCTCATCGGGCAGCTTGTTGGCGACGCTGATGATCGTTCCGTAGTCCTTGCTGGCCCATGCAGCACGGAAGCCCGCGCGCAGCACCTCAAGCCGAGACTCCTTGATCTTTCGACCGGCGAAGGCCTTGTAGGTCTCGAACTCCTTCAACAGCGTCTTCTCGCGCTTCTTCTCCAAGTCCTGGGCCTTGTTCGGGTCGGGCACGAACCAGCGGTCCTTGGCCTTGGCTACCAGCGCAGGATTGCTTTTGTCGAGGTTGCGCAGGTCCTTGTGGTTGGTGGAGAGATAGCTGTGGATCTGGCTTGGCACATCGCCGGTGCCGTCGTACTGGATGAAGTTGTCGTCGAGAAGGGCAGAAAGTTCAGGTTTACTTTCGTGCTTCTTCCATCCCGCACCGAGTTGGCTGATGAACTCAGGATGAACTTCCTGATAGGTCGATGGACGGTTTTTAAGAAAGTCTGTCAACCAGTCAATCGCACTCCGCTCGTCATAGACGAACAGTTCCATTTGGGGCGCGATCGCCACCTGAAGCCGCTTCTTGTCATATTCGGCAACCTGCTCTGGTAGGAAAACCATGCCATCCCTAACCACAAACTTCTGGGCTAGTCCGGCTTGAAACTCCTGCGTTGACATCGGAACCATAACGTTATGGCGGACGAACCAGGCGACCATACGGTCAAAGATGATCCGGGGATCTCGTTCTGCGATGAACTCCAGCCTGCCCTCTTTGATTTTGACCGTGGGGAGATAAAGCATGTGCGTCCGCGCAAAATCCCAAACCGACTCATCCGACCCGCCAGTCTTCGCGAAACGTGACTCAAGACCTCCGTTTGGCTTGTATGCCGAAATGACAAGGTCCTGTTTCACCGCTGTGACCCCGACGATCGCGTTCAATCCCCCACGCTTCTTGTCTAGGGCGGCGACGTTCGCCACAACAAAGCCCGCCTCACTCAACGCACTCTGGATCGAATTCCAGACTGCGGCCTGCGTGTTTGAAAATTCGATGGTTATCCAGCGACCAGGTTTCAAAATCCGGTATGCCTCAGTAAAGCAATCGCGTATCAGATGGCGATAAGACTCAAGACTTTTGCTCTGACTCTTGTTTTCAATTGCCTCATGTTTGTTGTCAGTGAAGGCTTGGAGCCACGCTTCCCAAAGAAAGCTCAGCTCCGAATACATGATGTTCGAGCCGAATGGCGGATCGATAAAGATGTAGTCCAGCGACCCATCGGGAATATTTCTGTAATCGGTTGCGCTCTGAGTGCCAACTAGTGCGGTTCTAGGAAGCTTCTTGGAAGCACGCATGATTTGCTTGAAACGCTCGTCAAGCAGTGTGATTACACTCATTTCGACTTGGTTGGAGGGGATGTAAAGAGTGCCTCTTCTATGGCCAGCAGTAGCCCCCCCGACGCCCGCCTTTTCGCCACCGACGCGCGAAATCGCTATCTGATGCTGCTTCGAAGCACGCAGCAGGCTTCCAGTAACCGCCCACTTGTGATTCTCCGGGCAGGCCTTCCATGCCGCTGCCAAAAAGGACAGGGCACGACGGACAAAAAAGTAATCGGCCTGCGTAATACCCTGGCGGGTAGCTTCAGGGGTTTTGTCACCCGCCGGAACTAGGTCTCTTGGAAACCATTCTTCAATCTTCCTTGACTGGATTTTTTCGACCAATGCGATATCTGCAGCATCGGGGATTTTTTCCAGTCCGCGTTTGGACCCCATCGAATAGTTCACAAGCACAGGCTTGCTTTTGGCGAGTTTGAACGGAGCCGATGTGTACGAGTCAATGCCTGTAGTCCACACCCTGTCGAGGGCTCGCTTGGTCAAGGTCTTCGAGCAGTGCGGGCAGTCGAACTCGTCGAGTACTTTGCCCTCATCCTTGACTACGGCGACTTCCCAAAAAACCATTTCTCCTGCGCACTCAGGGCAAGAAAAAACATCAGACCAGACCACATAGTTGATGTCGCCGGCAGAACCAACATCAGAAAGATTTGGCTCATCGTTACTGGCGATCAGGACCTCAGCCGCCTTGAGCTGCGCGAGGTTCGGGTTGTGCAGCGTCTTATACATCCAACCAAGCTTTTTAGAGAGGTCAGCCAGGACCTTGCGTGAACCCGCTTCAAAGTCGTGAACTTGGAGCGGGTTGTTGTAGTTGTGAGCAATGAAGGACGCCGCCGGAGAAAGATCGCTGATGATGGCGTGTCTGGCCCCTATTTTTGAGAAGGGCTTCCAGGCTAAATGCCCGTCGGAATCGTCTGGAGCAAATATCGCTCCCGATTCATCCACGCGATATCCAAGCGAAACTACTGACGGTGCGTCTCCACACAGTTGCGCAGCAACCCCGGTCATTCCCGTGCCGCAGAAGCCGTCGAAGACAATATCCCCGGGATTGGTGTAGTGCAGCAGATATCGCATGATCGCTTTGTGCGGGACTTTCGTGTGATATCCATGGGCGTTGTAGATTGGATCGCTCTTACCCTCGCTGACGTCCGCAGTGAAGGGCTCCCTCGAGTACGGGTTTGACTCTGGATATGGCTTGCCGTTGTGGGCAATAAATTCAGATACAAATGGATTCGGGCACGCCGTGTAGTAGGGAGGATCTGACAAGCGGAGAATCGTCTCTTTTGTCGCGTTCGGGAACCCATCGAGTTCTTTGAACTCCGGGTCCTCGAGTTTTTTCGCGAGTAGTTCGAGATAGAAGTCCTTCCTCAGCGTATCCGTCGCGAACTGGCGCCCGAGACACTCGACTGGACCACCTGTCTTTGCCTGGTTTTGGAATAGGTCTTTCATTCGTAGCTCTTTTCTGATTTATTCAATCACGAAGCGCAGCTTGGTCGATTCTTTTCCCTTACAGCGATCGTTCAGGAACGTGTCGAAGCGACTGCGCAATTCGTCTGGTTTGGCAGGCGAGCCGCCCAGTAACAATGCCTGCTTAAGCTCTTCAGCTTTGACGCCGATCTTCTCCAGGCCCGAAAGCGCTTCTTGGGCGGCGTTGGCGAACTCGGTGGTCATCGGCTCTGGCAGCTTGCGTGAGGCAAGGAAGCCATCGATCAGCTTTTTGCTGGCCGCCGGCAGCAAGCCCAGGCTGTCTTGGGTGAACGGGTCTTCCAGGTTCTCCAGCAGGGTTTGCTGCCAGTTGGCCTGCAACTGGTCCAGGTCTTCTTCCAGCTTGTGCAGGCGGTTGGCGGCCGGGATCAGCTCCATCTGCTCAGCGGATGGACGGAACTGGCAGTGCGGGCATACCGCTGCTGTCATCAGCGTGGGCTCGTCCAACGACGAGCAGCTCTTCAAGGCGTTAAGCGACTCTTCAAACGCGGTGAGCTGACTGGTGGGCATCAACGACACGCCGGCCAGGATGCGTAGGCCCAGCAGGCGGTCGTCCTTGCGCAGCCCATTACGGGCCTTGTCCTCTGCCACCCCCAATCGCGCCTTACTATGGCTGGCGATGTAGGCAGTGATGTAGTCCTTCTTGAGCTGGCTGAGCGTCTGCCGGTACTCGGCGGCATGCTCTGCCGTGCGATCCAGACTGAGATTGGCTTGCAGGGCCTTGCGGACAGCCTCGGCTTGCTTCACCCAGGCGTGCTCGGGGGGCAGAACCATTTGGGCCTGGGAGAGGTAGGAAGCCGTGCCGCCCAGCTCCACCACCAGTTCGAGCAGGCCCTCAACCGCCGCCATTACTTCGAGATTCTTCTTTTGGCCGTCGATGTCTTCTTGCGTGACGCGCAGGTTCTTGAGCTTGCCGACGGTGTTGTAGGGCGTAAGGGATTCGGTGAACTTTTTCAGCGCGTCCAGCCGGGAGTGCCAGTCTTTGGCTTCTTCCTCGCGCAGTAGGTTCTGGCCCCAAAAATTGAGCTTACCTTGCTGCAGGTCAGAGCCCGCCTTGAGCACACGCGGCACTAACGCGCTGACCTTATCTTGCAGCTTGATCACCGGCTCGGTGTCGCCCTGGCTGGCCTTCTGCGCCAAGCCGGACGGCAGATCAAACAAATCGAACAGGGCGCGCAGCACCGCAAGGTTGATCTCTTTCGGTGCCTCGACGTGCTTGAACTGCTTGAGCTCTTCGATTGAACGTTCAGCGAGCTGCACCAACTTGCCGGAGTCGATCTTGTCGCCAGTGATCGACATCACCAGGTCGCCGGAATAGACCAGACCACCCAGCACCGTGATCAACAGATCCGGCTCCAGGCGGTACTTGATGGGCGCGAAGTACTCAACGTCCGAGGTGCCCGAGAGCAATTCACTGCGGTTGAGCACCTGACCGTGGCCCTTGGCCTTGAGTCGGGTCAGCACCTCCAGCGCGTAGCGGGACTTGGCCGGGTCCACCCGGTCGCCATCCAGAAGCTCCAGGGCGTCCAGCACGGCGACGGCGTCCTTGGTGCGGGTGCCACCAGCGAGCGCACGCAGTGCATTGCCAACAAGCTGCTTGCGGTTGGCTTCGGTGACCAGCACCGAGAACGTGGGGTATTCGGGCGACAAGTCCACAAAGCGCTGGCCGAGCACCAGGCCTGAGATGACGTTCACGACATCGCGGAAGTTTATGCGCTCGTCCTCGCCAAGCCGCGCCCGGTCACGCAGAGAAACGCCTTTGGCCCACTCCTGCAGGTTCTTCTTCTTGCCCTGGTAGGTGACCTCGAACGCGGTCATCTGCTTTTCCTGCAGCCACTTGCTCATGGCACGCAAGAAGTCTTGCGCCTTGGATAGGTAGATGGCCTTGGCGCCGCCACTGGCGGTGGAGGCAAGATCCAGCGTTGCAGCGTAGGACGACAGATGACGCTTGAAATCGTCGTCCAGGCCTGTGAGACGGAAGAAGACTTCGTCCGATAGGCTGTTGTCGGCGAATTTCGGCTTGTCGAACGGCTGGATGAAGTAGACGTAGAAGTCGCGTTCCGGCTGCGCCGTGGGGCGATCGTTCGGGGCACCGAAGAACAGGTAGCCCATCCGTTCGACACGACGCTCCTGCCACTCTAGCTGGTACTGCCAGATCTGGAAGCCCGGGTAACGCAGATCGTCGCTGCACTCCATCAGCGTTTTAACTGCGCTGTAGTAGGCACGGTCGAGTGCGTCGTCGGATAGGGCTTCGGCGCGCTTTTCGATCTGCGCGTCATAGTCGATGTCCTTCTTGAGGTCGAGGTAGTACTGCTCAGTGTCCGGCGCCCTTGAGATGAACTGACCGTTGACGGTCTTCAGCACTTCCCGCATCACGGTCTGGACCATCGACAGCAGGTTCTCGGCAGGCTCGCCAGGCATGTCTTCCACGCCTGGCTGAAACAGGCACAGGGCGTCGCGCAGCTCGGCGGCAGTCGGGCCGATCGGAATGTGAATGTCGCCGCCTGTGGTCAGGCGGTGGACGGCCAACGCGTTGATGACGCGCAGCGCCATCGGCTTGTAGGCCGGGCGCGTGAAGGCTTGCTGGACTCGTGATTCCAGCACTTCAGAGACGCGCATCACTTCTTTGATGTTGGGGTCGGCTCGCAAGACCGAGTTGGTCTTGATGGTGTTCCAAAAACTCTCGTAGCTGATGAACAGTGGCCGATCGGTGGGTACTTCTTGGTCGAGGATGGCAAGCATGGCGGACTCGATAGTCTTGAGTGCGCCGCGCTTCTCGGTGAAGTGGATCTGCTCGAAGGTCCTCAAGTAATCCGGGTGGACCGGGAACAGCCGAACATAGTCATCCATGCGCTCGTTCATCGAGCCGTAGAACTTGGCGAAGGGCGTCAAGTATTCGCGGATCTTGTTTTGCTGGTCAGCAGTCTTCTTGAGCAGGCGCGCAGAAACGACAAAGCTGACGTCCTGGCGGTCAATCAGAATCTGAGTGAATCGTTCGTTTACACGGGCCATACTCGCCGCAACGTGCTGGAAGCGCACGCTATCGAAGATGGCTTCCTGCACACCGGCCACGAAGCGGAACTTAAGGTGCTTGGTGACTTCGCCGATCTGCCGCAGGATGGCCAGATCCTGCACCAGCTCGTGATCGCGACGTGACTGGAGGTACTCCAGGAACTCGTCCACCACGAGCAGCACTCCCAGGTGAGGGAATTTCTCGCCGAACGCGGCCATCATTTCCTCGAAAGAGTCCTTGTTGTTCAACTCCTTATCGGCCGTCGGGAATGTGTAGTCGACTCCGATCTTTTCGAGAAAACGTTCAAGTTGCAGCGTGATGATTTGGCGCAAAGGCATCTGCAGCCCGCCGACCTCAATGCGCAACACCTTGAAGCGACCAGCGATAGGGGCAACCGCCTCGGCAACCTTCGGGTGGCGAACCATCGGCGCGTAGGCGGCATCCTCGGCCACCAGCGACAGCACCGACATCAGGTGTGACTTGCCGGTGCCGTAGTTGCCGACGATCAGCACCCCCTTGTGATCGACCGAGTCGTCGAAACTGAGCTGGGGAACCATGAGCTTGGAGATCCGCTCGGCCATGTCATCGGAAACGACGTACGTCGAGATGAGCTTCTTGGCCTCGTCCGGGCGCCCGGCATCGAGCAGCTGAATGACTGACTCGATCTGCTCGAACTGGATCAGATCCCCGTATTTCATGTTCTTGGCCATATCGTTTTCTCTTCCCTGTAGCTTTAAATTTCGAGTACGACCACGCCTTCACGGCCGTAGTCACGATGTTCCGGATGACTCATGTCGGCGTACACCAAGCGATCACCGCGTAGCTCGCCAGGCCAAACAGCCACCACCCGGTGGGAGTGCGCCAGGCGTTTGACAAGATCCAATGGGTTAACTTGAAGACCCTTCTCGAACAGCAATTCGAGGTTGTCCAGCAGGAGCGGTTCGTGAAGGCGCGCCTTGCCCGCGATCTCGCGCAGAGACTCGCCGGCCGAGAACCCCCGCTTGATGACCGGCGTCGCAGCTAGCCGGCGGCCGAGCTCCAGGCCCACATTCAGCGGCTCGATGCTGAGCTTGGTGCCCAACTGGCGCAGCAGTTTGGACTTGCCGCTGCGGCTTGGACCCACAAGCAGGATCAGCTTGCTGTTCAGGTTGTCGATGTCACCTACCAACTGTTCAAGCGCCGCGAGCATGCGTTCGTGAGTGGGGTGCGCCCACTTCAAGTTCAAGGTGGAAGGCTGGCCGAAAGATCAATCGTGGCTGTGCAGTGTTCTTCATTTTTATAGAGGTTGAGCGTGATTTTCAGACGGTGAAACGCTCCGTCATAAACGTGCACTCTGCTGGCACACGCCCACCACTTGAAGCCGCATGCATCTTAGCTTTCCCAGATCGTCTTTCGACTTGGGTGTGGGCGCATAAGGGAAAGTCGGTCTATGTGGGTGATGGGTGTTTTTCGCACCCGTGAATAAGTCACAGCGCATCAGAATTGCAAACCCGATAAAATTTCACAATGCAAAAATCAAGCCGTCTCTTGACCCCAAAGCAGCTTCGCTGGATTGATGAATTTCTGGTGGACGGGAACGCTTCTGCCGCGGCAGTGCGCGCCGGGTACAGCGAAAGATCCGCAAGATCCATCGCTCACGAGAACATGACAAAACCTGACATACAAGCGGTTTTGCAAGCTCGGCAGATGGGTGTCGCCAACGACCTGCTGGTCACGCGTCAAGGGGTGATCCAAGGGCTTCTGGAGGCTGTGGATATGGGTCGGGAACAGCGCAACCCTGCGGCCATGGTTTCAGCGTTGCGAGAGATCGCCAAGATACTGGGCTTCTATGCGCCGGAGTCAAAGCGGGTGGAATTGACGGCCGTGCAAACTGGGCTCCATGGCCATTTTGTGGCAATGAACGACGAACAGCTGCTGGCCCTGATGGCGCAGGGTCCAGCAACTGCTGAGGTATGAGAGCGATCGGGTCCAGCTCTGATCGGGGCCTGCTGGGGTTATCAGGCTTCACCCTCAGAAATCCCCCCCACAACACCCAAACCACCCGCCGCGCGCTCTGCTGATTGCAGCACCTGCCAACGCATCACGCCGTGAGCCTTGCCGGAGCGAACAAAGCGCAAACCGCCGATTCGCTGGTCAGCATGGCGCTCGATCCAGCGTCCAAGGATGCGGGGATTGACCTTGCCGTTCTGGCCGGCGATTTCATCCATCGCGTCTGTGAGATGAACTGTTGTTGTTACGTGCGGGTCTGAGAACGACTTCGCCTGAGCCACTGTGGTCGGTGTGTTGCCAAACGCAGCATGCCAAGCACTCAGCATGGCCCCCAATTTGGCCTGGTCAGGGTTTTCTGACTCCGAGCGAGTGATGGACTCTGCAGGGTCTGCAAAGGTGGGAAGGTCCTGGCGCTTGGCGGACCCGACGAACTGCTGGAGCCAGCACAGGGGTTGACGTACCAGATCGTCCCAAACCTCAAATGAAGCAATTCGGCCACGCGCGGCCTTCGGGCGACCCGCGGTGATGTATGCCCGCACGATGGTCAGCGCAGCCACCACCATGGCCTGGCGTTGTTTGATCACCTCCTGAAGTGGATTGAACGCAAATTCACGGGTGAAGGGTTGCTCTTGCTGGGCATCCATGCGCGCGATGAGCACTCGGCGGTGGGTGTCACCGGTCAGCACAAGGTTGTTGCCTGTGATGAGGAACAAGGCCTTGTTGGGCAGTTCCTGAGTGGTGGACTCACCCAGGACGCGGTCTTTGAACGAAGGGGATGTGATGAATGAGTCGATGGCCGCGTTGCCCAGTGGCTCGCGTACGTTGTCAAGCAGCAAGACGGTGTCGCCGCCTCGCAACCCGGCAAACAGGCGTTTGCGCCACTCATCCTCGTCCTTCGCGGGGGGCATGACGGATACGTCGCCTCCGGTGCTCATGGCGGCCACACACTTGGCAATCAGGGTTTTGCCAGTGCCAGCCGAAGGCGCATCAAATCCGTATGCCGGACAGGTGGGCAAGCTGGGGCGCAGGGCAGCCGAGAGCAAGGCGGAAAGAAGAACGCCCACGGAAACGGGATCTACGATGGGGAACTCGCGGAAAGGTCTCCACAACAATGCCAAAGCATCCAGCGCCTCGGCGACCGATGGCGCGGCTGGGACCTTGGGCGGGATGAGCGCGGACGTGATGTAAAGCAAGCCGGTTTTTTCATCGTGGCCAGGGGTATCGAGCACACTTCCGTCCGGCCGCAGGGTGGGCGCTGTACACACCGCCTCCAGCCGGCGGAAGTTGCGGCTGCCGTGCTTGGCCAGTATGGCGCTGGCTACTGAAAGTGGCGCGTCTTCGGCGACTTCATTAGCGGAAGTCTGATTGCCGTCTTTGTCCCGGTTGATCCTTACGCTGTAGAAGTCGATGACGCGGCCAAGATGATCCAGCAGCCAGTCGCTCCCGACCGAAGCAGCTTTTTTATTGGCAACGTAGGCGATGGCTTTGTCGCCGTAGTCGAACAGTTCACTGCGCTCGCTCAGCACGCGGATGGCGGCATCTGTGGAATCTATTCGCTGGCCCCGGCCAATCTGTACTCGGGCCGACTGTCGTCGCAGTTCGTAGCGCATGCCACCATGACGGTGGGAATAGAGGTCGGGCGCGCCTCCGTTCAGCAACCGCGCAACACCGACGCGGCGGTCTTCATCGGGATCCAGTGGGTCGGCATAGCGTGTGCCGTGAAAGCGCTGCGGGTTGTCGAGCAGCTGAGCGACGGTGAGGGTGCTGCCATCGGCTGCGAGCAGTTCGAAGTCGCCCATCAGCACGCAATGCAGACTGGCCCGCTCCAGAATCTTGACTGCCTGCGTGAGCTGGATGCCACGGCTGGCGGCAAGGGCCGGGGCGCGTTCGGCAGCCCAGACTATGGCCTGTGCTGTGCAGGCTGGCTTGGCTGCGGCGCGTGCAGCTTTGCGGGCAGCATCAGCCTCCCGGCGGACGGCGAGGCTTGCGCTATTGATAAGCAGGTGCAGGTCAAAGAGTTCCTGCGGTTGGCCGTACACCTTGCCTGGCGTGTGCGGGCGGGTCACGCCATCTTCTAGGACAGGTGGGCCCGCGAAGTCCAAGCGTTCGGGCTGCCAGACCGCAGTGTCTACCAGGCAGCGCAGGAGCGCCTGGCCCGCTGCGCCAACGTCCACCCAGGCGTCACCCTGCGACGCCCACAGCAGGTCTTCCAGGGCCTTGCCCGCCTCGGGAATCAAGGAAGCGTCCTTCACCGGCACATAGACGCGGTGGCGGTCCAGTGGTGTCAAGGTCTGACCATTCGGGCGCAAGCACCCGGCGGAGGCGCTGGGTCGGCCCAGCATCGGAGCTTGGGCGAGTGCCGGTGCTGCGAGAAGCAGGCGAGTGCGAAACTGATCGAGTGTCAGTGTCCCTCTCGGCAGGCCGTCGTGGTCCAGCATCATGATGCCCGGGCCGCGTTCATATTTGAAATTCTCTCGTGTGCGTGGCAGGGCACCACGGCTTTGGGCACCAGTGTCGGCACGTGTGCACAGAGTGGTTTGTGGGTCCTTCGTGACACCCCATGAGACGGCCTTATCGCTGGACATGCTGTCCAGATGGTCGCGCAGTGCTGTCAGGCCGACGACTTCAACGCGCTGGGCGGAACCTTTTGACAGGTGTGCCGCGGTTTCCTTGCGCAACGATCCGTCAGGATTCAAGCCGATAACCTTGGTCAGACGGCTGGGCGCCGTGCCGGTGATTTCGGTGAACACCAGCGGTGAGGCAGCGGTGCAGAGTGCGTTGGGTGGTGACGCTTTTTTTCCGGTCAAGGCCGGGGTGGATTGGGTGGTCTGTGGGGGTTTTTTGGCGGAGGCCATGGCTCAGACCTCCACTTTCAGGGCCACACCCAAGATGCGGCGGATGTCCGCCACAGGCCAGGCCAATCGGCCATGGATGCGGATAGGACGCAGCGGACCGTTTTCCCGGCAGGCCCAGATGCGCAAGGTTTGCTGAGCGCGATTGAGGTGAAACGCAGCCTCAAGCGTCGGCAATGCAGTGCGGGCTTCGCGCTCCAAAGGGATGGGGTGAGTAACCTTGGCGGTCATGATAAAACCTTTCGGTTTGTTGAACATGACGCATCTTTTTTCGCGTGCTCTCCTCCTCCACAAGACTCCCCTCTCCCCCAGTTCGGGGGGTACCCCCAAGAGTGGGGTGGGGTTAGAGCTGATCAGCTATCTGTCCAGACTGACGGAGCCGTTCCCAAGTTTTGGGGAATACGGTAGGTTTTGCCCACTCGCCTCGTTCACCCAACAATTGCTTGATCTCTGCCTTCACGCCTTTTTTGCCAGGTGCAGCCTTCGGCAAGAGCTTTGGCTGAAAACCCGCCTTCTCCAATGCGTCGAGAACTTGCAACTCCTGCGATCTTTGCCGCGTCATTGGCTGGGAAGAAATACCTTGAGATTGCGCTGGCGCACCTAGTGAACATTCGGCTGCTCGTTCCTCCTGTAGGGCGTCGAGCTTATCTGCCAATCGACCATGCCCATGACTGCGGAGCCAGAGAATAAGGCTCGAAACCACGATATGGGTTGTCTCAATGGAGCTCCCACAAGTGGCTGATACGGCTACCAAAGTCCCGGCCATTACTGCGGAATGGATCTGTCGAATTTCATCCGACAAATCCTGCGCTTCGCCCTCCTCGCTAACGATAAAATCACCAAATAGTCTCGGCTCTATCCCATGCATCATCGAAGCAATTTCCCAGACTTTTAGCGTGTCGAACTTACGCCAGTGCTCGAACACGGGGACAAAGTGTGGGGGTCTCTCGATCATAACTTTGGGCTTCGAAAGTGGATCTGCTGAAACGACGGTGATGGAATCGCCTGCCCGTCACAAAGGGCCACTTCAATCCTACCGGTAATTGCATCTTCGGCCTGAATCTTCGCCTCTTCCCAGGTATCACCTGCTGAAAAGCAGCCTGGCAGGTCGGGCACCACCACACCCCAAGCGGTGGCATCGGTTCCGGGTTCAATGACGATGGGATAGCGCATGGCGTGTACCTCTTAAATTCCGGCTTGCAGCCAGATGGCCCTGACCAGGCCAAGCCCCAAATCCTTCTTGGGGTGCGGCACCACGACGATACCGTGGCGGGTCGGGTGCTTGTAGTTTGAAGGTGCTCTGCCTCATGAACCCACCACATGCAATCTGCCCGGCTTAGCCTCAGCATCGAACTGCACACCGGCCAGCTTCAGCGTGTGCGCCTCAATAAGTGTGAGGAAAGGCCGCAGGGCATCAACACTGCGCGGCCTGTATCCCTCAGCTGTCGCGCTTGGTTTGTGTCCCATAACCTGAGCGATAGCACCAGCGGGCGCACCGGCAGCCTCCCCCAGCAGCGAAAAGGAACGGCGCAGCCCGTGAATGGTCAGGCTAGAGATTGACGCGCTTTGCAGGGCCTTCGCGTGACTGGCACGGGTGTCGGCAATGCGACCCGATTTGCCCGTGCTTGCGAAAACAAATTCATTGATACGCGGCAGGGTCGCCAGCAGTTGCGCCAAGTAAGGCGTCAATGGGATGGTGCGGGTGTCCTCCACCTTGTCGGCAATGGTCAGCTTGCACCACTGAAAATCCACATCGGCCCACTTCATCGCGGCCAGTTCTTCGCGGCGAGCACCTGTAAGCAGCAGCGCGCGCAGGTAGGCCGATGCGGTGCGGTTGCTCAGTTGCTCAACGCCCGCCCACCATCCGGGCACCTGGGCAGCCTCAAGGGCATCAGTTCGACGGGTGTTGCTGGGCAGGCTCTCCACGATGGCAGCGGCGCGGCCAGCGTCTCTGTCTGTCAGCATGCGGTACTCGGGGCGGGCGCTGCACCAGCGCAGGAAACCCCGGAACATCATCAAAGCTCGGGCGGCTTGATGCTTGCCCTTCACTGCCTCGCCATCAAACCAGACTTTCAGGCTGTCCTCGTTCACCTTGGCCAGCGGCAGCTCCAGCAGCGGATACAGCGGCCCCGGACGGGTGACACCCTTGCCGCGTTTTTTGTCCACACCACCCGGCGCGGCCATCGCTTCAAGGTCTGCCCGATAGCCCGGCTTCCATGCGTCTTTGCGCTTGGGTTTGCCATTGGCAAGGTATACCGGCCAAATCTCGCCCACGGTCAGGGCCTGGGCGGTCGCTTCGGCTTGCTTGGCGGTGGATGCGGCCAGGGCGTCACGCTTCAAGTCGCGGGGGTCTTTACCTTCGTCAATCAGGCGTTGCAGTTCGCGGGCCTTGGCCTGCGCGTGCGGGATGGTCCAGGCGGCGGGGCTTCCGATGGTGAGGCGCAGGTCTTTGAATTGGTAGACGCTCTGGAACACATAGGCGGGCTTCCCGGCAGGCGTAGCGCGCAGCCCCAGCCCCGGCGCTGTCAGGTCCCACAAAAAAGCCTGTCGCTTGTCAGGCGGGCACTTGAACCCAGAAACCCGGCCAGCGGTGAACGGAACCTTAGCCATGCTGTTGACCCCATGAGCGTCTTACATCGGCAAGTATGTAAGGGCGGATGTAAGACTATTTCCGAAAAGCAATCGAACTTCAATCAACAATAAGACTGTGTTCTTGCCCAGTAGTTCGATCGTAAGCCATTGATTTTTATTGATTGTATCGACAAATATCAACACCTCAGAACACAGGGGTCTGATCATTCGTAATGAGAAGGTCGGGTGTTCGATTCATCTCTCCGGCACCACTATATAAAAGCCCCTGGCTGTCACGGTCAGGGGCTTTTTCTTTGTAGCTGGCGCGTAACCCAGATTCGATCGTATCCGCAACCTCCCGACTATTCAAGTTGTCGTCGTTCCAACAAAGCGGCAGGCTACAGGCCGGGTTCAGCGCTAGTACTGTCAGAAAACATTGTCTCCACCAACGCCAGTTTGACCTGCCAGCTAGCCCTCTCCGTTGGCCTTGCAGAGAAGTGATCGTCTAAGAACTCCTCTAGATATGGCTTAGTAAGCCGATCGAGATCTGGATGTACATACGTAATTCGGTAGACTTTTGTCTCACCTTCAACGATCTCACGATAAATCAACTGTGCGGCGTTCATCGCCATCAGAAATCCCGCCATAGTGCTCGGCTGTTGAAGTGATATTGCGCTACACAGATCTGGAATAGACAGCGGCCTTCCGGTACGAAATGCAAGAACTGAAGCATAGGTAACCAGGTTGTAGGAAATGGAAGGCCTAGAAAGAAACCGCTGAATCACTTGCACTGGAATGTCTTGCGCACTGGATGGTTCCAGCGGCTGAGAAGGCTTCTCACCCAGAGAACGAGCAACGTCAACCACTTTCGTCTCAAGCTGGTCCAGCCGAGTTGGAAGGGCGGCAACCAACACCTGAAGACTACCGTTCTGGTCTGCGATTGCCTTAAGTGTCCCCTCAAGAGCGCCGACAGCGGCACGTATTTCACTGCTTGCTGACCTTAGCCCCGCAGAGTTCGCATCTCCCGCCTCAGCTGCGTCCTTAGTCAAAGAAAGGTAATGCGAAATCTGCTCCTTTGATTCTCTAACTTCTGCTGACACGGAGCTAATACTTCCCAAGCTCTTCGATAAACCGTCGTTAGATATGAACGAATAGAAGATCGCAACTAACGCCAACACCAATGACGTCATGGTGGCGGCATTGCTCAGAAGTGTCGTGAAGTCCTGGCGAGCAGTCCAGCGATCAGTTGCCACGGCAATTATGATCATCCCGAGAATAAGTACACAGTACTTGAAATGAAGTGAAATTCGGTCGACTTCGGTTGACATATATCCCCCTAGAAAATTTTCGAAATAGGACAGACCTAAAGGCAAGAAGGCCTACACCCCTACATCAGCACATCCAGTCGACATGCAGCAATTTGCAAGCCTTCCGGCGCGACATGAGCATACCTCTCAACCATCGACTGAGTCTTCCACCCACCCAGACGCTGCAGCTCGTGGATAGGTGTGCCCGCTTCACGATGCCAAGTGGCGAATGTGTGTCGCAGATCGTGCCAGAGGAAATCTTCAATGCCAGCTCGAACAAGTGCATTGCGCCAGGCTTTGGTATTCACTTGCACAATGTTTTTACCTTCATAGGTGAATACCTGAGTCGGGTGAACTCCCTGCCGCTTTTGCAAGACCGACAAAGCAGCTTGATTCAAAGGAACCGCATGGGCGTTTCCGTTTTTATGCTGATCGGCCCCCACACACAAATGCAGCCGCTCAAGGCTGATTTGTCGCCACAGCAATCTGGTCACGTTCACCTGCCGAAGACCAGTCGCCACTGAAAACTTCGCCATGTCGGCCAAATGTTCTGGTAGCTCTGTCATCAGTCGGGAGAACTCCTCACGTGTCAAAGAGCGCATACGCCCGCCGCTGTCTTTCATCATTCCCACTTTGGGCACTCGATCGATCCATTCCCATTCATTGGACGCGCGAAGGAGGATCGTCCGGACCAAGGCCATGTAGCGATTGGCTGTGGCAGGTGCCATACCCTTTGCCCGAACTGCTCTCACCTGGTCGAGCAGTACCCGGTTGATATCGACGAGGTCTTTCCCCCCTAGATGCGGGTGAACCGCCCCGGGTTTCGTGGAGGCCGGTTGGTTTAAGTCAGGCAGCGGTTGGCGCCTGATTGGCGAGATGCCGGTAATAGTTTGCTTCAGCCTCGGCCGGAGGTATGTAGCCGATGGGTTCCGGCAGCCTGTGGGGTTGAGAACTTGTTTGACTTCTTGCTCATGATTTAATCCTCTCACAGAGTTGAGCCCCTTCAAAACCCGGGGCGGTTCATGTTATGACAGCAGGCGTCTTGCACCACTCTCGGGTAGTTTAAAACGCTCGACCGCATGCAATAACATCCGCGCCTGATTCTTGAGGCTAGCTGCCGCAGCTGCAGATTCTTCGACAAGGGCTGCGTTCTGCTGTGTAGTCTGGTCCATTTGGTTGACTGCCTCACTGACCTGACCCACACTTGCGCTTTGCTGGACACTGGCACTGCTGATCTCGCTCACGATATCGCTGACACGTTGAATGGAAGCAACAATGTCCTGCATCGTGTCCCCAGCCTGGTCGACCAATGAAGATCCGTGCTCCACACGTTCGACGCTGGCGCCGATCAATCCTTTGATTTCTTTTGCCGCTTCCGCGCTGCGTTGTGCCAGATTTCGAACTTCCCCAGCAACTACCGCAAATCCACGGCCTTGCTCACCAGCTCGTGCTGCCTCAACAGCAGCATTCAAAGCCAAGATGTTTGTCTGGAATGCGATACCGTCAATCACTCCAATGATGTCGCTAATCTTTCGGCTGCTTTCATTGATGTCGCGCATAGTACGCACTACCTTTGCAACAACCTCTCCACCTTGCTCAGCGACAGTGCTTGCATTGGCTGCTAGCTGATTGGCTTGACGGGCGTTGTCGGCGTTTTGGCTGGAGGTGGAGCCCATTTCTTCCATCGAGGCCGATGTTTCCTCCAGCGCGGAAGCTTGCATCTCGGTCCGCTGACTCAGGTCGGCGTTGCCTTGTGCGATCTGCGCACTTGCAGTGGCCACTTTCCGCATTGCTACGGACTTCGATCACGACCGTTGATAGGCTGCGGATCATTGCCTTCTGAGCTGACAGCAGCTGCCCAATTTCATTGGTGGACATAACTTCAACATCCCCCGACAAATCTCCATCAGCGACTGCCTGTGCGAGGGTGACAGCCTGCTGCAATGGCCGCGTGATGCTTCGAGCGATCATGTAGGCAAGCCAAAGTGAAATCGCGATCGCCAACATCATCATTGTGACAGTTTGCGTCAGCACAACCCGATATCGACTGTTCGCTGCTTCTGCTGCTTCTTGCGAAACTCGAAGCTGAAGGTCGACGAGTTCAGTGATCTTTGAGCTGATGGGGTCGATGCTGGCGTACAAGCCCCGATGGCCAGGTCAAATTCCCCCACCCTTGGCCACCCCAAATTCCCCCAGGCAGGACGGTCGGATTATGACGACTCGGGTGTGATGGCG